>Ga0209342_10005394_pt1 | contig 13105 bp, 11 predicted proteins | sample RifCSP16_2_FD_184023 | JGI IMG/M metagenome (GOLD analysis project Ga0209342, IMG submission 184023) | Soil microbial communities from Rifle, Colorado - Rifle CSP2_sed 16_2 (SPAdes) (version 2) | ecosystem: Environmental > Terrestrial > Deep subsurface > Rock core/Sediment | place: Rifle... | reverse complement strand
GGAGATGGCGAATCATCGAGAGCCCCTGTCCCGCGGTCAGAAAAAAAAGAAGAGTGGCCGAGAGAAGCAAGAACTTCCACCGAAGTGTCATCGGGTAGCCTCCACGTGGAACTGCTCAACCAGATGCTTGAGCTGGTCGGCCACGCGATTGAGATCCTGGGCCGCCGATACCGTCTCCTGCAGCCCCTTGACGCTCTCTCTCATCCCGTCGTCGACTTCACGCATCGCGACGACGATCTCCCCCGAGGCTTGGTCCTGCTGGGCCGTCGCTTCCTTGACCTGGCCCATGCCTTCGAAGATTTGGCTCAACCCCGCGGACATGGCCCCGAACACTTCAGCGGCCCGCGCGGCCTCCCGCACGCCCTCCTCCACGCTCCGACGGCTTTCTTCGGTGACCGTCACCGCCGCTCCCGTCGAGCGCTGAACGCCTTCGATCAGTCCCCCGATCTCCTCGGCGGCCTTCGAAGTCCGCTCCGCGAGCTTTCGCACTTCCTGGGCCACCACGGAGAACCCGCGCCCCTGCTCCCCCGCGCGCGCCGCCTCGATGGCCGCATTCAGGGCGAGCAGATTGATCTGCTCCGTGATCGCCCGGATCGTCACCGCGATCTTCCCGATGGCCTGCGCCTCGCCGGAAAGACTCGCCATGTGGTTCGATAGGCCCTCCGCGCGGCTCCGGATTTTTTCGAGCCCTTCGACGACGCGACTGACAGACTGGCGCCCCTGACCAATCTGTTGCTCCGCGCTCGACGCGCGGTCGTTCATGACTTGAGCGGACTGGGCCACCTCCCGCTGGGACGCCGAGAGTTCCACGACCGTGGTAGCGGTCTCGTTGACCGAGCCGGATTGCTGCAGGGTGATCTTCTCCTGCTCCGCGGAGGACGAGAGAATCTGGCTCGCCAACCCCGACAGGTGAGCGGACGCGACGGTCATCTCCCCGAGGATGTTCCGAAGCTGCTCGACCATCCGGTGCAACGCCTGGCCGAGCAGATCGCGCTCTGAACGCGGCACAACGTTCACCGACAGGTCCCCCTCGCTGATCCGCCCGGCCACCTGGGCCACGCTCCTCAGCTCGACCACCATCCGCCCGAAGGCTTGCCCAAACAGGTCTCGGTCCGAGCGCTGGACCACCGACAGCTCGAGATCCCCCCCGCTGATCCGCTCGGCCGCGACCGCCATGTCGTACAGGTACTCCATCATGCGAGCCGTCGCCTTCCCGAGCATGTCCGCTTCTGATCTGACAAATACAGGGACGGCCAAATCTCCCTCGGCCACCTTACTCGCAGTTTCCGCCACCTCTCGCAGGTACTCGGTCATCTCTTGAAACACGCGACCAAGCTCGTCACGATCTGACTTGGGAGAGACGGTCATTGACAAATCTCCTTGGGAGATTCGAGTGGCCACCGAGATGATCTCCTGGAGCCTGTCGAGAAAGCTGTTGAAGGCGCCGCTCAGGCTCCCAATCTCGTCGTTGGTCCGCACCTCGATCCTTCGCGCGAGATCTCCCTCGCCTCGCGCCAGCTCCTCAAGGGACGCCACAGCCTCTTTAAGTGGCCGGGCGATGCGACGCGCCGCGTACGCGTAGAGCGCGGTGCCGAGGACCAGGCAGACGAGACCGACGAACGACCCGAGATACTGAGTGCGTGTCAACGCTCGCTCGATATGCTCGGTCGTGAACCCCAGGCGAAGCACTCCGAGATAGACACCCTCGAAGTTGACCGGCATCACCACCTCGAAGAGGCCCTTTGTGGAGGGGTTTCGGCGGGTGAACCCTTTCGCGTTGAGCGCGCTCGACTCGAAAGCGTTGCGGGTGAGGGTCTGGTGACGCAGGGTCGGGTCGGTGCTGGCGACCGCGTAACCCTCTTTGGTCACGATGAACCCGTAGGCGATGTCGTCATCGAGCTTCTTGGCCTCTTCCAGCAAGCGCTGGAGCTCCTCGTAGCCCCCCATCATGAAGGTCCCCGCAGACGCCGTGGACACGTTGCGCACGAGAATCTCCGCTTTTTTCTCGAGTGTCCGTTCGATCGCGGCGCTCTGGGATCGGAGAAACATGGTCCCAAGCAACACCATCGCCAGGACAAAGATCGTCACGAAGGGGATCACCAGCTTGGCCGTGATGCCCAAGCGCTGAGGTCGGATCCTGGGCCGCACGGTCACTCTCCTCTTGACGGCACGACGGCAGAGGGCGCCACGTTGATCGCCAGGAGCGCGCGGAGATCGGCAACCGGGTTGTTAACGTGGCGCTTCATTGCCGAGCCTCCGCGTGGAACTGCTCAACCAAGTCTTTCAGCTGATCGGCCACTCGATTGAGATCCTGGGCCGCTGTGGCTGTCTCCTGGAGCCCGCTGATGCTCGCCTTCATCCCGTCGTCGACCTCCCGCATCGCGATGACGATCTCCCCCGTGGCGTGGTCCTGCTGGGCCGTCGCTTCCTTGACCTGGCGCATGCTTTCGAAGATTTGGCTCAACCCCGTTGACATGGCTTCGAAGACTTCAGCGGCCCGCGCGGCCTCCTGCACCCCTTCTTCCACGCTCCGCCGACTCTCCTCGGTCACGGTCACGGCCGCGCCCGTGGCGCTCTGGATCCCGTCGATCAGTCCCCCGATCTCTTCGGCGGCCTTCGAGGTGCGCTCCGCAAGCTTCCGCACCTCCTGGGCCACCACGGCAAACCCTCGCCCCTGCTCCCCCGCGCGCGCCGCCTCGATGGCCGCATTCAAGGCGAGCAGATTGATCTGCTCCGTGATCGCCCGGATCGTCACGGCGATCTTCCCGATGGCCTGCGCCTCGCCCGAGAGACTCCCCATCTGCGTCGACAAGACCTCTGAACGGCTCCGCATCTTTTCGAGTCCCTCGACGACCTGGCTGACGCTCCGGCGGCCCGCGCCAATCTGCTGCTCCGAGCTCGACGCGCGGTCGTTCATGACTTGAGCGGACTGGGCCACCTCGCGCTGGGAGGCCGAGAGTTCCACGACCGTGGTAGCGGTCTCGTTGACCGAGCCGGATTGCTGGAGGGTGATCTTCTCCTGCTCCACCGAGGACGAGAGGATCTGACACGCCAACCCTGACACCTGAGTGGACGCAAGGGCCATCTCTCCGAGGATTTTCCGAAGCTGCTCGACCATCCGGCGCAACGCGTGGCCGAGCAGATCGCGCTCTGAACGCGGCACAACGTTCGCCGACAGGTCCCCCTCGCTGATCCGCCCGGCCACCTGGGCCACGCTCCTCAGCTCGACCACCATCCGGCCAAAAGCTTGCCCAAACAGGTCTCGTTCCGAGCGCTGGACCAGAGACAGCTCGAGATCCCCCTCGCTGATCCGCTCCGCCGCAACGGCCATTTCGTACAGGTACTCCATCATTCGCGCCGTCGCCTTCCCGAGCATGTCCGCTTCGGATCTGACGAATATATGGACGGCCAAATCTCCCTCGGCCACCTTACTCGCAGTTTCCGCCACCTCCCTCAGGTACTCGGTCATCTCCTGAAACGCGCGGCCAAGCTCGTCGCGGTCGGATTTAGGAGCAACGATGACCGAGAAGTCCCCTTTGGAGATCCGGCTGGCCATCGCGATTACTTCGTGGCACCGATCGAGAAAGCTGTTGAACGCGCGGCCCAACGCGCCGATCTCGTCGTTGGTTCTCACGTCGATCCGCCGCGTGAGGTCTCCTTCTCCGCGCGCCAGCTCCTCGAGCACGGCGACGGTCTCTTTGAGAGGCCGCGCGATGCGCCGGGCCACGAGGATGGCTGCCCCCAGGCTGCTGCCCGCTATGGCCACAGTCAGGGTGATGAAGAAAAGCCGCGCGCTCCGGGCTCCCGCCTCGAGCCTTCCGGCGAGGGAGGCAAGCTCCTCCGACAGGCGGTTTTCGACCTCCTTGAGGATGTCGATTTTCTCCGTCTGCGTCCGAAACCAGTACCCTGGGTCAATCCGGAATCTCCCCGTGCTCTCCCTCTCGAAGCCGACTTTGCGCATCCGCTCGGCCTCTTCGATCGCGCGGCCCCGCATCTTCTCATCGGCGTACCGCTTCGCGGAGTCGCTGGCCAGGCGCCTGAACATCTTGGTTAAAGCGTCCTGCTCCGAGACGACCGCGCTGAGCCGGCTGAACACGCCGGGCTCGAACCGATCGCGCGCGAAGGCGTTCATCAGCATCGCCCGCTCGATGCCGGCCGCTTCCTTTGCGCGGAGGAAGGTGATGTAGGCCGTGACGGTCCGCGCCACCTCGCCGTCGGCGGCAAGGTTGGAGATATGTCCGATGACGTCGAGGAAGGCGGCGTTCAGGGCGGTGTAGTATCCGATGGCATCGCCTGCCGAGACGCTTAGACCACTGACGTCGCGACGCATCCCCTCCAGTTGTTCCAGCCTGGCGAGCGCGCCGCCCAGCACGCCGGCGAACTGGGAGCCGTAGGCCGCTCCGTCGAAGTCCTTCAGGAACCCGCGCAGCTCCGCGACCTTGCTGTCCGTAGCGGACCGCTGCGACTGCAGCTCGGCTTTGAACTCCTTCCCCGAGCTGTCCAGGAAGCCCACCGTCATGCCCCGCTCCTTCTGAGCTTCATGCACCAACGCGCTGGCCGCGATCGCCAGCCCGGAGATCTTCCGGATGGCCGTCATCTGACCCACGGTCCTGGATCGGTCGAGAGTGCCGTCGATGGCCAAGTAGATCAGCCCAAGGAGCGGCACCATCAGCAAGAGCAGGATCTTATGGCGCAGGCTAACGTTACGCAGAACCGGCATCGCGTTCTTCCTCATTTCGAGCGGTCTCCACGTGAAACTGCTCAACCAGGCGCTTGAGTTGATCGGCTACGCGATTGAGATCCTGGGCCGCCGCGACCGTTTCCGGTGCGCGGGGTCGAACGCGCCGAGTGCCGGCGGGACCCCCAGTGGCGAGGAGTTTCATCCCCCAGTTCCGTTTTGGGGCCGGGACCTCAGCTCAACGGTCCCGGCCGCTGGTGCTATGTTGATGAAAGGCGAGAATCCGCGGGTCAGTATCGAGCAGCCGCTCGGGGTCAATCAGCGTCGCGATCTGGCCATCGATACGAAGCAATCCTTTGATCCAGAGCGGCAGCTCCTCTTTGCCCAGCCGCTCAGCGGGTTCGACGGAATCCTTCCTGACCGTACAGCACTGACCCGCGCTGTCGGCGGGGACCGCGCAGTCGACACCGGCCCCGAGGCGGAGCACAATGATCTCCTGATGCTGCGTCGAGCCCTTGGCGTCGAGCAGGTTGGCGAGATCGAGGAGCGGCAGAATCTCGCCATGGAGGTTGACCACGCCGAGCACGAATGGCGGTGTGTGAGGGAGCGGGACCGCTGGACAGCGGGGAGCAGCTTCTCGCACCGCGTCGATCGGGACGGCCACCCGCTCACTGCCTGAACGGAACAGCACCACCTCGACCGTCTGCGCCTCGTCCGACCCGGCGAGGGAGTGAGCCAGGAGTCTGGCGCGCTCTTCGAGGACCTCTGCCGGCTCGACTGACCGGCCCTCGAACTCGGCTCCGGGACGATCCGCCGCGCTGTTCATGTCGAGCTCCCCATCACCGGCTCTTTCAATCTGCCGATCGCCTTCTCACAGACTTGCCGGAGCGCGCCGGCCGTCATCCGCTGCTCGTCCTCGATCAACTCTTCCACCGGGCGGTCCTTCAGGTATCGAAGGACCGCCGTGAATTCGCGCTCAGCGGCCACACGCTCCCCGAGTCCGCGGTAGGCGTTGGCGAGGTAGAAGCGCGAGAGGAGATGCCGGGGATCCAGGTAGAGCGCCTTCCGAAACCACTCGGCCGCTTCCAGACGATTCCCCGACCGATCGGACAGCACCCCCATGAGAAGATGGAGCGAAGGATCAAGGGGGTCGACGGCCAACGCCCGCCCGGCAGTCTCGATCGCCTCCTGAAACCGCTCTCGCTCAGCATGCACCCATGCGTCGCGCGCAAGCTCTTCTCCGATGGGGCGGGGCAGCTCAATGACCTTGGCAACGACAGCCGGTCGTCGAGAGGGCTTGTGGGCCGGACGGGCCTCCCGAAGCATGGGGATGATCTTCTCCCCTTCCTTCACCCGTCGGTAGACGATCCCTTCTTTGAGCTGGCAACGGCGCAGCGTGCCCGGGCGCTCGAACGAATGCTCGGAGGGTCCGAGCACGAGAACACCGTCAGGACGCAGGGCCTGGGCCAACCGCTCGATCACGCCTCGAGCTGACGCGCCGTCGAAGTAGATGAGCACGTTTCGACAGAGAATGACGTCGCACTGATGGGCGCCCGTCGTCTCCTGTGGATAGCTCGCCGGGTCATGCAGGTTGATGCGCTGGAACGTGACGAGTCGCTTCACCTCGTCGTCCAGGAGATACCGTCCATCTCGAACCGCAAAAAACCGCTGAAGGTCCTCCGGCGGCACGAATCGAACCGCGCGGCGGCCGTACACGCCGGCGCGCGCGTGCTGGAGAAAGGCGGGGTTGAGATCGGTGCCAAGAATGCTCACGCGGCTTCGTTCCGCCGGCGGAAGGAACCGGCAGACGGTGAGGGCGAGCGTGTACGGCTCTTCGCCGGTGGCGCAGGCGCTGCTCCAGAGCCGAAGGTGCTGACGCCGCCCCAAGAGCTCTGGAAGGATCTCATGCGCCAGGAGTCTGAATTGGCCCGGGTGGCGAAAGAAGTAGGTCTCGCCGATGGTGAGATCTTCGATGAGCCGAGCCAGTTGCGCGTCGTCGCGGAGTAACCGCGAGAGATACTCGGGGGCGTCGGTACCGTGCGCCTTGATATGGCGAGCCAGTGTCTGTTCCAGGCTCTTTCGGAATCCGCCTCCTTCGACCGCCAAGCCGGAGACCGCCTGAATCCGCCGCACGACTTCATTGAGCACTTGGGGAGGACACTGTGTGTGGCTCAACGAAGTTCCTCCAGCGCTTTGGTCACGACCGCTTCGAGCAAACGGCAGTCGGTCGGTTTGTGGGCGTACAGGAGGATCCCGACCTGACGCGCGCGCACCTCGATCTCGGGGCGATAATCCCCGGTGGTCATGAGGACCTGAATCATCGGCTGATTCTGTTTGAGCTTGTTGGCCAGCACATCCCCCGGCATGTCGCGGAGCGCCACATCGATGATCGCAACCAAGGGGGGCTGACTGCTGGCAAGGTTGAGAGCTTCCTCCCCCGCTGACGCGATCGTGATCCGGAACCCCTTGTCCGAGAAATACCGGGCGAGCCGGCTCGCCGCTTCGCGGTCGGCATCCGCAATGAGGATGCGCGGCTCCTGACTTCCATTGCGGCTTTTCAACTCTTTTTTCAAGAGACTCTCCTCTCCTTCTCGGAGGAGTGCAGGGGAAATGCCACAGAGAAAAAAATAGATAAATCAAAATGTTAGGTCTCAAAACCGATAGGAAGTCGAAACGACAAACATGTCGCTTTGACAACGGATAAAGAGAACTTCGGGCGAGAATTCAGAGATTTCAGGGGGTTGCCAAGAAGTCTTGAAGGTGACAGAGTGGCCTTGGGCGCCAGGGGACAGGGGGTCACGAGTCAGGGGTCCGGGGCTCCGGATCCGGCCTAACGAGTGAACGAAGCCCTGATTGTTAGCGACGATTCGAGATCAAACGGTCGGGATCTTTTTCACGGGGAAACTCAGCAAATTTTCTTTGCGGACCCCGAACCGCGGTCGGCGGACCCGGCTTAGGATGTTTCGTTGCGAGCCCCGAACCCCGACTACAGCAGCCCGTACTCTTTCAGGCGCCGGTAGATCGTCCGTCTGGAAAGCCCAAGGGCTTGGGCCGCTTTTTCTTTGTCTCCGCCGAAGCTCTTGAGCGCTTGGAGGATAAGCTCGCGTTCCATGTCGGCGAGGGTGGGAAGCGGGCGGTTTCCCTCGATAGCGGGGGCTCCAGGCTGCAACGCCGGAAGATCTTGAATTCCGACCTCCCCCTGGGCCCCGAGCGCATACGCGCGCTCCAGCATGTTCTCCAGCTCGCGAACATTTCCCGGAAATGAGTAGGTCATCAAACTTTCCATCGCTTCACGCGTGAGACCCGTCACTTCGCGACGGAACCGTTGATTGAACTCCCTGATGAAATGGGTCACCAGTGCTGGAATGTCTTCCTTCCGTTCCCTGAGCGGTGGCAGGTGAACTCTCACCACATTGAGGCGATAGAAGAGATCCTGACGAAGGCTGCCGTCTCTGATCGCCTCCTCCAGGTGCCGGTTGGTCGCCGCGATGACTCGAACGTCGACGCTGAAGGCTTTGCTCGTCCCGACTGGACGGACCTCTTTTTCCTGCAACGTCCGGAGCAACTTCACCTGGAGCTGAGGAGGAAGCTCGGCGATCTCATCCAGAAACAGGGTGCCGCCATCCGCGGATCGAAAGAGCCCCAAGGCATCCGCGACCGCGCCGGAGAAGGCCCCCCGCACGTGGCCGAAGAACTCGGACTCGAGGAGGTCACGCGGAATTGCGCCACAGTTCACCGGGATCAGCGGCTTTTTAGCGCGCGAGGAGAGCTGATGGATGGCGGCCGCGACCAGCTCTTTCCCGGTCCCAGATTCGCCTTCGATCAGCACCGGAGAGTCCGTCATGGCGACCTTGGCGATCACCTCTTTGACCCGAAGCATCTGCGGCGAGACCCCGACCATCTCCTTCAGCGCGAGCTGTTCTCCGAGCCGACTCCTCAGACTGACCACTTCCTGCCTGAGGAAGCGGCGCTCGACCACATGGCCCAGCAGATGGCGGATCTCATCAAGAATGAGCGGCTTCGTCAGATAGTCGTATGCGCCCTCTTTCAGCGCCTCGACGGCGCTTCCCACGGTGGGATAGCCGGTCATGATGATGACTTCCGTCGCGGGGTCGTGGCGCTTGATCTGACGGAGGAGCTCCAGACCGTCCATCTCCGGCATGCGGATGTCGAGGAGGGCAATTTCGAAGATCTTCCCCTTCCGGAGTTCTTCCGTGGCCTGGACGCCGTCGGCGGCTTTGACCACTTGGTATCCCCAGCGGGTCAACGCTTCTTCGAGGAGATCTCGGATGGCTGCCTCGTCATCAACAACGAGGACTTTGGGATTTTCCAAACCCACTCCTCCCGCTAAAAGCGATTTAGTGTAGCATGAACGTCGTGACGCGGCCAAAGATCGGCGGCCTTGGGTACTGGGTCAATTTGCTTCGCCATACTTCGTTCTCGGTCGTCGCCAGCCCTCAACGTACAAGTCCTCGGAGGGGGGCACGCCCCCCTTCCGAACCTCCCCCGGAAGCTTGCGCCGGCGAAGCCGGCGCTCGGACGGGAGACACCACGTAGCCCTCGGGCTGGCTCCTCCCTCGGGCCTCGTCTGGCTCGCAACTTGACCCAGTACCAGTGCCTAAACTGACCTACTACCCAGTCTTGAGCGCGCGTTCAGCAAAGACTAGTATCGTACAGGCGAGTTGGACTCTCCTAACATTTCAATGGAGCCGCATGTTTCCGCCTGTCGGAGCTGACGGGCCCCCTGCAGATTTCGCAGGGCGAAATCTAGACGCGGGGGCACCCATCGGTTTGGCGGAACCGCCAAACCGATGGGTGCTGAACGCTGATTGCCGAGTGGGTTTCTTCAGGGGAGGACTTGACTTCGGCCTATCACTTATGTGAGCGTAGGAATGTCGTTTTTTCTCCGAATTCGCTTTCAGCAATCAGCGACTCGATGAGGTCGGCGTCTGATCACGCAAGGCTGACGGCTGAAGACGTACAGAGAGGCTGCACAGGAGCAGAAAACAACCCCGGCCTCGAGGCGACGGAGCCTGTTGCGCCCCGCGCGAGAAGGGGTGCCCATCCAATCGCATGAGCGGAGGCGGGGAAACAGAACGCGTGTGAGAGAGGAGCGTACACATGACGAGTTCTTCCATTGTCCACGTCACGGAGGCCACCTTCGACCAGGAGGTGACCAAGCGCACTGAGCCCGTGATTGTTGATTTCTGGGCGGAGTGGTGTGGCCCATGCCGAGCCATTGCGCCGGTCTTAGATGAGCTGGTCACCGAGTATGGGGGCGGGCTCACCGTGGCCAAAGTGAATGTGGATGAGCAACCGGGTCTCGCGGCGCGCTACGGGATTCGTTCCATCCCCACGCTGCTTTTCATGAAGGGTGGGAGCATCGTAGACCAGGTCATCGGCGCGGTCCCCAAGGCGCAGATTAAAAAGAAGCTTCAGAAACTCAGTTAAGCGCCACGACACCGAAACACGGGCCCGTTTGTTTCGTCGAGCAATCTGTCCGGGGGATGTTTCTTCGCTGTAAATGATTGGAACGGCCTCAGTGTCTCAACTGATCCTCCCAGCGCGGGAGGAGTTCCACCGCCTGGCGAAGGAGGGAAACCTTGTCCCGGTCTATACGGAGCTTCCCGCGGACTTGGACACTCCGCTCTCCGCGTTTCTCCGCTTGCGCCCGGGACCCTATGCCTTTCTCCTCGAGAGCGTGGAAGGCGGGGAGAAGTGGGCGCGTTACTCGTTTCTGGGGACCGATCCGCTGCTGGTCTTTGTCGCAAAGGGAAACCGCATCACGATCAAGTCAGTTGGAGGGCCGACTGAGCTCGTGCAGTCCGATGACCCGCTGAATGTCCTTCGGACGATCATGGCGCGCTTCCATCCTGTCACGCTCCCGGGGCTGCCCCGCTTTGTTGGCGGCGCGGTGGGATATCTCGCATACGACATGGTTCGATTTTTCGAAAAGCTGCCGCGCATCGCCCACGACGATCTCAGGCTCCCCGACGCAATTTTTCTTTTCACCGACACGGTCATCGCGTTTGACAATCTCAGGCACCGCCTCCTCGTGATCACCAACGCGCATGTTGAGGGGGAACACCCGTCCGAGATTGATCGCGCCTATGAGCAGGCCGTGGCAAAGGTCATGACCACGCTTTCCAAGCTCGCCCGCCCGATCCCGATTGCCGCCCCGCTTGTCCTTCCGCTTCTTGAGCCGCTGCAGGCGCAGGGTGAAGAGGGTGTCGTCTCCAGTCTCGACCAGGCGTCATTCATGGAGCGCGTGCGCCGCGCAAAAGAGTACATCGCGAAAGGTGACGCCTTTCAGATCGTGCTCTCCCGGCGTCTCGAGCTTCCGCTCGCGACGGACCCGTTTCGAATCTACCGGGCGCTGCGGACCATCAATCCCTCCCCCTACCTCTTCTACCTGAAGCTCGGCCGCCACAGCCTCGTGGGCTCATCCCCCGAAGTGCTGGTGCGTGTCGAGGGCGGTCAGATCGAGGTGAGGCCGATCGCGGGAACCCGTCCCCGCGGCAAATACGAAGCTGAAGACCGGATGATCGAGCACGAGCTGCTCGCTGATCCGAAGGAGCGCGCTGAGCACGTGATGCTGGTCGATCTTGGACGGAACGACGTGGGCCGGGTGGCGGAGATCGGATCCGTGAAGGTGACGGAGCAGATGATCGTGGAACGATACTCACATGTGATGCACCTCGTGAGCAACGTGCGGGGCCGACTGCGAGGGGACGCGGACGCCTTCGACGTCCTCCGCGCGTGCTTTCCAGCCGGCACACTGACAGGCGCTCCGAAGATCCGGGCGATGGAGATCATCGAAGAGCTCGAGCCGCTCCGTCGTGGCCCGTACGGGGGCGCGGTCGGGTACGTCAGCTACTCGGGGAACTTGGATTCCTGCATCACTATTCGCAGCGTGGTCTGCACCGGAAAGCGCGCGTTGGTCCAGGCAGGGGCCGGGATCGTGGCTGACTCTGATCCGAAATCAGAGTGGCTCGAAACCATGAACAAGGCCAAAGGACTGTTGCTCGCGCTCCGCATCGCCAATCTGTAGGGCGTGAAGAGTGAAGGGTGAAGGGTGAAGCGTTTTCAGAGCCTCTATCTTGGTTTCCCGTGTTCTTTCCGAACGCTTCACGCTTCACACCTCACGTTTCGCTCTTCACGTGCTTTTCGAGCGCGGGCTTCGCCCGCGCAAGCTTCGGGGGGAGGTTTCGGAAGGGGGGCGTGCCCCCCTCCGAGGATAAAATGATTATCGTCATCGACAACTACGACAGCTTTACCTATAACCTCGTTCAAGCGCTCGGGGCGCTCGGGGCGACCGTCGAGGTTGTCAGGAACAATGTGGTCACCGTGGACGAGCTGGAGACGCGCCGCCCGGAGCGGCTCGTCATCTCGCCAGGTCCGGGCACGCCGGACGACGCCGGAATCTCGGTGCCCGCGGTGCGTCGCTTTGCCGGGAAGATCCCGATCCTCGGCGTCTGTCTCGGGCACCAGTCGATCGGCCAAGCATTTGGGGGGCGTGTGGCCCGAGCGCGCCGCCTCATGCACGGCAAGACCTCTCCGATCACCCATGACGGAAAGACGGTCTTTCAGGGGCTCTCAAATCCGTTTGAGGCCACCCGGTATCACTCCCTGGCGGTCATGCCAGAAGGTCTCCCCGACGACCTGGAGGTCTCGGCGGAAGCGGACGACGGCGAGATTATGGGGCTCAGGCACAAGCGATATCCGGTGGAGGGCGTCCAGTTCCACCCGGAGTCGTTCCTGACCACCGAGGGCACACACCTGCTTCGCAACTTCCTCACCCTCGTGGGCTAGCAGGCTGATGAAAAAGGCCCATCTGCGGCGTTGGCTCGTTTGTGCCTCCCTGCGGCGTACAGCCGCGTACGCCTCAGTCGTCCCAACCTTCGCCGCCTTGCATCTGAACCTTTTTGATCAGCCTGCGGCCATGGTGTTCTTCAGCACCCTGTCAATGAAAATCTCTCCCGTAGAGTTGGAGCCAGTTCTCTCGCTCCAAATTCCTTGGCTGTCGTGGAGAAGCTCGACCTCCAGAGATCGGCGCCACGATCAGGGGTACCACGTTTCGAGCGCCGGCTTTGCCGGCGCAACCCCAGGGGGACGTTCGGAAGGCGGGCTAGTCCCCCTCCGAGTGCCCATATGAGCGTCCGAGAGTTCGGGGAGCGGCCGCTCATTCAGCGCATTCGTCGAAGCATTGGGCGCCGCTCCTCCCGCGTCTCCGTGGGGATCGGCGACGACGCCGCGGTGTTGACGACCAGTCCTGGCCAGTGTCTTCTCGCCACGACCGATCTCCTGATCGAAGAGGTTCACTTCAGGAGGCGCTCAGCCTCTCCCTACGAGATCGGCTGGAAGGCGATGGCCGTGAATCTGTCCGATATCGCGGCGATGGGCGGCGTCCCTCGTTACGCGTTGATC
>Ga0209342_10005393_pt1 | contig 13108 bp, 12 predicted proteins | sample RifCSP16_2_FD_184023 | JGI IMG/M metagenome (GOLD analysis project Ga0209342, IMG submission 184023) | Soil microbial communities from Rifle, Colorado - Rifle CSP2_sed 16_2 (SPAdes) (version 2) | ecosystem: Environmental > Terrestrial > Deep subsurface > Rock core/Sediment | place: Rifle... | reverse complement strand
GCATCATGTTGTTTTTTGTCGCGAGCGAAGTTCTCGCTCATCCCGGGTCCGGGATCGTCGTGGACAGGCAAGGGAACGTTTATTTCGTTGATACAGGGTCGGGCGTATATAAGATCGACGGGAATGGCAAACTTACGCGTCTTTCAGGGCCCGCCTATCACTGGATGGCGATCGATATCGATGGGCGATTGAAGAATGCGACACTGCCGTACTTCTCATCCGGTGATGCAACCGTTTCGCGTGTTGGTGCCGACCCAACCCTCCTGCTCTCCAGCGACTTTCCCGTCGTCGTCGGAAGCGATGGCAGCTTGTACTATCCCTGGCTTTCAGCCGGCAAACAATTACAGATTTTTCGCCTCACACCATCGGGAACCACGACATCCGAAAAGACGCTGCCCGCGAGCACCGAGAGCGGACCGCTCCGGTGGTTGAACGGCATGGCATTCGGACCGGACGGATCGCTTTACTATACGGAAAACAAAGCAATCCGGAGAATCACATCGCAGGGTAAGCTCATAACTGTTATTGACAGCGTGATGTTATCCGGGTGCGATTCGGTGCCTGAGGTGGAGGCGAATCAGGGGCCGTACTTGCGAGGCTTGGCTATTGACGCGCAGGGAATCGTCTACGTGGCTGCCACCGGTTGCCGGGCAGTCCTGAAAATTACCGCAGACAAGAAGGTCACGACCGTTCTGCGGACATCAAGCCCGTGGTCGCCGACCGGAGTCGCGCTCTTCGGCAGCGACCTGTACGTGCTTGAGTACTTTCACACTCCGGGAGATAACAGGCGGGAGTGGCTGCCGAGGGTTAGAAAAGTCGGTTCCGACGGCCGCGTGGTTACAGTTGCAGCCATCGACCGGCGATAGTCGAAGATCCCGACGATAGTAGCCAGGAATCAAGGTAGATCAAGAATTCATCATTGAATTGTCCTGTGGCCGGAAAGGCCGATTCTGAAAAGATTCGGCCTGTTTTTTTTCATGAACTCGAGTTGAACCTGCGGGGGTTGGCGATCTGAAAGGTATCCGACGGGGAGCATCATCTCACGGCTCGATGCAAAACTGTGAGAACAAGCTTGGTGTGTTGACAAAGCGACAATCCTAGACCCACCTCAATGTGAATGGATGGGAAGACCATCGTGCGAGTGGTCAACAATCTTGTGATGAGCTTCGCCGGCATTGTCTTCCGGGTCAATATGCACGACGACATTTCCGAGGTGCTTCAGTTGATGCAAAAGTTGATGTCGAACCTCTTTCGCGATCTCGTGCCCTTCCCGCACAGAAAGTTGGCGATACACAGCAATATTGAGTTCAGCATGGAGACGATGCCCGATCCATCGTGCGCGTGCTTCACCCACATCTTTGACTCCCTCGACATGACGGGCGCTATGAACGATTTCTTCGAGGACCTCAGGTTCCACACCGTCAAGCATCCTGGTGAAAACTACCTTACCCGAGTCCCAAACGACGAAGAGAATTGCAACGGTAATGGCAATTCCAACCAATGGATCCGCCATCGGATAGCCAATCCAAACTCCAACCGTTCCAAAGAGAACCGCTAAACTTGTCCAGCCGTCAACGCGGGCGTGATACCCATCTGCAATAAGTGCAGCGCTCCCGATTTCTTTTCCCACCTTGATTCTGAACAACGCAACTCCCTCGTTTCCCGCAAAACCAACAATCGAAGCAGCAATCACTGCCCATAAGTGGTTCACCTGTGAGGGATGAATGAAACGGTTAATGGCTTCATACCCGGCGACAACAGCGCTGAAGAGGATCGTCAAGATAACTGCGACGCCTGCCAGGTCCTCGACTCGACCGTATCCGAATGGAAATCGTTTGCTTGGCTTAAGTCGGGCAAAAGCAAAGGCTATCCACAGAGGAATCGCCGTTGCCGCGTCGCCGAAGTTATGAATCGTATCCGCCAGGAGCGCAATGCTGTTTGAAAGAAGCACAACAAGAATTTGAAGGAGTGCCGTAACAAACAGGATCACGAAAGACCATTTGACAGCCCAAATTCCACGCTGAGTTGCAGCAATTGCAGGGTCGATGGTGCCGTGAGAATGTCTGTGGTTCTGATGATCTGAGTGTTCGTGATGAGATTCCATTAAACCAACCCTTCAAAATGTAAACACTTTGTCAGCCTCAACGGTCCACTGAGCAAGCTCACCCATATTGCTGATCTCGATTCCCTCAAGCAGTTGCAGCGACCTGATACCTCGGGCATCCGCACAAGTTCCACATGCTCTCACTTTCCCTCCTTTTGAGATGACCGATTTGAGCATTCTTTCCATGTTGTAGTAACCCTGCGGGGTGTTCTGATTGGGAATTGCACAGGTGACTGCATCTGCCATTAAAAACACATTCACTTGAACGGTTGGATGATCTTTTTGAAGGGCCATAGCTAAGCGCATGGCGTTATAAGCTTTCTCGGTTCCGTATGGAGCGTCATTGATGAGAATCAGAACGTTCATTTGAATTCCTTCGATTGGTGTTCACACCTCAATGATGCTTCTTTTGGTCCTTTTTCTCCATCTGTCCCTTCTTCGGGTCGGCTGGCTTCATCTTCATCATGCCATGCCTCATCATGCCCCCGCCCATCATTTTCTTCATCATGGAGTGCATGTCACTGTCATCCATCATCTTCCCGCACATTGCCATCATGGAGCCGGAATCGGCTTTCGCATGATGCATCATTTTCTCCATCATCATCATCCGCATATGCTCATCGGAGACGATGCGATCCATGATCCTATCCATCATGGATGAATCTTTCTCCATTTCCATTACCTGCATCTGCTTGTGTTCGTCCTTTCCCATTTGCTTCATGTCTTGAGCTGAAGCTGAAACGAAGAGGGCGAACAAAACCGCAGAGAATGCCGCGAATTTGAATCGTTTCATCGTGATTGCTCCTTTCAGTTGAGTGTTACACTCCTTGAGGATCTCAAGGGCAGGGCACCGACTTCCTTTTTGAATTATTCAACTACTTTAAGAATGACCTTTCGCTCGAAGTAATTGCCAAGCATTCCCTTTCTGGGATTGCCTTTGATGGATTCACCTTTGGTGAGCATGACCTGCAACTGCAGTTCGGTTTCCTTCGCGTCATCGAGGGGCTGGATTGTCATTGGTAAAGCAGTGATGTTCGCTCCTTCGAATCCGGATACTTTGTCGCCGACGAGACGGCACGACATCTGGAGATTGACGGCCCACCCCGCGGCAAACTTCGAAACTGAGCTGGTCCGAATCCTTGCCGAATCAATATAGGTCCAGGCGTTTCGGTAGGGGGCCGGAGTCCCATCGTCCTGCGTTTGACCAATGACTGTGAGAACGGTTCTTTGCTGCCCTCTCTTTACCTCGAGGAGAAATGATCCGTCCGGCTGACGAAGGGATTTCATTGTCTCTTGATCAATAACATCGATGATGACGTTCTTCTCATCTGTCCACGGACCATTGTTCACGTGGCAGCTCATGCAGGACTTTGCTTTCCCCAGGATGCCGACTGCGGGCGGATACGAGAAAGCATTCTGTGTTAATGCCAGCGATATGAGAATGGCGAATGGAAGAAGTGCTATCGTTCTCATTTCTGTACTCCTTTGACGGTTTGTTCTGACTGCAAGTGAACTGAATTCTGCCTGTTGTGGCGAATTACATTTTGACAGGAATCCGCATGAGCTTGCAGCCGAGATTCATCATTGACCGTAATAACCGCTTCTTGAATCCGAACGGCGACAGCCACCATCGCTCAAACAGAACTTTACCAAAGTGCCACGCTCTGCCGATGTTGCGCAGCTCAAGTTTCGGCGATGGCTCCGCGAAGAAATCGCCAAAAGCAAAACCCGCCAGCCCTTCGCCGGCCTCCAACATACAGTACCCGGGTCCGCAAAATTCAGCTCTCGGAGTGATGCCGTTGATTTCATCGGCAATGCGGTGGGCAACAACCTCAGCTTGTGCGTGAGCAAACACACCGGCTTTCGGCAGCATCAGCGGCACATCGGGTTTCCAGCGACCCGGGATACTGATAGCACTTACATCACCGATCGCGTAAACGTTCTCGTGCTTCGTCTTGAGTGTGGAACGGTCAACGGGAACCCATCCCGCTTCGTTTGTCAAACCTGCCTCGCGCACAACCTTCGGCCCGCGGTGCGGCGGAATCGCGATCAACAGATCGTAGGGAATTGGCTGTTTGCCGTCAAAAGAGAGCGTGTGATTTTGAGAATCGACTGAAATGAGTTTGTGGAGTGGGTGAAAAGAAACTCCTTTTGACGTTAGCATCTGCGTGACCGCGTCGCCAAGTTGCGGTCCTGCGACTGGCATCGGTTGCGGTTCGGGAGTAAAGAGTTGAACTTGGACCTTCTCCCGAAGACCGCGTCCCCGAAAGTAATCCGCAATGAGCATGGCAGCTTCATGTGGAGCTCCGGGGCATTTGTAGGGAAGGGCGCTTACCACCAACGACACGGTACCGCCCGTGAACTGTGCAAGCGCCCCTTGGAGCCGCTTTGTTTCCTCAAATGTGTAAAACGAATGGGCGCTTTCTTTCAAGCCCGGAATTACTTCGGGCGCAAGCTCTGCGCCGAGTGCGATGACAAGGTAGTCGTACGTCAGCGCCCCCTGCGTTGTATTCACCTGCCGGCCGGCGATATCGATGGCAGTTACGTCTGCATAAATGACCTCGACGCCTTTGCGGACAAGCCGGCTGACAGGCATGACAATCTTCTCCGGCCGTCGATCACCGGTCATCAGCCAGAGAAAGGAGGGAGCGAACGCATGGTCTCGATTCTTCTCGACAATGATGATCTTGTGCGGGCCCGGCAATTTCCGCCGGAGTTCGTTGGCCGCAACGACCCCGCCGACACCGCCGCCCAAAATGAGAACCGTTTTTCCGTTCATGGTTTCAGCCCTTTGTTTGAACGAAAGACCTTTCCTTTCTGGTTGTGATTGTCCAGAAGAACCTCCCGCATCAGGTCGCATGCCTGAATGACCTTCGGGCTCGAGATTCGATAGTAGATGTTCACTCCCTCCCGGCGGGCCTCAAGGATTCCCGCATTTCTCATAAGCGAGAGGTGTTGCGAGACGTTCGCTTTGGGGATCTTCATTCTTTTTACGATGTCTCCCGCGGCCATTTCGTCATGTCGGAGGATGCTGAGGATCTCCAGCCGCTTAGGGTGGGAGAGAGTCTTGCAGACGTCGGCGTGAAGACGAAAGATCTGGTGGCTCATGGCGGTCGTTATCTCATAGTTTCATAGTTTAGGAACTTGGAAACAATGTATTGGACTTCTTTCTCATTTGCAATGAGCGTTCGATGGAATGTCTCAAAAAAATCCTCCCGGGCAATTCAGGAACCACTTGATCGCCATGACAGCGACCCTTCATGTCCCCCTTGGCGCATACATGATCAATGTGATGCCCACGATACAGATCGCTGCGCCAAGGAGGTCGAAGGTGTCGGGCACCTTCCGGTCAATCTGCCAACCCCAAAGAAGCGAAAGCACAACAAAGACGCCCCGTAGGCGGCGTAGATCCTTCCGAAATTCGGATAGGGTTGAAGCGTCGGCACGATCCCGTACAGAATAAGAACCAAGGCCCCAGCCAGACTCATCCAAGCCGGTTTTCCTTCCCTCAACCAGAGCCACACCAGGTACCCTCCGCCGATTTCACAAAGGCCCGCAAGAATGAACAGCATGATTGACTGGATGATCATTATTGTTTCCTCCAGATTCTCGACCCCGGCTCGTTCTCATGAAATAGCTTGCTTCCCTTGGTTACGAAAAAAGCGAGGGCACAGTAAACAAGAGACCAACCAAAAAGCACATCGCCCCATTCGATGGAGTGGGTGAAACTCTCCGGATAAAGGCCGATAAGGAAGTAGTCGTCAAAATATGTTTTCAACAAAACGAGCAGGGCAAACAGTATCCAGACAAACACTTCCCCTAATCTCTTTTTGACAGCCAATCCGATGGCAAAGGGGACAATGCACCACATGAAGGCATTACTAAGACTGAGGATCAGGTCTTTCCTGAGATGAGTGAATGCTCTGAGCAAGTGTTCTTCGACCAAGGTGTCCGGTATCTGTTCCGAAGCCTCAAGATAAAAAGCTACAAAAGCAAAGGTCGCCAGCACCGAAATTGCCGCGAGGCTCGTTAATTCGGCTCTTTGTTTTCGCACGTACCAATAGGCTAGTGCAACGCCGAGAATGCCAGAGGAGAAATAGACTATTTTGAATGTTTCAAATGTCATGGTACCTTCTCTTTGAATCCTCGTCCGAGCCAATCAAAAATCACCGGCAGAACGACCAGCGTCAACAGTGTTGAGGTGATCAATCCGCCAATCACGACCGTAGCCAGCGGCCGCTGGACTTCCGCACCTGCTGAGGTAGAGACCGCCATCGGAATGAACCCCAGGCTCGCTACGAGGGCTGTCGTCAAGACAGGCCTCAAGCGAGTTTCCGAACCTTTGATAACCGCATCCCGGACGTCCATTCCTTCCTTCAACAGCTTGTTGTAGTAGGAGAGCATGACAAGTCCGTTTAAAACCGCCACACCAAACAGTGCAATAAAGCCCACACCCGCCGAAATCGAAAACGGCATATCCCTGATCCATAACGCAACCACCCCGCCAATGACAGCGAGCGGAATTGCAGAGAAGATAATCAGGGCCTGCCGGATCGAGTTCACCGACATGAACAGCAGGAGAAAGATAAGAAACAGCGCAATCGGCACGACGACGGCCAGGCGATCGCGGGCACGCTCGAGGTTTTCAAACTCGCCGCCATACGTGATGGTATAGCCAACCGGTAGCTTGACCTTCTGACTGATTGCCGCCTTTACATCGTTCACAAAACTTTCTATATCACGCTCCCGCACGTTTGATTCGACTACCAGGTAGCGGCGTCCTGCGGAATGCGTGATCTCCGCGGGACCCTCGATGAGTTCAAATGCCGCTATATCACCAAGTCGGACACGCTGTGCATGCGGAGCAGGCACAAGCAGGTTCTTCAGAGACTCGATATCATTTCGAAACTCCCGCTGAAATTTCACCACCAAGTCAAACTGTCTCTCTCCCTCATAAATTCTTCCCACCTCCGTTCCGGCCAATGCCGTCTGGATGAGGATATTCACATCGGACACATTGATGCCGTGCCGTGCAATTTTGTCCCGGTCCACAACGATTTGGAGCTGGGGAAGTCCCTCGACCTGTTGCACCCTTACGTCGGCAGAGCCCGGGATCGATTGAAGAATTCGTGCGATTTCTTCGCCGCTTCGGGCAAGTATTTCAAGATCTTCGCCGAAAATCTTCACTCCCACGTCCGAGCGGATGCCGGCAATGAGTTCATTGAACCGCATTTCGATGGGCTGAGAGAACCCTCCTCCGATGCCGGGTATGCGGTTCATTACCTCCGTCATTCTGGCGATCATCTCTTCCTTCGTTTTCACCAATCCCCACTCCTCACGCGGTTTCATCCTGATGTAGACATCGCTCTGGTAAATACTCATCGGGTCGTTCGCGATTTCCGGCCGCCCGGTCTTGCTCACGACATGAACGACCTCCGGGATCGATTTCAACTCTGCTTCCAGCATCTGCGCAGTGTGAATTGCTTCCGTCAATGAGATACTCGGAATGCGACGGAGCTCGATCAAGATATCCCCTTCATCAAGCGTTGGAATAAAGACACCACCGAGACGGGCAAAAAGGAGCACCGCACCAGCAAAAAGGGCCAACGCTGAGCCGAGTACAGCTTTTCTATGATGCAAAACCAAGAGGAGCGTCTTGTGATATTTCGGCTTGAGCCAGCGAATAATTGGGCTCTCTTTCTCAGATATCTTTTTCTTGAACAGGAAGGTGCTGACGACTGGCACATAGGTAAGCGTCAGAAAGAGTGCACCAGTCAGCGCAAAGACGACGGTGTAGGCCATCGGGCGAAACATCTTCCCTTCGATTCCCTGAAGAGAAAGAATCGGCAGATAGACGATGATGATAATTGCTACACCGAACAGGATCGGTCTGCCGACCTCGAGGAAGGAGCCGAGCAGTGTTTGTTCCGTTGTTTCTGTCAGCCCGGTTTCCTGTTGTCGCTCGTGCAGTTTTCGGAGGGCATTTTCGACCAGCACCACCGCGCCGTCGACAATGATGCCGAAGTCGATGGCTCCGAGCGACATCAGATTACCCGAAACACCGGTGAGCTTCATCATGATGACAGCGAACAGCATTGAGAGCGGAATGACGGATGCCACGATGAAACCGCCCCGGAGATTCATCAACAGCAGGAACAATATGAGGATAACAAGCAGGGCCCCTTCTGTCAGGTTCGTGATAACCGTTCGTATCGTTCGACTGACAAGTTCGGTGCGGTCGTAGAACGGAACGATCTTCACCCCGGACGGCAATGTCTTCTGAATCTGCGCCATCCTCTCTTTGACCCGGGCAACTACTTCCCTTGCATTTTCTCCCTGAAGCATCATCGCAATTCCACTGACGATCTCCGATGTTCCGTTGATGGTTACGGCACCCTGACGAATCGCGGATCCGGTGCTCACCTGGGCAACATCGCGCACGAAAATCGGCGTCCCATCTTCCGATTTCACAATGATGCTCTCAATGTCCTGCATTGTTTTGGCAACGCCGATACCAACGACAACATATTGTTCTTGCTTATGTTCGATATACGCGCCCGGTGCGTTAGCATTGTTGCTGGACACCGCTTCGATAACATCCCGAAGACCTAAATCGTACTTGAGAAGCTTCTGGGGATCGATGAGCACCTGATATTGCTTCAACTCGCCGCCAAAGGTGTTGACCTCGGCCAATCCCCGCGTCCCAGCCAGCTGACGTTTGATAATCCAGTCCTGAATGGTCCGGAGCTCCATCGGAGTATATCCCTCTCCCACGATTTCGTACTGATAGATTTCACCGAGCCCGGTTGAGACGGGTCCCATTTCCGGCTCGGGAATACCGGGAGGAAGAGCATCTTTTGCCTCCTGCAGTCTCTGGGCCACAAGCTGACGCGCAAAATAGATGTCGACATGATCGTCAAAGACCACCGTAATTGCCGACAGACCAAATTTCGAGACGGAGCGGACTTCTTCAACATCGGGCAGGTTCTGCAACGACACCTCGAGCGGATAGGTAACGAGACGCTCGATTTCTTGCGGGGCCAGCGCCGGGGCAACGGTGAAGACCTGAACCTGATTGCTCGTGATATCGGGAACGGCGTCGATGGGAAGCTTCGATGCGGTCAGAATGCCGCCGACAATCAGGGCTGTAACCCCAATACCCACGAACAGCTTCTGGCGCATTGCAAACAGAATGATGCGGTCGACCATTATGCGATTCCCTCCTCTCCGGTCTTGATCTTCAATGAGCGCTCTACCGTCGTTACAAAGATCGCCCCGTCTCCTGACTTGCCTGTCTGTGCGTGTTTCCCGATGACCTCAACATATCGTTCGGCGTCGGAGCTGCTGCAAATGATTTCAAGTTTCAGCACGTCGCTGCTCTTTTCAATAAACTCAAGATCGTATTCTTCAGTTTGTGGGTCTTCAAAGAGGCCGATTCCTTTGACATGAGCGATCGAGAGATTTGTGGCACCGGCTTGCTTCAAGGCCTCGATCACACGGTGGGCAAGAGAAGGCCGGACGTAAGCTTTGATTTCCTTCATGCTATTCTTCCTCCACAAACGATGATTTCGCAAGTTCGCTTTTCAGATAAAATATCCCCTTTGTAACAACGACCTCGCCGGGCTTTAAACCCTGGAGGATTTCCGTGTATGTTTTCGTTTCAAATCCTGTCTGTATAACGCGTTGCTCGAAGGTTGTGTCGTTCAAAGCAACGAAGACATAAGCGCTTCCCCTGTTCTCCATGACCGCCGACGAAGGTACTTTGAGTGTCTTTCCTCCAAACCGGGCATGCACATTCACCGTGGCAAACATCTCAGGTTTGAGCTTTCCGGCACGGTTTTCCACCTCGAAGCGCGTTTTTACGGTTCTCGAGCGTTCATCAATCATGTCGTAAATGGTCGTAAGAGTGGCGCGAAAGAGCTCTGTAGGATACGGGGTTACGCTCACTTCGCCGGCAAGCCCTTCGCTGATCAAAGGCAAATCGTGCTCGAACACATCTGCGATCACCCAAAGTCTGCTCAGATTGGCGAGGGTAAAAAACTCTGTTCCGAGCTGTACGAATTCCCCGAGCCTGACTTCACCTTTCAGGAGTGCTCCATCAAACGGTGCTCGCACAGGCAGAAGCGTCAAAGGGTTATGATTGTCCGCAAGTCCCTCGATCTCTACGACGGTCAGCCCCACAATTTCCAGCTTCTTCCGTGCGGACTCGTAAATGGCTTTCGCAGTTCCATGGTCCGGGTCGTTTTCAGACACTCGCTTGAATCGCTCTTCAGCCGAAATGAATTCAGACTGCATTGCGAGGAATTCCTGGCTGAAGAGCTCAAGGAGCACATCTCCTTTGCGGACGCGGTCCCCGGCCACACGGTGCACTTTCTCGACCCGGCCTGATACACGCGCTGTGATGTGAGCAGTCTCGCGTTCATTGAGGGCAATCCTCGCAGGGAGGGATAACGGAACGCTTACCGATTTCTCTTCCGCTCTTTCTGTAGCAAATTGAATGTGGTCAAGTTGATGTCTTGTCATCACGAGCGTTGTCTGCTCATCGGTGTGAGTTCGCTCGGGATAGTCGATTGCTTCTTCTTCCGTCGTCTTGTTGCAGCTCCCCGCCAGCAATAAGAGCACAGGCAGAAAAGCTATCAGCACGTTGTACTTCATCGTTCCTCCAATATCGGGTGATCTATTTGGTTTGGACGTTTCTATTCCGGTATCTCCTTTGAGGCTTCCAGATCCGCCGCCGCTGCCAGGAAGTTATAGAGAGCACGAGCGTGCTCAGTTTTCGTTGCCCGGTGGGTCCGGTAAATGTCAAACAAATTCAGTGCGTCGATTTGGTTGTTTTGGTAGGCGGTAATCCCGGATCGCAGTTCGTCTTCGACATCCTTAAGCAGCGATGTGTCAAACACGATTAACTGCTGTTCTGCCACGCGGGCGGTGCGATAAGCTGCAGAGATGCTCTGCCGAACCCGACGGCGGGCGCCTTCCAGGCGGATGACGTTCGCATCAAGCAAGGCCTGCGCCTCCTGAACCTCGCCTTTTGGCCCCTGCCAGAACCAAAGAGGGATGCTCAGACCCAATCCAACGCCGAAATACGTTGTTGAACCCGGTGGGGAAGTTTGTCCGGGTCGCCGTTGAAGGGCGGCGCTCAGCGACAGATCGGGGAAATAGCTTCGTTGCGCCAATTGGTGCAATGACCGGCCTTGCTGCACAAGTTGCTCAGTAATGCGGAGGGAGAAGCTTTGGGCTGTGAACTGAGCGATGGCTTCCTCTTGTGAAGGCAACAATGGTGCATAGGCCAATGAATCGACAAGTACCATTGCGGTATCGCCCGAACGCCCAAGCAGGACATTTAATTCAGCCAGTCGAAGCTCTACATCGCTCCTCGCCTCGAAAAGGTCATTGCGCAACCGAGTCAGCTCGACCTTTGTCCGGATCACTTCCAAATAGCTGCTCGCCTGGGATTGATAGCGATCTGTCACGACCTTGAGAAAGTCGGTGAGAAGGGTGATCGTGAACTCCAGATTCCTGGCAACTTCACGTGCCAGGAGCGCCTGAAAATAGGCTCGTTTCACGCGAGTCGTCACAATGGTCTTTGTTCGTTCAAGGGACAGCTTGGCGACGACCCGTCCGCTCTCGGCGGCATCCATTCGCAACGCTCGTTTACCGGGGAATTCAATGGTTTGTGTAAGCTCCACATCCTGCTCTGCTGCACTGCTGAGCCGCCAATTAGTCGGAGTTTCGTTGTAGACAATCGAGAGTTCCGGTTGAGGGATTCGTCCGGCCTGCAAAACGCGACCGCCTGATGCATCGATGTCAGTTTGTGCCGTTAGGGCGTCCGGATTGTTGCGGAGCGCTATTTCAACCGCTTGTTGGAGGGACAGTCGTTCCGGTGTTTGAGCAATAAGGACAAAGGGGACAAACAGAACGAGCAATCCCCAAATAGGGAGATATCTCTTCAAGACGACCTCTGATGGATGTTTTTGGAAAAAAAGGTTCAGCGATCTTCGCTCATGCCAAAGACACGAGTGAAGTTCATAAATAGAGGAAAACAGCTAAGCAGCAGTCGGTGGACGGTAGATGAGCCGGTTGGGAGTGGAGAAAATTCGAGACGTTTCGGTTGATGTTACCGTTTGAAATGAAAGGCGCAGCAGGAAATCAACTTGGGACGTCGTAACAGTGGGGACATGGCAAACGCAGGAACAATCGTCTAGACTCCGGTTTGTTGAGTTGAGGTCAGAGGGATTGTGCTTGTTCAGCAACGAGCAGACCAATGAAGCACAGTCGTCAGTGCTATTACCCTTGAGACATTCGGCGTCTCCGCACCACAAGAGAGTCACAGTGAAGCAAAATACGAGGAATGCGGCCAGCATCTTGAAAAGATTCATGGAGACCTAAGATAAGGGATATAGCTCTCATAAACAACCGAACTTACAGCTACAAACTTCAGAAAGCCCTCGAAAAGACCGTAAGTCATGCCAATACGAATTCAAAGGCCTTGTGCAAAGTTGTGACTGAAGTAAGGTGTGGTCCCCGCTATGTCGCCACAAAGCGGCGGGACGCGAACAACGCGCAACAATCGAAACGCCCATTTACCCCGAAGTCTCTCTTTTCGGGGCTTGTGGAACGCTGACGTTTCTATGAGGGGAAGTTAGGAGCTAAACCCGACAGGTGGTCAAAACGCTCAGAAAAGATAATGTTCCTGAATTGTCCCATCAGGTGCCCATCTTGCTAATGACGCGGAAAGGGTCTATACTGATTTCGGGAGTTCTTGACCCCCTGTGCTCGCCATCATCTTGAATGGCGGGTCCCGACAACGGTCGGGATTAGGCTCACAGAGGTCGTCCGTCGGACAGCGCACATCGCAAGCCTACCTCGAGTCCTCACCTACGCTGCTTGATATTCGCTCCACGGCCCGGCACCCCTTATTGCATTTTGTACAGAACGAGAGACAGTGTATGATCAAATACCAAATACGCGGCGGCAACCTCTATGACAATCAACTCCACACAA
>Ga0209342_10005392_pt1 | contig 13108 bp, 14 predicted proteins | sample RifCSP16_2_FD_184023 | JGI IMG/M metagenome (GOLD analysis project Ga0209342, IMG submission 184023) | Soil microbial communities from Rifle, Colorado - Rifle CSP2_sed 16_2 (SPAdes) (version 2) | ecosystem: Environmental > Terrestrial > Deep subsurface > Rock core/Sediment | place: Rifle... | reverse complement strand
ACGTTGGCGGCGGGGATGATCATCACGCCATCACGCTCGATCGGTTCGCCGTAGACGCGCTTCACGGTCATCACGTCACGCGCACCGCTGAGCAGCTCATCGACATTCATCGGTCCTGGACCTCCTGGTGTGTGTTCGGGACCAGTCTAGGCCGATGCCGCTAGGTTGGCCGGTGCGCCCCCGGCTCCATCTCGACCATGGCGTGGTGGATCCCGTAATGGTCGAGCAGCGCCAGGTAAGGGTCCGGGTCCATCGCCTCGGGGGCCACGACGCCGGTTCCCGACCAGGCCCTGCTGGCCAGCAGCTCCATGGCGATCACTGGGTTGAAGCCGGTCTGCCAGCCGACCACCTGCGATCCGGTTGCGCGCAGGGTCTCCTCGGCATCGGCCATCTGGTAGAGGTACACCTCGCGTGGCTTGCCATCCTTGGTGCCGATCACCCAGGTGCCGACCACCGCGCGGCCGCGGAACTTGTCGCCCAGGGTGATCGGGTCGGGCACCACTGCCGCCACCACGTCGCGTGGCGAAACGTCCATCCCACGCACCTTCACCGGCTCCACGCGGTCGAGACCGATGTCGTGGAGGAACTGGAGCTTGGCGATGAAATCGGCGCCGAGCGCGTACTTGAAGGTGACTCGGCGCACGCCCTTCAGGTAACGGGGCACCAGGAGCACCTCCTCGTGCTCCACGTTGACGCACTCGACCGGGCCGATCCCCTCCGGGAACGGGAACTGCTCGGGGGCGCTGAACGGCTCGGTGGTGATCCAGTCGCCACGCGCGCCGTCCCACTCGACCGGCGGGTTGAGGCACTCCTCGATGGTCGTCCAGATGCTGAACACCGGGGCGAACGCGTACCCCGGCAGGTGCAGGTCACCGCCGTCGCGGATGTGCACCTCGTGGACCTCGTCGAACAGGTGCTTGGCGGCGTGCGCGGCGAAGACGTCGGTCAGGCCGGGGTCCATGCCCATCCCCAGCAGCGCCAAGCGCCCCGCCGCCTCCCACTCGTTGGCGCGGGCGAACTGCTCGTCGGCGAGCTTCACGCCGGGCAGCCGGAACGGATCGGTCGGGTGCGGCCGCGACAGGCTGGTGGCCATGTCCATGTAGTTCACGCCAGCCGCCAGCGCCCCATCGAAGAGCGGCATCACGAAGCGCGGGTCAACGGCGTTCATCACCAGGTCGACCCGGTACCGTCGCGCCAGCTCGGCCACCGCCGCGGAGTCGCCCGCATCGATCTGCTCCACCGGAAAGCGCCCCGCGTCGCCGATCAGTGCCTGGAGTGCCGTGGCACGCGCCAGGTCGCAATCGGCCAGCACCATCGTCTCGCACCAGCCGCGCTGGGCGCTCATCCTGGCGATCGCCTCGCCCACCGTTCCCACGCCCACCAGGAGGACTCGCATCTTGAAACTCCGCGCTTGTCTTCGGTTGTTCTGGTCGTGCGGCGCCTAGCCGAAGATCTGGCGCAGCGCGAAGAGCACGTTGGCCGGGCGCTCGGCCAACCGTCGCATGTACCACGGATACCACGCCTCGCCGTAGGCGATCAGGGTCAGGACCCGATAGCCCTCCTTCGCGAGGCGCAGCTGCTCGCCGTGGCGGATCCCGTAGAGCATCTCGACTTCAGTCGCGTCGGTGGTGAATCCGGCACCGCGCGCGGACTCGGCGACACGTTCGATCAGCTGCGTGTCATGCGTGCCGAGTCCCAGCCGCAGCTCGCCGCGCGCGGCGTACGGCAGCATCTGGACGCACAGCGCGTGGTATGCCGCGTCCACCTCGCTCTTGCGGCGGTAGGCGATCTCCTTCGGCTCGTCGTACGCGCCCTTCACCAGGCGGATCGACGGATGGAGCGGCAGCAGGGACTCCACATCGGCCGGCGTTCGGCGCAGATAGGCCTGCAGGCAGATGCCCGCGTTTGGATGGGTCTGCTTGAGGGATCGGTACAGGTCCAGCGTGGGATCGGTGTAGGCGCTCCCCTCCATGTCGATCCGAAGCGTGCCATTCATCTCTGCCGCGTGCGTAGCCAGGCCGCGGAGATGCTCGAGGGCGGCCTCCCGATCCAGGTCGAGGCCGAGCTGGGTCGGCTTGACGCTGATCTCGGCATCCATGCCGCGCGCCGCGATCTTGCGCATCAGGTCGTGGTAGTGGTCGGCGACAGCCTGCGCCTCCGACAGATCGGTCAGGTTCTCGCCCAGCCGGGTGAAGAGGACTCCCATCCCGTGCGGGCGGAACGCCTCGGCCGCGTCCAGAGCCGCCTCCATCGTCTCGCCGGGCATGAAGCGGCGGGTCGCGCGGCGCACGAACCAGAGGCGCGGCAGGGTGCGCTTCAGGAACCGATTACGCGCCATCCACAGCAGGATTCGTCGCATGGACCGATGATCGCACGCCATCGGCAGCACCGACGGCCTTCGCCGGCGGCGATCAGTCGCAGCCGGGTGGAAGCTCGGTGGTCGGCCGGTACGTCACCATATAACCGTTGGCGGTGGCCGTGATGGTGGGCTCGGGATCCGTGCGCAGGATGATCGAGAGTTCAACGGTCAGCCGGCCGGCGCTCATCGCCGATTCCCACTCCGGCGGAACGCCCCCAAGGCTCCCGTCGGGCAGATCGGCCCGCCATGTCACGTTGTTGAAGGACCCGAGCCACTCGATCCCGCAGTGGACGTACAGCCGATAGGGGTACTCAACGTCGGGCTCGATGATCGACCCGGGCTCGAGCACGAACGGCTCGGGCAGCGACGGATCGGGGTGCACCTCCCCGGGTCCGGCCACCGCCCCGGGCAGGGACAGGTCCACGTCCACCAGGGTCCGCTCTTCCGGGGCGCCCGCCGGCGGATCGTCGGCACCGAGCTGGATGGCGAATGGCCCGGATGGCAGCCTGGCCCGTTCCAGCGCCACGAGATAGGCGTGCGGGTTGGCGTCCGCGGTGCACGCCGACGGCGAATCGACCAGCACGATCTCCGCGTGGACGAGCGCCCGCTCCCGATCCACCACCACGTTGTCCAGCCGGAGGTTCGGACAGCTCGACCCATAGACGGCGCCAAACCAGATGACGACCTCGGACTCGAAAACGACTGCCGGAGGGTCGCCGGAGAGACCGATATCGGTCCAGAGCGCCCCGTAAGACGGCTGATCGCTGGCGATGCCGGTGCGGTACGGCTGACCGGCACCCTGCTCGTCGGCCAGCAGGCGCCATCCGTCACCCTGCTGAGCCTGGGGTCCTTCGGACGGCACGTCCGCCGGATCGGCGCCCTCAGGCAGACCCGCTCGCCGGCGAAGCGCTCCTCGACGGCGGCCAATCGGTCCTCGCTGAGGACGCCAATGCCGATCCCGACCACGCCCTGGGTGACCGAGGTCCACGAGCTGACCGGAAAGAGCGGACCGATCTGCTCGCCCACCCGGCGCTGCAGATCCTGCAGCTCAGCGGTGGTCCAGGCGACACCGACAGCCACCACCCCCACGTCGGGGAACTGCTCCTCCAGCTCGGCCTGGCGAGCCTCGGCGTCGGCGCTGAAGGCGACCGTGATCCAGCCGAGGTGATCTCGATCGATCCAGATCTCCTCGAAAGCGGGCCTGTCTGCCGCCCATGCGCGGATCTCCTCGGTCGGCTGCTCATTGGCGACGTAGATCGGCGCATCCCGGTACCACCCGGCGGGAGCGCTGACTCGCTCGACCGTTTCGCAGAGGGGAATCGAGAATCCAGCCGGCGATTGCCCAGGCCCCGGTCCGCCCACCAGCACCGACCCACCGAGCACGGCCAGGGCGATGGCCACGGCCGCGACCGGCAGCAGGACCACCGAGCGCCGTCCGCCGCGCCGCGCCTGTCCGAGTCTCCGCCGAACCGTTGCCCCATCGACCGCGAACGGCAGCTCATCGGCCTCGCTGGCCAACTGCGCACGGAGGAGCTCCTCGATGTCGCGCTGGCCTCTCATGTCGGCCTCTCCGCCTGCCACGCGCTCTCTGCCCCGACGTCGAGTGCCTCGCGCAGACGCCCGAGGCCGGTCTTGAGGTGGTACTTCACCGTGTTGGAGCTGATCCCCAACGCGGTGGACGTCTCCTCCACGGTCAGCCCGGCGTAGTAGTGCAGCGAGAGCGCGGCCCGCATGCGGGCCGGCAGGCGGTCCAGCGCATCGCGCAGCGCGATCCGCTCGGGGTCGGGACCCGGGCTGCTCGGATCGAGCGTCGCCAGGAGCTCCTGCTGTGGTCGCGCGCTGCGACGCCTCGAGAGCGCATGCCGCGTTGCGATGCGCAGCAGCCACGGGCGCAGTGACGCCGGCTCGCGCAGCGATCCGATCCGCTTCCAGGCGCTGACCATGGTGTCGATCACGACCTCCTCGGCATCGGCGTGGCTGTGCAGGATGTGGAAGGCGACGCCCTGAACCAGGCGCCCGTACCGCTCGAGCAGCAGCTCGATCGCGTCGGGGTGCCGCGCTCGCAGGTCATCGACCAGCCGCTCGTCCAGATCACACCTTCATGTGCCGTCACCGATAAGACGCCAGGGCGGCCCGCATCGGGTAGGTTGGCTCGCCGAAGGATTCGGTGGCCCGAAGAACGTGACGGCCCGATGCGTGCCCGAATGCCGAGGCCCAACCCCAGCGATCGGGAGCAGGTCCGTCGCAAGCTCTGCCCGCTTCAAGAATAGAGACCGGCGAAAGTCCTGCGGGACGGACCGATACACTGAGCGCGAATCGACGGGCCGTTAGCTCAGGGGCAGAGCAGGGGACTGTTAGGTCCACCCACCCTATCCGCTGTGCTCTAGGCGTGCGATATTGTGCGTAAAGAGCCGAATCTCCTGCTGTAACAGGGCCTCCGCCAAGAGCACAATAATCGCCAACAGCACATGATTCGCTGACTGGCCAGAAGCCGCCACGCGGCCCGTGGGCAGGTTCCGCCGGCAGCCGGGCTTCTCGAATTGGCGGATGTCAGCCTCCGGCTGTACATATGTCCACCTCCCGGCTGACATTGGATTGTGCGGTGATCTCGCAGGCCGGCGAGTGTGCACTAATCCTTCTCGATGCGAGAAGTTGACTTTCTCGGCTGGACGCGCTACCGTCGCTGCCTCATGCCGGACCTTGACACGGAGCAGCTAGAGCAGGCACTGCGCAACCTGGGCGACCTGCTGGCCCGACGCTGGCAGCACTACGAGCTCGTCCTGATCGGCGGCGGCAACCTCATGCTGCGTGGGCTCATCAGCCGAACGACGACGAAGGACCTTGACCTGCTCGGCGAGCGGACCGCAGAGGCGGTTCAGCCGCTGCGGCCGATGCCCGCCGAGCTGGCGCGCGCCATCCGAGACGTGGCCGACACCCTCGGCTTGGCGCCGGACTGGATCAACGTCGGCCCACAGTCGCTGCTTGACCTTGGACTGCCCGTCGGCTTCGAGGAGCGTCTTGAGCGCGCCGACTACGGCAACGGTCTGGCGGTCTGGCTGGCGAGTCGGTTCGACATGGTCTGCTTCAAGCTCTATGCCGCTGTCGATCAGGGTACGCGCAGCCACCACTTCCAGGACCTCCAGGAGTTGCGGCCAAGTCGCGACGAACTCCTCGCGGCGGCGCGCTGGACGATGTCGCACGACCCGTCGGCCGGTTTTCGCGGCCTACTGATCACCATCCTTGAACAGCTGGGGGTGGAGCATGCCGACGCCGCCCTCGGATAGGCTGCGCGACGCCCTCGTCCAGCGCGCTTGGGCGCAATGGATCGCTCTGGGCGTGTCAGCTGTCGGACGCGCCGAGGAGCACGTCGTCGACCCCGAGGCGCTGGTGGCGCTTACCGCCGAGCTTGGGGACGCCGACGCTCGGCTGCGCGACGCGAGCATCGACTGGTGCATCGCATACGGCCGCTACGTCAACACCACCCGACTACGACGCGTCGTCGACGAGGTTGGGGCGCGCCCGGAGGCCACCGGCGAGTACGCCGGCACGGTGGCCGCCGGCGGCGGGCCTCGCTGGCCGATGGCCTCCGATCCCAGACCCGGCTATCGGAGCCGGGGGAAGGCGCGCCTCGAGCACCTCGACTCGACACCGCGCCTGATCCTGCGCCTGCGAGCCGCCTTCGGCGTGAACGCCCGGGCTGATGTTCTGGCCGCACTCGCGCTGCGGCCGGGCGCCGCGCTCACCCTGGCGGATCTTGCTCGCATCACGCGGTTCACCAAGCGCAACGTGGCGCTCACGGTCGATGCTCTGGCGCTCGCGGGCCTCGTCGAGCTCGAAGCGGTCGGGAACGAGCGACGTGCCAGTCTGCGTCGCGAACGCCTCCGACCGTGGCTACCAACCGTGCGCGTCGAACCGGTGGAGTGGGTCGATCGCTTTCGGGTCGGTCTCGCGACGCTTCAGTTCCTGGCGGGCCAGCAACCGACGAAGCGAAGCGTACGTGCCATCGAGGCGCGCGTGCTCGTGAGGGACCTCCAGCCCGCGATTCGGCGCGCTCTCCTGCCACAGCCCGAAACGGGCAGGCTCGGCGAGGCCTTTGGCGACGCATTCGATGAGTGGGCCGAACGGCTGACGCTGGTAATCGGGACGGGCGCCTAGCCCCAGAAGATCGCCATCGGGTCGCGATCGACCTCGGCCAGCAGGGGTCCGACGTTGAGCGATGGCTCGGTGTCGCCGTACCGGTGCCAGCGACCATGACGATCGGCCCAGAACAGGCTCCAGACGCCGAGCCGCGGCTCGTAGCGAAAGCGAGCGATCCCCTGGCTCGTCCAATCCTCGGCGTCGTCCTTCGGGCGCCACGGCGGCCGGCGCTCGACGATGGTGATGGCGTTCCCCTCGATGACCACCTCGAGCCGCATCTCGTTGCGGATGCGCGCCGGGATACGACGTTCGCAGTAGTCGCGAATTCGCTTCTCAGCGGCGCGGCGGACGAGCTCAGGAATCGGCATGGGGTCTCATCATCACCCGACCAGGACGCCTGAGGCAAGGAGATAAGCGGAAGGATTGGCCTCGACGTGCTCGCGGCAAATAGCGAGGACGTCGGTCGTAGACTGAGCACAAATCGGCGGGCCGTTAGCTCAGTGGCAGAGCAGGGGACTTTTAATCCTCGTGTCGTGGGTTCGAATCCCACACGGCCCTCTCTCATTCGGGCAAAGCAGTGGGCCGCCCCTGCGGGACGGCCCACTGCCGGACTCAGGAACTCACGAGGCTTAGCTGCCGGGGAGGTACATCAGCAGCAGCTGGCCGTCCTCCATTCGCTTGGCATACGAACCGGTAGCGGTTGTCGGTGGACCGACCCAGGTGTAGCCGGGGTCATTGAATTGCGGGAGGTCAACGTGTGACTGAACGTCGAGTGCCCACCATCCGGAGCCAAACCAGTGGGACACGTCGACGATGCCACTTGTCTCCGCTCCACCCTGCGTCGCTGTCGCGACGTGCGTCCATGTGTCGACCATGTCGTAGCGCCAGATCTTGGCGGCCGATGTGTCCTCCTGCAGCATGAGACTGTGCTGGCCCACGTCGAGATTGTCTGGGCTTCGCATCCCCATTCCTGCCACGATCGTGGTGGTGGTCCCGTTGGCGTTCAGGGTCCGGTGCCATCCCTCGGCCAGAATTGAGAACGAGTCGACGATGCGCGGATCCTTCTCGTTCAGCACCATCTTGAAGACGCGGCCATCGGCATCAATCCACGGCTTGTTGATGGGATTGCTGCTGGGGAATCGCGCCAGCCGTCCAGTTGCTGCGCTCTCATACATCCGGGTGTTGCCGGTGTCCGCAAAGTAGATCACGCGCGGATCATCCGGATCGTAGGCAATATCCTCGACCCGCACGAACTGGAAGACGTTGTTAGCGTTGGACCAGTTCTCCAGCGCAGCCTGCGGGGCCTCGCCAGTCACTCCCCGCGCGACGTCTGTCGGTACGTGGATGAAGCGGCCGCTCCAGTCGTCGCCGGCAGCCATCTCCAGGTAGTCGTTGGCATCGTTGAACGGATCGTACGGATCAACTGAGCCGTCGTCGGTGGCGGTGACCTGGAAGGCCCAGAGCTGACCCTTGTCAGCCATCAACTGTCCAGCGTCCTTGGCGGTGTACAGGTAGAGCTGCGACGACGGTGCGTTGAACGTGTCGTCGCCAGACAGGATGGCAAGGTTCTTCCACCCGCCCGGGACCACGACCGAGTTCTCGTGGTTGTGGCGACCCGCACGGCTCATCACGTCGAACTCGCCGGTCACCGTGTCGAACCAGACGCTGTAGCCGGCCTGCCGATTGGGGGCAATTGCCGGATCCGCTCCGTAGACCGCTCCGGCCGGCACGGAGTGAATCGTCTCGTCAGCTTCCTCGTTCAGGAAGAGGGTGTAGTTGGGGAAGCCATGCTCGGGGCCCGCCATGAACGACGAGCAGAACCGAACAAAACCCGCCTCAGGACCAAGCACCACTTCCATCTCGGTGATGCTCCGCTCCACGGTGTCGACGCGAACGCGGGTCACCGACGAGGCCTGGCGGTCCGCCTTGCCCCCGAAGGGAACGGGGGACTGCTCATGGGCGACGTACAAGTCCACCCAGCCGTCACCGGGCACCACCCCGATTCCGTCAGGGATGCCCTCGAACAGCACGTCGTCAAACGTCTCCCCCGAGTTGATCAACGCGGTCAGGTCTCCAGGGGTTGACCCGCCCGGCGCGTAGTTGCCAACCAGGCTGATGTACGGATCGGACGCAGTGTTGTAGCCTGCGCCAAGTGTCGATGTAGGCACCGCGATCACGAGCGCGACAGCGGCCAGCAGGGCGCGGGCGCGGCGCTTCTTGGTGGAGAAGGGAGTCATGGGCCAGTCTCTCCTCAGGTGCGGATACATCACGACCACCGAGCGCCGCGGGTACGCGACGCGGTGAAGAGGCCCTGAGTCTGCGCCGATCGATGGCCCTTGTGGGCGCTGAAATCGCGGTTACGGTGCCCGGGCGCACCACAACCGGTCGCGGGCCGGGCACAGATCAACCGGGACGGAGCCTGGCGGAAGCCGCTAACCTGAGCCTCGCGCGCACCCAGCGCCCATCCCCGCCCGAACCCTGACGGAGACAGATGCGCCTCCCCCTGATTCCCCGTGAAGAGAAGTTCTTCACGATGTTCGTCGAGGACGCCCAGAACGTCCTCGGCGCAGCCCGCTTGCTGGAGCAGTTCTTCCGCAACTACGACGACCGCGAACGGATCGCGAGCCAGCTGCTCGACGCGGAGCACGCCGGTGACCAGATCAGCCACGACATCGGCCACAAGCTCGAAAAGACCTTCGTCACCCCGTTCGACCGAGAGGACATCCATGCCCTGATCAGCCGCCTGGACGACATCCTGGACCTGATCGAGGAGGTCGCCGATACCTGCATCCTGTACAACATCGAGGCGCCCACCGAGACCGCCCAGCAGCAGGCCGAGATCATCACCCGGCAGTGCGAACAGCTGGTCGAGGGACTCGGCAAGCTCAAGAAGTTCAAGGGGCTCGAGCAGCACTGGATCGAGATCCATCGGCTTGAAAACGAAGGGGATCGGATTGCGCGCCAGGCGGTCGCCGAGCTGTTCAAGCACGGGCAGAACCCGATCGAAGTGATCAAGTGGAAGGACGTCTACGCGCTGCTCGAAGATGCCATCGACGCGGCGGAGGATGCCGCCAACGTGATCGAGCGGATCGTCGTCAAGCATGCTTGACGGCTTCACCGCGATCCTGATCGCGGTCCTGCTGCTGGCGGTGTCGTTCGACTACATCAACGGCTTCCACGACACCGCCAACGCGATCGCCACCTCGGTCAGCACCCGCGCCCTCAGCCCGCGCCTCGCCATCGCGATGAGCGCCACCGCCAACTTCGTCGGGGCGCTGACCGGCACCGCGGTGGCCAAGACTGTGGGCTCCGGGCTCATCGAGCAGCAGTTCGAGGGCCAGGTGGTGATCGCCGCAGCGCTCACCGGTGCCATCGTCTGGAATCTGCTGACCTGGCGCCTCGGCATCCCGTCGTCGAGCAGCCATGCGCTCATCGGCGGGCTGCTCGGGGCCGTGGCGGCCGCGGCCGGATTCGGAGCCTGGAAGGTCGACGGAATCGTCAGCAAGGTGCTCCTCCCGTTGGTCAGCTCGCCGATCGCGGGCTTCCTCGTCGGTCTGGGGATGATGGTGCTCATCTTCAATCTGTTCAAACGCGTTCATCCCAAGAAGATGAACGACCGATTTCGCCGCCTCCAGGTCGTGTCGGCGGGGTTCATGGCGTTCAGCCACGGGAGCAACGACGCCCAGAAGACGATGGGCGTGATGACCCTTGCCCTCCTGAGTGCCGGCATCATCGACGAGTTCAAGGTTCCCCTGTGGGTCATCCTCATCGCCGCCTCGGCAATGTCACTCGGGACGGCTGCGGGCGGCTGGCGAATCATCAAGACGATGGGCACCAAGGTTGTCAAGCTCGACCCGGTGCACGGCTTCGCCGCGGAGACGACGGCGGCCAGCGTCATCTTCGGCGCCTCGCTGCTGGGCATGCCGGTGAGCACCACGCACGTGATCTCGAGCGCGATCATGGGCACCGGCTCGTCCGACCGTTTCAACGCCATCCGCTGGGTGGTGGCGCGCAACATCGGAGTCGCCTGGGTGCTGACCATCCCCGCGACGGCAATGACCGCCGCGCTCGCCTACTGGATCCTCAACCCGATCCTGGGATAGCCCGCCGCGGCGGCGCGGACTCCTTAACGCGCCGTTGATCTGCGGCTCCTGTCCCGTTGACGCGCAACCTCCAGCCTTGGCCCTGCTACCGCTTCGCCACCGCTGGAGGAACCCTTGACCAACTTCACGACCGCTGTCCGCACCGGCCTCGCGCTTGGTGCGGCTGCCGCCCTGCTCCTTGCCGCCTGCTCCTCGCCATCCGCATCAGGCCAGCCGAGCGCCGATGGCGGGATCTCCGGCGAGATCTCCGTCTCCGGCTCGTCCACCGTCGAGCCGATCTCCAACTCGGTCGCCGAGAAGTTCCAGGATGCGAACCCGGACTTCGACTTCGTGGTGGAGGGCCCTGGCACCGGGGACGGCTTCGCCAAGTTCTGCAAGGGCCTGACTGATATCAGCGACGCCTCGCGCGCCATCAAGGACGAGGAGGTCCAGGCCTGCGCCGACAACGGCATCGAGTACGTGGAGCTCAAGATCGCCTTCGACGGGCTCTCGGTCATCACCTCGGCCGAGAACAGCGCGGTCGAGTGCCTGAGCTTCCTGGACCTCTATGCGCTGCTCGGCCCGGAGTCGGAGAACTTCGAGACCTGGTCCGATGCGAACAGCCTCGCGGCTGAGCTGGCCGCAGAGTTCGGTGGCGACTACGGCGCGTCGCACGCGCCCTATCCCGATGCGCCGCTGGCGGTGACCGCTCCCGGCGAGGAGTCGGGTACCTTCGACAGCTTCGTCGAGATTGCGCTCGGCAAGATCGCCAAGGCCCGCGGGCAGGACGAGACCACGCGCCCGGACTACACCGCATCGGCCAACGACAACGTCATCATCGAGGGGATCACCGGCACCTCCAGCTCGCTGGGCTGGGTCGGCCTGGCGTTCGCCGACAGCGCCGGTGACGAGATCAAGGAGATTGGCATCGACAAGGGCGACGGCTGCGTCGGCCCGTCCGCCGAGACCGTCTCCGACGGCAGCTACCCGATCGCCCGACCGCTCTTCATCTACGTCAACCTGGCGAGGGCTGCGACTAATGAGGCGGTCGCCGCCTACGTCGACTTCTACCTCTCCAACGAGGGGATCGCCTCGGTCGCCGAGGTGGGCTACGTGGACCTGCCGGACGACCAGCTCGCCGCGACACGTTCCGCCTGGGACGCTCGCTGACCTCGCCTCTCCTCCTCCGCGGTCGGGCCGGTGGCAACACCGGCCCGACCCATCTCATGACCTCCCGAAACGGTACGCTAGGACCTGACCGATGGCCCCCTCGACCGGCGCCCAGCCCCGCGCCCTGACCGCCGCCGATCTGCGCGGCAGCTCGGCGCGCCGGCGCCGCGAGTCGACCATTCGCGCCGTGTTCGTGGCCGCGGCAGGGGCCTCCGTCCTGATCAGCCTGTTGATCATCGTCTCGCTCGCTGGCGAGGCGTTCAACTTCCTCTCGCGGGTCGATCCGGCGCTCCTCTGGGAGCGTGGCTGGTTCCCGCGACGTGACCTGTACGGGGTCCCGACCATCGTGGCAGGCACTCTGACGATCGCCGGCATCGCCATGCTGGTGGCGACGCCGCTCGGGCTGGGTTCCGCGATCTACCTCTCCGAGTATGCCTCGCCGCGCGTGCGGCGCACGCTGAAGCCGGCGCTCGAGATCCTGGCCGGCATCCCCAGCGTGGTGCTCGGCTACTTCGCGCTGACGGTTATCTCCCCGACGCTGGTCGATCGGGTCTGCCCCGGCATCACCGATGTCTTCACCATGGCCGCTGCCGGCATCGGTGTCGGCATCCTGATCACCCCACTCATCGCGTCGGTGGCGGAGGACGCCATGACCGCCGTGCCTCGCTCGCTGCGCGAGGCGTCGTACGGGCTGGGTGCGCGGAAGCGGCACACCAGTATCCAGGTCGTCGTGCCGGCAGCCGTCTCGGGGATCGTGGCGTCGCTGATCCTGGGCCTGTCGCGCGGTATCGGCGAGACGATGGTGGTGGCCATCGCCGCGGGCGGCCTGGGGGGCTCGCTCTTCTCCGTGAATCCGTGCGGCCCGGGCCAAACGATGACCGCGGCGATGACCGCCCTGGCCACCGGCTCCGACCAGGTCGCCGGCGCGTCGCTCGCCTTCCCGAGCCTCTTCTTCGTAGGGCTGCTCCTCTTCGCCATGACGCTCGGCCTCAACCTGCTGGCCGACCGATTCGTGCGGCGCGTACGGAGCGGGTACTGATGGCGCGCGAGGGCGGGGCGGCGGAGATGACCACCACCGAGCTGGTGCGCCGCTCACTCGTCGGCGGCGGGGTCAACCTGCGCAGCCTGGCCTTCGAGGGGGTCCTGGCCGTCGCGCTGCTCGTGGCGCTGGGGGTCCTGGCCTGGCTGCTCGTGGTCATCGCCATCGGTGGCCTTCCCGTCTTCTTGGAGCGCGGAGCGGACTTCCTGACCAGCGACCTCTCCGCCAACCCGGATCGCGCCGGCGTGGCACAGGGGATCGTCGGGTCGCTGATGCTGATGGGCTTCGTGGTGATCGTCTCGTTCCCGCTCGGCATCGGCG
>Ga0209342_10005389_pt1 | contig 13111 bp, 13 predicted proteins | sample RifCSP16_2_FD_184023 | JGI IMG/M metagenome (GOLD analysis project Ga0209342, IMG submission 184023) | Soil microbial communities from Rifle, Colorado - Rifle CSP2_sed 16_2 (SPAdes) (version 2) | ecosystem: Environmental > Terrestrial > Deep subsurface > Rock core/Sediment | place: Rifle... | reverse complement strand
GTTCTGGAGCCGGGTCCCCCCATGGACTGTTCCGATTTCCTTTCCAAGTATTCAGAGTTCCGTGACGGGCTGATCACCGATCCCGGGGCGTTGCTGGCGCTGGAGCGGCACCGCAGATCGTGCCGCCGGTGCGGCCGGTACCACTCCGCCGTCGTCCGCGGCGTAGACACCTTACGGGCCCAGGATGAGATCGAGCCGTCGCCGGCGTTCCGCCGGGAGCTTCGGGCGCGTCTGGCCGCGGCGGTGCTGAGCGCGCAGCCCCAACCCGGACCGACACCGGCCGGGCTGGCCGCCGCCGTGCTGGTCGCCCTGGCCGGCGCGCTGCTGTTGTACGAGGGACTGGTGGTGAGGCGACAGGGACCACTGGCCGCCGAGCGACGGGCGGGGCCGATGGTGATTGCGAATCCCAGCGTTCCCTTCGTGAGCTTCACCCGGTCGGACGCTCCCCTCCTCGTGCCGGTGGTGCCCGCCAGCTCGTCATTCGTCGGAGCCGAGGCCGAGATCGCCCCGTAATTCTCGGCGTCACGCTCTTTCATCGCCCCCGTTGCGCGGGTAAACTTCCGCGTATGAGGCCCTCCAGCTTCGAGTCCGTGCATCGCAGTGTGAAGCGGGGGGAGATCGCCCCGATCTACTACCTCACCGGCGACGCGGACGTACTCAAAGACGATGTCGTGACCGCCATCGTGGACGCGGCGCTCGAACCCGCGGCGCGCGACTTCAATCTGGACGTCCGGGTGGCGGGGGACTTGGACCCGGAAACCCTGCACACCCTGGTGGAGACGCTTCCCATTCTGGCGGAGCGGCGGGTGGTCGTCATCAAGGCGCTCGAGCAGTGGCGCAAGAACGCCCGGACTTGGGAGGTGTTGCGCCGCTATGTCGCGCGGCCCTCGCCCAGCACGGTGCTGATTCTGGTTCACGGGGCCGGCGAGACCCCGGATGCCGGGCTGGCGCGTGCGGGCACCCATGTGGAAGTGGCCGTTCCCGGGCCGGACACGATCCGCCGCTGGGTGGCCGACCGCGCCCGGCGGGCGGGTATCGAGATCGACGCCGAGGCCGTCGAGCATCTGGTGCGGGCGGTGGGACCGGACCTGGCGCACCTGGGCATGGAGGTGGAGAAGCTGGCGGCCGCGTGCGGTGATGCACGGCCCGTGACCGCGGCGGAAGTGGCTCAGATGGTGGGTGTGAACCGGGGTGAGACCGTGGAGGATTGGGTGGACGCGGTGTCGTCGCGCGACGTGCTGCGGGCCCTGGCGCTCACGGACGTCGTCCTGCCCCAGGCCGGCGTGACCGCGGTGCGGATGCTCATCGCGCTCGGCACCGAGCTGGTTGGCCTTCGGCTGGCCCGGGCGCTGGCGGGCGGCGGCCTTGCCCGGCCACAGCTGGAACGGGGGCTGCTGGACCAGTTGCGTCGGGCCCGGCCCATGGGCGTCCGCAACTGGGAGACGCAGGCCCGAAGCTGGGCCTCGGCCGCGCGACACTGGACGGCGGACGAGCTGGATCAGGCGATCCGCGCCACGTACGAGGCCGATCGGGCATTGAAGTCCACGACCGTGAGCGACGACCGCGCCACCTTGCGTTCGCTCCTGCTGACGCTGGGAGCCGGGAGGGCCGCCGCGTGAGCCGCACGGTTCTGCTCCTGGCGTTGGCGCTGGCCGCCGTCCCGGAGGCGCTCCGGGCGCAACAGGATTCGCTCTTCAACGACTCGATGCTGAGCCGGGCGGCCCGGCTCGCCACCGAGGGTCAGGCCGACTCCGCGCAAGCCCTGGTCCGCCGGCGGCTCAGCGCGCTGCAGCCGCGCGACTCATTGTATCCGGCAGCCCTGTACGCCGCCGGGCTGGTCGCCGGTAACGCCGACACGGCGTTGACCTACTACCGCCGGGTCAGCATCGAGTACACCCAGTCGTCCTGGGCCGCACCCGCCCTGGTGCGGTTGGCGCAATTCGCCTACGCGGCCCGCGACTTCAGTACCGCGTCCGTCTCCGCGGAACGCGTGTTGGGGGACTACCCCGTCACGCCGGTGCGCGCGCAGGCCGCCTACTGGGCGGGGCGCGCGCGGCTCGAGCTCAACCAGCTGGCGGCGGCCTGCAGCCTGATGCAGCAGGCTGTGGACGAGGCCGGCACCGACGTCGAGGCCGCCAACCGAGCGCGCTTCTACCTGCAACGCTGCCGGGGTGCCGTGGCCACGCCCGCCGAGAGTGCCCGCGCGACGGTAGCCAGCTTCACGGTGCAGGTCGCGGCGGTGCGCACCGCCGCGGCGGCCGATGACCTCATGCGCCGCCTCAGACAATACGGCTACCAGGCACGGGCGGTGCGGGAGCCGGACGGCTTGCTGAAGGTGCGCGTGGGCCCGTACGGGACGCGTACCGAAGCTCAGCGGGCCGCCGCGACGCTCAAGACCCGGCTGGGAGGCAGTCCGTTCGTCGTGGAAGAGCGCCGTCCGTGAGCCGCCGCGCGTCGCCCCCGGCGGCGGACACTCCGCTGATGCAGCAATACCGCGAGATCAAGGCGCGTCACCGCGACGCGATCCTGTTTTTCCGCATGGGCGATTTCTACGAGATGTTTTACGACGACGCGGAGCTGGCCGCCCGTGAGCTGGGGCTCACCCTCACCTCCCGCAACAACGGCGGCGCCGCCGATGTCCCGCTGGCCGGCGTTCCGGTGAAGGCGGCCGCCGAGTACCTGCACCGGTTGGTGGAACGGGGACATAAGGTGGCCATCTGCGAGCAGGTCGAGGATCCGCGGCTGGCGCAGGGGATCGTGCGGCGCGAGGTGGTGGAGACGGTGACCCCGGGTGCCGCGCTCGACGACCAGCTGCTCGAGCGCGCTCGCGACAATTTCCTGGTGGCTATCCTGCCGGGCGATCGCCTGGGCCTCGCCGCGCTCGACATCTCGACCGGGGAGTTTCTCCTGGAGACGGTAGCGCCGGGCGATTTCCCGGCGGCGCTCCAGCGGCTGGATCCCCGGGAGGTGGTGGTACCGCAGGGTGCCACCGTGCCGACGCCGGACGGCGTGCTGCGCTCGGAGCGTGAGCCCTGGGAGTTCGATGCCGGCGCAGCCGAGGACGACCTCACCCGGCGCTTCGCCCTGGCGAATCTCGACGGCCTCGGGCTCGAGTCCTCGGACCGCCCGGCGCTGGGCGCGGCGGGAGCGCTACTGCGGTACGCCGCCGAGCTCCGCCCCGCCGGCCTGCCCCAGCTGGCGCGGCCACGGGTGGTGCGCGCCGATCTGGCGATGCCGCTGGACGAGATGACGCGGCGGAACCTGGAGCTGGTCGAAACCCTGCGCCCGGGCGCCGCGGGCGGGACCCTGCTGGACGTCCTGGACCGCACCACCACACCCATGGGCGCCCGCCTGCTCCGGCGGTGGCTGCTCGCCCCCCTGCGATCCCGGGACGCGATCGAGGCGCGACATGACGCCGTGGAGGTGCTGGTCGCCGATGCGCGGGGGCGCGAGCGGTTGCGCGAAGCCCTCGACGGCATGCGCGATCTGGCGCGCCTCGCTACGCGGGCCGCGGCGCGCCGCGCCGGCCCGCGCGAGCTGGGCGCCCTGCGCGACTCGCTGGCGCGCCTGCCGGACGTGCGTGGCGCTCTGGACGGATTAGCCCGCCGAGAGCGAAGCGCCGCGCTGGAGCGGGCGGCCCACCAGCTGGACCTGCTGAGTGACCTGGCGGGAGAGCTGGCGGCCATGCTGGCGGACCATCCGCCCGCGACGATGGGCGACGGCGACGCGATCCGCCCCGGTGCCGACCCGGACCTGGACGCAACGCGTGAGCTGCGTGACGGCGGCAAACGCTTCATCGCGGGCCTGCAGGCGCGGGAACGTGAGCGCACGGGGATCGCGTCGCTGCGGGTGGGCTACAACAAGGTCTTCGGCTATTACATCGAGATCACCAAGGCCCACAAGCAGGCCGTGCCGGCGGACTACGAGCGCCGACAGACCCTGACCGGCGCCGAGCGCTACGTGACCCCGGAGCTCAAGGACTACGAGGCGCGCGTCCTCGGCGCCGAGGAGCGTATCGTCGCCCGCGAGCGGGAGCTGCTCGACGGGCTCTGCCAGCGGGTGAGCGATCGCATCGGCCGCCTCCAGGGCACAGCACGTCTGTTGGCCGAGCTCGATGTGCTGGCGGGGCTCGCCGAGGTCGCGGTCCGCGAAGGGTACGTCCGGCCCGCCATGACCGACGCCTTCGGTCTGGAGCTCAAGCGCTGCCGCCACCCGGTGGTGGAGCGGGTGCTGCCGCGTGGGAAGTTCATCCCCAACGACGTCTGGTTCGACGCAGCGGCCCGCATCACCCTGCTCACCGGGCCGAATATGGCCGGCAAGTCCACCATGCTGCGCCAGGTGGGGTTGGCCGTGATCATGGCGCAGCTGGGCTCGTTCGTGCCGGCCGAGGCCGCCACGATCGGGGTGGTGGACCGCGTGTTCACGCGGGTCGGGGCCAGCGACAACCTGGGTCGGGGGCAATCCACATTCATGGTGGAGATGGCCGAGACCAGCGCGATCGTGCACGGCGCGACCGAGCGGAGCCTGGTGCTGCTCGATGAGATCGGCCGCGGCACGTCCACCTACGACGGCGTGGCGATCGCGTGGGCGGTCACCGAGCACCTGCACGACCGGATCGGCTGCAAGACCATCTTCGCCACCCATTACCACGAGTTGACCCAGCTCACGGAGCACCTGCATCACGTGCGCAACTTCCACGTCGCCGTGCGAGAGGTGGGGGACCAGGTCTTGTTCCTGCATGAGCTTCGGCCCGGCGCCACTGACCGCTCCTACGGCATTCACGTCGCACAGCTCGCTGGTCTGCCCCCGGGCATCATCGCGCGGGCAGGGGAGATCCTGGCGCTCCTGGAATCCGGTCACCACGTGGCCGGCCTGAAGCCGCCTCCGGCCCCGGACGCCGGCCAGCTGGCGCTCTTCGAGGAGCATCCGGTGCTCGCCGATCTGCGCACGCTGGATCCTGATTCCATGACGCCGCTCGAGGCGCTGACTCGTCTGGCGGAGCTCAAGCGGCGCGCCGAGGAAGCATGACGGCACCTCGGGGTGTGACGCTGCCGGGCGCGTTGGGGGCCGCGGGGCTGGCGCTCCTCGCGGCCTGCGGTGCCGAGCGGCCGGCGGCGGCGGACGCCCCCACGACCAGCACCACGCCGGCCTTCGAGCCGCCGGTAGTCACCAACCCGGAGTCACCGGTGAATTACCCGCCGGCCCTGTGGGAGCAGCAAGTCGAGGGCACCGTGGTGCTGCGACTGCACCTGGACGAGCGGGGCAACGTGGCGCCGGATTCGACCCGGGTCTCCGAAACCAGTGGCTACCCGGCGCTCGATTCCGCGGCGCTCCGAGCCGTGCCCGACATGCGCTTCGCGCCCGCCCGGCGAGGCGGCCAGCCGGTCGCGACCACATTCCTCCAGCCCGTGCACTTCCGCCATCAGCAGCGCGCCGGGGCGCCCAGCCGGCCATGACGCCCCAACATCTGAAGCCCTACGACGACGTCCTGCAGACCATCGGCTGGACGCCACTGATTCGCCTCAATCGGGTAACCGCCGGCATTCGGACCCCGGTGTACGCCAAAGCCGAGTTCTTCAACCCGGGAGGCTCGGTGAAGGACCGGATCGGGCTGGCGATGATCGAAGCCGCCGAGCGCGAGGGACGGCTCAAACCGGGCGGCGTGATCGTGGAGGCCACGTCGGGGAACACGGGTGTGGGACTGGCGATCGCGGCCGCCGTGAAGGGGTACCGCTGCATCTTCACCATGCCGGACAAGATGTCCCAGGAAAAATCCCGCCTGCTGCGCGCGCTCGGCGCCGAGGTGGTCATCACCCCGACGGCCGTGCCGCCGGACCACCCCGAGAACTACCTCATGAAGGGCCGCGCGATCGCGGGATCCCTTCCCAACGCCATCTTCGCCGATCAGCACTACAACCCGGTGAACCCGGACGTGCACTACCGGACCACGGGCCCCGAGATCTGGCAGCAGACCGACGGTCGCGTCACTCACTTCATCTGCTCGCCCGGCACCGGCGGCACGGTGACCGGGGCGGGGCGCTATCTCAAGCAACAGAACCCCAAGGTCAGGGTCGTGGCTGGAGACCCGGTGGGATCCATTTATACCGAGTACGCCAAGACCCACCAGAAGGGCGAGGGCCATCCCTACAAGGTGGAGGGGATCGGCGGTGACAAGATCCCCACGTCGCTCGACTTCGACGTCGTGGACGAATGGATGTACGTCGCCGACCGGGACGCCATGTTGATGGCACGCCGCCTCGCCAAGGAGGAGGGGCTCCTGGTGGGAGGGTCTACCGGCCTGAACCTCGTCACGGCGCTCGAGGTGGCGCGCCGGTTGAACGATCCCAAGGCCCTGGTGGTCACCGTGCTCTGCGACACCGGCGAGCGGTACCTGTCCAAGGCCTTCAGCGACGAGTGGATGCGGGAGAACCAGATGCTCGACGTCGAGCGGGTCACGCTGGCCACCATCCTGAGCGGCAAGCCCCAGGAAGCGCCGGAGCTGGTCACGATCGCGCCCACAGCTACCGGACGGCAGGCGTTGAACCTGATGAGCACCTACGACGTGTCGCAGCTTCCCGTGGTGGAGGGAGCGGATTGCGTGGGCTCGGTGTCCGAAGCGGCGCTCACCACCAAGGCGCTGAGCGAAGCGTCGATCCTGGAGCATCCGGTACGGGAGGTGATGGAGTCGCCGTACCCCGTGGTGGACGACAGCCTGCCGCTGGAGAACCTCACCGCGCTGCTGGCCCGTGAAACTCCGGCGGCCCTGATTCGGCGCAACGGGGAGCTGGCGGGCATCGTGACGCGGTACGATGTGCTGCGGCACGTGGCGGGGGTGCGATGAGCGGCCGTGTCCCCCAGTTCCTGCTTTCCGCCGAGACCAGCTTCTCCGCCGCCCACCGGCTGCCGGGAGTGGACATGTGTGACCGGATCCACGGCCACGATTGGCGGGTACGCCTCACGGTCCGGGTCAACGCCTCCGAGCTGGGGCCGAACGGGATGGCCCTGGACTTCCGGGAAATCGAACGCACCGTCCGCGCGGCCGTGGAAGACTTCGAGCACCGCGATCTCAATCAGCTCGAAGCGTTCGCCCGCACGGCTCCCACTGCCGAACAGGTGGCCCGCATCGTGAGCGAGCGGGCCCACGCCCAACTGGCGCGGTCGGTGCCTGCCGCGCGGGTGGACGAGGTCGAGGTCTGGGAGACGCCCACGTTCCGCGTGGTATACCGGCCCTCGTGACCCGGGTCGCGGTGTTGACCGGCGGCTCGACGCCGGAGCGGGACGTGGCGTTCGCCGGCGCCGCCCAGGTGGTGCAGGCGCTGCGCCATCGCGACCACACGGTTACCGTCGTGGACACGGTGGACGGGCCACTTTCCGCGGAGGCGGAGCGAACGATCCTGGTGCCCTCCGTGGGACGTACACCACCCACCGCCGCCGAGCTCGACGCGCTGGCCGCCCGGGAGCTCGGGCCCGCGCTGGTGGAGCTCCGCGAACTCACCGACGCCGACTTGGTGTTCTTGGTGGTGCATGGACGGGCCGGCGAAGGCGGAACCCTCCAGGCGCTCCTTGAGGCGGCGGGGATCCCCTACACCGGCAGCGACCCGCTCGGCAGCGCCCTGGCGATGGACAAGGACGTGGCCAAGCGCCTGTTCCAATGGGCGCAGGTGCCGACCGCTCCCTGGGTCATGTGGCCGGCGGATCGCCAGGCGGTTGAGCGTCTGGGCTTTCCCCTGGTGGTGAAGCCGTCCAAGGTGGGCTCCACCGTGGGCCTCACCGTAGTGCACCGGTACGCGGACGTCGAGGCCGGCGTGGCCGAGGCCCGCCGGTTCGACGACGAAGTCCTGCTGGAACGCTTCATTCCAGGACGCGAGCTCACCTGTGGGGTCCTGGGCAGCCGGGCCCTCGCCGTGGGCGAGATCATTCCACGCCACGAGATCTTCGACTACGAGTGCAAGTACACGCCCGGGATGTCACGGGAGATTTTTCCTGCGGACCTGCCGGAGCCCGTCGCGGCGAGGGTGCAGTCGTTGGCGCTGGCCGTGCACCGCGGGCTCAAGCTCCGCGACTTCTCCCGTGTGGACTTCAGGCTGGATCCGGAGGGGACCGCCTATTGTCTAGAGGCGAACACCCTGCCCGGGCTCACGGCCACCAGCCTGTTCCCCCAATCCGGAGCGGCGGTGGGCATCGGCTTTCCCGAGTTGTGTGACGCGATCTGCCAGTTGACCTTGCAGCGAGGCGGGCAAGGGAACAAAGTCGGGGCTTCAGGGAGTAGATGAGCCAGATGGATGGCCGCTCGACCTTCGCGTTGACCCCCTGGGTCCGCCGCCTGATCGCGGCGAACGCCGTGGTGTACCTGCTCACCATCACGGTCTTCACCGGTACCTGGTTTTACCAGGCCTTCGCCTTCGCACCTTCCGCCGCCCTGACCCAGCCTTGGACGTTCGTCACGTATGCGTTTGTCCACGGCGGATTCCTCCACCTCGCCTTCAACATGCTCATGCTGTTTTTCTTTGGGCCGGCGGTGGAGGAGCGGCTGGGCGGCCGGGCGTTCATCGGGTACTACCTGTTCTGCGGGTTGGGCGGCGCGGCGCTGTCGTTTGCCATCGCGCTCCTCGCGCCCGTGGCACCCTTTGTGGGCGCCTCCGGGGCGGTCCTCGGCGTCGCGCTGGCGTTCGCGCTCTACTGGCCGGACGCGCCGATCCTGGTGTTCCCGTTGCCGGTGCCTATCAAAGCCAAGTGGCTGGTCCTGGGGTTGGCCGTCATGAACCTCACGCTCGCGGTCCTGCCGGCGCAGGACGGGGTCGCCCACCTGGCGCACCTTGGCGGCTTGCTGTTCGGATTCCTCTACCTCCGCGGAGCCACGCTGGCTGCTCGGGTCCCGCGCTCGTCTCCCCAGCGCCGGACGCGGGCGCGTGCCCGGACCGGCCAGAGCGGGGCGGAGGGCGGGCGCCGGCGCGAGGGGTCGCGACGAGCCGCCTCGCGCCCCGACGAGACCATCCAGGCCAAGATCGACCGCCTGCTGGACAAGATCTCCGCCACCGGCATCGACTCCCTCACGCCGGAAGAACGCCAGCTCCTGGCCGAGCGCAGCCGACAGCTCCGGCAGCACTGACGTCCCCATGGCGCCCCGCTTCGCCGTCCGGCAGGGCGACATCACCACCTACGACGGCAACGCCCTGGTCAACGCGGCCAACAATCATCTCGTCCTGGGGGCCGGCGTGGCCGGTGCCATCCGCCGCGCCGGCGGCCCCGCCATCCAGGCGGAGTGTGACCGCCTTGGTCCCATTCGCGTGGGCGAGGCGGCGATCACCGGGGCCGGGCGTCTCGGCGTCCGGTGGGTCATTCACGCCGCCGCCATGGGCGATCAGCCGGCCTCCGAGCGGTCCATTCACGCCAGCACCGCCGCCAGCGTGCGGCTGGCGGCGCAACATGGCGCTCGGCGCATCGCTTTCCCCATTCTGGGTTCCGGCATCGGCGGCTTCGACCTCCGCCGCGCGGCGGCTGTGATGCTCGAAGCGATTCGAACGACGCCCGAGGCTGAAGCGCTCGACGAGATCGTGCTCTACGGGTTTTCGGCAGCGGATGCCGAGCTACTGCGCGAGCTGATCGAGTAGCAGTCAGCCGTCGGCGATCAGCCCTCAGCTACCGGGACAGGGGGTCACGCGGAGCGCCGACGGCTAACGGCTACTTGTCAGCGGACTCCGCTCGGTCCAAATTGGCTTCGCTCCTCCATGCTCGTGAACCTTGTCCCACCATTCATGGCCGCGCTCGCGGCGAAAGATCCCCTGGAGGCGTATCACCGTTACCTCGACGACCACCGCGTGGTCCTCGGGGCGTACTGGCACAATTACGTACTGGACCTGGACAGCCCGCACGCCGCCGACGTCATCCGGCGTGCCCTCGCCGCCGAGCGCCGCGATCTCCTGACGCTGCTGCACGACGTGGACGTCGCCGCCATCGCCGAAGAAGCGCTGGGCCGTTGTGAGATCCAGCTCGATATGGACCGGCCGACGGATCTCTACCTGATGGTTGGAGTGGGCGGCGCCAACGCCGGCGAGCTGGTGGTCGCCGGCCGCGGGGTCGCCTTCGTCTGCCTGGAGCACTTCACCGGCCGGCCCAATCCCGAGAGCTACGGGCTGGGGCTCGCGCCCGGCCTGCTCCCGCTCTGGATCGCCCACGAGCTGGCGCACACCGTGCGATACACGTCACCGGCCAGCCGCGGCGAGCTGGCGCGGGTGGTGGAGGACGCTGGCGGGTTCTACGACTACTGGGACAGCGGCAGCCGCGCCACGCTCCGCGAGTTGCTGGTGAACGAAGGGCTTGCCGTGGCGGCCGCGCGGGCGGTGGCTCCGGGGTTCGACGTGTGGCAGTATCTGGGGTACGGACGGCGGCAGTACCGCCGGTTGCGGGAGCTGGACGCGTTCCTGCGGCGGGTCACGGATGCCGAGCTGGAGCACCGCGGCCTGGGGTATCGCCTGCGCTACCTGGCGGGCGGGACCAGTCCCTCGACCCGGTTGGTGTCCGGCAAGGTCATTCCGGAGCGGGCCGGGTATTATCTGGGACTCCAGATGGTGGAAGCGATGGTGAACGAACAGGGTGTGGCCGCGGCCCTTCGCGCCTCGGCGGTCGAGTGCCGGGACGCGGAGGAACGCGCCAGCGGCGTGCAGACGGCGTGACCCGGCGGTCGTCAGGGCCCGCCCCGCCGGGTCCGGAGCGCCGCCGCAACCCGACGCTCCGCGAGGTCCTGGACGAGCTGGTCACTCACGTCCGGGACATCGCGCGCCGCGCCCGGACCATGTCGCAGGATGAGCTGGACTACGCCCAGCAACGGTTGGAGTGGTTGGCGGATGAGGTGTGGCGCCTCGCGGTCCGAGGCGAGGATGAGGAGTCCCGCTAAGCAAGCGCCGTCACTTCCCCACGCAGAACGAGCTGAACACGCGATCCAGGATGTCATCAGTCGTCACCAGCCCGATGACGTCCTCCAGCGCGCCTACCGCCGCCCTGAGATGCGTGCCGGCCACCGCGGCCTCGAGCCCGGCACGGCGCGCCGACGCGAACTCTTCCACCTCGGCCAGTGCCCGCTCCAGCGCCGCCCGGTGCCGCGCCCGCGTCACCACCGGTGTGACGTCCCCTTGCTGCGCCAGCGTGGTGAACGCCACCCTCGCCAAGGTCGCGCGAAGCTCCGCCAGCCCGGCGCCGCTCACGGCCGACACCGCCACCTCTCCGTCCGGCTCCGCTGCCGCCCGCCCCCCAGCGTCCCCTGCGGCATCCGCCTTGGTCCATGCCAGGATCAACCGCTCTCCAAGCTCGACGCGAAACCGGCGTTCCTCGCCGTCCAACTCGCGTCCCGCTTCGGCGCACAGCAGCACGATGTCCGCCGCCGCGAGATACCGGCGGGATACCTCGACCCCGAGCCGCTCCACCCGGTCGCCGCTCTCCCGCAGGCCCGCCGTGTCCACCAGCCGGAAGGGAAAGCCGTCGCACACGGCGCTCGCCTCGATCGCGTCGCGCGTGGTTCCCGGAATCTCGGTCACGATGGCCCGCTCGCTTCCCAGCAGCGCGTTGAACAACGAGGACTTGCCGACATTGGGGCGCCCGGCAATCACCACCAGCGCGCCTTCGCGCAGCCGCTCACCCTCCGCGGCGGTGCGAAGCAGCCCGAGCAGCGCCGCACGCAGGCCCTCGATCGCCCGATCGACGCGCTCGGCCGGCACGGGGCCGCTGTCTTCCTCGGGGAAATCGATGTCGTAACTGATCAGCGCTTCCAGCGCGAGCACCTGCTCGCGCAGCGCGCCAATCCGCTGCGACAGGCCCCGATCCAACTGCCCCAGCGCCGCGCGCCGCTGGGCCGGCGCCGTGGCATCCACCAGATCGGCAATGCCCTCTGCCTGGAGCAGATCCACCTTGCCGTTCAGCATCGCCCGTCGGGTGAACTCCCCGGGCAACGCCGGCCGCGCGCCCGCGGCAAGCAGCGCACCCAGCACCTCCGCCGGCACCAGCAGGCCGCCGTGGGTGCCGATCTCCACCAGGTCGTCCCCGGTGTAAGAGCCCGGTGCGGGGTACGCCGTGTACAGCACGTCGTCCAGCGTCTCACCGCCGGACGGGGCCACCGCTCGCGCGCGACGCGCGGTGCGCGCCGGGTCGGGCGAGAAGGGCCGCAGCACCCGCCCGGCGATCGCCACGGCGTCGCGACCCGAGAGCCGGATTAGCGCAACAGCTGACCGCCCGGCCGGCGTAGCTAAGGCAGCGATCGTGTCGGTCAGCATCGTGTGGACAAGCTAGCAGCGACGGCGCGTCGGCAGCAGAATTCGTCGAACCAACGCCTGAGAATCGGTTCGGGGGCCACTTGACTTTTTGATATCAAAAAATATCTTTATATGCGATGTCGAGGAAACGTCGTAAGAACCGTGGCCGGCCCAAGGGACGGAGGAAGGTTCCTTTTCCCCTACGCGTCTACCCGGAGCAAAGGCAGACTCTCAAGATCTTGAGCGAGATTATGGAGGGGACTCCGCCGGTCAACGGACTAATCCAGGAAGCGATTGAGCAGTTCATCGACAGCAAGCTCAGCATCTCGGTCGCGGCCGGCATATTGGCGTACACGTTGTGCGCGAGAAAGCCGACGCGCCCCGCCAAGTAGAACTCCTTCGGTGCTTGAAGATGATATTCGCGCACGTCGAAATCGGTCGGCGGCAGCATCGACCCCAGCAACATCACCACTAAAAACAGCGCGCCACACGCACCCCACACGATTAATTCTCCGGCCGGTGCCGCTGCACGGTTTCCGGCGTCAGAACCTGGTCTTGCAGCCAAAGCTCTGGCGCGCGGCCCGACGCCCGGAGTGTCCAAGCCCGGCCGCCTGGCGGCCGGACTTCGGGAAGTCCGGTGCTTTCCTGCTTCTCTGGATTGGTTTAGAAACCACACGACCGGACGCGATAGGGCCAGCACGCCAAGCAACAGAACCATCGGCCAGCGCGACATCCACCCCAACAACCCGAGGCCCAGCATCATCAGCGACAGCGCCGACATCCCCAGTGCGTAGGACCAGGCCCATCGCTCGGCGACTGTGGCATCTCGGTCTGCGAACACGCCGCGCCAGAGCATGCCGCCGAGGCCC
>Ga0209342_10005388_pt1 | contig 13112 bp, 11 predicted proteins | sample RifCSP16_2_FD_184023 | JGI IMG/M metagenome (GOLD analysis project Ga0209342, IMG submission 184023) | Soil microbial communities from Rifle, Colorado - Rifle CSP2_sed 16_2 (SPAdes) (version 2) | ecosystem: Environmental > Terrestrial > Deep subsurface > Rock core/Sediment | place: Rifle... | reverse complement strand
ATGTCTCTGCTCCCCGCACCAGATACAGACCTATCGATCAAAGGTCTCGGGCCCGCTTATGGACAGGATCGACATCCATATCGAGGTGCCGGCGATACAGTTCAACGAGATCTCCTCGGATACTCCCGGTGAACCGTCCTCATCGATCCGCCGACGCGTGACCAGGGCCCGCATTGCGCAGCAGGAACGGTTCAAAAGCGACGGGATATACGCGAACGCGCACATGAAGCCGCGGCACATCCGCAAGTACTGCAGGATCGACGAGGCCAGCCAGAATCTCATGGAATCGGCCATGAACCGCCTCGGCCTTTCCGCCCGGGCATATAATCGCATCCTTAAAGTGGCGAGAACGATAGCCGATATCGAAGGCAGCGAAAAGATCGCAACTGAACATATCTCCGAGGCAATTCAGTATAGGAGCCTGGACAGAAGAGTGAGTTAATTTTTTTGCGATCCTTCGCGGGCCTGCTCATGAATCGGGTAATGTGCCGGTGAGATGATGAGAGGTTCTGAGAAGTCTGAGGCAACATCTGCTCCGTTTTTCCAACCAGTATCTATTGACATCCCGTGCATGAATCTGTACGATTAAAAGTACAGAAGGACTGGCCATGCAAAAAGAGCTGAAAAACCTGCCCCTGAGTGAAGCCAGATGCGAGTTGACCGGCATGCTGGAACTGCTGGAGAAGCAGCACGGATATTTACAACCTGGCAAAAAAATCATCCGCCTCAGGCTTATCGACCCTGATGAATAGATGTTGACATATCAACAGAGGTGCAGCATGTCAGCGAAAGACCTTGATTCCTCCATTCTCAACAACGCCGCCGGCACGGCGGAAGGCATCACCGAGGTCCGACGCCAGGAGGCCTTGCTTAAAACCGGGGCCTTGCAGAACGCGATTTTGAACAGCGCCAATTTCTCGAGTATCGCCACCGACGAGAAGGGGGTCATTCAGCTATTCAATGTCGGCGCCGAACGCATGCTGGGCTATACGGCCGCCGATGTGGTGAACAAGATCACGCCGGCCGACATCTCCGATCCTCAGGAATTGATAGCGCGCGCCAAGTCGTTGAGCGTCGAGCTTGGGACCCCGATCACTCCGGGCTTCGAGGCCTTGGTCTTCAAGGCCTCACGCGGCATCGAGGACATTTACGAGCTGACGTATATCCGTAAAGACGGCAGCCGCTTCCCGGCAGTCGTATCGGTCACGGCGCTGCGCGACGCTCAAGGCGCAATCATCGGCTTCCTGTTGATCGGCACTGACAACACCGCGCGCAAGCGGGTGGAAGCGGAGCGGGCGCTGCTCTATGAGGCGCTGCAGGAAAAGAACGTCGAGCTGGAGAGCGCCAGGTCTGTGGCGGAAAAAGCCAACCTCGCAAAATCCGAATTCCTTTCCAGCATGAGCCATGAGTTGCGCTCCCCGCTCAATGCTATCCTCGGTTTCGCCCAATTAATGGAAACGGGTTCGCCGCTGCCGACGCCCGACCAAAAAGCCAATATCGACCAGATTCTCCAGGCGGGATGGTACCTCCTGGAGCTGATCAACGAAATCCTCGATCTCGCGCTGATCGAGTCGGGCAGGCTGTCGTTGTCACTGGAACCCATGTCGCTGGTCGACGTCATGCTCGAATGCCAGGCCATGATCGAACCGCAGGCGCAAAAAAGCGGCATCCTCATGAGTTTTCCACGGTTCGAAATCCCTCACTTTGTTGTTGCGGATCGGACCCGGGTGAAGCAGGTCCTGATCAACTTGCTGTCCAACGCGATCAAATACAACCGCGCGCAAGGAGCGGTCGAAGTGACGTGCGGCGCGGGCACCGCAAAACGCATACGCATCAGCGTGCAGGATACCGGCGAAGGCTTGTCTTCCGAAAAACGCGCACAACTTTTCCAGCCGTTCAACCGTCTCGGACAAGAGGCCAGCGCCGAGGAAGGCACCGGCATCGGCCTGGTGGTGAGCAAGCGGCTGGTAGAATTGATGGGCGGCGAAATCGGCGTGGAAAGCACGGTCGGGAAGGGCAGTGTGTTCTGGATCGAACTGAACCTGGCGGCTGAACCACAACCTGTTGTCAACGCAGCCGAACCGCTTCCGTTGATTCAAGCGCGTGTTCAGCAGGGCGCGGCGCTGCGCACCCTGCTGTATGTGGAAGACAACCGGGCAAACATGCAGCTGGTCGAGCAACTCATCGCGCGTCGTCCCGATATGCGCTTATTGAGCGCGGGGGACGGCACGCGCGGCATCGCGCTGGCACGCACCCATCAGCCGGAGGTGATCCTGATGGACATCAACCTGCCCGGCATCAGCGGCATCCAGGCGCTGAAGATCCTGCGTGAAGATCCGGCAACGGCGCACATCCCGGTGCTTGCCATCAGCGCCAATGCCATGCCGCACGATATCAAAAAAGGCCTGGAGGCGGGATTCTTCCGCTATCTCACCAAACCGATCAAAGTCAACGAGTTCATGGATGCGCTGGACATGGCGCTGGAACTTGCGGAAAAAAGATCAGGCGGTAAAAAAAGCCCGGGAGCCCTGTGATGGTGAGTTCCGCCGATATTCTTAATGCCCACATTCTGATCGTTGACGATCAGGAAGCCAATGTCCTTCTGCTCGAGCGGATGCTGAGCAGCGCCGGCTATGCGCGCATTACGTCGACGAGGGACCCGCAGGCCGTCTGCGCCCTGCATAGCGATAACCACTACGACCTGATCCTGCTCGACCTGCAGATGCCCGGCATGGACGGCTTCCAGGTGATGGAAGGCCTGAAGGCGACCGAAACGGGCGGCTATCTTCCGGTCCTCGTGATCACCGCCCAACCGGCTCACAAGCTGCGGGCGCTGGAAGCCGGGGCGAAGGATTTCATCAGCAAACCGTTCGATCTGGTCGAAGTAAAGACACGCATCCACAACATGCTGGAAGTGCGGCTGTTGTACAAAAAAATCGAGAATTACAACAAGGCGCTGGAACAGACCGTGCAGGAACGGACTGGGGAGCTGCAGAGGGCGAACGAGCAGCTCTCGCGGGAAATAACGGAAAACAAGCAGTTAAAGGAGCGGTTCCAGGCCGAGAACATCTACCTTCACAAAGATATCGACAGGGAATTCAATTTCGGCGAGATCATCGGGCGAAGCAATACCCTTGAGCAGGTGTTCCTCAAGGTCGAACAGGTGGCGCCCCAGGACGCGACCGTTCTCCTCCTTGGCGAGACCGGCACGGGAAAGGGAGTTGTAGCTCGCTCCATTCACAGCAGAAGCAGCCGCAAGGACCGGCCCATGATAACGGTCAACTGCTCGGCGCTCCCGGCGAACCTCATCGAAAGCGAGCTCTTCGGGAGGGAAAAGGGCGCGTTTACCGGCTCCCATGAGCGGCAGATGGGGCGCTTTGAACTTGCCGACAACAGCACCCTGTTTCTCGACGAGATCGGCGAGATGCCGATGGAACTTCAAACCAAGCTGCTCAGGGTCATCCAGGACGGCGAGTTCGAGCGGCTGGGCGGCCCCAGGACCATCAAGGTCAATGTGCGGATCATCGCGTCCACCAACCGGAAGCTGGAGGAAGAGATCCGGAAGGGTAGGTTCCGGGAAGACCTGTTCTACCGGCTGAATGTTTTCCCCATCACGATCCCGCCGCTCCGGCAGCGCAAGGAGGACATTCCGCTGCTGGTCGATTTTTTTGTCGCCAAATTCAACAAGAAAACAGGAATGAAGATCGAGACCGTGTCGAAAAACACCCTGAACGTGCTCCAGGAATACGACTGGCCGGGCAACGTGCGCGAGCTGGAGAGTATCGTCGAGCGGGCGGTGATCACGAGCCAGGGGACCGGGTTGCAGATCCTGGACCGGCTGGTGAATTCCCTGAAGACCGGTGAACAGGAGGCGCAGGACGGCAAGGGCCTTGCCGAGCTGGAACGCGACCATATCCTCCAGGCGCTCGAGAAAACCGGGTGGAGGATAGAAGGGAAAAAAGGCGCAGCCGCAATGCTCGGTCTCAACCCCAGCACGCTTCGCAGCCGGATGAAGAAAGACGGCATCCGCCGTTCGTAAAAAAGGGTCCATTCCGGACATTTGAACCCAGAAAGACGTTACACCAGAGAAAAACCCTTTTATCCGCAGATTTCGCAGATGGAAGCAGATTTAAAAAATATAATTCAGGAGTTGCTGCTGGACAGTTGGCCAGTTGGTTCTTGACACCGCTGGGAAACTCTGATAGCATAGCTATCAATAATTCCCTTTGGAGCTCAAAAACCTATGTCTAAAGATATTCTGATACGATCAGTCCCCGATAATATCCATAAGTGGATTGAGGATGAGCGTTATCGGCAAAGAATGACAAAGCAGGATTTTATTTTTCAGGTGCTTGAACATGCCAGCAGTTACGGTCAGACTTCTTTGTTCGATCGCGCTACTCCTGCCTCACAACCTTCACCTGGACGATTGCCGTTTACATTCATTGATCTTTTCGCGGGAATCGGCGGGTTCCGGCTTGGCCTTCAAAGGGCTGGCGGTCGCTGTGTATTTACCTGTGAATGGGACCAGTATTCACAGAAAACCTATCGTTCCTGGTTTGGTGATATACCCTACGGTGACATACGAGAGCTGAAGCCTGCGGATATCCCCGATCACGATGTTATGGCGGCGGGTTTTCCATGCCAGCCTTTTTCTATTGCGGGAGTCTCAAAGAAAAACAGCCTAGGGAGAGCGCACGGTTTTCAGGATATGACGCAGGGTACGCTTTTCTTTCATTTGGCTACAATTATTGAAGCTAAACGACCTCCCGTGTTGTTTCTGGAAAATGTAAAAAATCTTCTTTCTCATGATAGCGGTAAAACATGGGCTGTCATCGAAAGCACGCTCAAAGACCTCAATTATCATGTGTTCCCTAAGGTTATTGATGCGAGTGCATACGTACCGCAGCATCGAGAGCGGATTATTATCGTATGCTTTGATCGTAAGGTTTTCGGTGATCATGTTCCTTTTAAATTTCCTGATAAGCCTTCCGATACCGCTCCGAAACTGAGAGACATCCTGGAGGCGAAACCTGACCCTAAATATACGCTGTCTGATCATCTGTGGTCGTACCTTCAGAAGTATGCTCAAAAGCACAAGGAAAAGGGGAACGGGTTCGGCTTTGGCCTCTGTGACCTTGACTGTATCACGCGAACCCTGAGCGCGAGGTACTATAAGGACGGCTCAGAGGTTCTAATCCCACAAGGGAAGGGAAAAAATCCGAGAAGATTGACACCTCGTGAAGCGGCGCGGCTCATGGGCTTTCCGGATGAGCTTGATATTGCGGTATCTGACACACAGGCTTATAAACAATTTGGCAACGCGGTTGTTCCGGCAGTTGTCGAGGCTGTCGGAAAACAGATCGTCGATGTTCTGTACTGGCACGTTATTACGAACGGTTTATTGAAGGGAAGGACAAAAAATAAGAAAACAGCTTATGCGGAGGCCGTCCGATGAGTTCAACAATTCTCGAGCTTGTGATTGCAGATGCAATTCAGCACGGGAAAGCTCTCTTAAAATTTATTTCTCCGAATGATGTAGGCACTACCGGCAGTCATCAAACCGGTTACTATCTTCCGAAAAAAGCCGCTTATTTATTTACACCTTACCCACCCGAAAAAGGTCAAAACAGCGATCATCCTGTATCAATAAACTGGCAGGATGGTCGCGTCACGGATTCAATGGTAAAGTGGTATGGAAGGGGTACTAGGAGTGAGTACCGTATTACTCGCTTTGGCAGGGATTTCCCTTTTCTTACACCTGATAGTATCGGGGACCTCCTGGTACTTGTTCCACACGACGACAGCACAATCCACGGATACACTCTCGACAGAGATGAGGACATAGGAGAACTACAGGCGGCTCTCGGTGTTGATGTAATCGGGACGTGGGCTCTTTACGATGTGTCGGCCATTCCTTCACTTGAGACGGAAGAAATCTGCATAAACAGACATTATAGCGAATTCAGCAGGGTTCTAACGGCTTTTCCCTCAACTACGCAGTTTTCTGAACAGGCGCGAGTGGCCATTGTCGAATGCATTCCCGGAATTTTTGAACAAAAATCGGATATGCAGCTTATAAGATACCTTGAATCTGAGTATGCACTATTCAGGATTGTGGAGCGGCAGCTATGCCAGAATGAGATTACACGTCTTTTTAAGGATGTGGATGATTTCATCAAGACAGCGGCAAGCCTTATGAATCGCCGCAAGTCTCGGGCAGGTCGGTCATTGGAAAACCACGTTGAATTTATTCTGCGCAAGAACAATATTCCGTTTGACATGCGGCCGGATATCGACGGCAAGCCTGATATCGTCATTCCAGGCAAGGCGCAGTATGATGATTTATCCTATCCCGTTTCAAAGCTATTCATCGTCGGTGTAAAAACGACCTGCAAGGATCGCTGGCGGCAGGTTCTAAATGAAGCAAAGAGAATACCTCACAAGCACATTCTTACCACACAGGCGGGCATCTCTACAAATCAGCTTAAGGAGATGCACAAGAGCAAGGTTTCTCTGATCGTACCACGGCAATTGCAAGAGCAATATCCTGACGGGTCCGGGATTGAGCTGTTGACTCTGGATGGCTTCATTCAATGCATTCATCAGGTACTACCGCGAACATGACGGATGTCCTGACACCTGAACAGCGCCGGAAATGCATGGCGAGTATCAAGGGCAGGGATACAAAACCGGAAGTAATCGTTAGAAAAATGGCGCATGCGTTGGGTTATCGGTACAGCCTGCACCGCAAGGACCTGCCGGGCAAGCCTGATCTTGTGTTCTCCCGGTTCAAAAAGGTTATCTTTGTTCATGGCTGTTTCTGGCACAAACACAGGTGCCGATACGGCAGGGTCCAGCCGAAAACAAACGCTGCCTTCTGGAGTTCAAAACTTGAGTCTAACAGGCTGCGTGATTTAAAAAACAGGAAGATGTTAAAAAAGATGGGGTGGGGTACACTGATTGTATGGGAGTGCTGGACGAATGATCAAAATAAGAGTACTCAACTTGAAAAAAGAATAAAACTATATTTGCAATGAAGTTGTAATAATAAATAAAGGAGTGATCATGCCATACCGAAATAAAACGTTTGTGTCTTTTGACGGTGATTCAGACATGAATTACTATCGTCTCATGCAGGCATGGAAGCAGAATGACGGCATTGATTTCAACTTCTACAATGCACACGACCTGAGTTCTGCACGGGATTCAAGTCAAGAGGAATCAATAAAGGCTCAGTTGGCCGAAAGAATGCGCAATTCAAAGATTTTTATTTTGCTGGTCGGAGAGCGAACCCGCTATCTGACAAAGTTTGTTAAATGGGAAATTGAGCAGGCAATATCACGTGATTTGCCATTTATTGTTGTTAACCTTAATGGAACGCGGTCTAGGGATGATGAGAGGTGTCCACCAGCCGCAAAAGGGGCTCTTGCGATACATATCTCATTCAATGCGGCTATTATGCAGCATGCACTTGATAATTGGCCGAGTTCTCACGAGAAATTTAAGAATCAGGGAAAATCCGGTCCATATTATTACAATGAGGAAGTATATAAAGGACGTGGCTTATGATACTTTGGCGGGTTTGGTACTATGTTAAAGCATGGCTGCGGAACCTTATCTCCATAAAAGCGTTTACCGCAATAATGAGTTCGTTTGGCACGTTGTGGGTTGTTGTGGAGATTACCACGTTTTTTTTCAAAGACCCAGCGTTTACCGATGCAATTCGGAAGGCATGGTTCATTTTTGGTCTTATTGGTCTGATAACTGCCGCATGGCTATGTAGACCGCGTCTGGCGGTTTCTTATAAGCTTAATGGCCGTGATGTCACAATCGAGATTGCAGTAGGAGATATTTTCTCTTTTCCTGGTTCTCTGATTATAGGGAGCAACTCTACCTTTGACACACGTATTTCTATAGAGTTAATCTCTGAGCAGAGTGTTCAGGGCATATTTACTAAGGAGTACTACGGTGATGAAAAACAACTTGATATTGCGCTATCCGCAGACCTTGTTAGCATCCCGTGTGAAGAATTACAGGGGACGCGTGTAGGCAAAACGAAGAAGTACCCACTTGGAACTTGCATACGTCTTAATCCGAAACAGAGGACAGGTTATTTCCTCTCTATTGCGGACATAAACGAGCATGGCGTTGCATCCGGAAGCTTTAATGATCTTAAGGAGGCGTTGGCACAGTTATGGGTGTTCATCGGTCGGCGTGGATCGAAGGAGCCTCTAGTTATGCCGGTGCTCGGCACGGGGTTTTCTAGGCTACCAGAGACAAGAGAAGAGATTGTTCGAGAAATGATTAAGTCTTTTGTAGCGGCATGCTCAGAAAGAACATTCTCTGATAAGCTGACCATAGTTATTACACCGCACGATATGGAAAAGCATTGCATCTCTCTGGATGAACTCGGCTCTTTCCTGCGACACGAATGTAGTTACACGAGCTTCTCCCAAGGCAACCAGCAGCTCATCGGAACTGCCATATGATTTATGAGAGCCGAGTTAGTTTTTTCAATTATAATTAGAATAGAACACCCTGTCGTTTTTATTCTTCCTTTATTAGCTTCCTGCCAGGACGTACGTTGTCGAGGTTCATGCGGATCGCCGGGTGGGTCTTTCCCCGGGTCAGCGGGTCGCGCGCGATCATGGGTGCCTCCATTTTGTTTTAATCTGTGAAATCTGCGTCGCTTAGAAGCGCCTACTTTTGGATTCTGCGGACAATATATTGACCTGAGCAGTTACAAAGAAGCTCAATAAAACACAATACAAGACTTACGAAATTTTCCCTTTTCACGGCCATGACATTTCACGGTTCTGTTAAATGTCATGGCCGACCTTCACGGCTTTCTCTTTACCGCTGTATCTCACTTTCCATCTTCTCCAGCACAATCAAGGTCTTGTCCCCGCGGAATCCGCAGTACTCCTCTGGCACGATAGTTGTAATACTCCGCTCAGTGACAAGCCATCAGGTTTGCAACTAATTCAAAAGAGATTGACGGTCAGGAGGAGCTGTCAAGGGGCCGAAGTAAACGAAGAACCGAATATTTAAAATTGCTGTTAACGTTCTATTTAAGGAGGAACACGCTATGAAAAATCTTTTAATGGTTCAAACGCATCCTATCCACAGACGTACGGCAAGACTCGCTGTTATCGTCTTGTTTGCAGCGCTTCTTTCCGCGGTACCGTTCCACGCGGCCTTTGCTCAAATCGCGCCGGCTTTGGGCTCGGCGGAGAGCTTCGCGGTCCTGTCCGGTACGGCGGTGACCTGCACCGATTCCACCATCGCCGGAGACGTGGGTGTCTACCCCGGCACCGCGGTGACTCAGACCAACTGCACGATCAACGGGACGATTCACGCGGAGGACGCGAGCGCCGTTACGGCTTACAATGACTTCCTCAGCGCGTACAATGCGCTCGCGCTCAAGCAGTGCGACTATGTTTTGTCGGGCAACCTTGGTGGCGTTACGCTTTATCAGCCCGGTGTCTACTGTTTCGACGCGGCGGCGACGGTAACGGACCGGTTGACGCTCGACGGGCCCGCGGATGGGGTCTGGATTTTCAAGATCGGGACCAGCGGGACCGGCGCTTTGACGGGCACAAACTTCTCAGTGGTCATGTCCGGCGGCGGACAGGCATCCAACGTGTATTGGTGGATCGCCGAGGCCGCGACAATGACGACTTCCAACTTTCAGGGGACCATTCTCGCGGGTGCGGCCACCACCTTCACCGGTGGAAGCTTGATCGGGCGAGACCTGTCGAAAGCAGCAGTGACGTTGACCGGCGTAACTATCACTGGAGCGGTACCGTTCCACGCAGCATTTGTTCAAACCGCGCCGGCTTTGGGTTCGGCGGCAAGCTTTGCCATTCTGGGCGGCCCGGCGGTGACCTGCACGGATTCCATTCTCACCGGAGACGTGGGCATATTCTCCCCCGTCCCCTCAGGCAGTTCGGTGACTCAGACCAACTGCACGATCAACGGGACGATTAACGCAGGAGACTGGAGCGCCGTTACAGCTTACAATGACTTCCTCAGCGCGTACAACGCACTTAAGGCGCTCCCGGCCACGTCTTGCGACCAGACATTGACGGGCACCCTCGCGGGCGTGACGCTTGCGCCCGGTGTCTACTGTTTCGACGCGGCAGCGACGGTAACAGGCCAGTTGACGCTCGACGGGCCCGCGAACGGGGTCTGGATTTTCAAGATCGGGACCAGCGGAATCGGCGCCCTGACAGGCACCAACTTCTCGGTGGTCATGTCCAACGGCGGACAGGCGTCCAACGTGTATTGGTGGATCGCCGAGGCCGCGACAATGACGACTTCCAACATCCAGGGAAGTATTCTCGCGGGTGCGGCCACCACCTTCACCGGCGGCAGCTTGATCGGGCGAGACTTTGCGAAAGCCGCAGTGACGATCACCGGCGCCACAATCATTGGATGCAAGTAGACCAGCCGACCGGCTGTAAACTGAGCTTCCGCTCTTAACGTGCTTAACATGAGGAGCACATGAGAAACCTTGGGTTCCCGGAGACTATATCTCCGGGAACTTTTTTTACCCCGTCGCATCAGGAGACAAAGAAGGTCGGCGCGTTCTCCGCGGAAACTCATAGGCTCGCCCATAATCAGTGGCAGCGGCTGATGGAGATCCAGCAGATACAGATGGAGCTCACGGAAGAGCTTGCACATAAAAAAAGACCGGAACGGACGGAGTAAAAACCGGTCGCGTTGTCTTCTGCACCGAATTGGCCCCATCAATACCCCTCGATAATCAAACATCAAAAATCGTGCTCACACAAAGACCACGAAGAATAATCTGGACGCTTTCGATAATGATTTTCTTCGTACCTTTGCCTGCCCCATCAGAGCATTTCATCTCTAACAGGGTGAACCTTCGTGTGAAATTTTGATTTTTTACGAATTCATCAGATATAATTAAATAGCAAAGCATACGACATTAACGTATAGTCAATTTATTGATTTTGCTGAGACTTCGCTTCTCAGAAGGAGACCTCACGCTTGAAGATAAGCAGCAAGAGCATTCTTGGAAACCTGTCCCTTTTGTGGGCGAGGCTCCCTGGAAACAGCCGGACGCAAACATGCGCTGACAATGAGCCGCCGCTGCGATCAGAACTGTTCAGCAGCGATCAGATGGAGCAGCATGGCAAGACCCTGGCGGGTTTGCACACGTTGGGCCCGGGACGCGCGCGGGACCGGCTGCTGACGCGGCTGGCCGAGAATGAAGACGTGCTGCTTGGGGTCCGCAACCTGCTGACGGAGGCCATTAAGGCGACCCGCCGTATTGCGCCGGCCGGGGAATGGCTGCTCGACAACTTCTATCTGATCGAAGAGCAGGTCCGCACGGCAAGGAGACACTTGCCAAAGGGGTACAGCCGGGAACTGCCGCGGCTGCTGAATGGTCCATCAACCGGACTTCCGCGCGTGTATGACATCGCGCTGGAGACGATCTCACATGGCGATGGGCGGGTGGATCCGGAGGGCCTCGGCAGTTTCGTGGCAGCCTACCAGACAATCACCACCCTGAAGCTGGGCGAATTGTGGGCGATCCCCATCATGCTGCGCCTGGCGCTGATCGAGAATCTCCGGCGCGTGGCAGCCCGGATCGCCGTTGACAGGACAGCCCGGAACCTCGCTGATTATTGGGCGGACCGGATGACGGAGATCGCCGGGAAGGACCCGAAAAGCCTGATCCTGGCGGTGGCGGACATGGCGCGTTCCGACCCGCCCATGACGAGTTCGTTTGTTGCGGAACTAACGCGGAGGCTGCAGGGACAGGGCCCTGCTCTTGTAATGCCGCTTACCTGGGTCGAGCAGCGGCTCTCCGAGTATGGCCTGACGATCAAGCAGTTGGTGCAGTCGGAGAACCAGCAGCAGGCCGCCGATCAGGTCTCGATGAGCAACAGCATCGGCAGCCTCCGTTTCCTGGACGCGATGGACTGGCGCGCGTTCGTGGAGACGATGAGCGTTGTCGAACGGACCCTGCGTGAGGACGCGGGCGGTGTTTACGGCAAGATGGATTTCTCCACCCGTGACCGCTACCGCCACGTCGTGGAAAAGATAGCGAAGAGCAGCCGGCTGTCCGAGAGCGAGGTGGCGCGCGAGGCGATCCGGCTTGCCCGCGAGAGCGCTGCCCATAAAGACGGCAATAATGGCTGCGACGATCGCCCGGCGCATGTCGGCTTTTACCTGATAGACAAGGGATTGGCGCAGCTTGAGCAACTGGCAAAAGTGCGCTTATCTGTCTCCGAGTCCCTTCGAAGATCGGGCTCACGGTTCCCTTTGCTGCTGTACGCAGGCACGATCATGCTGATGACAGCGATCTTCTTCGGGAGCTTGCTAACAAAGGCGCATGCCGATGGCTTATCCGGCTGGGCGCTCGGGCTGATCGGCGTTCTCTCGCTGATGGCTGTAAGTCAGCTTGCAATAGCGCTGGTAAACTGGTTGGCGACATTACTCGCGACGCCGCACCCGCTGCCGCGAATGGACTTCTCCAAGGGAATTCCGCCGGAATTGCGTACTCTGGTCGTGGTCCCGACCATGCTCACCAGCGCCTGGAATATAGAGGAGCTGATCGAGGCGCTTGAAGTCCGCTTCCTTGCAAATCGGGACGACAGCCTGCACTTCGCCCTGCTGACTGATTTTCGGGATGCGCGGGCGGAAATGCTCCCTGAAGACGGCCCGCTGTTGCTGCTGGCCCAACAGCGGATCGAAGAGCTGAATGAAAAGTACAAGAGCTTAACAAACGACGCGTTCTTCCTTTTCCATCGCCCGCGCCGATGGAACCCGCAAGACCGGACCTGGATGGGGTATGAGCGCAAGCGGGGGAAGCTTGCGGAATTGAATTCCTTTCTACGCGGCAAGGCAGAGGGTGTCTCCGGAAAGCACTTTTCGCTCATGGTGGGTGAAACGGGCGTCTTATCGGACGTGAAGTACGTGATCACCCTTGACACGGATACGCAGCTGCCCCGCGATTCGGCGTGGCAGCTTGTGGGGGCCATGGCGCACCCGCTGAATCGCGCGCAGTACGACAATGACAGGCAACGGGTGGTCGCCGGATACGGCATCCTTCAGCCGCGCGTGTCCGTGAGCCT
>Ga0209342_10005387_pt1 | contig 13113 bp, 8 predicted proteins | sample RifCSP16_2_FD_184023 | JGI IMG/M metagenome (GOLD analysis project Ga0209342, IMG submission 184023) | Soil microbial communities from Rifle, Colorado - Rifle CSP2_sed 16_2 (SPAdes) (version 2) | ecosystem: Environmental > Terrestrial > Deep subsurface > Rock core/Sediment | place: Rifle... | reverse complement strand
CTCGCGGAAGATGTGGCTCCCCAGGTTGGAGGTCATGATGACCACCGCGTTCCTGAAGTCCACGGTGCGGCCGTGGCCGTCGGTCAGCCGGCCGTCGTCGAGGAGCTGGAGCAGCACGTTGAAGACGTCTCCGTGGGCCTTCTCGATCTCGTCGAAGAGGACCACCGTGTACGGCCGCCGCCTCACGGCCTCTGTCAGTTGCCCTCCCTCTTCGTAGCCCACATACCCCGGCGGCGCGCCGATGAGGCGGGCCACCGTGTGCTTCTCCATGTACTCGGACATGTCGAGCCTCACCATGGCCCGTTCATCGTCGAAAAGGAATTCTGCCAATGCGCGCGCCAACTCGGTCTTCCCCACGCCGGTGGGCCCCAGGAAGAGGAACGAGCCGATGGGCCGGTTGGGATCGCTGAGGCCCGCGCGCGCGCGGCGCACGGCGTTGGACACGGCCCGGATCGCCTCGTCCTGGCCGATCACGCGCCGGGCCAGCCGCTCCTCCATGCTGACCAGCTTCTGGACCTCGCCCTCGAGCAGCCGGCTGACGGGGATGCCCGTCCACTTGGCCACCGTCTCGGCGATGTCCTCCTCGTCCACCTCTTCCTTCAGCATCTTGCCCGACTTCTGGAGCTCGGCGAGCCGCGCGTTCTCGGCCCCGAGCCGCTTTTCCAGCTCGAGGAGCGTGCCGTAGCGGAGCTCGGCGGCCCGGTTCAGGTCCCCCCGCCGCTCGGCATCGGCCATGCCCTGGCGCGCCGCCTCGATCTCCTCCTTGATCTTCCCGATCTGGGTGATGGCGGTCTTCTCCGCCTGCCACTGGGCCTTGAGCCCCGACCCCTTCTCTGCCAAATCGGCCAGTTCGGCGTCGATCCTGGCCAGCCGCTCCTTCGAGACCTCGTCGGTCTCCCGGGCCACGGAGACGCGCTCGATCTGGAGCTGCATGGTCCGCCGCTCGATCTCGTCGATCGGAACCGGCATCGAATCGACTTCAATCCGGAGACGTGACGCCGCCTCGTCAACCAGATCGATGGCCTTGTCCGGGAGGAAGCGGTCGGAGATGTAGCGGTTCGACAGGACCGCCGCCGCCACCAGCGCCGAATCCTTGATCTTGACCTTGTGGTGAACCTCGTACTTCTCCTTGAGGCCCCTCAGGATGGCGATCGTGTCCTCCACCGAGGGCTCCCGCACGAGCACGGGCTGGAAGCGCCGCTCGAGGGCGGGGTCCTTCTCCACGCGCTTGCGGTACTCGTCCAGCGTCGTGGCCCCGACGCAGCGGAGCTCGCCGCGGGCCAGGGCGGGCTTCAGCATGTTGGCGGCGTCCACCGCCCCCTCGGCGGCGCCGGCCCCGACCACGGTGTGGAGCTCGTCGATGAAGCAGATGATCCGGCCCTCCGCCTCGGTGATCTCGCGAAGGACCGCCTTCAGTCGGTCCTCGAACTCGCCCCGGTACTTGGAGCCCGCCACCATCGCGCCGATGTCGAGGGCCACGAGGCGCTTGCCCTTGAGCCCTTCAGGGACGTCCCCCGTGACGATGCGTTGCGCAAGCCCTTCAACGATGGCGGTCTTGCCGACGCCGGGCTCGCCGATGAGCACCGGGTTATTCTTCGTGCGGCGGGAGAGGACCTGGATGACCCGGCGGATCTCCTCGTCGCGGCCGATGACGGGATCGAGCTTGCCCTTGCGGGCCAGGTCGGTGAGGTCGCGCGAGTAGCGCTGGAGGGCCTGGTACTTGTCCTCCGGGTTCGGATCGGTGACGCGCTGGGTGCCCCGGACCTCGACCAGGGCGCGGTAGATGGCGTCGGCAGTGGCCCCGTGGCGGTTGAGGATCCGGCCGGCGGCTCCCTCCTTGTCCTGGCTGAGCCCGATCAGCAGGTGCTCGGTGGAGCAGTACTCGTCCTTGAGCCTCTCGGCCTCGCTCCAGGCCCGCTCCAGTACCTGGTTGAGTCGCGGGGAGATGTACTGGCCGCCCCCGCCCTTCACCTTGGGGAGCTTCCTGAGCTCCTCCTCCACCTCGCGCGCGATGGCCTCCGGGCGGGCCCCGAGCTTCGCGAGCACCGGGCCCACGACGCCCTCCTGCTGCTGGATCAGCGCCAGCAGCAGGTGCTCGGGCTCCATGGCCTGGTGGCTCTGCTGGTCGGCCAGGGACTGGGCCGCCTGGACCGCCTCCTGCGCCTTGACCGTCAGCTTGTCGAATCTCATGTGATCTCCTCCCCCTCACCCTGCCCTCTCCCCCTGGGGGGGAGAGGATGAAGGTGAGGGGGGTGCCCCCTACCCCATCTTGGCCCGGGGGTTCTCGGGCCGGAGCCGCCCCAGCTCCTCGAACAGGGCCTTCTCCCGGGCGGTGAGCCCCGAGGGCAGCACCACCTTGATCTTCACGTACTGGTCCCCCGTGCCTCCACCCTTGAGATGCGGCATCCCATAGCCCGGGAGCCTGAAGGTCTTCCCGCCGGAGGTCTCGGGGGGGATCTTCATCGCGACGCTTCCCTTGAGCGTCGGCACTCGAACCTCGGTCCCCAGGGCGGCTTCGGCCACCGTCAGCGGCAGCTCCAGGTAGAGGTCGTCGCCTTTCCGCTCGAAGAGCGGGTGGGGGCGCACCGCCACGCTGAGGTAGAGGTCTCCGTTGCCGACGCCCGGCACCCGCACGCGCGAGCCGGTGTCCACGCCCGCCGGGATTTTCACCTCCAGGCGGCGGCCGTCCACGGTGAAGGTCCGCCGGCTCCCGCTGAACGCGTCTTCGAGGCTCACCTCGACGGCGGCCTGGGTGTCCTCGCCGCCGGCGCCCCTGAATCCTGCGCGCCGCCGGCCCTCCCCGCGGCGGAGCTCGGCGAAGGGGTCTTCTCCCCGCACCCCGAGGTCGCCGAAGATCGTCCTGAAGAAGTCGGAGAAGCCGCCGAGGTCCCCCAGGTCGCCGCCGCGGCCTCCGAAGCGGACCCTGAACCCCTGGAACGGCCCCGTCCCGGCCTGGGCGTAGCGCTGCCAGTCGGGGCCGAGACTGTCGTAGCGCTTGCGCTTCTCGGAGTCGGAGAGGACCTCGTAGGCCTCGTTGATCTCCTTGAAGCGGTCGGCCGACCCCTTGGCCCTGGAAACGTCGGGGTGATGCTTCCGGGCCAGCCGCCGATAGGCCTGCTTGATCGTCCGGTCGTCGGCGTCCCGGGCTACTCCGAGGACCTTGTAGTAGTCCTTGTATTCCATCACTCAAATTGTAGCAGAACGACCCGCGCACGAGGGGCGGGTGCGGTCCCCGCCTTGCGGGAGCCGGCCTCCTATTCAGCAAGACCTAAGGCAAACTTCAATGCTTGCTCGACCGCCGCTAATTTCCCCGGTGACAAGCTGGCGATTCGCTCCTTTAGTGTTTGCTTTGGGATGGTGGTAATCGTATCGAGGTTGGCCACACACGGCTTCGGCAGTCCGTCCTCTGTGCCCAGGGGGGCCTCTGTTGGAATCTGCCGGATGCGCGTGGTCACCGGGGCGACCGTCACGAGCTCTCGCACCGCATAGGCTTCGTTTCGGGACAGCAAGACCACCGGCCGCCGGCCCGCGGGAGTTGGCAGCTCGGCCCACCAGACTTCACCCCGGCGCATCACCACTCCTCTGCGGCAAGTAACCGAACCGCGGCAGCCTCTGCCGCCTTCACCTCCCGCTTCCCTTCCGGTTTCCTCCGATAGCCAGCCTCATACTCCCGGATCAAGACGGCCTGCTCTTGCTCTTTGAGCCAGTGGCGTAAAGCGTCTTGCATCACGGTACTGCGGCTTTTCCCGCTTTTCTTCCGAGCTTGCTCCACGGCTCGGAAAAGATCCTCGGGGAGGCTCACTGCCACCTTCGTTGCGACCTTCGGCATGGGTGTCACCTCGTTTATGACGGTATGACGAAAGTATACCTTGCAGTCATACCTTTGCGCAACGGCGGCGCGCTTTGCTCCGCCGCCGTCCGTTACGCCTTGGCGCGGCGGGCGGTGCCGACCGAGGTGGCCCGGGCGAGCTCCGCCCCCTCGGCGTCCTTGACGACGGCCTCCATGAAGAACGTCGAGCGCCCGCGCTTGACCACGGTGCCCTCGCCGAAGACGGGTCCCTTCAGAACGGGGGCGAGGAAGGAGATAGAGAGCTGGCTGGTGGCCATGAACTCCCCGTCCGAGCAGAGGGTGTGGGCGGCCATGGCCATCGCCATGTCGGCGTAGACGGTGATGATGCCGCCCTGGACGGCGTTGCCCGGGTGCATGAACTCCGGCTTCACGGCGTACCGGACCCGGACCCGCCCGGGATCCACCGACTCGATGTGGGCGTCCACCAGCCTGGCGATGGGCGCCAGCTTCTGGCGGCTCTTCATCAGCTCGCGGAGCCGTTCGAGGTTGCTCAACCCCGGGCGACTGTGAAGGCGACGTAGAGGGACATCGGCCCGCGCTGGAGCAGGACCGTGACGCGGTCGCCTTCCCTTAGGTCCTTCGTGAGCCGGTCGAAGTCGGCCATCCCCCTGATCTTCTGGCGGTTCACTTCCCGGATCACGTCGCGCGGCTGCACCCCTGCCTCCGCGGCCGGGCTGCCCTCGTCCACCCGCAGCACGAGGACGCCGTGCGGGTCCCGCAGGCCGAGCTGCCGCGCCAGCTCGGGCGTGATGGGCCGGACGTCCAGCCCGAGGAGGCTCTTCCCCCGGATGGAGGAGCGGAGGGCCTGGCTCTCCTCCGGCGTCTCGGCGATCTTGAGCTCCACCTGCTTCTCGGCGCGCTCGTGCCAGACCTTGACCGTGACGGTCTTCCCGGGCGCTGTGAGCCCGACACCGCGCTGCAGGTCCGGGGGGGATTCGATCTTCTTGCCGTCGAACTCCAGGATGATGTCCCCCGCCTGCAGGCCGGCCTTGTTGGCCGGGCTGTCCTGGACCACGTCGGCGATCAGCACGCCCCGGGTATCCTTTGCCCCGAAGCTCTTCGCCAGCTCGGGGGTCAGCGGCTGGACGCTCACCCCGAGCCAGCCGCGGGACACCTTCCCCCGGGCGACCAGCTCGGTGTAGATCTTCTTCGCCATGTTGATCGGGATCGCGAAGCCGAGCCCCTGGCCCTGGGCCACGATGGCGGTGTTGATCCCGACGACCTGCCCGGACATGTCCACGAGCGGCCCGCCGGAGTTGCCCGGGTTGATGGCGGCGTCGGTCTGGAGGAAGTCGTCGAACGGACCCTGGCCGATCACCCGCCCCTTGGCGCTGATGATCCCCGCCGTGACGGTCTGCTCCAACCCGAAGGGGGAGCCGATGGCCAGAACCCAGTCCCCGACGTTGACCTTGTCCGAGTCGCCCAGCGACGCCGCCGGGTACGTGCCGCCGCCGAGCAGGCGCAGCACCGCGAGGTCGGTCCGCTTGTCCATGCCGATGATCTTCACCTTGTGCTTCTTGCCGTCGGCGGTGACCGCCTCGATCTCGGTGGCGCGTTCGATGACGTGGGCGTTGGTCAGCGCGATCCCGGACGGGTCCACGATGACGCCGGTCCCCAGGCTCCGCTGCAAGACCTCCGGGGCCCCCTCGCCGAAGAAGCGGCGGAAGAATTCCTCGCCGAAGAACTCCTCGAACGGGGTGCGGACGGCGCCGCGCGTCACGGTGTTGATGTTGATCACCGCCGGCTTCACGGCGGCGGCGACCTGGGCGAACGTGCCGGTGGGGACCGGCAGCGCCGCCGGCACGATGGGCGCCTGGACCTGGGCCAGGAGCGGGCTGCCCTTGCCGCGCTCAAATGCCGCGGCTCCCCAGCCTCCCAGGCCCACCCCCGCGGCCAGCGAGACGATGATGATGGCGACGAGCATCTTCCGGCGCAGCTGGATCATCTGACTTCCTCCTTGACGGCTTCCAATTCTCCGGCCAGGAGGCGGCGGAGGGGCTCGCCCTCGAGCGTCTCCCGGGTCTTGAGCTCTTCGGCGCCGCGGAGCAGGACCGCCTTCTTGGCGCCCAGGAGGCCCCGCACGCGGGCCAGGCTCCGCTCGACGATGGCCCGCACCTCCTCGTCGATGACCCGCGCCGTTTCCTCGCTGTAGTCGCGTTCCACGGGGAAACCCGCGCCCCTGAGGAACTGGCCGCGCTGGTCGTCGCCGAAGGTCAGCGGGCCCAGGCGCTCCGACATCCCGTAGCGGGTGACCATGAGCCGCGCCAGGTCGGTGGCGCGCTCGAGGTCGTTGTGGGCGCCCGTCGAGACCTCGCCGTATACGATCTCCTCCGCCACCCGGCCGCCCAGCATGACCGCGATCCGGTCTTCCAGCTCCGAGCGCGTGAGGAGGTAGCGGTCCTCCACGGGGCGCTGGTAGGTCATTCCCAGCGCCGCGATCCCGCGCGGGATGATGCTCACCTTGTGGACCGGGTCGGCGTGCTCCACCGACGCGGCCACCAGGGCGTGCCCCATCTCGTGATGGGCGACGATGTCCCGCTCCTTCTCCGACAGGACTCGGCTCCTCTTCTCGAGCCCCGCGACCACCCGGTCGATGGCCTCTTCCAGGTCCGCCGTCTCCACCGCGTCCTTGCCCTTGCGGGCGGCGAGGAGCGCGGCCTCGTTGACGATATTGGCCAGGTCGGCTCCGGCGAATCCCGGGGTGCGCGCGGCGATCAGCCGCAGGTCCACCGCGGGGGCCAGGGACACGTTCCGGGCATGGATCTTGAGGATGGCCTCCCGCCCCTTGACGTCGGGCTTGTCCACCACGACCTGGCGGTCGAAGCGGCCGGCCCGCATCAGCGCCGCGTCCAGGACCTCGGGGCGGTTGGTGGCCGCCATGATGATCACGCCCTTCGAGGAGTCGAAGCCGTCCATCTCGGCCAGGAGCTGGTTGAGCGTCTGCTCCCTCTCGTCGTGGCCGCCGACGAACCCGACCGCCCCGGCGCGCGTCTTGCCGATGGCGTCGAGCTCGTCGATGAAGATGATGCAGGGGGCTTTTTCCTTCGCCTGCTCGAACAGGTCGCGGACCCGCGCGGCGCCCACCCCGACGAACATCTCGACGAACTCGGAGCCGGACATGAAGAAGAAGGGCACGTCGGCCTCGCCGGCCACGGCGCGGGCGAGGAGCGTCTTGCCCGTGCCCGGCGGCCCCACGAGGAGCACGCCCTTGGGGATGCGGCCGCCCAACCGCTGGTACTTCTTGGGGTTTCTCAGGAAGTCCACCACTTCCACCAGCTCGGCCGTGGCCTCATCCACCCCCGCCACGTCGGCGAAGGTGGTCTTGAGCTCCTTGCGGTCGTAGATCTTGGCCTTGGAGCGGCCGAAGGAGAGGGCCTGGGTGGCGCCCCCGCCCATGCGGCGCATGAGGAAGAACCAGATCGCCACCATGACGCCGAGGGGGAGGACCCAGCCGAAGATGAGGTCCCGGAGGAGGGTCGTCTCGATCTTGCCGGAGAACTCCACCCGGTGCTGCTCCAGCTCCTTGACCAGGGCCGAGTCCTCCACGCCGGGGATCCGGGTGGTCGTGAACACGGTGGGCCCTCCCTCGCTGCCCAGGAGCTGCCTCACGCGCTCCCCGGGGCCGGCGGCGGGCGCCGGCAGGGCGCCCGGTTTCAGGACGCCCCGGATCTCCTTGTCCGTCAGGGAGACCTTCTCGACCTTGTCCTCCCGGACCAGCTGGAGAAAGCGGCTCATCGGGATCTCGACGGCGCGCGGCGCCAGCAGCCAGCTCTGCACCATCAGGAGCACGATGAAGGCGATGATGAGGTAGACGAGGGAGAACTGGGTCCGCTGCTTCAACTGAGGTTTCACGTCGATACGCCCTCCTCAAGTCATGCTAGCCGACGCGCCGGGGCCTGTCAAACGCTGGAACCGCTGATTGGCGCACGCCGAAATTTTCCCTTGACACGTTTTCCCGAATGACCTACAAAGAACATCGTGATCGAAGGAACAAGCGCGTTTCTTCCGCAGTGACCGTACCGTCTTTCCCCAATCGAGGGCACCGAATGCGGCTTCAGGACCACCCGGGGAGCAGTTTGTATGCGCTCGTCGGCTGTGCCCTCCTCGGATTGCTCCTGCTGGCCCTCCCGGCCGCCGCCCAAGAGGCGGCCAGGGCCCCCGAGTACCGCGCCTTCCCCCTCATCGGCTCCCGGCTGGCGGTGTGGGCCATCGCCCAGCTCCACCTGAACTTCGCCGCCTTCATCCTCGGGGTGCCGATCTTCGCGGTCATCATCGAGATCATGGGCTGGCGCACGGGCGAGCAGCGCTACGACTGGCTGTCGCACGAGTTCGTCAAGCTCACCTTCGCGGCCTTCTCCACCACGGCGCTCCTCGGGGCCCTGCTCCTTTTCCTTTTCGTCGGCTACTACCCCCGGTTCTGGGCCTACATGTCGGGCATCTTCTACCCGACGTTCTCGGTGTACGCGATGCTCTTCTTCCTCGAGACGTTCACCGTTTACCTCTGGTACTACGGCTGGGACTGGCTCTCCGGATCGAAGAAGTGGATCCACGTCTGCCTGGGGGTGCTCTCGAACCTCTTCGGCACCGCCATCCTCTTCGTGTCCAACGCCTGGGTCACCTTCATGACCTCGCCGGGGGGGATCGACGAGGCGGGCAGCCTGACCTCCCTCTGGGGCGCCATCAACAACTACACCTGGATGCCGATCAACATCCACCGGCTGATCGCCAACGTCACCTTCGGCGGGACGATCGCCGCCGCCTACGCCGCGGTCAGGTTCCTCCAGGCCAAGACCGACGAGGAGCGGGCCCGCTACGACTGGATGGGGTACGTGGGGAACTTCGTGGCCATCTCCGCGCTCATGGTGCTCCCCTTCGCGGGCTACTACCTGGGGCGCGAGATCTACGCCTTCAACCAGACCATGGGCATCACCATGATGGGCGGCTTCATGTCCTGGCTCTGGGTGGTCCAGGCCATCCTCATCGGCATCCTCTTCCTCGGCTCCAACTACTACCTCTGGCTCGGCATGGAGCGGATCCCCGGGTCGGAGCGCTACCGGCGCTACATCCCCTACATGATCATGATCCTCGCCGCCGGCTTCATCGTGTGGGCCACGCCGCGGAGCATTCCCCTGACGCCCTCCGAGGCGCGGATCATGGGCGGCACCCACCATCCCGTCCTGGGGGTCCTGGGCGTCATGTCCGCCAAGAACACGGCCGTCAACCTGATGATCCTGACCACGTTCCTCTCCTACCTCCTCTACCGGCGGGCCAACAAGGAGTCGGTGAAGCCCTGGGTGGGCACGGGGATGGCGGCCCAGTGGCTGATCTTCGCCGCCGCCGCCACCGTCGTGACCTTCTACGGCGTCTACGGCTACTTCGTCGAGTCCATTGTCCGCATCGGCTACTCCGTCTATCAGGTGCTGGCGGTGCTGGGAGCGATCGCGCTCGTCATGGCCATCGACATTCCCATGTTCAGGGGCGCCCGGTCCACGGGCCAGATCCGCTGGGGCACCATCGCCCCGCGCTCCCAGTACGTCCTGATCCTCCTGGCGGTGACGTTCACCTGGCTCATGGGGCTGATGGGCTTCGCCCGCTCGGGAATCCGCCAGCACTGGCACGTCTACGGCGTGGCCAGGGATACGTCGGTGGATGCGTGGACGCCCGCCCTGGGGTACGCGGCAAACATGATCACGATCGTCACGGCCGTCTTCTTCGCGCTGGTGCTCTTCATCTTCTGGCTGGGCGGCCTGGGCGAGAAGGGCAAGGCCGAGGGGCACGGGCATGTGGCGCCGGCCATCGCGGGGGGCTCGGACCCCTAGATGCGCGTTCCCGTCCTCGTGAAAGTCGCGGTGTTCGCCCTGGTGGTCATGGGGGCGTACACCTACTACGCCAACTCAATCCCCCAGCTCCGGTCCGAGCCCCCCGAGGAGCTCTCCCTCGAGGGGGGGAATGTCACGCCCGAGCAGCTCGTCAAAGCGGGTGAGGGGATCTTCAAGGGGAAGGGGACGTGCGAGGTCTGCCACCGGATCGGCCAGAAGGGGACGCGCGCCCCCGACCTGGGGGGGATCGGCGCCTCGGCGGCCAAGCGGAAGGCCGGCACGAGCGCCAAGGCCTACCTCATCGAGTCGCTGCTGGATCCGGGCGCCCACCTGGTGGAGGGCTACCCCAACATCATGCCGAAGGTGGATCGCCCGCCCATCGGGCTCAACCGCTCCGAGCTCTGGGCGCTGACGGCGTTCATGGAGTCGCTCGGTGGAACGGTGGACGTCAAGCTCGACGACATCCCCAAGACGGCGGGGTCGGCGGCCGGCGGCGGTCAGGTGGCGGAGTTGAAGCTGCCGGGTGATCCGAAGGCCGGGCAGGCCGTCTTCATGGGAAAGGGCGGCTGCATCGCCTGCCACAAGGCCGGCTCCGTCGGCGCCTCGCCCGTTGGGCCGGACCTCTCCCAGATCGCGAAGATCCAGACCCCCGAGTACATCATGGCCAAGATCCTGAACCCGGCGGGCATGGGCACGGTCGCGGGCTACCCGGGCGGGGTCATGCCGGCCACCCTGGGCCAGACCCTCACGGCCAAGGAGTACCTCGACCTGGTGGCGTTCCTCCTCACCCTGAAGGGCGAGGGCGCGGCGCCCGCCGCCAAGAAATAGCGCATGAGCGTATTCCGGTCGAAGTTCTTCCAGGCCGTGCTGATCCTGGTGGTCGTCTTCCTGCTCTTCCGCTTCGGCATCCGGCCCGCGGCGCCCTGGAGTGTCTTCACGCTCTACATGTTTGTCGCGCTGATCGCGGTGCTGGTCTACGTCTCCTCCAATGGGGACTCCTGGCGGAGTTTCGTGGCCCCCATCCGCGCCACCGTGCTGGACGACTCCAAGCGTCCCATCCGGCTCGTCCTGATGGTGCTCCTGCCGCTCCTCTTCGGTTATTACGCTTACACCCAGGCGGCGGCGAGGATCGAGGCGCCCGCCGAGCTCCGGGCCATCCATCCCGCGCCGCCGGCGTCGATCTCCTTCAGGGGCAAGACGCTCGACGTCCAGGGGCTGGAGAATCCGCTCCGGAAGGACGCCCCCAACCTCAAGAAGTACGTCGCCGAAGGCGCGGTGATCTACATCAAGAACTGCATGTACTGCCACGGCGACAACCTGGACGGCAACGGCCACTTCGCCCACGTCTTCAACCCGCCCCCAGCCAACTTCACCGACCCCGGGACCATCGCGATGCTCCAGGAGGCGTTTCTCTTCTGGCGAATCGCCAGGGGAGGGCCGGGCCTGCCGAAGGAGTCCACGCCCTGGAACTCGGTTATGCCCGCCTGGGAGGACCGGCTGAGCGAGGAAGATATCTGGAAGGTCATCATGCACCTCTACGACGCGACGGGCTACCAGCCGCGCCGCTGGGAGTCCCATGCCGCGGTCCCCTCACCCCTCACCCTGACCCTCTCCCCTCGAGGGGAGAGGGAAATGAGGGGATCCTCTCCCCCAGCGGCGGAGGGGGAGAAATTTGCGTTCTCCTCTCCCCCCCAGGGGGAGAAGTCGGTGCTCTCCTCTCCCCCCCAGGGGGAGAGGACACAGGTGAGGGGGAGCGGGGCATCCCTCGTGTCCGCCGCGTGGGCGCAGCCGGCCGGCGATCCCGCCAAGGGCAAGGCGATCTACGAGCAAAAGTGCCTCCTCTGCCACGGCGAAAAGGGGGACGGCAACGGCCCCGCCGCGCCGCTCCTCGATCCCAGGCCCCGGGACTTCACCAAGGGCAAGTACAAGATCCGCACCAGCGCCTCGGGAAGGCTTCCCACCGACGCCGACCTGTTCCGCATCATCGCCGAGGGGATGCCGGGGACCTCCATGCCCGGCTGGAAGGTGCTGCCCGAGAAGGACCGGAGGGACCTGGTGGCCTACCTGAAGACCTTCGCCGGGGACGCGTTCAAGGAGGCGCCCAAGGTCTCCGACCTCCCGAAGGAGGTGGCCTCCTCCAAGGAGTCCCTCGCCCGGGGCAAGGAGATGTTCGAGGCCATCGAGTGCAACAAGTGCCACGGCAACGCCGGGCGGGGCGATGGCCCCTCGATGCCCGAGCTCAAGGACGACTGGGGGAACCCGGTCAGGCCGGCGAACCTCACGAAGTCGTGGACCTTCAGGGGTGGCGCGAGCGCGCGGGAGGTCGCGGCGCGGCTGGTGACGGGCCTCATGGGCACCCCCATGCCGTCCTTCATCGACAGCGTGGAGAAGCCGGAGGACGTCTGGCACGTGGCCAACTACGTCAAGTCCCTCGGGCCGGAGAAGATGGACTTCGCCACGATCCTGCCGGTGCGGGCGGTCCAGGGGGAGATCCCCGACGATCCGGCCGCGAAGTTCTGGGAGGGCCAGCCGCCCCACCACTTCCCCCTGGCCGGCCAGGTCATCGCGGACCCCCGCAACTTCAACCCCTCCGTCGATATGGTCACGGTGCGGGCGGTGTACTCGGAATCCGAGATCGCCTTCCACGTGACATGGGATGATCCCACGCCCTCCAAGCCCGACCCGAAGGCCAAGACCTTCGCCGATCAGGTGGCCCTCCAGTTCGCGACCCGGCCCGGGGAGGGAAACGAACGCCCCTACGTCCTGGCGGGGGACGGCTCCAATCCGGTCACCCTCCTCCGCTGGTCCTCGGAGGGCGGAGTGGGGGAGGCCAGCGCCACCGGGATCGCCAAGATCACCCCCCGGACGGGGGAGGCCGTCAAGGCGAAGGGGAAGGCGGTGTTCGCCGACGGCCAGTACCGGCTGGTCATCAAGCGGCCGCGCGGGGGCGCCGACCCCAACGATCTCGCCTTCCCGGTGGGCAGGTTCCTGTCGGTGGCCTTCATGGCCTGGGACGGCGGGGCGGGCGAGGGGGGGGCCAAGATGTCCTTCTCGTCGTGGTATTATCTCCGTCTAGAAGAGCCGGGTTCGAATAAGCCGTATATCATTCCTCCGCTGGTCGTCCTCGTCACGGCGGCGCTCGAGTTGCTGGTGATCCGGGGCGCCCGGCGCAGGACCCACGGGGGATAAGGAGGAGAACGATGCGCCAGTGGCTATCGGTTCTGTGCTGCCTGGCCCTTGCGGCCGCTGTCCTTGGGGGAACTTCCCAGGTGGGAGCCCAGGGCGGCGGGTCCATCGTCGGCGAGGTGAAGTTCTCGGGAACCCCGCCGGCTCCCAAGGTCGTCAAGGTCAACAAGGACAACCAGGCCTGCGGCGACGAGAAGAAGTCCGAGGAGCTGGTCGTTGGGGCCAACAAGGGGATCAAGAACGCCGTGGTGTCGGTGG
>Ga0209342_10005386_pt1 | contig 13113 bp, 12 predicted proteins | sample RifCSP16_2_FD_184023 | JGI IMG/M metagenome (GOLD analysis project Ga0209342, IMG submission 184023) | Soil microbial communities from Rifle, Colorado - Rifle CSP2_sed 16_2 (SPAdes) (version 2) | ecosystem: Environmental > Terrestrial > Deep subsurface > Rock core/Sediment | place: Rifle... | reverse complement strand
TATAGCCATTAGCTTCGTCACGTGAACGCTTGAAAACTGTCCAGCAACATGCCGACGACCAGCGTCCAGCCGTCCAACAACACGAACAACAACAGCTTCAGCGGCAGCGAAATGAGCGCCGGCGGCAGCATCAACATGCCCATCGACACCATGACGCTGGCCACCACCATGTCGATCACCAGAAACGGCAAATAAATCTGAAACCCGATCAAAAAAGCAGTCTTCAATTCGCTCAGCATGAACGCCGGCAACAGCGCCGCGAGCGGCACGTCGTCATGGGCCATTTCGTCGGACACGGCCGTCGAGGGGCCCTGTTCGGCCGCGTAGTCGAGGAAGAGATAAATGTCGTCCGTGTTGTGCGTCGCTTCGATCTGGGCGATCATGAACCGCCGGATCGGCCGCACGCCCGCGTCCCACGCCTCCTCGGCCGACATCCGCTCCTGGGTGTAGGGCACAATCGCCTCGTGGTAGACCTGCGTCCACACGGGCGACATGATCAACAGCGACAGGAAAAGGGCCAGCGACGTGATCACCTGGGTGGGCGGCAATTGCTGCGTGCCCAACGCCTGACGCAGGAGGCCCAGCACCACCACGATCCGCACGAACGACGTGGTCATCAGCAGCACGGCCGGCGCGAGGCTCAACACGGTCAGCATGGCCATCACGCGAAGCGTCGAGCCGAAACCCTCGGGACTCGTCCACTGCTGGGGGGCGCTCGTCAATACGTCGGGCATCGCTCCGCCGAGCGACGCGGGTTGGTCCGTCGTCGCCGGCGCGGCGAATACGGGACTCCACGCGCCGACCAGCACCGCCACGAGGAGGCAAGCCCGTAGGGTGCGTCTGGACGCACCATTTAACCGTAGGCCGGGTCGTGACCCGGCGAGACTCACTGCCGGGTTACAACCCGGCCTACGACTACTACGATTGTTTTCGAATGGTTTGCTATCCATCGCGTCCCTCCCGCGTTGGATAGCGATCGAGGGCGAAATACGCATCGGCCGTCTCGTCGCGCGGGACGGCGCGGCGGCGAGCATGGCTGAACTGATCGAGCACCTGGCGGAACGCGGTCGCCGCGCCGCCCGGGCGGGTCTGCTCGCAGAGGGCGGTCAGCCGGTCCACCTCGCCCGGATCGGTGATTTCGGTCAGGGTTTTTGCCCCGTCGGGCGTGACGTTGACCAACAATAGTTTTCCGCCGCAGCGGATCAGGTGCATGACCTGGCGATTGCCCAGCGGTGCGCGGCCCAGCACGTCGACCACGTCGGCCGGCAGCGCGAGGGCCGCCTTGGGCGCGGCGCGGCGCATGACCCAGGCCACGACGCAAAACAATCCCAGCACCAGCGCCAACGCGCCGCCGGTCGTCCAGAGCGTGCCCAATCCTTTTGACTCGCCGACGATGGTCGGCGACGCCGTCTTGCGCGGCGGCAAGTGGGTCCGTTGCAGGTAGGCGGCCGGCGCCTCGACGCCGACGGGAAGCACGCGCGGCGGGTCGTTTGGCCGCGGGAGGTTGGTGGACGGCGCGACGGCGGGCTCGACCGGCGTCTGATAATCGGCCCGCACCACTCCCGAGGCGCCTTGTTGAGAGGTTGTCGCGAGGGGAGTTCGGTTGAGTGGACTCGCGGTTTCGGTGGGAGGCCAGTGCGACAAGTCGTTCGCGGGGTATTGGCTCGGTTGCGTGTCCGCTTGGCTCGATGGCTCCTGCCAGGGAACTTGCGCGGCGGCGCGGGACACGGCCATGACCGCGAACAGTGCCAGAAGGCCCACGACGATGGTTTGTCTTGCGCTTCGCCGCATGATTCGGACTCTTCTCGGTTGAAAAAGGGGGACAGGCACCTCACGGCAATCGTTTTTCGCGGTGTTCGCACGGTCAGTTCGGAGCCAGTCCCCCTTTTTCAACAGGCTGCTATCGGCCACGTCACGCGCTGTCGATAAAATCCGGGAGCCCGTCCCCGTTTTCGGAGAGGCTCAAGTCGATAGACGAGCCGCCGGGGTGTTTCTTGGCCGGGCCGCGAATCTTACACATTCAGGGCGTCGCGGGGCAGAGAAACTGGGTAAAATGGCTCACTCAAACCCGGATTCTTCCCGTGGGGCGAGTCAAAGTCGCCCCACCCTACGGATATTCCCGTGCATTACGCTGGTGGTCCGCGCCGCAAAAGGGGACAGAGGCACCGTCGCCGCGGGCCGTTTTGGTGGGAATACGTTTCTCGGGGCGACGGAACCAGTCCCCTTTTGCCACTTTCACGCCCACGCAGTATTGCTAGACGGCCGCCATGCCGGCGACCAGTTCCGTCACGCGAACGCAGTATTTGCCGTCCAACACGAGCAGTTCGCCCCGGGCAATGAGCCGTCCGCCGGCCAGGACGTCCACCGGAGCGTCGGCCGCGCGGTCCAAGGGGACAATCGCGCCGGGCCCCAGTTCGCTCGCATCGGCCCGGTGCAGATAGGCGCGGCCCAGATCGATCCGCACGTCGATTTCCACGTCGGCCAGGGCGTCGAGCGACGCTTTTTGGGTGAGGACGGGCGTGCCGGCCAGCGGCGGGAGTTGAAAAGGTTCCATGGGTGTCACTACGGGCTGCAATGGGTGGCGGCCACTTCGTCGAGAATCCTGGATTCGCGCCGCGTCTGTTCTTGGCGGTGACGATCGGCTTGTTTCGCTTCGAGTTTTTCCAATACGCGGACTTCACGATCGGCCGCGAGCAACGCCGCTCGCCGCCGGGCGATTCGCTCGGTCGTCCGACGTCGCCGTTCCTCCAGCCGCTGTTGTTCGACGGCCAGCAACCGGTCGTAGCGGCGGCAGTCGATCAGCCGGACGACGTCGAGCGCGCCCGGGGCGGAGGCTTCGCGATATTGCGAGGCGAGCTTGCGGCGGCGTTCGTCCAATGCGGCCTGAAGCCCGGCGAACCTTTCCTCCTCGGCGACTGCCCGCGCCAAGCGTCCGCGAAACCGATCGCGTCGGTTTTCGCGCGTCCGCAACACGGCGTCGAGTCGAAAGGTGAAGTGGGACATGGCGGGCAACCTCCTACGCCAGTTCAATCAGTCGCCGGCGAGTCTCCGCGAAGTCGGCCGATTCCGCGGTCGCTTGGGTCAGGTACTCGTTGATCGGCCCATCGAGTTCCAGGGCCCGATCGACCGTCGGGTTGCTTCCTCGCCGATAGGCGCCGATCGAGATCAGGTCTTCGTGATCGCGACGGGCGGCCAGCAGGCCGCGGACCGCTTGGGCCGCGCGACGATGCTCCTCGTCGGTCACGGCGGGCATCAGGCGGCTGAGGCTTTCGAGCACGTCGATCGCCGGATAGCGGCCCCGCGAGGCCAACGCTCGCGAGAGCCAAATGTGGCCGTCCAACAGTCCGCGGACGGCGTCGCTCACCGGCTCGTTCGGGTCGTCTGCTTCGACCAGCACGTTGTAGAACGCGGTGATGCTTCCCCGTTCCGACTGGCCGGCCCGTTCGACGAGTTTTGGCAGCGCCGCGAACACCGACGGCGGATAGCCGCGCGTGGCCGGCGGCTCGCCGGCGGCCAGGCCGATCTCGCGTTGGGCCAACGCGACGCGCGTAAGCGAATCGATCAACAGCAGCACGTCCTTGCCTGCGTCGCGGAAATGCTCGGCCACGACGGTGGCCGTCGCGGCGGCGTTCACGCGGGCCAGGGCCGGCTCGTCGCTCGTGGCCACCACCACGACGCTTCGCCGCAGCCCCTCGGGGCCCAACTCACGGTGCAGGAAATCCTTAACCTCGCGGCCCCGTTCGCCGACGAGTCCCAGGACGATGACGTCGGCCGCGCAGCCCCGGGCCATCATGCCAAGCAGGACGCTTTTGCCGACGCCCGAGCCGGCGAAGATGCCCATCCGTTGCCCGCGTCCGCAGGTCAACAGGCCGTCGATCGCGCGCACTCCCGTGGTCAGCGGCGCGTCGATCGACCGGCGTCGGCAGGGGTGCGGCGCGGCCGCGTCGAACCGGGTCCGATGGCGCGGGGTGGGCTGGGGACGATCGTCGATCGCGCGGCCCTCGGCGTCGAGCACGCGGCCGAGCAATTCGTCGCCCACGCGGAGCCACCGCGACGTGCGGACCAACCGCACCCGATTGCCGCGGCGCACGCCGGCCGGATTGCCGAGCGGATAGAGGATCGTCGCGTCGTCGCGGAACCCGATCACTTGGGCGGCCAGCGGCGGCCGGGCGTCGCGGTCGATCCGCGCCACCGCGCCCAAGGGCGCGGGAAAACCGGCCGCCGAGACAACCGTGCCGACCATATCAACCACGCTGCCGGTCAACGCGGTGGGCATGATGGATTCGAGTTGTTCGGCAAGGTCGAGCATGGATTAACTGATTTCTTCCTCGATGCGGGCCAGTTGGGCTTCGAATTGCTGGTCGATCGCGCCGAAGCGGGTTTCGACGCGGCAGCCGCCGAGGGTGATCGTGGCGTCGGCCGCGACCTCGACCGCGCCTAAGCCGCCGAGTTGCCGGGCCAGATCGGCCACTTGCGGTCCCAGCTCGCGATGGTCGTCGGGGCTGAGCAACACGCGGACCTGATCGTTGCCGGCCGCCAGGTCGAGCGCCTCGCGGACCAGGGCGAGCGAGACGGCGGGCTCGCGCGTCAACTCGCGGCGAAGGATGCGCCGCGCAATGGCCACGGCCAGGCGGACGGCCGTTTTTTCCCAGTGTTCGAGCCAGGCGTGACGCGCGTCGCGCAATTCGCCGACCACGCTATCCAGGGCGGGCCGGAGCGTGGACCATTGCTCGTCGTGACGTCCGGCGAGTTCCTCGCGCGCCGCTTGTTGGCCTTCACGAAAACCCTGCTCGGCCGCCTCGCGTCGGATGCGTTCGGCCTCGTGCGTGGCGGCGGCGACGAGCCGGGCCGCTTCGCCGCGCAGCCCGCCGTCGCGCGGCTCGGATTGCGCCGTGAGTTCGGCCAGTTCGACCGCCGAGAGGCACGCGATGGCCTCGGAACGGCCGGCGTCGGGATGCGTCGCTTTGATGATCATGACGTTTGGGGGGCAATGCCCACCCTACTATTGCACCATGGACAGGGAGGCCGGCGTTGTTTCCTCGGGCAGGGTCAGCGTGCCCATCGCGGCCAATGATTGGGCCAGTTCGATCAACTCGGCCCGGGCGGCGTCGACGTCGCTAAGCCGCAGGGGCCGCGGGCAGTCGAGCGAGCGCCGCAGCGACTCGGCCCGGCGCAAGGGCAGGGCGTCGAGGAACGGATCGGCCGTTTCCGCGGGGACGCCGACCAGCGCCATCGCGAGAAGCTCGTCGCCCGCCGCCTCGCACAGGACGTTTCGCTGGGCAGCGTCGAGCCGGGCGAGGTCATCTAGCGAGGGAACCGCCGTCGCGCGCTCGACGCACGAGGCGAACTCGGTCGCCAGCGCGGGATCGTGCGCGGCCAGATTGCCGAGAATCTCCCGCAACATGGGTTGCCCCGCCGCTTCGAGGATTCCGCCGACCGCCTTTCGGCCGGCCACGCTCCGCGGCTGCATGGGCACCTGCTCGGCCAGCCGCGAGGCCAGCATCGCTTCGATTTCGCCGAGCACCTCGGGCGAGGTTTGCTCGATATCAACCAGCCGGCGAAGCACCTCGGCCTGAAGCCGCGGCGCGAAGCACACCAACACGCGGCCCGCCTGACGCGGCGCCAAGTGCGAAAGCACCAGGGCGATCGTCCGCGGCAGCTCGTCGGCCAGCACCCGCGCGATCCGCCGAGGATCGGTTTTCTGCAAGATGCCGAACGGCGCGGGCGTGGTTTTTTCGTCGAGCCGCCGCTGGATCAGGCGCCTTGCAAGTTGGCCGTCCAGTTCGATCCCGCTCGGATCGTCGCGTCGCGGACGCGGAATGGCGGGGGCGATAATCTTGGGTTCCTCCAAAGCGGCAAGCGTCGAGGCCGTTTGGGCAATCACGGCTTGCCGTCGCCCGCGACGCACGAGCGAGCGAACCACCAGCGCCGCCGCCACGGCCAGCGCGAGAAGGCCCGCCGCCGTCCCGTACTCGATGGGACGCAGCGCCGGTCCCGCCATCGCCACGCGCCGCTTGGGCTCGGGCGAAGGAGCATCGGCGAAGGAGACGACCGTCACCCGATCCGCCGGGTCGCTCGTTTCATCGGCCGCCGGCAGCGCGTCGGCCGCCAGGCGTTGGATCCGCTCGATCTCGCGCGACTCGAACGCGCGGAATTCGGCCGGGTCGCCGGCGTCGCGCCATGCCCGCGCGAAATAGCCGCGGGGCACGCGGATCGACGCGCGAACCGGCCGGGTTGCGGCGAGGCCTTCCGACGCGAGCGTTTTATCGTCTTGCGCGCCGGGCAGTTGACGGGGCTGGTTCGCCGTCATGGTCGAAAGCGTCTCGGACGGAGTCGCGTCGACGGGAACATGGACCACGATCGCCGCGTCGGGAATGAAACGAAGCGCGTAGCGGAGTTTTTCGAGGCACTCCTGTTTGACTCTCCGCGCGGCGACGGCGCCGTTCGGAGGTTCGTTGACAACCAGATGACGGTCGCCGCGAAACGTGTTGCGGTGGCGCGGTTCGAACACCGTGACGTTGGCCGACTCGCGGCCGGCGGCGTCGGCCACGTAGTTGCAGATCATCACGCCGGTCCGCGGGCTTAGCGTGGCGCCGGGTTTCATTTTGACGCAGATCGACGCGATGGGGACGGGACGCGGCCGGCCTTGGCGAGCCTCGACGCGGGTGCTCAGCGTGACTTCGGCCCTGGCCACGTCGGTGAAGAAGTCGGTGATTTCCTTTTCGAGCTTTTTTTCCTCGGCGTTGTTGTAGATGACTTTGCGCTGGTCCTGCCAAAACCAGGGCTTGTCGCGGTCGATCGCCGCGTCGATGGGGTCGCCGGGGGCGTCGGCCGAGTCGCTCGTTCCGACGACCGCGGCGGCGTGGTTTTGCGTTTTGGACGCGGACGGGGCCGACTCTTCGGCGACGCACAGATAGCCCAGGCTGACCGCCGCCACGAGTACGAGCCCTCCGGCGACGATCCGCGAGCCGGGCGTCATCGCGCGGAAGCATGCGGCGAGTCGAGCGTAGACCGGGGCGAGGAGATCCATCCGTGGAGCTACCTAAAGTGGGATCGCATTTTTTATCCGAGCCGCGACCGTCAGGGAGCGGTCGTGGCCGGCAACACGTGCAACCGCTCCCTCACGGTCGCGGCTCGGTAAAGTATTTCTATGCGGCGGCTTTCAGGGCGCGTTGGGGCAGGCAGACCGTGAAGGCCGCGCCGCCTTCGGGACAATTCATGGCCGTGACGTATCCGCCGTGGGCCTCGATCACGTCATGCACGACGGCCAGGCCCAGGCCCGTGGCCGCCGCCTTGGTCGTGAAAAACGGCTCGAATAGGCGGCGCCGCGCCGACTCGGACAGGCCGGGGCCCGTGTCGGCCACCTCGACCTCGAGGCCGTCCTCCATCAGGGCCGAGGTGACGGTGAGCGTTCCGCCGTCGGGCATCGCGTCCACCGCGTTGAGCACGAGGTTCAAAATCGCCTGCCGGGTCATCGCGCGGTCGGCGTGGATCGACTGGGCTTTCGGCACGTCGACCACCGCGGCGATCGACTGCGCGGCCATTTGCGACACCAGCGGCGCGAGAACCTCGTCAATCAGCTTCGGCAGCGAGAAGGTACACCAGCGCGGATCGCGCCGCGAGACGAACTGCGCGAGGTCGTTGATCGTGGCATCGACCGCGGTCAGGTTGGATTCGATCTTGCCCAAAACGTTCAGGCCCACGGGATCGTCCGCGATCCGCCGGCGCAACAGGCCCACGTTCAGGGCGACGGACACGAGATGGTTGCGCACCTCGCCGGCCACTCGCGAGGCCATGCGGCCCAGTTCGACGAGCCGGTTGTCGCGGGCGATGGCGCGGTCCTTGGCCTGCAACTCTTTGTTCAGCCGGTGGACTTCGTCACGGAGCGCCTCGTGCGCATGTTCCAGTTGGAGCGTGGCCGAGTGCCATGTGGAGAGCATGGTCTCGAGGTCGGGATCGACCTGGCGCGACGCCGTTTTGACCACGATCGGTTTTTTGTTCATGTTGGAATGTCCTGACCGCGGGTGACCGGCTCGACGGAATAAAGGGAATAAAGGGGTCGGGAGTCTTTGTTCTGAAGAACCCTTGCGAGCAGGAAGAACAAAGACTCCCGACCCCTTTATTCACCGACGGCCAGCCTGGAACGAAAAGCTCGGAATCGGAAGAAGAAGAGGTGGCGTCTTGTACCCGAAATGGCGCGTGGGTGTCAATGGCGTAGTCGTCAGTAGTCGGTAGTCAGTAGTCGGTGGCCAGTAGGATGTAAGGTGTTGTTGTAATTCCGGGCGGGAGATTGGGGGGAAGTAGTAAGGAAGAACCTGTTAAAAGCAAATGAAACGCAAAGTGGACATAATGGGAAAGCGGGGAGGCGGGAGGCGACTGCGAAAATTGGATGACGGCGGGCATTTTATAAAACGCCCGTCTCGGATCTCCCTTCTCCCAGAACTTCATCCGACCAGTCAAGAAGTAGCCCGCCACGGACTGCTCCTTCCGACTACGGACTACTCCGCCTCGTTGGTGATCTGTTCGATCACCCAGCGGTCCATGTCTTGGAGCATTTGGGGGCAGAGTTCGTGTCCGCAGGGGTATTGGCGGAGCGTGATGGACATGCCCGCGCTGTGCAACAACCGCAGGTCGTCGCACACTCGGTTGGGCGTGTAGGAGGCGCTGTCGCGTCCGGCGGCCAGAAAGACGCCCACGTGACGCGATTGATCGAGGCGGCGAAACGGTTTTTGTCCACGGGGAAACGCTCCGCCCAGCGAGAGCACCCCGGCGAAGTGCTGGGGATAGTTTAGCGCGAGGTGGAAAGCCATCGTTCCGCCCGTGTCGAACCCGGCCACGAAGACCCGCCGGGGCGAGACATGGTATTTCCGCCAGGCGATGCCGATGCTGTCGAAGACGCGTTGTTCGATTCGCGCGAGGCGGTCGCCCGAGGCGGTCCACGCGGGCTGGCGGTCGCCCGATTTGCCGGGCGCGTCGTCCACCGTGCCGCGCGGGGCCACGGCCACGTAGTTGCGCATGCTCACCAGCGGCATGATCCGCAGCAGTTGCCGCTCGTCGTCGGCCGGGCCGTGGAGCCAAACGATCAGCGGATAAGCATAATGCGTTTCGTAGTGCTGCGGGGCGAAAAGCGTATGCGGAACGTCGGGCGACGAGGCCGAAAACCGGGCCAAGCCGAGATCCCACCGCGGCTCAACGTGCCCGACTTCCGGCGGTCGCACCGTTTGCTGTATTCGGTTCATGACCGTCTGACACCCTCAAGGAGGCTGCCCGCCGATCGGTTTCCGTTCACGTCTCCAGTCTCGGCGGGCATGGCATCGCAGACTCTACCGCAATGTCCGCGACGGTGTCAAGCTGTGTAAAATCGTGTCGACGGTTTCCCCCCAGACGTATTGGCGTCGCTGCCCGACTCGCTTCGTCGCAGCTTGCACCACGTCGTCATTGCCGCCCCAAATCACCCAGACTACCTGCCGTGTCCGTGGGCTTCCGCCGACGGCTATCGACGGCCCTCCGCCTATTGCTCTTCCTCAGCCAGAACCAGATGCCAAGAAGAACCAGCATTAGCGCAACCGCCGCGGCGGATCCCCAGAACAACGAGGCGGCCGGTGGTTTGGACTTGTGCCAGACGGCTTCCCGACCGACCAGCAGCGGGGCCAACTGGAGCGGGGCGGAACGGTCGCCTTGGCCGGGCCGGGCCGAAAGGCCCGACGCATAGGCCCAACTCTTCAAGAAAAACCCCGCCACGGTGACTGCCTCGGCATAGCCGGGGCCCTCGCCGGTCGGCATTCCCTCCGGCAGGCGGCCGACGCAAAAGACGACCGGGTTGCGTTGCGAATCGTCCGTCGAGAGGTAGATTTCGTAATAATGGTCGATCCCCAGTCGGCGGCGGATGTCGGGCTCTTCGACGCGGACCCGAAGCGCCCGCCGGGCCGTGCCCGAGAGTATCACGAGTCTGCCGCGCTGCCGCGCGGGAGCGTTGAACAGCGGCTCGACGGAGTATCGCTTGTTTTTGGTCCGCGCGAGTTGTCGGGCCGCTTCGTCGCGCAGTTGGCCCGGTTTGGATCGCTCGGCGGCGGCCAGGGCTTGATAGAAACACTCACGTTCCTCGGCCCGCAAGGGCTTGCTGTCAACCAATTCGTCCAGCAGGCCGACGTCCATTCCGAGCCGGCCCAGCAGCCGGTCCGAGGGATACCAGGCCACGCGCGCGGCGGCGAAGGCGGGCCGCGCGCCGGCCGCGTCGTTTCCTTCGAGCGTGACGAACATGGCCCACGCGCCGGCCGGTTGATCGACGCGGCCGCCGGCTTGCCAGGCCCGTGGAATGGTCCTTGCGAACACGACCACCGGGCCTGGGGCGTCGTCGGGCATGAGTTCGATGCGGTAGTATCGCTTGACGCCGAATCGTTGGGCCATTTCCTCCGAAAGCGAAAGTACGTCGAGCGACTGTATCCGACCATGAAGCCGCACGATCTGGCCGCGGTACTCGCCAGGGTCGGACCGCAGCCGCTTCCAGTCGATCGACGGCCGGGCCAGACGTTCGACGTCCTCGACCGGCAGCGCCGCCAATCGGAGCAGGATTTTTTGCAGCGTTTCCTGCTGGGGCTCGTTCCAGGGACGGCCGTCCTCGAACCGGGCCCATTGGGCGTCGTCGATTCCCGCGAGCCGCATCAGTTGCCGCGAGTCCAAGGCGGGCACGTTTCGCGCGGCATCCGTCGCGGGCCCGATATCGTTCGGTTTTTCCAACGAGGATCGCCCCTCGGTTCGCGTGGGCCGCGTCGGGCGCGTTATCGGTTGAATGTCCCGAGCGAGAACCACGGGACTCAACTGGAGGCCGTCGCCCGACGCATGGAGCCATCGCTTGAAATAGAATCCCGTGACGACGGCCGGACGGTCGATCGTCATGCCGGTGGGAAATTTCTTGGGCAGTTCGAGGCAATAGACGACCAGCGGCCACTCGGGAGCGTCGTCCGGCTGGATCCAAAGCTGATAGTAGCCCGAGATGTTGAAATCGTTTTTGGACGCCGGCAGCCAATGGGCCCGGCGGACCGTGCCGCGAACGGTCACGACCTCGCCGCGGTAGGAGGCTGATTGCTCGGCGAGTTGGAGCCGCGTGACGCGGCCGACCGACGCGCGGCGAAGCGCGGCCGGGTCGGCCGTTTTGAGAATGGCGAACAGATGGAACCAGGCGTCTTGCTCCGCCGAGCGGAATCGGGACTTGTCGCGGATGGTTTCGAGCAACTTGGGCCGCACGCCGGGGAAGTAGCGGCCGGAGTCGGCGGCGGCAGGCGGTTTCTTTGCGTTGGACGGTTTGGTTTTGTCCGTATCGCGCTCGTCGGCCGAGGAGGGCGAGGCGGGTTGCGCGGCGTGGTCGCCCGAGCCGATCCGTTTTTCCCAGGCGGTCGCGGGACGTGATGCGGCCGGTCGGTCGGCCGACGCGGCGTCGGACGGGGGGAAGAACAGCCGCCAGTTTTCCGGTTTACGCGATTGGTTAAAGAGGATGACGGCCAGGCCCAACGCCATGACCAGCATGAGCAACCGTCCTTGCTCGCGCCGCGAGAAGTAGTTGCGCGGTTCGCGCGTCGGCCGGCGGGGGGACATGTACGGACTCCTCGAATTTCCGAACCGCGAACGGAGGGAACCACGAAAGACACGAAATTCACGAAAAAGAAGAGAGCGGCTTTCTTATTATTATCTCTTTCTTCCTTTCGTGTATTTTGTGTCTTTTGTGGTTTGTCTTTTGTGGTGAATTCTCCGCTACGCCTCGTCGAACGGACTTCGGCGCCGGGGCATGTGCTTGCACAGCAGCACGCCGCCGAAATAGAGCGCCGTCAGCGGAAACGCCATGAGCAACATGCTGTAAGGGTCGGACGACGGCGTCAGGATCATGGCGGCGATGAAGATCACGAGCACGGCGATGCGCCATTGCTTCAGGTAGGACGAAATCGTAACGACGCCGATCCGTTCCATGAACAACATGACCAAGGGGAGTTGGAAACTGACGCCGAATCCCAGTGGCATGAGCAGCATGAAGTGCATCCACTCGGTGATGCGCGGCTCGGTCTCGATGCCCAGCGAACGGTTGAACGAGAACAAAAACAGCAGAAGCGGCTCGAACACGAAGAAGAACGCCAGCGCGGCTCCCGCCAGGAACAGGCCCAGGCTAAAGGGCAAGAAGACGTGGACGTAGTGTTTCTCGCGCGGATACAGCCCGGCCGCCACGAACGACCAAATCTGATAAAAAACATAAGGACTCGCCAGGAGCACGCCGACCAACAGCGACGCCTTGACGTAGATCATAAAAGGCTCTTGCACGGCGAGGCTCTTGGTCCGCACCCGCGGGTCGTCACCCGTCGGGTGAAACAACAGCATCGGCACGAGATCCTCGCGGCTCGTGGGCATCGGCGCGGCGTCGGCCGCGGCCGGATCGCCGCCGAACCGAGCCGGATCGTGCCGACGCAGTTCGTGGAGGATCCAATCGGGGTTGACCAGAACCTCTTCCATCAGGAGGTGGTTTTCGTCGATGAACCGGGCGATTCGATCGGCTTCGTCCGGAGGCAATTCACCGTCGGGCCGCTGGGCGGCGGCAATCTCTTGGGCCCGCTCGGTCGTGTCGCTTTCATAGTAGGTGGCCAGCGCGTGTTCCAGAGGCGTCTGGACCATCGCCACGACGGCGCCGCTGACCATTGGTATAAGACCAATGCAAGTGCAAACCACCAGCGCGACGACCGACTTCCAAAGGCATTTGCGCAACTCCTCGAGGTGCTCCCCGAAGGTCATCGTGCTGTTGGCAAACAGGTCTTTGTCGGGTTTTCGGAGTGGCATTCCGCGCGTCGGCAGGGACGGTGGGGGATGTTTAACAGGTTAGCCGCCGCGCCTGCGCGGCGTTGGAGCAAGCCCTGCGGGAAATCGTCGAGCAGGCTCGACGGCTAACGATTGGTCGAGCAGGCTCGATGGCTAACAATCATACCACCGCCGGCGCGGGGCGGCAAATCCCGAACCACTTGCGCCGAAACCACTTTCGGCAATAATCCGCCTCGCGCAAAACGCCCCGCGGACACCTTCCAACGAATAAAAAGGTCGTAAGACCTTTCCCTTCCCTGTTGGAGGGGAAAGGTCTTA
>Ga0209342_10005383_pt1 | contig 13117 bp, 15 predicted proteins | sample RifCSP16_2_FD_184023 | JGI IMG/M metagenome (GOLD analysis project Ga0209342, IMG submission 184023) | Soil microbial communities from Rifle, Colorado - Rifle CSP2_sed 16_2 (SPAdes) (version 2) | ecosystem: Environmental > Terrestrial > Deep subsurface > Rock core/Sediment | place: Rifle... | reverse complement strand
GTTCAAAGCGTTTAATGGCGTGGATGAGCGGTTGATCAGCGTAAAGACACTGGGGATTTGTAACCATCCATTCCTTGATCGTCGAATTCTTTCCTCCCGCGGTGAGCCAGGCGATCAGGTCTGATATGCTGATGATCCCCACCAGGGTGTCGTTATCGACCACGGGCATGCCGCTGATGCGGTGGGTGCTCATCGCATCGTTCAGCCTGTTCATGGTATCCCCCGGGCCCATGGTGATGACGTCTTTTTTCATGGCGTCTCCAACCTTGAGCTCGAATAGGATTTCTACGGTTTTATTGAATCGTGTTTCCATAATGGATCCGCATACTTGAATACGCTACAGTTTTTCCGTTACACCGCGGACGCCGCGGTCGTATAGCTTCCCGCACGTGGCATAGAGGCTGTTGTGCGTGCTCATGACGACCATGTTTTCTTCCATTGCGAGATCGATCATTTTTGTGCTGCAAGATTTGCCGCGCACGAAAATTACGGCCTTGACGCCGAAATCCGATGCGGTGCGAATCACCTGGGCGTTGCATAGTCCGGTGATCAATATATCGGGCACCGCATCTTCCGGCAATACCTCGCTCATGAGGTCGCTGGCCCGGGCGGTCTTGATAACGGCCTCCATCTGGTCGCTCTTGGCGTAATGGGCGTCCGCATTCAGCAATTCTATGGCTTCACGTAATATCATGTTTCTGGTTATAAGGCCGAACAACGACGGAATTAATATTATTTAAAGATAGGCAAAATATTTATGTCAAGGATAAAAAAAGCGGGCCCCGACTCCATAGGGGAGCGGCATCGGATTATACGTTTCGTGGAAGATCGCGCAGCACTGCGGCAGGATGACGGCGGAGTCCGCGCAGGGGGTCCGGGCGCGTTTCACTCTGGAACTTGCCGCAATATCAGGACTTGTGCCTCATCGAGTGACGTCAGGCGCTTTCCTCTTTCTCGATTTGTTCGAGATACTGGTCCCAGATTTTATCGATTTCCCGCGCCTCATGCTCGTCCAGTTTTTCGATGATGAACCCGGCGTGCACGATCACTTTGTCGCCCTTTTTCACATCGGGCATGAGCGATATGTCGACGGCGGTTTCCACGCCGCGCGCCTCAGCCACTGCGCTGCTTCCTTCTATTTTGGTGATGGTCATAGGTATTGCCAAGCACATACATTCGTCCTTTCAACGCGCGTTATTACTTAATATAGTATACTATAATTACCGGTACATGGCCACATGATGCACGGGCGACCGCCATAAAAACTCAACATGCGGAAGACGTCAAGCCGTATTTGGCACCCCGGGAAGCCATGCATATCGTTTCCATATAATTCTTGCATTTATAATTAATGTATATAAGATTTGTATCATAATTAATAAAATACACCGGCCAGAGGTTGACATCATGAGAAAAATTTTCATTGTATTGTTCATAATCATATTTTGCGTAACAGGCGCTTTTGCTGTAACTCTCAAGAACAGGCTGAATCAAAGGTTAGTAATCAAACTCACGGGAGGCAGGACGATAACTATCATGGCGCAGGGAACCGTTGAGGTTACTGAAAACGAAGCGAAGAATACTCAAATTCAGATACTCATCCAGAGAGGCGATTTGGTGGTGATCCGGAGCGGCGATTCGGTGAATAAGGATGAGAAAAAAACAAAAGGTTCCAAGAAATAATTTCAGCAAATCCTCGGCAACTGCTCTTCGGTCAAAAGCGGAAGGATTCTCCTGCCGCCGATGGCCGTTTCAATATACGCTTTACCCGGGAATTCGGTGTTGATTTCGCCGATAACGGCCGCGTCACTTCCAATAGAGGATTTTTTAAGGATCCGCACGACGCCTTCGGCGTCGCCCGCCTTGACGATAAGTATGGCTTTCCCCTCATTCGCCGCGTACAGCGCGTCGATGCCGAGGATATTGCACACGCCCTTCACTTCGTCGCGGATCGGCAGGGCGTCTTCCGATAATTTTGCGCTTAAGTTTTTTCCCTTCACGATTTCATTCAAGACCGAGGCGACGCCGCCCCTGGTGGGATCACGCATGAATTTTATGCTTTCCGGAAATGCGTCGGTCACGTTTCGAATCATATGGTTCAGGTGGGCGCAGTCGGATTGAAGCCCGCGTGAGAATGAAAGGTTGTTGCGCATGGCCATGACCGCCATACCGTGGTCGCCGATGGTGCCGCTGACAATGATCCGGTCGCCCGGCTCGATTTCACGGCGCTGGATTTTTTTCTCGATGACGCCGATGCCCGACGTGTTGATAAAAATTTTATCGGCTTTGCCGTTCGGCACCACTTTGGTATCGCCGGTGACAATCGTTACGCCGGCCTTATCCGCCTCGGATTTCATTGAATCCAGGATCCGCTCGAGATCGTCGAACGCGAGCCCCTCTTCCAGAATAAGGGCGCACGAGATGAACAGCGGCCTCGCCCCCATGACGGCCAGGTCGTTCACGGTGCCGTTCACCGCCAGCTTTCCTATATCGCCGCCCGGAAAAAAGATCGGCGTTATTATGAAGGAATCGGTTGTGAAAGCCAGGTGCGCGCCGCCGATGGAGAGTATAGCTGAGTCGTCCAGCTGGAGGCTGTCGCCGCCGAATCGCTTTCGGATGACCGTATCGATCATTTCATTCATAAGCTTGCCGCCGCTTCCGTGTCCCGGCTGTATCGTTTTAGCCATCACCTGCTCCCGTACTTGTAATAGGCCGCACAGGGCCCCTCCATGGATACCATGCAAGGCCCGACCGGTTCTTCCGGCGTGCAGGCCTTTCCCCACAGCGCGCAATCGGTCGGGATGATCAGGCCGCGCAGTAATTCGCCGCACCGGCAGCCCTTCGCTTCCTTCGGCTCGGGCGGCGTAACGGGAAATTTTCTGAACGCGTCGAAATCGGCGTATTCGTCTCCCATCTCAAGACCGCTTCCGGGTATGACTCCGATCCCGCGCCACCGGGTATCTGCTGTTCTGAAAACGCGGTTCAGTATTTCTAGTGCCGTCGGGTTTCCTTTTTCTTTGACCACCCGGGTATATTGGTTTATTGTTTCATTTTTTTTGTTTTGGACGAGGTCGATGAGGGAGAGCATGCCCATCATAAGATCGGGAGCTTCGAATCCCGCGACCACGCACGGCTTGTGATACCGTTCGGCAATGAATCGCCAGGCGCTTACTCCTACGATAGCGCTCACATGGCCGGGAAGGATGAATCCGTCTATCTTGACCTCCTGCGCATCGAGCAGAGCCTTCACCGCGGGCGGCGTGAGCTTGTTGCCGGCAAGGAGTGAAAAATTTTTAATGTTACGTTTTTTCGCCTCCAGTACCACCGCTGCTTCAGCCGGTGCCGTGGTTTCGAATCCCACGCTCAGGAACATGACTTCCGCGCCGGGGTTCGCCTCGGCGATCTCAAGCGCGTTCAGGGGAGAATATACGACGCGGATATCCATCCCCTCGGCCTTTTCCTTCGCCAGCGAGCCGTATGACGACGGCACCTTTATCATGTCTCCGAATGTGGTGATGACGGGCCGGCGACGTTTGCCGATCTCGATCGCCCGGTCAAGATATTCGTTCGGGGTGACGCATACCGGGCAGCCGGGGCCGTCGATAAGGAAGAGTCCATCCGGGAAAAGATCCTTCACGCCGGTACGGAAGAATTCGGTGGTGTGGGTCCCGCACACCTCCATAATCCGGATCTCGCGATCCAGGCGCAGGCCTTTCAGGCGGGCCGCAAGTTTTTTATTAAGCTCGGTTCCCATTATGTTATCTCAATGCTGGTTATAGAAAATTCTCTCCCTTCCAGGAGTTCAATATCGGCCGATTCGCACTTCACGCAGGAGAAGCTCCACTTCTTGTTCTTAAACGTGTGCTCGTGGCCGCAGGCGCGGCACCTGACCTTGACCGGCACCTGCTCTATGTCCAGCACGGCGTTTTCGGCAATGGTGTCCTTGCTGAGCATGTCGAAATAAGTCTGCGCCCAATCGGGTATGATATCGGAAAGATGGCCGATGCGCAGGTTGATCCGCATGACTTTTTTCGCGTTATTCTTGTTCGCGTGTTCCAGGACTATGTCCAGAATGCTGCTCATTACCGATAGCTCGTGCAAATAGCTCTCCTCAAGCTGACCCCCGCCCCCTAAATCCCACTTCGACATGCTCAGTGCAGCGCCCGGAGGGGGACTATGGCAGTTTATGAAATTAAAAATTTATCTTTACATGAGCCCCCCTCCGGGGCCAACGCATTCGGTCCCGATAAAATCGGGATGCCTGCGTTGGCATCAACCTCATCCTGAGAACGCGGGTTGGGGGGCTTGGCAAGCTTGATATATAATAGCAGAATATCATACCTGAAACAGATTGTTATATGTCAACAATTAATGCTGATATTACGTTCGATGCCATGAATGATTAACTTGTTACAAAACTCATAAATCAAGGGGTGTAAGTTTTGTGATACGCGAAGTAAAAATCATTGATTAATTTGCGACAGGGCGCTATCATTAGATTTATCGAAACAACATTTCCGGAGTTGAAAATGAAACAGGCACAAGGCAGGGGCGTTGAACTGATTGTCGGTATTCCCTCTTATATGGAGGCAGATACCATCGGGTTTGTCACCAGGCAGATTGAGCTGGGAATACAGCGATATTTCAGCGGCATGGGGGCTGTCATAATCAATGTGGATAATAACAGCGAGGACGACACCAGGGGGGCATTTCTCTCCACTGAAACGGTGACCCCAAAATTATATATGACCACGCCCAAGGGAGTGAGAGGGAAAGGGAATAATATGATGAACCTCTTCAGGTACGCCCGGGCCCACATGTCCAACCTGAAGGCGGTCGTGGTGGTCGACGCCGACCTCCGGTCTATAACTCCCGAATGGATCAAACACTTTGCGGAGCCGATTCTGAAGGGATACGATTACGCATTGCCGCGTTACAGCCGCCACCAGTTTGACGGAACCATCACCAACCATATATGCTATCCGCTGCTCTACGGACTCCTTGGCGAAAACGTGCGCCAACCCATCGGCGGCGATTTTTCGTTTTCCCCGCGTCTGGCGCTCTACTGGCTCGATCAGAAGTGGGTTCCCACCACGCGGCTGTACGGCATCGATATCTTCATGAGCCTGAACGCCATAATCGGAAAATTTAAAATATGCGAGGTCGGTCTGGGTGCCAAGGTGCACAAGGCCAGCGCACCGAAGCTCGGCCCCATGTTCACCCATGTGGTGACCACGCTCTTTGAAAAGCTGCTTTCGAAGAAGGCTGACTGGATCGGCCTGGCCGTGGACAATCCAAAACCAAAGCCCCTTTTCGGCAATAAAAAACTCGATCCACCCCAGGAACTGGCAATAGACATCCGCGACCTGAAGGAAAAGCTCAGAAACGAGTTCCTCTCGCGCGAAAAGCTGTTGAAGAAATACCTGAGCCCTTATCTCTATCTCAACATCAGGCATATGATTGAGCGGGACCACTACGACATGGACACGCTGATGTGGACACAGTCCGTGTACCAGTTCCTCTACACCTTCGATGCGGGCACCTCGCGCATGAGGAAGGATATCATAGAGGCCCTGAAGCCCCTCTATTTCGCCCGGTCCGTAACGTTTGACTACGAAACGTGGAAATACCGGATCGACTACGCTGAAGAGCTGATCCTCCACCAGGCCATGGCATTCGCGTCGCAGAAGCCGTATTTTTACGGCCTGTATCTCAACGAAGCGCGGAAGAAGGAAGGGAAGATTAAATAAGGGTATCTTTAAAATCCCATCTAATATTTTTAAAATTGTGCATCGATATGATGAAATAATTATATTATTGTTTTGTGGTTGAACAAAATAAGCCTTGAAATAATTTATAGCATTCAAGATCATTTTTCAACAGGAAACAAGGAGTACATATGATTCGCTTAATTGAGGCTTTAAATTATCGTTGCCTTCGATATATTCGACAGCCGATGGATTCTTTTCATGTTCTTGTTGGTCCCAATGCCAGTGGCAAAACTACATTTCTTGATGTTGTGGCTTTCCTCGGACAGTTGGTCACAGATGGTCTTGAAAAGGCAATTAACGATAGGACTAATAATTTTGATGATCTCTTATGGTGTGGTCAAGGGAATCAATTTGAGTTGGCAATAGAAGCTGAAATCCCAGATGAAAAACAAGAACAACTGAAAAGAAAATTCAATACAATTCGGTATCAAGTTCGCATCGGATTAAATAGGGAGAATCATGAAATAGGCATCTTTGAAGAACGGGTGATACTAAAAAACGAAATTAATTATCAATCACAACAACGGTCTTTATTTCCAATTGAACCGGAGTTACCCAGTACAATCATGAGTGCAGGTAAAACTGGTGAAAAAACAGTAATCAGCAAAGGTAGTAAAGGCAATGATAATTTTTATCCTGAATCTGGCAAGGGATGGTACCCATCAATTCGGCTTGGACCACGAAAATCATCTTTAGCCAATCTTCCTGATGATGAATTTCGCTTCCCTGCTTCTACGTGGCTCAAATCTCTTCTTTCAGAGGGAGTCCAAGTATTTATACTTAATAGTTTAGCGATCCGCAAGGCTAGTCCACCAGGTAAAGGACGAAGTTTATTTTCAGATGGATCAAATCTTCCTTGGGTAATAGATAATCTTAGCAGAATGGCAAATGAACACTTTAAAGATTGGATTAAACATATTAAGACTGCATTACCGGATATTGAGAATATAAAAACATATGAACGACCGGAAGATAAACATCGATATATTATAATTTGCTATCATGGCGGATTAGAGGTTCCATCTTGGATGGCTTCTGATGGTACCTTGCGTTTATTAGCTTTAACACTGCCAGCATATCTTCCTGACTTTAAGGGAGTATATTTAATCGAAGAACCGGAAAATGGAATACATCCAGGGGCTGTTGAGACTGTTTTCCAATCACTTTCGTCAACATATGATGCCCAAATACTTTTAGCTACGCATTCCCCTATTATTTTAAGTATGGCAGATGCAGATAATGTTTTATGTTTTAAAAAGACAGAATCAGGATCTACTGACATTGTCCTTGGTAGTGAACATCCTGCACTTAGAGAATGGAAAGGAAAACCGAATCTGAGTGTATTGTTTGCTAGCGGAGTTTTAGGATGAATAGTGATACAGAAAAAAAAGATTTAATAGTTTTGGTTGCTGACCGTAATATGGAGGCAACTATTGAAGGCATTCTTGCCAGATATAAGTCACTTGGAATTCATGAAATAAGAAAAGATATTCGCCGTCATCCTGAGAAGGATAGTGGATGTCTTGTCTCTGGAGTTGAGTATTTAAGGCCATTCATTAATCAATATAATTATGCATTATTAATGTTTGATATGGAAGGATGTGGGCAAGAACATAAAACAAGACTTGAGATAGAGTCTCATCTGGAAAAAAAACTCAATGATTCTGGTTGGAATAAAAGAGCTTTGGCTATTGTAATAGAACCTGAACTCGATATTTGGTGTTGGAATGATTCTCCTCATGTTGAGGAGGTGTTTGGATGGACCGAACGAAGGCCTAATTTAAAAGATTGGTTAAGAATTAGAGGTTTTCTAAAAGATCATCAAATAAAACCAGACAAGCCAAAAGAGGCTCTTGAAGAAGCTCTTAGGGAAGTACGCAAGCCGAGATCATCCTCACTGTACCAGTTATTGGCAGAAAAAGTTAGTTTACAAAAATGCACAGATAATTCATTTAATAAACTTAAAATGATTCTTCAAAAATGGTTTACGGAATAAACTACTCAATATTTTATTATTTCAATACTTTTTGATATTATATCAAAAAATTAATTATTTCCTTGCCGGATTATGTTTTTCTTATTAACGTATACTTGGAGGGGGCCGAGCGGCAGCGCTGGCCCGCCGCGAGGCGGGCGGTGAGGAAAGTCCGAACACCGCAGGGCAGGATGCCGGGTAACGCCCGGGCGCCGCGAGGCGATGGAAAGTGCAACAGAAAATATACCGCCCCTCGGCTTCGCTCGGGGCAGCGCCCCTGGTAATATTTCGAGTTCAGCCGGGCGGCTTGCTCCGAGCGGAGCCGAGGAGTAAGGGTGAAATGGCGAGGTAAGAGCTCACCGCGTCCGCAGTAATGCGGGCGGCACGGTAAACCCCATTCGGTGCAAGACCAAGTATGCAGCCGCCTGAGAACGGCCCGTTCAAGGCTGCGGGTAGGTCGCACAGAGCCGCATGGCGACATGCGGACAAGATAGATTGCCGCATAAACAGAATTCGGCTTATGTCCCCCTCCATTGCATATCAATCGGGATGGAGCTGTCCTTTGACGCCCCCCAACCCCCCAAAGGGGGGCTTAAGCAGTCCGAAATCATTCTAGTAAGTCCCCCTCCGGGGGATTTAGGGGGCTGTTAGGACAGCTTCATCCCGACCCCTATTAATTTAGTTCTTGATTTTTTTAATCTGACTGGATATCTTTATACCATACACTTTTTCAGCGCAATATGGGGCACAGTAAAAGTTTCAAGGTATCAAGGTATATGGAACGAATACGGAGGTGCCGTTAATCCATGGAAGGAGGTGTGTCATGAAGCGATTAATAATCATGGCGGCGTCTTTTTTGCTTTTCATCTCCACGGGCTTGCTCTCCAGTTCCAAGATGAGCCAGTACCAGCTCGTTGAATTATACGTGTGCGAATCGGAGGTCATTCTTGCAGAAATGCTGGCAAAATGCAGCATCAACAGGAAGGTCCTCACAACGGTGAGCTACTGCACCTGCGAGGGCGTTGACTCGAGCATGAAGACACAGGTGAAATACGGTAAGTGCGAACCGCCTAAAGATATGGTCTATGATTGCACCTGTATCGGTAAAACCCATTATTAAACGCGCCGCGCGTTGATCCGCACGCGGCTACTCTAAATCTCCAGAAGGAAATATTCACATGGACCGAAACAGAAAAATTCTGATATCCATACTGGCTTTGCTGGTCCTCTCGTCGGTCATTGCCATAGTTGATATCAGCATGAACATGCAGCCGAAGCGCGGCTTCGGCATATCCCTTCCCGGTCCTCAGATCGGGCCCGGCGTCGGTATTGTTCGAATTGAGGGGGTCATCCAGATGATGGGCTCCGGCTCGCCCCTTGGCGCGACCAGAGGGGCCGAGGACGTCATCAAGCGTCTCGATGATCTGGCAAATGATAGCAATATCAGGGCGGTGGTTGTTCGCATCAATTCACCGGGCGGCACTGTGGGCGCGTCGCAGGAGATTTACCAGAAGCTCTGGAAGCTCAGGAAAAAAAACATACCGCTCGTCGCCTCCATGGGCGAAATCGCGGCTTCGGGCGGATACTACGTCGCATCGGCGTGCAACTATATTGTCGCGAACCACGGCACCCTGACCGGTTCCATCGGGGTGATCGCCGTCTCCCCGAACCTCCGGCGGCTCTTTGAAAAGATCGGCATCGACATGAACGTGATCAAGAGCGGCAGGTACAAGGACATTCTTTCCTCCTTCCGGGACATCACTCCGGAGGAGCGGCATCTCATACAGGAGATAATTGATTCTTCGTATCATAAATTCCTGAAAGATGTCGCCCTCGGCAGGAACCAGAACGAATCCGACATCGCGCCCATTGCGGACGGTCGCGTGATGAGCGGCGTGACCGCTCTCAGGCATAAGCTCATCGACCTGATCGGCACATTCGAGGACGCCGTGGACAAGGCGCGGCAGATAGCCAAGCTTTCCGAGGACTGCCCGGTATATGACGAGGTGAAGTCGCCGCTGGAGCAATTGCTGCTCAAAACGGGGATGATTTTCGGCGGTGGTAATTTTATGGAGCGTCAGCTGCAATATCTGCGCTTTGAAAACGACTATCGTTTGGAATACAGGTACATGCCATGATTGTAACAGAACTTAGATCGCTGCGGTGGGCGGACCTGTTCCTTTTCACGCTCCTTGATCCGCACGCTCTGTACCGGCAGATCGACCGGAACGAGCCCAAATCTTTTGCGCTGAGCTTCATGGTACCGGCCGCCGTTGCGGTATTCGACATCATCACGCTTTCGCTGATGGGCAAACAGACACCGTTTTTTTATTATAAGATCACGTATGGGTGGATACTGGTGTTTCTGTACCAGTCGCTCACGGTCATACTCGCGGCGGCGCTCATGGATATGGCAGCCCAATTCTTCAGCTTCAAGGGCAATATTCGCAGCTTCATCACCCTGTTGAACTTTTCGCTTTTCCCCAGAATATTCATCCTGCCCCTCGTGTATATATTCAAGGTATTCAATTTTGCGCCGCTGTTTTTCTATGCATTCTTTTCCCTGGGGCTGCTGGCCTGGTCGGCGCTGATCGCCATACAGGGAACTTCTGAAATGCATTCGATCAGCTTCGCCAGGGCGGCCATAATCTATCTCTTCCCGGCAATTCTGGTGGGTATAACCCTCTTTTTCATGATTATACTGCTGGTGATCTGCGGGGTCGGATATATCGCCGGTTAGCGTTTACCGGTCGGGAAGGATTTTTTTGAACACCGCCAGGGCCAGAAAATAGAGAATGGTGCCGGTTGTTACCATGGTGGCCCCGGCCGGCGAATCCAGGAAATAGGAGAGAAAAAGCCCGCCGATCATGATGAATACCGTAAACAGAATGCCGGCGAGAATGACCGTGCGGTAATTCCGGGAGACGAGCAGGCCGAAGCTGGCCGGCAGTACCACCAGCGCAGATACCAGTATAATTCCGACGATCTTGATGCTGATGACGATAATCCCTGCGAGGAATATCAGCAGTATCGTATCCAGCACCTCGGTGCGCACGCCGCTCACGGCAGCGACCTCCTCATCCATGGTCATGAACAGGATCCGATGTATAAAGATAACAATGAATAAAAGGAATGCCGCGAGCGTGGCCAGGGCTATAATGTTGTCGGTCAGGTTCACGGCGAGTATATTGCCGAATAGGTAACTCATAAGGTCGAAGGCGTATCCTTTTTTGAGGGACAGGAATATGGCACCCAGGGCCATGGAAAACGAGAAAAATATGCCGATGCCTATATCATATGAAATCTTTCCATAGCGGACCAGCTTGCCGATGAGGATTGCGGCGGCGACACAGAAGGCGAGGGCCGTGAGATAGGGGTCCAATCCGATGAGCACGCCCAGCGCCACTCCGCCGAAGGCGGTGTGGGCAATACCCGCCCCGAGGAACGACATCTTCCGCATTACGATGAAGAATGAAAGAGTACCGAAGAGAACCCCCAGGAGGAGGCTCATGATGAAGGCGTTCCGGAAAAACTGCAGCTGGAATAGCTCTGTCATGTGTGATTTTCGCCCCCGTTGCAGTTTCTGTTATGGCTGACGTAATAGACGTTTTTCCCGAATACGCTTTTAAGCGACTCGTTGGCGAAGCAATCCGTGAGCGTGCCGTGGAAATGCAGCTTTGTCTTGAGGCAGGCCAGCCGGTCAACGATGCTTGACACGGCGCCGATATCGTGTGAAACCATGACAATAGACAAGCCCATCGATTCGCGCAGGGATAGAAGCATCTGGTAAAAGTTATCCTGCGCGAGAGCGTCGAGTCCGGTCGACGGTTCGTCCAGGAGCAGGATTTTCGGATCAATGGCGATGGCGCGCGCAATGAGTACCCGCTGTTTCTGGCCTTCAGAAAGGCTTCCGAAGTGGCGGTGCTTATTCGAGGCCATTTCCACCGATTGCAGGGCCTTCTCGATGCGGGTTATGTCCTCGCCGCTCAACCGTTCGAACATTCCCTTGCCTGCGTATCGCGCCATGGCGACCACGTCGAGTACGCTCACGGGCATGGAGAAATCAACATTGCTTTTTTGAGGAAGGTAGCCGATTGTCCCCTTTCGCGCTTTCCGGGGTACGCTTCCCAGAACCTCGACCGAGCCACGGTAAGGCTCCTTGAAGCCCATGATGGTCTTGAGCAGCGTGCTCTTGCCGCTGCCGTTCGGCCCCACGATGGCCAGGATCTCCCTTTCATGTACCGTAAGGTTCACGTCCTCAAGGATCACAGAGCCGTTGTACTTGACCCATACATTTTTTAATGATATAACAGCGTCATTCACAGGGTATACCTTTCCTCATTGCAGCGCGTCCGCCAGGGTTTTTGCATCGTAGTACAGGAGCTTGAGACAATCCGAGCGATCAGGCGAATCGGGATCGCCGATACCGTCAAGCTCAACGATAGTCCCCTTGATTTCGCCCGCCATCACCTGAGCGGTCTTTTTTTCGGAATTCAGCGTCACGACAATGGCGGTTACATGATTGCGGCGCGCCTTCTCGATTATCTCCTTGATCGACCGAACCGACGACCGGTCGCTCCCTTCCCGCTGCACGGTACCGGCAATCGCCAGTCCGTAATCAGCGGCGAAATAATTCCACGCCTCATGCCATTGGATAAAAAACTTGTTGGATTTGTTACGGAATAATTCCTTTATTGTTTTATCAAGCGCATTTAATTTTTCAACATATGCATTCATGTTTGTCCGGTAATAAACGCTGTTCGCGGGGTCGATTTCGCTCATGTATTTCCCAATACTGGTGGCTATCTTTTTCACTTCCCTGGCACTGAGCCATATGTGCGGGTTTGGCTGCGGTTTTCCCGGCGCAGGCGTCTCCATCAGGTATTTGCGTTTAGCGGCTGGCGGCAGAAACCGTTCCATCCATCCGTCGAAATCCCTGGTAATACCGATGAAGAGAGTTGTATTTTGCATGTCACGGGCAATGGAAGGACGGGGTTCGAATGTATGGGGGTCCGCTCCGACCGGGATGGTATAAAAAACAGAAGCACGGTTTCCGCAGATGTTTCTGGCGATATCGTAAATAGGAAAAACTGACACAGCGACTGTTAATGCGCCGGTTGGCGCCTTATCCTCAGTCTTCTTGCAGCCCCCATATACTGAAAGTAACAATATCACTATAAGATAGATGGATGTTTTTTTCATATTCCTTTAAACCAAGCTGTAAAATCTAAAATAATCATAACTTCTCAACAAAAACCGAAAATATTAACATTATAAAATATACCATAATATAAATTCCCCCGCCGCCGAAGGCGGCGGGGGAATTTATATTAAATGTGCTATGGGTACGTTTAAAACATCTTCAATAGTT
>Ga0209342_10005381_pt1 | contig 13123 bp, 13 predicted proteins | sample RifCSP16_2_FD_184023 | JGI IMG/M metagenome (GOLD analysis project Ga0209342, IMG submission 184023) | Soil microbial communities from Rifle, Colorado - Rifle CSP2_sed 16_2 (SPAdes) (version 2) | ecosystem: Environmental > Terrestrial > Deep subsurface > Rock core/Sediment | place: Rifle... | reverse complement strand
CCAGGCCTTCGAGTATGCGAGCGCGAACTCGCACGCTTCCCGGAGCGTTGCATCACCCGCCTTCGAACCGTCCTTCACGACGACGCTCGGCGCGCCGTGGATGTCCGCGTGCGCGTACCGGTCGCCGTCCTTCAGGTGCTTCCGAACGAGGGAATCGTTCGTCTTCGCGTCCCGCCCGCCGAGAATCAGGTAGCCCTCGGACGAAAGCGTCCAGCGGTACGCCTCGAACCAGAACTTCTTCGTGCCCTTCATCTTCGGACGCTTCGCGGCCTTCACGGCCTTCCGTTCCGCGGCCTGCAGCTCCTCCTGCGCCGCGCGGATTACCTCGACGACGCGGTCTGCCTTCCGCTGGGCCTCCCTGCGCCGCTCGTAGAACGTCTGCGCGTTCCCATTCACATCCGTCTTGTAGTCGAGTTCGAGAGCGTCGAAATCGCCGATTGCGACGCTGACGATCCCCTTCGCGCGGTCGATGCCCTTGATCTGGACCTGATCGAAGTCGCGTCCCTCCCGCACCGCCTTGAGCATCTCCTCGAAGAGCGGGAAGTGACCATAGAGGAAGATCGCGCGTACCTCCGTGTCGACCGCCTCGCGTCGGAGCTTCTCGAGCGATTCCTCGAGCTGTGCGATTCGATGGCGAAGCGGGGCGGCGACCGCGGCTTCGGCGGGCGCCTCCGACGGAATTGCGGTCAGGTATGCGTGCAGCGCCTCGTTGAACGTCGGATACTCCCGTCTCTCGAGCCCCGCGAGGAGGGCAAGATCGATCGGAGCGACGTCCACGGCTTTCCCCTCGCGGAGGACGACCGCGGGCCTTCGCTCCTGCTCGACGGCGACCGTCACGTTGTTCACAGCGGTGAAGAGAGCGTCGAGGTCGTCGTCCCGAAGGTCCTGTACGGTGGTCTCCTTGCGCACGCCGGCCCGAAGGCACAGCTCCTCCGCGTACGGCCCGCCAAAGTTCAGGACGGATGCGAGGACCTTCACGACCAGTCCCTTTGCGCCCCTTACGGCGCGATGGAACCCCTCGCGGTCGAGCTCGAGAGGGTTCGTCCCCGGGGGCGGGAAGTCGTACGCGATGCCCGCCCGGATCTGGCGGTGCCGGAACGATTGCGTTCGCAGCGCTGCGACCGTGTTCCCGGCCTGCGTGAGGATGATGTTGCCCTTCCCGAACATCTCGAAGACGAGCTGATACGATTCGCCCTTCTCGAGCGTGAACACCGCGACACGGTCGAAGCCCCGCTGCTCGACCGCCGTGATCCGGGCGTTGCCGACTCGGCGGCGGACCGCCGTCGCGAACGCGGGCGGCGCCTCAGGCTTGTCCTCGGTCTCGTGTAGGGCGAGCCATCGGCCCGCCTTGCAGTACAGCTCCTGCCGAGCCGTCCCCGGGACGTTGATCCGCAGGATCACCTCGTCCTTGGATTGGTATACCTTGTCGATGTACCCGCCGACCAAGCCCTGCCACTCCGCGACGAGGGCGATGAGGTCGAAGGAGCTGAGGGACTCCTTCATCGGAGGGCTCCGAAGCGGGTGGGCTTACTTATAGGTGAGGCGGGCGGGGCTCGACCTTCCCAGTTAGCATCCTAACTGTTTTCCCAAGACCCTGCACACAAGGATCCAATCCGACTTGCGGCCCGCGGAGCGAGTCAGACTAGCATGCTAACTGTGCCCCGAGGTGTACTTTCGGCCACCTCTTCGAGATAAAGCTATTATATAGCTATGCATATGGACCTATCATGAACGACAACGACCTCTGGATCCTGTCGTACGACGTTGACGGGCGGGACCGCGCGATTTCCGTCCGCGTGTCCCAGCTGATCTTTGGTCGGAGGAATACGACGACCCGGGAGGGCCGCCCGGCGACGTACGAGCAGCCGGGGTTCATCCACCGCCCCGGAGTCGTGTGGGTGGGCCAGTCCGTGCTCGTCATGCCCACCGCCGACGCCATCGAGCTCCGGAATCGGTTGGAGGGCCTGGGCGCGTCCGTGGGGATAGGCCGGCTCATCATCGACGGCCCGAACTTGGCACAGTTCCGCCGCCGTCGGCGGCGATCCCGCGCAATTCCGGTTCCCAGTTAGCATGCTAACTGTCTCCGACCCGCTCAGCCCGCCGGTCCACGACACCGCGCATTGGCGGAACCGAGCAACCATGGCCGCAAGGGCTCGGATCTGAACGATACCTGATCGAAACGAAGCGCTTGGACGCTGCCGCCTTGCCAGTTAGGATGCTAACTGTTTCCCGGGGTCAGTGGGAAGCGCCCCTTTTGAATTCAAACAACTGGAGGAGGTTCCCGTCGGGGTCCTCGAAGTCGATGAGGCGCACGTGCTCGCCTTCATCGATCTCGGAAACGAACTTCACGCCCTTCGCACGAAACGCCTCGATCGCGCGGTCGAGGTCCATCACCTCGATGGCGGGGATGAAGTTCCGGTCCTTCCGCCGCGTCTTCAGGATTGCGAGGTACGTATCGGACTTTCCGACCTGGAACTGAATATAGTTCTTGTCCTCCTCCTCGAACACGATCGGCAGGCCGAGCGTCTCGCGGTAGAATCTGACGAGGCGATCGTAATTCTCGCTTCGGATCTCCGCCCACTCCAACTTTGCGACTGAACATCACCAAGACGCCAGGAACTGACGACTCAGCTCGACGTCTAGAACGCCAGGCCATGACGCTCAATGATCGGAGCGGTGCGTTCGAAGTCAACCTCCACCCTGTAACGAGCCGCAATCGCTGCCATGCTTACCGGATCGAGCCCGTCCCCGAGTGCATGCATCTCGCGGAAAGCATGCTCGAAACCACCAGGCGAGATAATCTCGAGGATCCGTGCTGGAACGTCGCCCGCATTCCAGAACGTGTGCCATTGCCCCCGGGGTTTGAAGATCAGGTCGCCGACCTTGCCGAAGACCTCCTCCTCGCCGAGCAGCGCTCCCACCCGGCCTTCGAGCACGTAGCTGTATTCGTCTTCTCGGGTATGGCGGTGCAGAGGCGCCGCCAAGCCTCGAGGAGGCATGAGGTGCTCAACGAGCGCGAAGCCGCCGCCTGAGTCCTCGCCGCCGATCATGAACCGGTCGCGGACGGTACTAGGCGCCCCCAAGGTGTCGCCATCCCGAGGACCCAGCACCCGGATCCTCACGGGGGACCGACCGTTCGAGGCAATGTTGGTTTTCTCCATAACTTCCTCCCCGCCTTGGCAAGGGAAGAGAGGGGATTAAAGCTTCGGAATAACGTTCAAGGTCGGCCCCGCATAGGCCTCATGGTGTTAGGGACCGCCATGGAGGGGCGACACGACAACGATGGCCTTGATGCGATCTCGGGTGAAGTCATCGCGTGTCGCCGATGTCCCCGCCTTGTCCATTGGCGAGAGCGCGTTGCACGGGAGAAGAGGCGCGCGTTCGCGGACGAGGTGTACTGGGGCCGTCCAGTCCCGCCGTTTGGCGACCCGCAGGCTCGTCTCCTCGTCATCGGGCTCGCGCCCGCGGCCCATGGCGGGAATCGCACAGGACGGATCTTCACCGGGGATCGCAGCGGAGAATGGCTCTTCCGGGCCCTTCACCGCGCCGGTTTCGCGAACCAGCCCGTCGCGATTGCCCGTGACGATGGCCTCGTCCTCCGGGATTGCTTCATCACCGCCGCCGTTCGGTGCGCCCCTCCCGACAACCGGCCTTCGCGGGCCGAGTTCGCGCGGTGTCAGCCCTTCCTCGAGCGAGAGCTTCTCCTCCTCACCGATTTGAAGGTCGTCCTCGCGCTCGGCGAGTCCGCAATGGCCGCGTTCCTCCGCGGGTGGCGCGGGATTGGGCGCGAGGTCCCTCGGCCGCGGCCGAAGTTCCGCCATGGTGGATCTTGGGAACTGCCTCCCGTGACCCTCCTGACCTCGTACCACCCGAGCCAGCGAAACACGTCCACCGGGCTCCTCCGCGAGAGGATGTTTGACGCCGTGTTCCGAAGGGCACGGGAGATCCTGCGACGAGAGCCACCCGGTCGAACGAGGTGAGGGACTCTTCACCCGCCCCGTAGACGGTTGGCGAAGCCGAGCTCCGCAAGCTGCACAAGATGATCTGCGTGCCCGTCACGACAGTGGGGCGCTCGCGAACAGGAAGTTCGCAGGAACGCAGTGTACGAGCGCAAAGTTCACGCTGTTGATATCCACGCCCTCCGGGATCGGAACGTTGTAGTTCCCCATCGTGGCGGGAACGGTCCCGAGGTCGATGTCCCCGGGCCCAACCGTCGCATCCCCAGAGAGGAAGAAGCGGATGTCCGGGCCGTTTCGGACGTGGAAATTCTCGAGCCGGAGGAGGTACTCGCCGTCGCTGTTTTGCAAGATGACTGCCGTCCCCTCCGCGAAGTGGAAGCTGTCGACACCCTGCCAGGTTCCCTGCTTCACGGGCCCCGTAAATCCGGATGGGATCGGCTGCTCGGAGCGGGTCTCGATGAACAGCGGCGCGGCCGCCCAGGCGCCGACGATGGCGGCGACCGCCAAGACTGAGAGGATCGCAATCCGCTTCTTCGTGAACCAAGCGACAGATGCCATCGCCGGGCCGAGGACGGCGTGGGTAAAGGGTCTACGTCGGAAACAGACCCGAATCCCGCCCGAATCCGCCCCATCGTCGAAACCATAATCCGGTATGCCCGGTTGGCGGTCCCTCTGCGCACTTGGGGAGGAATTCGACGATGGCCGATGCACACGCCCACGGGCCGAAGATCCACGTGTTCCATGCAACCGCACCGACATGCTTCTGGTCGTGGGGCTACGAGGCCCTGTTCAACCGACTCCAGCTCGTGTACGGCGACCAGATCGGCGTCCACGTCATGACGCTCTGCGTGTACGACGATTACGACGAGTACCTGAAGCACTACGAGCTCACGTTCGACGGTCTCGTCGATTGGGTCAAGGAAGGCATCGAAATGATGGGCGTGCCGTTGATGACGGACCTCCGGAGGGAGATGTTCCCGAAGAGCGTGATGCCCGCGTCCCTCGCGGCGATGGCGGCCTACCGCCAAGGCGAGGCGATGGGCAAGCGGTTCATGCGCGCCGTCCTACGGCGGTTCCTCCTCGAGGGGCAGGACGTAACGAAGCCGGCGATCCTGGCGGAGGCGGCGGCGGAAGCGCGCCTCGACGTGAAGACGTTCCGGACGGACCTGGCGGATCCGGAGTCGCTCCGGGCGGATTATGAGAAGCAGGGAGATGGGTTCCCGCACCTCCCCGTCGGGTTCTATAACATTCTCGTCACGGACCAGGAGAACCGGACCGTGATCCTGGACCACGCGTTCGACCCCGCGATCGTCGAGGAAGCGATCGATTATCTTTCGAAGGGCAAGCTCGTCAAACGGACGCCGACGGACATCGCCGGCTATCTCCGGGAGCACGGTGCCGCGCCGCTGTCCGAGGTCGCCCGCGTCTTCGGCCTCACGCCAGGCGACGCGGGGACACGACTCCGCGAGCTCCAAAAGGCGGGGAAGGTGGCGACGACGACCCTCGCGGGCGCCCCGCACTGGCATCCGGCGTAGGCCATGGCGAACCGACAGAAATCTCGCGCGGCCCGCGGCGCCCGGCAGGCGTTTGTCGAACGGGTGAAGGCGATCGATCCGCTGTTCAAGCGCGGCGACTTGAAGGCGTTCTGGCCAGAGCTTCGCGGTCTCGTGGCGATGGCGCCCTCCCGTCGGGATCTCGCACTAAAGAAATCTCACTATCTCGCGAGCCTCGCCGCGCGCTCCCTCCTGCGGGACGATCCGAAGGCCGCGCTTGCGTTCCTGGACTTTGCGGACGAGAGCCTTGACGCCAATCAGCTCACGCCCTTTCTCTTAGAAGAACGACAGGAGTTGCGACGTCAGGGTGAAGACGTGCTCCGGGCAAGATCCCCCGCCAGCGCCCCTGGAGGGAAAGGTCGCAACGTCTAGGGGACCCGCCATGGCGGCGGGCGGGAGTCTTGCAGGGACGTTCGGCTTCCTCGTGGGCGTCGGACCCGGCGCCGGAATGGCCCTCATGCTCGTCGTCTTCGGTCTTATGGACACGCTTGTCGGAATCGGCGCGTACAGCGTGCGGACTGTGCGGGATGTGGAGGCGATCCTGCCCGATTTCGATGCCGCGCCCGCGACGGCGGCCGACGGCGGGTCCCCGCCAAAGGGCTAGGAGGGGCATCGGTCGGACCACCGTTTCCCATGGAGGAGCGGACGGTTTGGGGCATACGTTTATGGGCGTCGCGTCGGCTCCGCCGTCGAGGTCAATTCGATGGTTCGAGTAACCGACGACGGAGTTTTCGATGCGCCGATTGACAAGGTATGGAAGTACGTAAATGACAACATGCTGCATCAGCACACGACCTTCCAGATGACGAAGGTCCTGGACCAGAAGGGAAACGTGCTGACCGTCCAGGCCGAGGTCGATAACCCAGGCGAAAAGGGGCGGCACATGGAATCATGGAAGTTCGTCTTCAACCCCCCCAAAGGGTTCGACATGGAGTACCTTGATGGCCCGTGGAAGGGTTCGAGGCACACGCACACGTACACGCCAATGGGGAACAGGACGAAGGTCGACGTGAACGGGGACTTCCGGATTCAGGGCATGGACGACGCGACGACGAAGAAAACCGTCCTCGCCTACTTCGGACAAGTCTTTGGCGAAGATAGCGCGGCGCTGAAGAAGTACAAGTGAGCGGCGCGTGCTAGCGGGACGGCGGCATCGGCGGCTGCGGAGGCAGGTGAGCCCATCCCATCCGACGACGCCGCTCGCTCAGGATCGCGAGGACCGCGACGCCGATGAGGACTACGGCGAACCCGACGATGAGCCATGGCACGATGTCGGGGCGCCGGTTGATCGACCAGGTCAACGTGACGGAGAAGAGGTTTTCGTTCTGGAACGAGAACACATACCTGTCGTCGAAGGGAATCCTCACGGTGTCCTGGCCGATCTGGCCGGACTGGGTGAAGATGTCCGCGCCGTCGCTGCTGCGCTCGACGCGGAACCTTACGGGCCCTTGCGCGGAGGACCAGGCGAAGTCGATTCCCTCCCCCGCCCTGAGACTTAGCGTCAGCACGTCGACCCGGCGGCCAAGCGGGATCGTGACGGTGGCGGCTTCCGCGGCGGCGAAGCCCGCGAGCGCGGGGCTCAGGAGGAGGGCCACGACGAGGCGAGAGCGCGCGCATTCGCGATCCTCTCCCCGATACCTCTGTGGCTAGTTGATGGTTTTCCCGGGTTCCCCTCAGTCCGGTACCGACACGAGAGGATTCACTTCGCGCCGGGATGCTCGCCCTTCTCGAACATCGCCATCGCTCCCTGGCGCCTCCGTTCCAGTTCCTGGCGGCTCATTTTGATCCGCATCGAGATGGACCACAGATCGCCGGACGGGTCGACGAGCTGCCCGTACCGCGCGGCCCGCGAAGCCGCGATGCGAGTCGCCTTTGGGCGTTCTCCATTAATAGCGGGTGGGCAATGACAACGCGCTATGGGCCTCGAATTTACGAACCTCATCGAACTTGAAGAGATGGCCCGCGCCAAGGTCCCCCGCTCCGCCTTCGACTACATTGCAGGGGGCTCGGACGATGAGGTCTCCCTCCGTCGGAACCGGGAGGCCTACTCCCATTGGGCCCTCCGACCGCGGGTCCTCGTGGACGTGTCCCGACGGGACACTTCGACGACGGTCCTAGGCGAGCGCGTTTCGATGCCCGTCCTTGTCGCGCCTACGGCGTTTCACGGTCTTGTCCACCCGGAGGGCGAGCTCGCGACGGCGCGCGGTACCGCAGAGGCAGGCACAATCATGGTTGCAAGCACGCTTGCCACGAGATCCCTAGAGGAAATTGCTGCCGTTGGATCCGCACTTCGATGGTTCCAGCTGTACCTCGTGAAGGACCGCGCGTTCACGGAAACCCTCGTGCGGCGGGCGGAGAAGGCGGGCTATCGAGCACTGTGCGTCACGGTCGACGCGGCCCTCGTCGGACGCCGGGAGCGGGACGTGCGGAACGCGTTCTCGATTCCCGTGGACTTGGCGGTTCGCAACCTCGAGGAGGCTGGGGCGGGCAAGTTGCCTCCGGCTCAGAGGGGTCGCTCCGCCCTTGCGGACTATTGGGAGAAGGTGCTGGACGCATCGAACACCTGGAAAACAATCGAATGGCTTCGCTCGATCAGTTCGCTCCCTGTGGTCCTCAAGGGAATCATGACGGCAGAGGACGCCGAGATTGCGGTCGAGCACGGTGCGGAGGGAATCGTCGTCTCGAATCACGGAGGCCGTCAGTTGGACGGCACCCTCGGGACGTTGGATGCGCTGCCCGACGTCGTCGCTGGGGTGAAGGGGCGGGCAGAGCTGTACATCGATGGCGGGGTGCGCCGTGGGACGGATGTGCTCAAGGCGCTCGCCCTCGGCGCGAAGGCGGTCCTCGTCGGTCGACCGGTGCTCTACGGTCTCGCGCTGGGAGGCGCGGACGGAGTGCGCGCCGTCCTCGAGCGACTGCGGACAGAATTCGATCTCGCGCTCGGCCTTGTCGGGAAGCCGACCGTATCGAGTGTGGATCGGAGCATCATTCATCGGATCAGCGAGACGTGTTGAGGCGGGCCAGCCCAAGAGTTCCCCGTTGTTACTCGGGCCAGGTCCGAGGTTTGAAGTCGCTTTCTCCGCGCTATAGCGCGCGGCCGCCAGTGACGTACGCCCCGGGGACGGGAGCGACCAAGAACTCCCTAGCCATCGTCTTCCTTCCCGAAAAGCTCCAGGTCTGCAGGGCCTGCCCTGGTCACGCTTGGCGCCTTGCCTTGAACGATTTGACGGATTTGTTCGACAACTTCGGGGTTGGCTAGGGTCGTGACATCCCCCGGGTCCATGGCATTCGAGATCGCCGCCAAGACTCGGCGCATGATCTTTCCCGAGCGGGTTTTGGGCATGTCGGCGACGATGCGGACCGCTTTCGGCCGGGCAATCTTGCCGATCGTCGTTTCGATTGCACGGACGACCCTTTCTTCGATCCCTTCACTGGGCGCGAACCCGGGCTTCAAGGAAACGTAAACCTCCGGGACACGACCCCGCAGCTCATCAACTACGGGAACCACCGCGGCTTCCGCGACTTCAAGAACCGTGAGGCAGGCAGACTCGATTTCTTTTGTGCCCAGGCGATGACCTGCCACATTGATCACGTCGTCGACCCGGCCTAAGATTCTGTAATACCCGTCGGTCGCTTGCACGGCGCCATCGGCCGTATAGTAGGGCCAGTCGCGCCAGTCCTGGCTCTTCGTATTCTTGCAGTATTTATGATAGTATTGCTTGACGAACCGGTCGGGATCGCCCCAGATCGTCGTCATGAACCCCGGCCAAGGATTGCGAATGCAAATGTTTCCGGCTTTGTTCGACCCCGGCGGAATCTCGTTCCCATTCTCATCGTAGATGACGGGATAGATTCCGGGCACTGCAGGGCCGGTGCTGCCAGGTTTCATAGGATCGAGCGCGGGCTTCGTACTGCAGAGGAACCCACCGTTTTCCGTCTGCCACCACGTGTCCACGATGACCGCCTCTCCCTTGCCCACGACCTCGTAATACCACTTCCACACCTCGGGTTCGATGGGCTCGCCCACGGTCGTCATGTGCTTGAAGTGGTAGGTGTACTTCTTCGGCTCGTCCGGCCCGAGCTTTCGTAGCATTCGGATCGTCGTGGGCGAGGTGTGGAAGATGTTGACGTCAAGCCTCTCGGCGATTCGCCAAGGACGTCCCGCGTCCGGGTAGGTGGGAACTCCTTCGTAGATGACGCTTGTAGCGGCCAGGGCCAGGGGACCGTACACGATATAGGAATGGCCCGTGATCCACCCGATATCCGCCAGGCACCAGTATACGTCCTCCGGATGGATGTCCTGGATGTACTTGGACGTCCCCGTGACGTAGGCCAGATATCCTCCCGTGCTGTGCTGGCATCCCTTCGGTCTTCCGGTCGTCCCGCTCGTATACATCAGGAACAGGGGCGCCTCGGCCGGCATGGAGACAGGGGCGACTTCTCGGCCGGCGTAGTCCTTCAGCAAGTCGTTCACGAAAACGTCTCGGCCCTTGACCATCGGGGTGGACGATGCGGACTTGTCCCGGAAACGCTTCCAGACCAGAACCTTGTCGACCCTTTGGCCCTCTCCCTCTGCGACTTGGACAGCGATGTCCGCATTCGCCTTGTGATCGATCAACTTCCCGTTCCGATAGTAGCCGTCCACGGTGACTAGGACCCGGCTTCCTGAGTCTGCGATTCTTCGCCCGCACGCTTCGCCGCTGAACCCGCCGAAGACTTCCGAGTGCACGACGCCTAGCCGGGCGCACGCCAACATCGTGATGGGGAGTTCCGGCGTCATTGGCAGATGAAGCGTGACGCGGTCACCGGTCTTCAGCCCGACAAAATCCCGAAGCAATGCGGCCATTTCGTTGACGCGGACGTACAGTTCTTGGTACGTGATGGCCACCGGAGGCTCATCCTCCAGTTCCGACACGAAGATGAGCGCGGCTTTGTTCCTGTACTTCGCTAGGTGTCGGTCCAAGCAGTTGTAACAAGCGTTGAGCTTGCCGCCGACGAACCATTTCCAGAACGGTGGGTTGCTGGTGTCCAGTATCGTGTGCCAGTACTGATCCCAGGTGAGCATGTCAGCATATTCTTTGAAACACTCGGGGAAATGTTCCAAACTGAAGCGTTCGTTGACCGAAGGATCGGCCAGGTTGGCCTGTCCGATAAATTTCGCAGGCGGATGGTAATACTCTTCTTCCTTCCAGTGGACGGCAATTTCGGCCTCATTGATCTCGGTCGTTAATTCTCCCCCTTGGTCGCGAGGCTGCCGGGCGGGGGCCATCGCTCTCTTCCTCCCTTCATTTGGCGATACGATCGGGCTATATGTGTCTTAGGTTCCGCGGGGCCCCTTTCGGCGCCGAAGACCGCGCCTACGTGCTCGCAAGCATCGCGACGGCGAGCTTGGGGACAGCCGGCATGAAGATCGTGACCGTCGCCCTTGCCGACCCCGAGCGATCGCGAGCCGGTCGCGAACCGGACCGTCGTACCGGTCACAGTACTTGACCGCGCGGCGGTCCCCGGGTTCCCCTTCCAGATCGAGAGAGCTTTGTTCTCATCCACCGTGGTTCCCGCCTCGGAATTTCCGGTCAAGTCCTCTGCGGGCGAACGTATCGGCCGATCTTCCGGCGAGGCCACCGTCGATCCATCCCCGGGCGCGGTCGAGCTTCCGCGGTACATCGTCGCCCTCGGTGTCGAGGGCCGTCAGCCGGTCTTTCCGTGGATCGCCTTCCAGACCTTCTCGGGGGTGACGGGCATGTCGATGTGCACGACCCCGTACGGCGCGAGGGCATCACACACCGCATTCACGAACGCCTGTGACGACGCGATCGCGCCGGTCTCGCCCACGCCTTTGACGCCGATCGGGTTGTGGGGCGACGGCGTCACGGTCGAATCCGTCTCGATCCTGGGCGCTTCGAGGGAACTCGGCACCAAGTATTCCAGGAAGTTCGACGTCAGCAGATTCCCGTGTTCGTCGTACACCGCCTGTTCGAGCATCGCTTGGGCGAGTCCCTGCAGCACGCCCCCGTGCACCTGTCCCTCCACGATCATCGGGTTAATCTGGACCCCGCAATCGTCAACGGCGACGTACCGTCGGATCGATACTTGGCCGGTTTCCTTGTCCACGTCGACGACGCATATGTGCGTTCCGAATGGGAAGACGAAGTTTTCCGGGTCGTAAAACGTCGAAGCTTCAAGGATCGGTTCCACGCCCTTCGGCATGGACCCCGCCATGTACGCCGCCCACGCGATCTCCTGGATCGTTTTCCCTTTCGTCGGGACCCCCTTTACGGTGAATTTTCCGTCCACGAACTCAAGGTCGTCCTCGCTGACCTCCAAGAGGTGCCCTGCGATCTTCCGGGCCTTCTCCCGCACCTTCCGCGCGGAAAGGGCGATTGAGCCACCTTCCACGGCTGTCGCCCGGCTTCCATAGGTGCCCATGCCCATCGGCGTCGCCTTCGTGTCGCCATGGACTACATCGATGTCGGCGAGGGGGAGGCCGAGTTCCGTGGACACGATCTGCGCGAACGTCGTCTCCTCCCCTTGGCCGTGGGGATGCGCCCCCGTATACACGGTTGCCTTGCCCGTTGGGGACAGTCGGACCGTGGATGAACCCCACAAGCCGCCCTGGAAACCCGTTCCGGTCGAGACCGCAGAGGGGGCGAGGCCGCACACCTCGACGTAGGTCGAAAGGCCGATGCCCATGAGCCGCTCCTCCTTGCGGGCCTGGCCCTGCTCCTGCCGCAGCTTCTCGTAGCCCACGATGTCGAGCGCCTTTCGCATCGCGCGCTCGTAGTTGCCACTGTCGTAGACAAGGCCAAGGGCCGTCTGGTAAGGGAACTTGTCCGCGGGGATGAGGTTCTTCCGTCGGATTTCGGCGGGGTCCATGCCTAGCTTGCGGGCGAGGATGTCTACCATCCGTTCGATAATGAACAATGCCTCCGGACGGCCCGCGCCGCGGTAGGCATCGACAGGGGTGGTGTTCGTGAACACACCCGTCACCTCGACCTTTCCAGCCTTGATCGCATAGCACCCGCCGGGCATGAAGCCGAACAGGATGGTGGGTATCCCGGGCGCGGCGGTCGAGAGGTACGCCCCCATGTTCGCGACCACCTTGACCTTGATGCCAAGGATCGTGCCGTCCTTCTTCGCGGCCAAGTCCACGTACTGCACCTGGTCCCGCCCGTGGGTCGTTGCAAGAAAGTTCTCCGTGCGGTCCTCGACCCACTTCACGGGGCGCCCGAGGCGCATCGCCAGCCAGCACACGACGGCCTCCCACGGATACACAGGGATCTTGCTCCCGAAGCCGCCGCCGACATCGGGCGCAACCACCCGGAACCGTTGCTCCGGAACGCCGAGGACGAGCGAGAGGACGAGCCGATGCACATGGGGGTTCTGCGACGTGACGTGCAGGGTCAGTCCCTTGGTCCCGGGCTCGTACTGCGCGATTGCGGCGCGCGGTTCCATCGCCGATGGCTGAAGGCGTTGGCTAACGAACCGCTGGCTCATCAGCACGTCCGCCTCCTTGAAGACCGCGTCGACGTCGCCGATGCCCGCGTTGACCCAATGGAACGCAATGTTGTTCGGCGCCTCGGCGTGGAGCGGCGGCCCGCCCGCCTTCATTGC
>Ga0209342_10005379_pt1 | contig 13125 bp, 13 predicted proteins | sample RifCSP16_2_FD_184023 | JGI IMG/M metagenome (GOLD analysis project Ga0209342, IMG submission 184023) | Soil microbial communities from Rifle, Colorado - Rifle CSP2_sed 16_2 (SPAdes) (version 2) | ecosystem: Environmental > Terrestrial > Deep subsurface > Rock core/Sediment | place: Rifle... | reverse complement strand
CCCCCAAGAGTTCACATCGACGGGGGTGTTTGGCACCTCGATGTCGGCTCGTCACATCCTGGGGCTGAAGTAGGTCCCAAGGGTTCGGCTGTTCGCCGATTAAAGTGGCACGCGAGCTGGGTTCAGAACGTCGTGAGACAGTTCGGTCCCTATCCGCCGTGGGCGCAGGATACTTGAGGGGAGCTTTCTCTAGTACGAGAGGACCGAGAAGGACGCACCGCTAGTGTTCCGGTTGTGGCGCCAGCCGCAGCGCCGGGTAGCTATGTGCGGACGGGATAACCGCTGAAAGCATATAAGCGGGAAGCCCACCCCAAGATAAGGTATCCCGGGTCGCAAGACCCCTGAAGGCCCCTCGTAGACTACGAGGTTGATAGGCCGGATGTGGAAGGCCAGTAATGGCTGAAGCTTACCGGTACTAATTGGCCGTGCGGCTTGACCATATTTACTATTGCCACCTAATTCAGCGCAATTGCGCTTGCCCGTATTCGGTTTCAAAAATAGTAGCGAGTATCGAGTAAAGAGTTTTGAGGATTTCCTCGTTACTCTCGAAAAAGTTTCGAGTATTGAGTAGAGAGTTTCGAGGTCCGGGTTTTTAGTTTTCCCTCATTACCCGTTACTCTTTGCTCAAAACTGTTTTTAACGGTTTCCGGTGACGATAGCGGAGGTGCCACACCCGATCCCATCCCGAACTCGGTCGTTAAGCCCTCCAGCGCCGATGGTACTGCACGGTCGCCGTGTGGGAGAGTAGGACGCCGCCGGATTTAAAAATGAGAGGCCCGTGGGTCTAACGATCCCGGGCCTTTTTGTTCCTGGGCTAGGTGCGTGGGTTTAGGAGGCTTACCTGGTGCGGTCGCAACGTGGCTCATTGGGCTTTCTCGGTTGGGAGAAAGGGATTGCTCGTTCTGACGCTCCCATAGAGACGGTCGTGTTGAAAATCCTCGGAGAAGAAATGCTGAAGGCCATAGTGCTCAGCGTACGCCCAAAGATGAGCATCGAACCAGCTGAGCCCGTATGCGGCGGCACCGCGGAGAGCGAGCCGCAGGATCCTGTCGTTAGGATACAGCAAGCACAGCGAACTGGCTAAGGAACTCCTCCGCTTCGCGGCGAGCTTCGTCTGGCTCCAAAAGTGCTCGGCCGCCAACGAGCGGGCGTGTAACGACAGCCACGAACTCGACGATGGCCTGATGCGGAACGCGAATGGAATCGTCCACAATCCCTTGGCGCAGTATCCCTGTCGCGATGCGTTGCTTTTCCGGGAATCGCGGGTCGTACCGGTAGACCAGGATGTTAGTATCAACCAGCACCGCCACGGTCGTATAGGTCCGCTCGTGTCCACCCTCGACCTCTCTGCGCAGAGTTTCTGAGCAGCGCAGGGTCGAGAGTTGTTTCCCGTTGCCGCTGGCGTTCGGTTGCCTCGTCAAAATTTCTCAGGCGGTCTTGAAGTTCGATCTTAGGTTTCTTTCGTTTAGCAGCTGGCACGACCTTAATCGCGTCCCCGGCAGCTTCCCAGTCAATGCGATCGCCAGGCTTGATGTTGAAGCGCTCCGCAATCGCCTTTGGGACCGTCACCTGGAGCTTACTTGTAACCTTGCTCATGTCCTTACTCTAGCAAGGATTTTTTCCTTGTCAAGGCATGTGTTCCGACTTTCAAGTCGTGGGCCATATCCGAGGAGAGAAATTGGCTCCTAAATGATCGGTCATTCACCTCCATCACCTCAAGGCGAACCCCTTCCGGACCCTCAAAGAAGCAGACGTTCCGGCCGTCGGGCAGCCGGCGCTGCTCTAGGATACGCGCACCGCTCGCTTTTATTTTGTCGACGGTGTCGTTAAGGTCATCCGTGTCCAAGGCAAGGTGCTCCATTCCATAGTGCTGTTCCAGTTTTTGCCCTTTGACAAAGCCGGTCACATTCAAGCGTAGTCCGCGGAGGTCAACCCGGAAGCCGACGGTCTCTGCGCTTAGATTTTCGGCGAGAATCTTGGCGCCGAGGTTATCCACAAACCACTTTACTGTCTTTTGTGGGTCAGAGGTTTTAATGTGAAGGTGGTTAATCTTAAACGCCATAAAACGCCTCCCTTCGTTAGCTTCGAGCTAGGCCGGGAAAGAGTATCCGCTGGCACCCTTTATCCCACCGACGGTAAAGGGCAGTCAAGCGGCTTCAGCTCTTTTATGTCCTTCTGTCCAGATGCTTGACGGCAACCCCATAGAATTTAATCGTTAAGCCCTCAAGCGCCGACAAGTTTTTTTAGTTTTGAATTCTTAGTTGTTAGTTAACTTAACACTCAAAACTCACAACTCAAAACTGGATATGGGAAAGTAGGACGCCGCCGTATTTGAAATTGAAAAGGCCCGCGGGTCTAGCGAAACTGGGCCTTTTTGTTTGTCGGTAGTTTGGAAATGGTGTATATTTTGTGACATCATGGTGCGTACACAAATACAGCTTCCAGAAGAGCAGTATCGCCGTCTTAAAAGGTGGGCGCGACGACGTGGCGTATCGCTTTCAGAAGCGGTTCGTCGTTGTGTGGCGGATCGCCTAGTAGCTGAGGAGGCGGCCCCGTCACGGGAGGAGCTGGTGCGATCGGCGCTTGCGGTATGCGGAAAATATGCCGACCCAGATGGTCCTTCGCGTGTCGCCCAGGAACATGACCGCCACCTGGCGGAGGCCTACAGCCGTTGAGTGTCTTCGTGGATACTTCGGGGCTCTATGCCCTGCTAGTGCATACGGAAGAAAGACACTCCGAGGTCGTTGGAGCTTTTCGCGACGCGCTAGATAAAGGGCAGACGCTGTGGACCACGTCGTACGTCATTGTGGAGACCGTGGCTCTTCTTCAGCATCGGCTTGGTCTCGCCCCGGTGCGCGACTTCGTTGAACACATGGTGCCTGTGCTCTCGATCGAGTGGGTTTCTGAGGCGCTGCACCGAAAAGGCGTGGACCTTCTTCTTAGGGAAGATCGAAGGCGCCTGAGCCTGGTGGACTCTGTGAGCATCGAGTTCATGCGATCCCAGGGCGTGCGAGAAGTCCTGGCCCTGGATCCAGATTTTGCGGAAGCGGGCTTCCGCCTGTTGCCTTCGACACGGAAGAGATGAAACCTCGGCCGTTAAGCCCTCCAGCGCCGGTCAAAGGCCCCGAGGCTCTAACGATCCCGGTCCTCGGTCCTGTCACTTTTAATGGTTCTAGCAGCCTTGCGAAGTCGTCAAGCCCCGGTTCTGCTTACCCCTGCGCAATCCGCTTCAGCGATTTAGCCAAGTCACTCGAACTCCGCCGTCACGTTTGCGCTGCCGCCATCGTCACCAATAGTGAGGCTAACGTTAACTGGGTTTGCAATAGCGCCAAGATTTAGCCCTTCCCCTTCAGCCTTAAACTCGAAACTGTCTCCGCCTAAAGGCCGAATAACCGCCTCGAAAACTCCCACATCGATTATGGTCTCAAACTTAAACCTGCCCTTCTTGTCCATCCTAAAAGAGCCCGCAGAGATGGTTGTGGAGAAGCCGCCAGCGCCACCGGTTAACTCCAGAGAGACAATTTCAGTAAGTATGTCGATTCCGTTGCTGCCATCCCCCAGGGTGAAGCTTCCTTTCACCTCAAACTCGTCCTTGTTGGCGCCAGGCGGACCCAACTCGATCTCAACCTTAGGCTCGAAGGCAGCGAAAGGCATGATCACGTCCCCGATCGGTCCCCAGAACGAGACGGCACTCGCCGGATCGCTGGAGCAGCCGAACTCGAAGTTCGTGTTCGGGCGGCGCGCCGGTGGAAGATCGGCGTCGGTGAGGATCTCCGGTGGGTGGCAGGACACCGTCAAGACGGCGCGGCGCGCCGGATCGATGTTTCGCTGGAGGCGGAAGGTCTGCTCGTTCGTCCAGTCCAGGGGAACGCCCTGGCTGAAACCGCCTCCGGTGACGAGGGCCACGCGCAGGTTTCCCGCTCCGCGGTCGACGAGCGCCGCGGCGATTTCGACGCCGCCCGCGCCCTCACTCAGGATCGCGCGCACGCCAGTATCCTGACCGACGAGCGTGACCGATCCCGAGGAGACTTCGACGGTGACGTCGGCCACCGCAATGTCTGCCTCCGTCTTGTAGAACGTGCGGTGCGTGTCTGCAGACGCATCATTGATGACCAGCCGAGAGCTGGTCGCATAGTCTCGGCAGTGCCGTCGGTCTCGTAGCCCTGCGCAAGCGGGTTGACGGTGGGATCTAAGGTGATGCCTGGAGAAGCCCAGGCCAACCTGCGGGGTGAAAGCCTTCCGAGAAGCTCGAAGGCGGCGGCACCGCCGGCCACAATGAGCGCCGCGCGGCGAAAAAAATCTTTTCGGGAAACGACTCCCGCCCGAAACTCTCTTTCCAGCTCTTTCAAAGTCCTGTCCATGAGCCACCCCCTTGTTGCATGATGAAATATTGACGTACCACAAGGGGAGGGGGGACGAAGTCAAGAGCCGCTGTGAAGCGGTTTTTCGGAATTCAGAGCCCGCGAGGTTCAGTGTCTAGCAAGATCGGGATCAAGCCTTTGACAGATTGGTGAAAAACGATGCCGGCTGGGGAGTGGAAGGCAAGGGAGTCGAGGTCAAATCTCGCTCTATGAATTTAGGTTTTTAAGCCCTTCAGCGCCGATGGTACTATGCGGTCGCCCCTATCCTCGCTTCGCTCGGAATCTCAAATGGCAGATCTCAGATTGCAGATTTGGGATTTGAAATTTGCCATCTGAAATCCCGAAGGGTTTAGAGTAGGATGCCGCCGGATTTAGAATTCAAAAGGCTCGGGTTCATCAGAATCAGGGCCTTTTTTCCGTTTCTCCATCAACCCTTGCCGAGTCTTGTCCGTTGGTTACCATAGCGATCCATTGTATAATGCTTGCGGATGATTGCCGAGTGGCAAAGACAGATGGAATTGAGCCGGGAGTGGAACTTAACCCGCAGACACCAGTTAGCCACCAGCTTTGGCTTGGCTATCTTTGCTGTTGCCACGTTCCTGTTCGGCTTGTCTTCGGGTCTTTATTCCCAGGGCAGGCAACAGGTAAAGGTGCTCCTAGAGACTCAACAGTCCGGCAATCAGAGTCGGGAAGTCGTGCAAGGCAGCGGGAGCGTGATTATGCAAAGGGGCAACACCCAGCCCTCAGGTCGGCTGAGCGCTACTGACAGGCATACAACGATCAAGCGCTCCACGGGGATTTTCACGCTCGTACAGGATGGTGGTGAATCAATTCTCACTATGGCGACGAGAGTTCCCTATGACCAAATCATCTTTTATCGCGACTACGCAACCGGGAGGGGCTACATCACGCGCAGCGTAGCACTTAACGAAGTCGGAACATTCCTCAAGGTCAGCGCTGCCATCCTTCTAGGCAACCAGGTAAAAGTCCGGCTGACGCCCAGGATTAGCTACTTTTCTCCGGATCGTTCGGGCGCTATCGATTTCACCGAAGCCTCAACAGAGCTTGTCGTGCCGAACGGTCAACCCATCTCTCTCGGCGGCTCGACTACAAAGATGCACGAGGTTACCCGCCAGATCCTAGGATTTGCCAACCATACCAGCGAGAGCGAAACTAGCTTGGTCCTCACCGCAACCATCCAGTAGCCAGAGCGGTCAAAAAAGGTCTTTTCAAGCGGGTCGTTGAGCCCTCCAGCGCCGATGGTACTATGCGGTCGCCGCCGGAGTAAAAACAAAAAGGCCCGGCTCGAATCGATCCGGGCCTTTTTGTTTGTCGCGGACTGAAGAGAGTCAAGGCGGCGCTATGCCCCAACGTCATGCGTAACCGAGGATCTACGTCGGTGCGGCGCTAGCGTCCATCAGGAGCTGCTCAATAGCTCGCCGGTAATCATTAAACGCGGGGGATGTGGGATCACGAGGCCGCGTGAGTGACACCGCCACGTCGGCTTTTATCCGTCCGGGCCGCGTCGTCATGGTGACCACGCGGTCGCCCAGGAGTACGGCCTCCTCCACGCTGTGGGTGATGAAAAGGACCGTCTTCCCCGTCTCCGCCCACAGCTGGGCGACCTCGCGTTGCAGCGCGGCGCGCGTCTGCGCGTCCACCGCGGCGAAGGGTTCGTCCATCAGGAGGATCTTCGGGTCGTTCACGAGGACGCGGGCCAGCGCCGCGCGCTGGCGCATGCCGCCAGAGAGCTCGTGGGGGTAGCGGTTTTCGGCACCTTGAAGGCTCACCAGCCGAAGGGTGCGCTCCACGATCTCGCGGGCCTCAGCCGGTGGCACACCCCGCTCCCGCGGCCCGTACTCCACGTTCTGCCTCAGCGTTAGCCAGGGAAAGAGCGCGTATTCCTGGAACACGACGCCCCGGTCGGCTCCTGGCTCTTGAATGGGCTGGTTCTCGACCAGGATCTCCCCCGAGTCGGGCCGCTCGAACCCCGCCACGATGTTGAGCAGCGTCGTCTTGCCGCAGCCGCTGGGCCCGATCACTGTGACGAACTCCCCGCGCGGGATCTCGAGCGTGAGATCGTCCAACGCGACCACCCGTTCTCCCTGTTGGATGTCGTGATAACTCTTGCACAGGCGCCGACAGGCGATCAACGTGTCCCGAGCCATCAGAGTCCTGTGAGGCCACGCTGCCAGCGCAGCACGCGACCAGCGGTGGCTGACACCAGCCGGTCAGAGGCAAGGCCGAGCACCCCTACGCTCGTGATGGCGGCCAGGATGAGGTCCAAGCGACTGAACTGGTAGGCGGACCATAACGCGTATCCGAGGCCTCCCTGAACCGCGAGCATTTCCGCCACGATCACCAGGACCCAGGCCAACCCCAAGCCAACCCTAAGCCCCGTGAAAATGGCGGGCAGGGCGGCGGGTAGCACCACCCGCACCAGAAGCTTTCTGGGGCCCGTCCCCAGCATACGCGCGGCGCGGATCAGGATACGGGGAGTCTGGCGGGCACCTGCGGCGGTGTTCACCACGACGGGAAAGAAAGATCCGAACGCGATCAGGAAGACGGCGGCCGATTCGTGAATGCCGAAGAAGAACACCGCGAACGGAACCCAGGCGGTCATGGGCACGGCGCGGAGAAAGTTGATGACGCCGTCGAACAGATCCTCCATCGCGGCGTACCAGCCGATGAGCACGCCGATCCCAACTCCGGCCGCCGCCGCGACAGCGAATCCGGCCGCCACCCGGCGCAGGCTCATCAGGAGATAAAGCCCCCAGGTGCCGGAGTACCAGGCCAGGGGCGTCACCGGTCCGGCGACCCAGACCCACCAGGCTTCGACCACGGCCGCCGGCGAGGGCAGCGACGCCGGGGGCACCCAGCCCGCCGCGACCGTAACTTGCCAGACGGCGAGGACCGCGCCCGGGACGATGAGCCGCCTGACGAGCCGGGCCACGCGCTCCGGCGCTGTCGGCCGCTCGACTTCCGCCGAGGCCGAGGAGAAGTCCGCCGCCATGCTCGCTCAGCGGCGGACGAGCTTCAGCGCTCCCGGAGGCGTGCCTGTGAGCTGCTGTTGCGTCTTTCCCGTAGCGGCCATCAGCGGCCCGAAGTCAATGAGGCCGGCCATCTTGGCCGAGACGTCCGATTTCGTGTAACCGAAGCGAGGACCCAACTTCGCCGCCTCGGTGATGGCGCGCACGTCGATCATCTCGCTGAAGTAGAGGTTTCGGAACGCTTCCTGGGCCACGGCTGGCTGGATCCCCGCCAGTTGCGTGGCGACCTTGACGAAGGCCGCCTCATTCTGCATCTCGTGCAGGCTGTCCGCGTAGGCCTTCATGAAATTGACGGCCAGCTTCTTGTCAGCCAGGAAGTCTGTATTGGCGAGGATCCCGCCATTGGCGGGACCGAGCGAGGAAGCGCCGACGTCGAGCTTGGGGGGATAGTAACCAATCCCTTCCAGCACCACCTGATCCGTCATGGGGGCGAACAGAACGAACCCGTCCACGTCACCCTTGCGCAGCGCCTCCAAGGCCGTGGCCCCCACCGAGACATTGACCAGCTTGATCTTGCTCAGGTCGGCGCCACCCTCCTGCGCCGCGATAAGGAAGAGCGCGCGCACGTAGGTGCCGGGCACGACGCCGATGGTCTTTTCCTCCAGGTCCCGCCATGCATTGGCCGTGACGCCCTTGCGCAGGATCAGGTTCTGGCCGGCGAACTGCTGTCCGGCGACGAAACGGAGGTTCGTGATCCCCTGGTCGGCGAGGATGGCCGGGTTGTTAATGCCGGTGGTGGCCAGCTCCGTCTGCTTGTTTTGCGCCGCCCGCTGCTGATCGGCGTAGGTGAAGAGGACTGACATCCGAGTGCTGAACCCGTAACGGCTGGCGTGGTTGGCCACGTTCCAAACGGGTGCCGAGACCACGCCCCGCGACGCCGCGATCTGCACGACGGGCCCTTCTGCACCGTCCGCCAGCCGGAGTACGGCCAGGCTCCCGACCGCCCCCAGCGCCGCCCGCAGAAACTCCGCACGACTCCACAGTTTCCCGCTCATCGGGAATCCCTCCCTTCGGGTGTTAAAAAAATCCGTTAACGTTTGGGTCTGTGGGATAAGCCTGACGCTTCCCCGGACGGAGATCCAGGATAGCGAGCGATCAGCTTTGATCCTTGCTTACCCCTGCCGGTTTAACCTCCATTATCCCAAGGCGGAGCAAATGTCCAGGTGTGCCTGGAAACCCGTCCAAGTTGACATAGGAGAAAAGGGGACATTCTGCTTTGTTGCGTAAGCGAGTCGGCTTAATCTGGCTATAAGCCATCCAGTGCCGGTGGTACTATACGGTCGCCTTCGTCCTCGGAATCTCAGATTCCAGATTTGAAGTCCCGAAGGCCTGAGGATACAAGACTACGCTGCCACGCGCTCCGATACTCCTCTAAACACCGAGCTCCCGCTTGACCTCCGCAAATGCAGCTATGGCGAATTCCAGGTCGTCGCGGCTGTGGACGGCGGAGAGCTGCACGCGGATACGCGCTTGACCCTTGGGCACGACCGGGTATGAGAAGCCGATCACGTAAATCCCCTTTTCCAACAGCCGTTCTGACATTTTTTGGGCCAACAGCTCGTCGCCGAGCATGATGGGCACGATGGGGTGCTCGCCCGGCGGTATGTTGAATCCCCGTTCGGTCATGCCCTGCCGGAAAAGGCAGGTGTTCTGCATGAGGCGATCGCGCAGCTCGGTGGACTTGGAGAGGATCTCCAGCGCCTTTAGAGATGCGCCGACGATCATCGGGGCGACGGTATTGGAGAATAGGTAGGGGCGCGAGCGTTGGCGTAGCATCTCGACGATCTCCCTCCTCCCACTCGCGAATCCGCCGCTGGCTCCACCGAGCGCCTTTCCCAATGTCCCCGTGAGGATATCGATGCGGCCCATGACCTTGCGATACTCGTGGGTGCCTCGTCCCCGCTCTCCCAGAACACCCACCGCGTGGGAGTCATCGACCATCACCAGGGCGCCATGACGGTCCGCAAGATTGCAGATAGCCGGCAGGTTGGAGATGGTGCCATCCATGGAAAAGACCCCGTCGGTAACGACGAGGCGGAATCTCGCCTGGCGGGCTTCGCGGAGCTTGGTCTCCAGGTCCGCCATGTCATTGGCGGCGTAGCGGAACCTCTGCGCTTTGCAGAGGCGGATCCCGTCGATGATGCTGGCGTGATTCAACTGATCGCTGATGACCGCGTCTTCCTCTTCCAGCAGGCTTTCAAACAGGCCGCCGTTGGCGTCGAAGCAGGAGGAGTAGAGGATCGTCTCTTCGGTGCCGAGAAAGCCGCTCAGGGCCCGCTCCAGCTCCTTGTGGATCTCCTGGGTGCCGCAGATAAAGCGGACAGAAGAGAGGCCATATCCCCACCTGTCCAGCGCCTCGTGGGCCGCCTTAACGACAGCCGGGTGATTGGCCAAGCCGAGGTAGTTGTTGGCGCAGAAGTTCAAGACCCCTTGGCCGTGGCTGACCTCGATGCGCGCCTGCTGCGGACTCGTGAGGATTCGCTCCGCCTTGTAAAGGCCGCTCCTTCGGATCTCCGCAAGCTGCTGTTGCAGGTGCTCTTTCATGGAATCATACATGGATGGGTCCTCATTCGGCGTCGGACCAATGGAGGATGACCTTGCCGCATTGCCCTGACTGGATCACCTCAAAGGCCTTTTCATATTCGCTGTAGCGGAAATGGTGGGTAATGACCGGACTGAAGTCGACGCCGCTCTGGATCAAAACCGTCGCCTTGTACCAGCTCTCGTACATCTCCCGGCCGTAGATCCCTTTGATCGTGAGTCCATTGAAGATCACCTTGTTCCAGTCGATCGCGATCTCTTCCTCGGGAATACCCAGAAGGGCGATATTTCCTCCGTGGCACATGTTGTCTAGCATCTCTCTCAGCGCCTTTGGGTGTCCCGCCATTTCCAGCCCCACGTCGAAGCCTTCCTTCATGCCGAGTGTCCGTTGCGCCTGCACGATGGTTTCGCTCCGAACATCGAGAGCCTGCGTCACCCCTAGTTTTCGGGCCAGCTCCAGCCGGTAGGGGATAACGTCGGTGATTACCACATAGCGGGCCCCGGCGTGTCTCGTAATCGCCGCGGCCATGAGACCGATGGGCCCTGCACCGGTGATCAAGACGTCCTCGCCTAGCACGTCGAAGGAGAGCGCGGTGTGCACCGCGTTGCCCAAAGGGTCGAAGATGGCCTGAACGTCACGCGGGATCGAAGGGTCGTGGTGCCAGACGTTGGTCACGGGAATCGCAATGTACTGGGCAAAGGAGCCCTGTCGAGCGATGCCGACGCCGTGAGTGTCGGCGCACAGGTGCCTTCTTCCGGCCAAACAGTTGCGGCAGCGACCGCAGACGACGTGCCCCTCGCCGCTCACCACATCTCCCGGCTTGAAATCTTTCACGTTGCTCCCGACAATCTCGATGGTGCCCACGAACTCGTGGCCGATCACCAGCGGCAGGTGCATGGTTCTCTGGGCCCAGTCATTCCAGAGGTAGATATGGAGGTCGGTGCCGCAGACGCCGGTCCGGTCGACCTTGATCAATACGTCGTTGATCCCGATTTCGGGAACCGGCACCTGCTCCAGCCATAACCCCGGTTCGGCCTTTTTTTTCACCAGCGCTGTCATCGACACCATATCTCTCCTCCACCGGCCCGGAGACAGGGCGAAGCCCTTGCTCTTCCGCCGATTGTGTCATTTTTGGCTCATAGGGTAAAGGCACTTGGTTCGGCCGGAGCCCTGACGAAAGGGGGCCAGCGAACTTGAGCCCATCATTAATTTGCCCTAACGTAAATGTCCCAGGAAGGAAAACGGTTATGCGAATCGTCGTAGTGGCCGCCGGGCCGATCGGCGGCCTCGTCGGAGGCCGGCTCGCGCGCCAGGGTAATGGCGTGACGCTGGTCGATGTTGAGGCGGAGCACGTGCGCTCTATCCGGGAGCGGAGGTTGCGGATCGACGTGCCGGATGGATCCTTCACTGTCTCAGTGCCCGCCATCTTCCCCGGCGGGATCAAAGGGAAGTGGGAAGGGGCCGGGGTCTAGCCCGCAATCTTGACAATCTTTACTCAAACTCGGTCGTTAAGTTTTCAAGCGCCGATGGTACTATACGGTCGCCCTCGTCCTCGCTACGCTCGGAATCTCAGGTAGCAAATCTCAGATCCCAGATTTGAAATCCCCAAAGGACTCCGTAGACGAGTAAGTCGCCGCCGATTCAAAATTCAAAAGGCCCGATCCGCCACAGTGATAGGCGGACAGCTCTTTGTTCCTGGGCGCGAACGGTCCTGGTCCGCAGGAAACTGATTGCGTAGAATTAACATAGAGGCTAGGGAACGACACAGGTCGAGGCGATTTCAAGGGGTTTCGTTACGCGTCTTCGCGAACAGGTCAGAGCGAACCAAGCGTCAGCGGCTCTTCGACTGCGTCAATACGAGTCGGGAAAGCTCGTTCACTTTCTTCGCGAGATTCGGCAGGTTCGTTAGCTGCGCGTAAGTCTTTTTGAACTCCGGCATGGGCCGGGCGGGCGTCCCCCACACCGCGCTTCCTCGGCGGATGACTTTGCCAGTAGGAACTCCGGCCTGAGCCCCAATAACCGCTTGATCTTCAATGCGAGCCCTGTCGCCAACACCGACCTGCCCGCCCATCACTACATAGTCGCCGATCTCGACGCTTCCTGAGATGCCGCTCTGCGCCGCGATCACGCAGTGGCGTCCGATGCGGACGTTGTGCGCGATTTGGACCAGGTTGTCAATTTTGGTTCCTTGGCCGATGACCGTGTTGCCCAGGGAGCCGCGATCGATCGCTGTATTGCTACCGATCTCGACGTCGTCCTCGATAATCACCTGCCCCAGTTGCGGGAACTTATGATGCCGGCCATCGGCGGAGACGTATCCGAACCCATCCGAGCCGATAACTGCGCCGCTGTGAATCACTACCCGATTCCCAACGCGTGCGCCCGGATAGACGGCGACCCTGGGATGCAAGATACAGTCGGACCCGATCGTCGCGCCCCGACTGAGAGAAACCCCAGCTCCAAGGAAAGTTCCCGCTCCCACGGTCACCTCATCTTCGATCACCGCGTGGGCTCCCACGGCCACGCCCGGCGACAGGCGAGCGCTGGGGGAGACTACGGCTGTTGGGTGAACCCCCGGCTCAACCCGAGCAGCTGGCAGGAGCACCGCGGCGGCGCGAACCAGCGCGAGCTTCGGATGACTCACCGCAATGGTTGTCCGGTCAGGGACCGAGGCTCCGGTTGGTATCAATATGCAGCCCGCAGCGGAGCGAACAGCACGGGCAAGGGCACGGCCGCCCTCGGCAAAGCTAATGTCTCCTGCTCCCGCACTTTCCAGCCCCGCAATCCCATGGATCTCCCTCGTCCGGTCGCCTTGTAGCTTCCCGCCCAGCAAACGTGCAATCTCTTCGACCTTCATCTCTTTCTCCTGTATCTTTCAGCAGTCAGGACTGATTCGGGTAGCGCAAACAATATCCCAATTCGCCTCGTCAGGCAAACCGGTTGCGGCAAATGTTAATGTGTTGATGGGGTCTTTCAATCTCTGCAATGCTGCCGGATCGTTAGGTCCTCAAGCGCCGACAAGTTCAGTTTTTAGTTTTGAATTTTAGTTGTTAGTTAACTCAACACTCAAAACTAAAAAAACTTGTCGTCGCTTGAGGGCTTAACGATTAAATTCTATGGGGTTGCCGTCAAGCATCTGGACAGAAGGACATAAAAGAGCTGAAGCCGCTTG
>Ga0209342_10005376_pt1 | contig 13133 bp, 13 predicted proteins | sample RifCSP16_2_FD_184023 | JGI IMG/M metagenome (GOLD analysis project Ga0209342, IMG submission 184023) | Soil microbial communities from Rifle, Colorado - Rifle CSP2_sed 16_2 (SPAdes) (version 2) | ecosystem: Environmental > Terrestrial > Deep subsurface > Rock core/Sediment | place: Rifle... | reverse complement strand
CCCCAGTCGGCGGTTGCCGACATCCGACGAGAGAGGTAGGATAGCGCGGGCGGCGCGACTTGCGCGCTGGCCCGCAGAGCCGTTTGCTGTTCGCTTTTCGGGGAGGGCGATGAACCTGGCCGTGAGGTGGGCAGTCGCCGCCGTCGCTTGTCTGCTCCTCTGGTCTCCGGAGGCCGCGCTCGCCCAGCCGCTCTTCAGCCCGAGCCAGGACCCCGTCGCCGGCTCGCGCGTCTTTGGTGCCAAGGGCTGTAGCAAGTGTCACTCGATCAACGGCGTGGGCGGAAAGATCGGCCCCGACCTCGGCCGCATCCCGCGCCCCCGGTCGTTCTACGACCTCGCCGCCGCCATGTGGAACCACCTGCCCGAGATGGCCGAGCGCATGCGGAAGTTTGGCATCGCCCGCCCCTACCTCGATCCGCGGGAGACCGGCGACCTCATCGCCTTCCTCTATACGCTCAACTACTTCGATCCAGCCGGGAACGTCGAGGCCGGCCACCGGCTCTTCACCGAGAAGAAGTGCGTCGCCTGCCACCAGGTGGGGGGCGCCGGCGGAGTCGTCGGGCCGAACCTCGATGGGCTCGCGCAGTTCGGCTCTCCGATCCTTGTCGCCGCCGCGATGTGGAACCACGGGCCGGCCATGGCCGAGGCGATGCGCGTCCGGAAGATCGAGCGCCCGACCTTCAAGGACTCAGAACTCCTCGACCTGATCGCCTACCTGAGGTCCACCGCACCCCCCCGGCCCGCGCCCGCCGAGGGGCCGCTCTACGTCCTGCCCGGCCGCTCCGAGGAGGGGCGCCGGCTCTTCCTGGACAAGCGCTGCATCCTCTGCCATAGCGTCGGGGGCGTAGGCGGCCAGGTGGGGCCGGACTTGGGCGAGCGCGGGCTCAATTGGAGCCTGACCCAGTTCGCGGCTGCGATGTGGAACAAGGCGCCGAAGATGATGGAGGCGATGAGGGCGCGGGAAATCGCCGTCCCACAGCTCCAGGCCGAGGAGATGGCCGACCTGGTCGCCTATCTCTACTCCGTCCGGTACTTCGTCGAACCCGGGCACCCCGGGAAGGGGCGCCAGGCGCTCGCGGACAAGGGGTGCCTGGGCTGCCACTCAGTGGCCGGCGCCGGCGGCAAGGTCGCCAGCGACTTCGCCAGGGTGAAGGGCCTCGACTCGCCCGGGACGGTCATCTCGGCGCTCTGGAACCACTCGTTCATCATGGAGCACCGGGCCGAGCGGCGGAAGGTCTCCTGGCCCAAGCTCCGCCCCGAGGAGATGGCGGACCTCGTGGCCTTCCTCCAGGCCCAGGGGCGCCCCCGGTGACGGGCATGCGGGGACTCGTCGCTCTCGCGTGGCTCGCTCTCGTGGGGATCGCCGCCCTGCCCGCGCCCGCAGCGGCCCAGCAGCAGCGGCCCGAGAGCTGCGCGGCCTGCCATCTCGAGACGGGAGACGAGCGCCTCGCGAATCCCGTGAAGCAGTTCGGCGAGGACATCCATTCGGCCAAGGGATTCGGGTGCGTGGCCTGTCACGGCGGGGACGCCAGGGAGGCCGGGATGGAGGCGATGGACCCCGCCAAGGGGTACATCGGCAAGCCCGAGCGCCGGCAGGTACTGCAGGTCTGCGGGCGCTGTCACTCCGACGCGCGCTTCATGAAGCAGTACAACCCGGCGCTGCGCGTCGACCAGGTAACGGAGTATGCCACCTCGGTGCACGGCCGGCGGCTCAGGGAGTTCGGCGATCCGAAGGTGGCGACCTGCGTGAACTGCCATCCCGCCCACTCGATCAAGCCGCCCTCGGATCCCCGGTCGAGCGTCCACCCGCTCAAGGTGGCGGACACGTGCGGCCGCTGCCACGGCGATCCGAAGTACATGGAGGCCTACAAGATCCCCACCGACCAGCTCGCCAAGTACAGGCAGAGCGTCCACTGGCGCTTGATGTCGGTGAAGGGCGACCTGTCGGCTCCCACGTGCAACGACTGCCACGGCAACCACGGCGCCGCGCCGCCGGGGATCTCCTGGGTGGGGAACGTCTGCGGGCAGTGCCACACGGTGCAGGCGGAGTTTTTCGGGAAGAGTCCTCACGCGAAGGTGTTCGCCCAGATGGGTGTGCCCGGCTGCGCGACCTGCCACAGCAATCACGAGATCAAGGAGGCGACCGACGCGATGCTGGGGCTCGCCGACCAGGCCGTGTGCGCGGGGTGCCACGCCGCCGCGGACAAGGGCGGCAAGGCCGCCGCCGATATGCGCGCCCTCATCGACTCGCTCGGCGGCGAGTACGACAAAGCCCGCGCCATCCTGCTCCAGGCCGAGCGGGCGGGCATGGAGGTCAGCCAGGCCCAGTTCGACCTGAACGGCGCCAAGGACGCCTTGGTGAAGGCCCGCGCGGCCGTCCACGCGTTCGCCGTCGCGGCGGTGAAGAAGGAGACCGAACCGGGCCTCACGATCAGCGCCAAGGCCTACGCGCGGGGGGTGCGGGCGCTCGAAGAGCTTCAATTCCGGCGGAAGGGGCTGGCGGTTTCGCTCGTGATCATCCTCGCGGTCATCGCGGGGATCGTCGTGAAGATCCGGCAGCTGGACCGCAAAGAACAGAGGACCCCCTCACCCTTAATCCTCTCCCCCTCCCCCACTCATAATCCCCTCACCTTCATCCTCTCCCCCCGAGGGGGAGAGGGCAGGGTGAGGGGGATGAGGAGAAGAGGTGAGGGGCGTTTGAGTAGGGAGGGGTGAGGGGGCACAGAGGAGACGTCATGGCTGAGGAGACGCTGGATCGCGAGCCGACCCGCAGGGGATTCATCAACTGGTTTCTCGGCACGAGCGCGGTAGCGTTCCTGCTGTCGGTGTTCTACCCGGTGGGGCGGTACCTGATCCCGCCGCCGGTGGCGGAATCCACCGCGGGAACCGTGACGCTCCCCCTCAAGGCCGAGGACGTGAAGCCGAACACGGGGCAGATCTTCAAGTTCGGCAACCGCCCGGCGATCCTGGTCCGCACGACGGCCGGCGAGCTCCGGGCCTTCTCCGCCGTCTGCACCCACCTCAACTGCACCGTGCAGTACCGGCCCGACCTCGGCCACATCTGGTGCGCCTGCCACAACGGGCATTTCGACCTCAACGGGAAGAACATCGCCGGTCCGCCCCCCCGGCCGCTCGACCCCTACGTGGTGAACGTGCGGGGGAGGCAGATCGTGGTCAGTAAGAGCGCCTAGAGATGGGGGGATCCGCGAAGCCACACGGCAGGCTCTGGACGTGGCTCGACGAGCGCGTCGGCCTCGCCGAACTGGAAAAGCTCGTCAAGAAGAAGGAGGTCCCGGTCCACCGGCATACCGTCTGGTACTACCTCGGCGGCATGACCCTCTTTCTCTTCATGATCCAGGTGGCCACCGGCATCCTGCTCCTCTTCTACTACCGCCCCAGCGCCGAGGAGGCGTACGAGTCCGTCCAGTTCCTCATGGCCGAGGTGGAGTTCGGCTGGCTGATCCGCTCCATCCACTCCTGGGCGTCGAACCTGATGATCTTCACGCTCTTCATCCACCTCTTCAGCGTGCTGCTCCTCAAGGCCTACCGCCCGCCGCGCGAGGTGACGTGGCTGTCGGGGATCGGGCTCCTGGGCGTGGGGATGGGCTTCGGCTTCACCGGCTATCTGCTGCCGTGGAACGAGCTCGCCTACTTCGCCACGAAGGTCGGCACCGAGATCACCGGCGTCGTTCCCCTCGTCGGCCCATTCCTCGGCCGGCTCCTGCGCGGCGGCGACGAGGTCACCGGCGCCACGCTCACACGCTTCTACGGCATTCACGTGGCGGTCCTGCCGTTGCTCACGACACTCATCCTGGGCCTCCACCTCTTCCTCGTCCAGAAGCACGGCATGAGCGTCCCGCCGGGCGTGGAGCGGGCCGGCGGCGCCAGGCGGACGATGCACTTCCTCCCCAACTTCCTCCTGCGCGACCTGGTGGGCTGGCTCTCCGCGCTCGCGATCCTTGCAGCGCTGGCGGCCTACTATCCGACGGAGTTGGGCCAGAAGGCGGACCCCTTCGCGCCCGCGCCCATCGGCATCAAGCCCGAATGGTACTTCATGTTCATGTTCAAGACGCTGAAGTACCTGCCGAGCTACATCCTCGGCATCGAGGGGGAGATCGTGGGGGTCGTCGGCTTCGGCATGGGCGGTCTGGTCCTGCTCCTCATCCCCTTCCTGGACCGGCGGACCGCCCGCGGCGAGCCGAGCCGCCTCTTCACCTGGATCGGCATCGCCATCATCCTCTACATGATCGCGCTGACCTACCTCGGCTACACCGAGGTCGCCACGCAGTGACCCCGATGCGCGCGCGCGCAATGGTCTTGCTCGGCGCAGCGCTCCTGGCCACCGGCCCACCGGCGGAGGCGCAGGCGCCGGGAGATGTGGCGCGCGGCCGCGCCATCTTCGAGCAGAAGCAGTGCGCCCGCTGCCACCAGCCCGGCGGCCAGGCCGGGCTGGGCCCCGCGCTGGAGGAGGTCAGGAGACCCCAGGGCGGACTGGAGCTGGCCGGCCGGATCTGGAACCACGCGCCGGTGATGTTCGCGCTGCTCAGGCAGCAGGGACTCGACTGGCCGCAGATCGGCGCGGCGGAGATGGCCGATCTCATGGCCTATCTCCGGGCCGACCCGGCGCGGGATCCCGCGCCCGACCTCCAGCAGGGGCAGGTTCTCCTGATCCGGAAAGGGTGCCTCAAGTGCCACCGCCTCCGCGGGGAGGGCGGCTCGGTGGGAATCGAGTTCACGCGGTATCACGGCGGCTACCAGTCTCCCGTTGCCTGGGCCACCACGATCTGGAACCATTCGTCCCGGATGGCCGGGCATTCCGCGCGAATGGGCGTGCTCTACCCCCGCTTCACAGGTGACGAGATGGTGAACTTGTTCGGGTTTCTCAAAGGCTCCGCCGAAGTCTCACCGCGCTAATCCTAAGGAGGAGGGCAATCATGCGACTCGGAGGTCTCGCGCTCGGCCTCGCGTTCGGGATCGGGCTCCTCGTCGGCGTCCCGGGCGACGCCCAGGTCAAGATCCCGCCGGACTTCGGCTTCGAGAAGGGCAAGGACAGCCCCGGCCCGGTCACCTTCAGCCACGAGAAGCACAAGGAGAAGGCGGAGAAGTGCACCGCCTGCCACACCAAGGTCTTCAAGATGAAGAAGGGAACCTCCGGCACTCAGACCATGGCGGCGATGAAGGAAGGAAAGTTCTGCGGGAACTGCCACGACGGCAAGACCGAGCTGGGCGGCAAGGTCGTGTTCGCGGTGGAGGCCAAGGACAATTGCGAGAAGTGCCATAAGAAATAGCGGCCGCCTCCTGCTCCTGGCGGCTTCCCTGCTCCTCCTCCCCGACGCTGCCCGGGCGGCGGACGCCCCGACGGCCCAGGAGTGCCTGGCGTGCCACGGAGACCGGGAGTTGAAGCGGGGCGCCCCGGCACCCGGGCGCTCGCTCTCCCTCTTCGTCGACGAGGCCGCGGCCAAAGCCTCGGTCCACGCCCGCCTGGAGTGCGTGGCCTGCCACAAGACGGCCAGCGCGCCCCATGACGCGCCCCTCCCCGCCGTCCGCTGCGCCGAGTGCCACGCGAAAGCCCGCGGTGCCCTGAGCGAGGGGGTCCACGGGAGCGCGAAGGCGCGGGCGCCTACCTGCGCGGGCTGCCACGGGACTCACGCGGTGGCTTCAGCGGCATCGCTCGGCATCGAGACCTGCGCGGCCTGCCACGCGCGCCAGGTGACGCTCTACCGGGAAAGCATCCACGCGCGCTCCCGCCAGCGCGGGGATTCCCAGGCGGCGACGTGCCGGTCGTGCCACGGCGAGGCGCACGCCCTCCTCGCGAAGACCGACGCGCGCGCGCCGACGTACCACCTCAACCTGCCAAGGACCTGCGCCCAGTGCCACGCCGACCCGGAGCTGGCGAAGCGCTACAACATCCCGATCGGGAACGTGTACCAGCTCTACATGGACTCGATTCACGGCCGGGCGCTGACGCGGAGCGGCCTCCTGGTGGCGGCCAACTGCTCGGACTGCCACGGCGCCCACGAGATCAAGCCGCGGGCCGAGCCGGCCTCCCGAGTATTCCGCGCCAACGTCCCCAAGACGTGTGGCGCGTGCCACGCGGGAATCCTGGCGGCCTACGCTGAGTCGGTTCACGGAACGCATGTGGCCAAAGGAAACCTGAAGGCCCCGGTCTGCACCGACTGCCACAGCGCCCACCAGATCCGCCGCGTGGAGGGGGCGCCGTGGCAGCTGGAGGCGATCCGGGAGTGCGGCACCTGCCACGAGGAGTCGCTGAAGACCTACCGTGACACCTTCCACGGCAAGGTGACCGCGCTGGGCTACACCCGGGTGGCCAAGTGCTCGGACTGCCACGGGGCCCATACGATCCTGCCGCCTTCCGATCCCCGCTCCACCGTCTCGCCCGCGAAGCTGGTCGCGACCTGCCGGCAATGCCACCCGCAGGCCATGGCCGCCTTCGCCGAGTTCCATCCCCACGCCGACTACCGGAACAAGGAGCGGTTCCCCCGGCTCTACTACACCTACCTCTTCATGAGCGGGCTCCTCGTGGCCGTGCTGGCCTCCTTCGGACTCCACGCCCTCCTCTGGCTCCCCCGCTCTCTCCTGGAGCGGCTGCGCCGGGGTCGCGCCGGCGGCGACACCAGGGGCGAGCCGTGAACGGCGGGGCGCGGTACTACTTCAGGCTGAACCTCTACCACCGGATCCTCCACGGCATGGTGATCGTGAGCTTTCTGGGGCTCGCCGTCACCGGCCTGCCGCTCAAGTACTCGCAGACCGGCTGGGGGTGGTGGCTGTCGCACCTCCTCGGGGGCCCCTTCACGACCGGATACCTCCACCGCTTCTTCGCCATCGTCACCTTCTGCTACTTCGCCTTGCACCTGGGCTACGTGGCCCGGCTGATCCTCACCGGCCGGCGCGGGGTCTTCTGGGGCCCCGCCTCGATGGTCCCGCAGCCGCGTGACTTCGTGCAGCTGGCCCAGCACGTCCGCTACTTCCTCGGCCTGGGGCCGCGGCCCCGGTTCGATCGCTGGGCCTACTGGGAGAAGTTCGACTACTGGGCGGTCTTCTGGGGGGTGGCCGTGATCGGCGCCTCGGGGCTGCTCCTCTGGTTTCCGACCTTCTTCGCGCGCTACCTGCCCGGCTGGATCTTCAACGTGGCCATCCTCATCCACAGCGACGAGGCGCTCCTGGCGGTAGCCTTCATCTTCACGATCCACTTCTTCAACGTCCACCTCCGTCCCGAGAAGTTCCCGATGGACCCGGTGATCTTCACGGGCCGCCTCGAGGAGGAGGAGTTCCGGCGGGAGCACGCCGCCGAATACGAGCGGCTCAGGGCCGAGGGGCGGCTCGAGACCCTCCGGGCCGATCCGCCCCCCCGCTGGATGAGGAACTTCTCGCGGGTGGCCGGCTTCACCGCCCTGGCCATCGGGATCATCCTCATCTGGCTGATCGTGGCCACGGCGCTCCGATGAGCCCAGACCACCCGATGACCGAGGGGCCGAAACGCCGCTGGTGGCGGAGGCGCGGCCTCCTGGTTCCGCTCGGCATCGCCCTCGTGGTGGGCGGCGCCGCGCTGGTCGGCCTCTGGGAGATGAGCACGAGCCCGCTGCTCTGCAACTCCTGCCACATCATGAAGCCCTACGTCGAGGCGTGGAAGACCTCGAAGCACAACAACGTGACGTGCGTGCAGTGCCATTACCCCCCCGGGTTCAGGGACACCATCTGGGTCAAGTACCAGGCGCTCGCCCAGGTGGTGAAATGGGCCACGCAAACATATAGCTCCAAGCCCTTCGCCGAGGTGGAGGACGCCAGCTGCCTCCGCTCCGGCTGCCACGACCGGCGCTTGCTCGACGGCAAGGCCGTCTTCAAGCGCGGGATCGTCTTCGACCACCGCCCGCATCTGGAGGAGGTGCGGCGGGGGCGCCAGCTGCGCTGCACGAGCTGCCACTCGCAGATCGTCGTGGGCACCCACATCGAGGTCACGGAATCCACCTGCTTCCTCTGCCACTTCAAGGGCATGAAGACCGGGCGGGAGCTCACGCCCATCGCCGGCTGCACCGGGTGCCACCAGCCGCCCAAGGGCGACATCCTGGTGGGGTCGATCCGGTTCAACCACGCGGACGTGATGCGCCGCGGCGTCGCCTGCCAGAAGTGCCACCTCAACGTCATCCAGGGTGAGGGCGAGGCGCCGCGCGAGCGCTGCTTCACCTGCCACAATCAGCCGGAGAAGCTCCAGCGCTACCCGGACACCCCGTTCATCCACGATTTCCACGTGGCCGGGCACAACATCGAGTGCGCGCGATGCCACACGGAGATCAGGCACCGGCTGCCGCCGCCGATCGGGGTGCCGACGGCGGGGGAGCCCGGGGCCCCGCCGCGCACATGACCCCTCTGCTCCGGCTCCTCGCCATCCTCGCGATCGGCCTCGGCGCGGCCGCCCCCGCTCTCGCCCAGCGCCCACCCGCGCCGCACGCCCCCGCTCCCCTCAGGCCCGAGCTGCCGCAGGAGCCGGCGAAGCCCCACCGGATGGGAGAGCTCGAGTGCCGGAACTGCCACCAGGCGAAGCACCAGGGCGTCCTCCGGATGTACCTCGGCATGGGGGGGCGCGGGACGGCCATGATCCCGAGCCACATGTTCCAGGTGCGCGTGGAGTGCGTCGCCTGCCACATTGTGCCGAAGGAAGCTGAAGGGGCGGCGGCCATCGTGGGCCAGACGTTCAGGCCCAGCGAGCAGGCGTGCCTCGGCTGTCACGGCGAGAAGTACCGCGGTATGCTGGCGCGCTGGGCGACGACGCTGAACCAGATAGGCGAGACGGTGGCCCTGAAGCTGGCGGCCGGGCGCGCGGTCCTCGCGGGCGCCGACCCGAAGAATCCCAAGCACGCGCGCGCCCGCGAGCTCGTGGAGGACGCCGACTTCAACGCCCAGTTCGTTACGCTCGGGAAGGGGGTGCACAATGTCTTCTACGCCGCGGATCTGCTCAAGCTCGCCAACGGCTGGCTCGACGAGGCGCTGGCCCTCCTCTCCAAGCCACCCCTCAAGATCGACGACGCCCTGGTGCGGGGGGGGTACTGCGGCGTCCTCTGCCACGAGCAGGCCGGCGTGAAGCAGTTCGAGACGGTCACGTTCGCGAAGCGGAAGATCCCGCACGTCCGCCACGTGAGCGAGTTCGGCGCCGTGTGCACCGCGTGCCACTCGGCCGAGGTTCACAAAGCCGTCACGGCCACTCCCGCCACCTGCGCCGCCTGCCATCACAACCCCATGAACGACCGGTGTGAGTCGTGCCACCGCGTTCAGAGCGCCTTTTACCGTGGAGGGGTGAAGACGGACTCGGCGAAGGTCGAGCCCAACGTCATGGTGAATGCGGTGGGCTGCACGGGGTGCCACGACTGGACGCAGAAGCATTCCCGCCGGGCCGTCGGCCAGAAGTGCGTCGGCTGCCACGATGCCGCGTATCTCTCCTTCGCGACCGAGTGGACGGCGGGGCTCGACGATCAGGCGACACGGGCGGCCGCCACCCTCAAGCGGGCGGAGGCCGCGCTCTCGGCCGCGCGGCGCGCCGGCCGCGCGGCGCCGGGGGCCGACCTCCTGGTCAGGGAGGCGCGCGACGCGCTGGCGCTGGTCAGGACCGCGCGGGGCGTTCATAATCCCCCCGCCGCCGAGGCGCTCCTCGAAGCCGCCCGCCTCAAAGCGGATGAGGCGCTCGCCCAGGCCGGCCGTCGCTGAGCCCATGGCGCGATCCCGCCGAGCGGCAGAGCCCGAGATTCCCCGGCGCGACTGGTGGGTCGCCGCCCTCGCGGCCATCGGCGTCCTCGTCGCGGGCTACCTGGCGGTCAACAAGTGGAGCGGCGGCACCGCGCTCCTCTGTACCGCGGGCAGCGGCTGCGACATCGTCCAGGCGAGCCGCTACGCCGTCGTTCTCGGTCTTCCCACGGCGGCCTGGGGCGCCGGGCTCTACGCGGCGGTCGGGGCGCTGGCGCTCCTGGGGCTCCCCCCGCGGCGCTGGCTCGCCGCCTTCCTTCTGGCCGTCGCGGGGACGTCGTTCTCCCTCTATCTCACCTACCTCTCGATCTTCGCCGTCGGCGCCACGTGCGCGTACTGCCTCGCCTCGGCAGGGATCGCCCTCGGGCTCTTCGGCCTCCTGCTCCTCCGGCGTCCCCCCGCCACCGGCCGCAGGTCCCCCGTGAGGGCGACGCGCGTCGTGGCCCTGGGAAGCGCCACGGCGCTGGTCACGGTCATCCTCGGAGCCGCAGTGTTCGCCACACTCGAGCCGAAGGAGGCGGCCACCTATCAGGAAGCCCTCGCCCGCCACCTCAAGGCGAGCGGCGCCGTCATGTACGGCGCCTACTGGTGACCCGCATGCAAGGAGCAAAAGGCCCGGTTCGGGCCTTCAGCCGAGCTCCTCCCGTACGTCGAGTGCGACCCGAAAGGGATCGGGGCCCGGCCGGACCTCTGCGGGCGCATCGGCGTGAGGGCCTATCCGACGTGGATCGTCGGCAGCGAGCGCTACGAGGGCGTCCTCACCCTCGACCGGCTGGCCGAAGCCTCGCGCTTCGCGGGCCCGACGCGCTGAGGCACCCGCGCCCCACCGGCGGAAACGGTTGCCCCACCGGCCAGCGCTCGGGTGCCTGGTCAGCAGAACCACCGCGTCTCTAACCGCTCACAATCACTGGGGTTTCGGATATCTCGACGGACCGTCCCCCTGGCACGACCCTTGCCGGTGATGTTAAGCGAGGTTAATGACGGCAATGGCCCACAGGAAGCACCGTCCCCTGGAGCGGTTCCCCGACGGCGCGCCTCGCGCCGAAGCCGCCATCCCGCTCCACCGCCTGAAACCAGGCAAGAGCGGGATCATCGCGAGGATCGAAAAGGAGGAGCCGGAGTTGCTGAAGTACCTCGCCACCCTGGGCTTGCTTCCCCAGACGAAGGTCGAGGTCGAAGAGGTCGCGCCCTTCGGCGGGCCGATCCTGGTGCGCGTCGGAGCCTCGCGCTACGCCCTCGGACGCAAGGTGGCGGCGAAGATCCTCGTCAAGGAGACGTAAGTGGCGCTCGGCTGTCATAGTGGAATCGCCCGGTGGAAGGAGCGGCTTCCGATCACCTTCGCCCTGGCCGGGAATCCCAACGTGGGGAAATCCAGCGTCTTCAACTGGCTCACGGGCATGGGGGTCACGACGGCTAACTACCCGGGAAAGACCGTCGAGGTCAACCTGGCCACCACGCACTTCAAAGACCGCGAGATCGGGATCATGGATTTGCCTGGGACCTATGCCCTGGGCTCTGTCTCGGAGGATCAGTGGGTCGCCCGCCAGGCCCTTCTGGATGCCGACCCGGACGCCGTCCTCGTGATCGTGGACGCAACGCGCCTGGAACGAAATCTCTATCTGCCGCTTCAGCTCCTGGACCTGGGGCTGCCGGTGGTCGTGGCGCTGAACCTGATTGACGAGGCCTGGCGGAACGGGCTCCGGATCGATCATCACCGCCTGTCGAGACTCCTGGGTGTCCCCGTCGTCCCGACGGTCGCCATCAGGGGACAGGGGCTCGACCAGTTGGTGGAGATGGGGTGCAAGGCGGCCCAACCGAACGGCCTCCCGCGCGTGACGCCCCGGTACGGCATGGATGTGGAGGACGCCATCGGGGCGCTGAGCGATCTGCTGGCCAAGGAGGGGATCGCCCTTCCCCATGGGCTTCCTCCCCGGGGCGTCGCCGTTCTCCTGCTGGAGGAGGACGAAGAGTTCCTCACCTGGGCCCGCGCCCTTCCCGAGGGGGAGCGAGTCCTGGCCAAGGTCGCTGAAGTCGCCTCATCCATCGCCGAGCGCCACGGAGAGCCCGCGCCCCTCTGGATCGCCCGGGAGCGCCACGGGCTGGCCGGCGCCATCGCGGCCCAGGTCCAGCGGAGGGTGCGCGCCCCCTCGAAAGCCCAGGACCGCCTCTGGCGCCTGACGACCGCGCCCGGCACCGGCTACCCGCTCCTGGTCCTGACCCTGGCCGGCCTCTTCGCGTTCCTCTTCTTCGTGGGGAACTTCCTGTCGGATCTCCTGGGCGGCGTCTGGCAGGCCTACGCGTCCCCGCTCATCCGGTCCGTCGTCCAGCTCGCCGCCGGTGAGGGCATTCTCTCCAGGACGCTCCTCTGGGGCCTCGACGCGGGGATCAACGCCGCGCTGTCGGTGGGCATTCCCTACGTCCTCACCTTTTACTTCCTCCTGTCGATCCTGGAGGACACGGGCTATCTGAACTCCATCGCCTTCCTCACCGACCCGTTCATGCACAAGCTGGGGCTCCACGGCCGGGCGGCCATCCCGCTCGTCGCGGGAGCCGGGTGCAACGTCCCCGCGATCATGGGGATCCGCGTGCTGACCACCATGCGGGAGCGCATCCTGGCCAGCACGCTTGTCTGCTTGATGCCCTGCAGCGCCCGGACGGCTGTGATCGCCGGCGCCGTTTCGAAATACGTCGGGTGGGGGCCCGCGGTCGGGATCTACCTGATCGTGGCGGGCATCGCCTTCTCCGCCGGCTGGGGATTGAACCGCGTGCTCCCGGGCCACTCGGCGGGGCTCGTCATGGAGATGTTCCCGTTCCGCCCCCCGTCGCTCTCGAAGATGCTCCGGTGCACCTGGTACCGCTTCAGGGATTTCCTCTTCGTGGCCACTCCGGTGGTCCTCGCCGGGAGCCTCGTCCTGGGGCTGATCTACGAGACAGGCTTCCTCTGGGCCTTCACGGCGCCGCTCGCGCCCGTGGTCGAGGGGTGGCTCGGGCTACCGGCAGTGGCGGGCCTGACCCTGGTCTTCGCCGTCCTCAGGAAGGAGCTGGCCCTCCAGCTCCTGGTGACGCTCGCCATCGCGAAGTACGGGGCCGGGGTGACGGATCTCCTCCAGTTCATGGACCGGAGCCAGATCTTCACCTACACCCTGGTCAACACCCTCTACATCCCCTGCATCGCCACCGTGGCCGTCCTGGCGAAGGAGCTGGGCTGGCGGCGGGCCCTCGGGATCTCGGGCTTCACGATCCTCCTGGCGCTGGCTGCCGGCGGCATCGCCCACCGGCTCATCGCCTTCTAGCTACGGCGCAATCGCGCTAGGAGGTGTCGCAGGGAGGGGTCCGCTCGGCCAGCGCCTTGAGCCGCCGGGGGGTCAGCTCCGTCTTGA
>Ga0209342_10005375_pt1 | contig 13133 bp, 12 predicted proteins | sample RifCSP16_2_FD_184023 | JGI IMG/M metagenome (GOLD analysis project Ga0209342, IMG submission 184023) | Soil microbial communities from Rifle, Colorado - Rifle CSP2_sed 16_2 (SPAdes) (version 2) | ecosystem: Environmental > Terrestrial > Deep subsurface > Rock core/Sediment | place: Rifle... | reverse complement strand
GCCCAAGACCTCCCCGGTCTGGGGATCCAGAGCCACCGCACTGCCCGCCAGCCCAGCCATCGCCTCTTCCATGGCGGCCTGCAGCCTCCCGTCCAGGGTGAGGGTGGCGGCGGGCCCATCGGTCGGCAGCTGGCGGCTGTCTTCCCGCACCTCCACTCCCCGGCTGTTCACGATCGCCCGCCGATAGCCGTCGCGGCCCATCAGCAACCGGTTGTAGTGAGCCTCGATGCCTGCCTGACCGACGATGCTGCCCGGGTCCACGCCTTCGAAGGCCTTCGACTCGAGCTGCTTCTCCGTGGCTTCTCCCACCCGCCCCAGCACGTGCGCCGCCGCCGCGCCCAGCGGATAGGACCGCAGAGGCACCACGTCCACACTGGCCTCCGGCAGTTCCAGCCGCCTGGCCTCGATCACCGCCACATCGGCCTCGCTGGCGTCGGCCTTCACCACCACCGAGCGGAAGCGTGGCCCGGTCAGCCGTTGTCTCGAAAGCTCCCGGCCCAGGCCCAGCAAGGAAGCCACCTGAAAGGCGGAGTGATCGAGGTCCTTGGCGTGCTCGGTCGAGAGCACGATGTTGAACGAGGAGCGGTTTTCCACCAGGATGCGGCCGTTGCGGTCGAAGATGGGGCCCCGGGATGCCGGGATCCGGACCTCCCGCTTGTGGTTGTTCTCGGCCAGCATCCGGTAGTAGCCGACCCTGACCACCTGCAGATACCAGAAGGCGGCCAGCAACAGCCCCAAGAGACCGGCCGTCCCCGATTGCAGGACGCTCACCCGTTGCTGGACCCCGCGCAGGTCCTCGTAGAGCCTCACCGGGGTCTCCGGCGGCTCTCGATCAGTCGATAGACGGCGACGCCAAGGGCGGCGTTGGCGAGGGCCCGGAGCAAGTGGCCCCAGAAGGGCAAGGGACTCAAGGTCACATCGAAGACGGAGGCGAAAGCACCCAGGACCAGCGCGTCGAGAAGCGTTGACCCGGCCAGCACCAGGGACCGGGGCCCGGCCTCGCTCAACTGAAAGCGAGCGCCCGCCCACCCCACCCCGTACGCGATCAGCAACTTGCTGAGCCCAGCCAGGCCGATGACTCGACCTCCGAAGTGCGCGTCCTGTACCCACCCGGCCGCCGCGGCCGCCAACATGCCGTGGCTTTCCCCCCCGGCGAGAGCGCAGGACACGACAACCACCAGGAAGGGGTCGAGGAATCGAGCGTAGGCCGGGAGCAACCAGCCCAGAGCGGATTGGAGCAGGAAGGCGCCGAGGATGGCGACGCCGGTTGAGAGCGCCCTCACCGCACGGCCTCCTCGAAGATCTCGGGCTCCGGCGTCTGGCGCACCACCATCACCACCTCCAGTCGGTCAAAGCCGGCTGAGGGCGTGACCAGGATCTCCTTGAACAGACCGGCGCCACGGCTTACCGAACGCACCCGTCCCACCATCAGGCCCTTGGGGTAGATGCGGTCCAGGCCGGAGGTGACGACCACGTCCTCCGGGACCACATCGGCCAGGGCCGGCACGTACTTCATGATCAAATCGCCGCTGGCGTCCCGGTCCGGACTGTCGGCCGAGGCGTCGGCGAAGCCCACCTGACCCAGCACGACCCCGGCCACCCGGCTCCTCTCGATGCGGACCCCCAAGCCGCTCTCGCGATCCAGCAGCAGCTGGACCTGGGCCACCTGGGGGCCCAGGCGGATCACCCGGCCCACTACCCCGGTCGCACTCAACACCGGGGCGTTCAAGGCCACCCCGTCGCGCTTGCCCTTGTTGATGGAGAGGGTCCGGTAGAAAGGAACCCCGTCTCTGGCCACCACCTCGGCCACCAGGGTCTCAAGCGGCAGTCCTTGCCTCAGTTCCAGCAGGTCCCGCAGCCGCTCGGCCTCCCCGGCGCGCTCCGACCGCTCTTGCAGCAACAGCTGGCTTTCCCGCAGCCGAGCCGTGAGGATCTGGTTCTCCTGCTGCACGCGCCGCAGGTTAACATAACGATTCCAGCTGTCGCGCACGGTCCGCCCGCTCCAGGCGACCGCGGTCTGCAGCGGCGAGAGCGCCGCGAAGACCACCCGCTCCAGCAGCGAGCCGCCGCCGCCACCGTCCACCTGGCGGCTGATGATCACCAGATGCAGGAGCAGAAGGAAACCCAGGAGCAAGCGGCTCCGGCGCGTCTCGACGGCCCTGGCGATCATGGCACCTGGTCGGCCCCTGGTCCCTAGTCCAAGCAGATCTTCCGAAGCAGATCGAAGTCGGAAAGCATCTTCCCGGTTCCCAGCACCACCGAGGACAGGGGATCCTCGGCCACCGATACTGGTAGGCCGGTCTCCTCACGCAGCAGCTTGTCCAGGTTCTTGAGCAGGCTGCCCCCGCCGGTGAGCACGATGCCCCGGTCCACGATGTCCGCCGACAGCTCGGGTGGGGTGCGCTCGAGGGCGACTCGTACCGCGTTCACGATGACGCTGATGGGCTCGGCCAGGGCCTCCCGGATCTCGGCGTCGGTGATGGTGAGGGTCTTGGGGATGCCCTCGATCAGATCGCGACCCTTGATCTCCATGGTCATCGGCTCGTCCAGCGGGAAGGCGCTGCCGATCTCCAGCTTGATCTGTTCCGAAGTGCGCTCCCCGATCAGCAGGTTGTACTTCTTCTTGATGTACTGGATCACCGCTTCGTCCATCTCGTTGCCGGCCACCCGCACCGACTTGCTGTAGACGATGCCCGCCAGCGAGATGACCGCGATGTCGGTGGTGCCGCCCCCGATGTCCACCACCATGTTCCCGGAGGGCTCGGTGATGGGCAGCCCGGCGCCGATGGCGGCCGCCATGGCCTGGTCCACCAGGTACACCTCGGACGCCTTGGCTTTGAGCGCCGAGTCCTTGACCGCGCGCTTCTCGACCTGGGTCACCTCCGAGGGGATGCCGATCACGATTCGGGGCCGCACCATGGTGTTGCGGTTGTGCGCCTTGCGAATGAAGTGAGACAGCATCTTCTCGGTGATCTCGAAGTCGGCGATCACCCCGTCCTTCATGGGCCGGATGGCGACGATGTTGCCGGGCGTGCGCCCCAGCATCTCCTTGGCGTCCTTGCCCACCGCCTCGACCTTCCCGGTGACCCGGTTGACGGCAACGATCGACGGTTCAGAGACCACGATGCCCTTGTTCTTGGCGTAGACCAGGGTGTTGGCGGTACCCAGGTCGATGGCGAGGTCCGAGGAAAGGAAGCTCAGGTTGGCAATCGAGCGCAGGTTCATGAGGATTTCGCTCCGCGAAATCCAAAAGCGCCGCTCTGCGGTGCGACAGGTTGGGGTTTCATGTCGTTCTCTCGTCCGTTTCTCTTCGGGTTGGAGGCGAGTGCAGCGCCAGGACCTTGCGCCAGCTAGCCCTTCGCGAGTTTCCTAGACCGCCACCTCGATGCCGTTCTTATCGCGCTCCTTGACCCGGTACATGGCCTGGTCCGCCTTCTGAATCAGGCCCTCCGGGGTCAAGGCGTGGTCGGGGTAGGAGGCGATCCCGAAAGACGCCGAGATCCGGGCCTCCAGCCCCTGGTCTTTGAGGAAGGCATGGCCTTCGATCGACTTGCGGATGCGCTCGGCGATGACCAGGGCGCCGGAGGCCGGGGTCTCCGGAAGCACGGTGACGAACTCGTCACCGCCGTAGCGGGCCAGGATGTCGGATTCTCGCACCGCCTCCCCCAGGATGGCGCCCACCTCGGTCAGCGTCCGCGAGCCCGCCAGATGGCCGTACTGGTCGTTGACGCCCTTGAACCCGTCCAAGTCCAGGAAGATCACGGAGAGCGGGATACCGTGGCGCTTGCAGCGCTTGATCTCGCGCGACAGGTACAGGTTCAGGTAGCGGGAGTTGAACAGCTTGGTGAGGTCGTCGGTGATGGTGAGCTGTTCGGTGCGCTGAAACAGGATGGCGTTCTCGATGGCGATGGCGCAAGGCTCCACCAGGGTCAGCAGCAGGTCGAGGTCGGTCTTGCTGAACTTGCCCCCCAGGCGGTTGATGACCTGAACCACGCCGATGGTGCGGCCCCGGGAGATCAGGGGAGCGCACAGGATGGAGCGGGTCTTGAAGTGGGTCTCGGAGTCGAAGCGGGAGGCAAAGCGCGGGTCCTTGGAGGTGTCGTTGACGATGGTGGGCTTGCCGGTCTGGGCCACCCAGCCGGCGATCCCTTCGCCGATCTTGACCCGGAAGGTGGCCACGTCCTTGCCCTTCTCACCTAACGCCAGCTCGAAGCTCAACTCCTTGCGCTCCTCGTCCACCATCAGCATGGACCAGGCCTCCGAGGGGATGAGCTGCTGGATCTTGGCCATGATGGCGTCGATGACCTTGCGCGGCTCCAGGATGGAGTTGGCGGTCTTCACGATGTCGGTCAGGATGGCCAGGCGTTCGGTGGTCTTGCGCAGCTGGTCGCCCATGACCCTGGGGTTGGGCTTGACGGCGCCCCGCGCCGCCTCGAGACGAGCCACGATCTCTCCGGCCGCCGGCTCGCCCTCGCGCCAGGAGGTCAGGTGGAAATCGAAACCGAGACGGGCAGATCGCTTCACCATCTCGGCACTCGAGCGCAGGGAGAGGCTGCCCACCGGCAGTCCGGGGAAGGCCTCTCGCAGCCCCGCCAGGCCCGCGGCCTTGCCGCTTCTGGAGATCTCCAAGAGCGCCCCCTCGACGCCGCTGAGATCCGGGGCACTCCGCTTGCCGGAAGCGAGCGGGGGCAGGAACTCGAGAGCCACCGGCCGGCCGGCCCTCCGAAGATTGCGCCGGAGGGCCGCTCCGCAGAAGACCGCCACCCGCATCATGGTTCCGCTAGAAGCCAAGCACGACCGAGCGCCTGACCTCGTTGATTCCGCCGTTCAAGCCGGTGGCTCTGAGCACCACCGTCTGGGTCCCCGGCTTGATCTCGAGGGTCACGAACTCGTTGAAGGAACCGTCGGCTTGCACGTCGGCGCGCTGTCCGTTGATGGTGATGGTGGCCCCGGACTCGGTGCGGCCCTTGACCTGGAGGATGTTGGCCCTGACGTCGAAAGCATCGATGACCAAGGGGGGCTGCCTGGAGGCGGCGGCGCCGCCCGGCGGGCGGTTGACCGCGAAGCGCCAGGACTCGGAGTAGGCCCCCTCGGCTCCTTCCTTGTCAACGGCCGCCACCCGCCAGAAGTACTTGCCGGCGTCCAGGCCCTGAACCTCCACCGAGGTTTCCTTGAGCACAGAATCGACCTGGGGTCGATTGAAGTAAGCGCTGTAGTCGAGCATCACGTGGTACTGGGTCGCCCCCGGCACCGGCTTCCAGATGAGCAGGGTGGTGGAGCGGGCGGGATCGACGTAGGTGATCTCGGTTTGGTGGGGTGGCGACAGCAACACCGGCACCGTGGGCAGCGTGATCTTGGCGGTGGCCTTGCCGGCCTGGTCCACCTTGACCGCCTCGTTGGCACCCAGATCGAACTTGTCGCCGGCCTTGGTCTCCACCCGCGAGGAACCTTGCCACACCCGCATCTCGCTGTCGCCCGACTGGGCGACCCGCACTCCGCCACCCGTCATCTCCCCGGCGGTGGCGCGTACGGTAGGCGTCGAGATCTCGGTGGCGCTGCCGGGCACGTTCTTCTTGACGGTCTGGAAGTTCACCTCTCCGGAGGAGATGTGCCACGCCACCCGCCGCCGCTTGGTGGAGGGGTCTTCCGTGGTCTCCTCGATGGTGATCAAGCTGTCGGGCCGCACATGCACCACGGTGCCGTCGAAGAAGGCGATCTCGGCGGTGGAACCGTTCCCGGTGCGCACCAGATCGCTCTTGCGCAGCACCATGTTGGCGTCGGCGCTCACCCACTCGAAAGTGCCTACCGCTTTCACCTTGACCGCACCCTCCAGGCTCTTGAAGCGGGCGGTGGTGGTGGGGGGCGGGGCGTCGGTCACCACCGGCTTCGGAGCCACTACGCGGTGGGTGTAGTAGTAAAAACCGAAGGCGGCCAGCACCACCACCAGCCCCGCGGCCGCGTAGAGGGTTCGATAGGAAATGGTGAACCAGTCGATCAGGTCGTCGTCGCTTCGGGGTGGCTTGTTGTCTCGTGCCATGCTCGCCTCTACGCCGGCCTTGAGAATCCGCTCCGTTCCTCCGAATCCCTTTAGTCCAAGCGACTTAGCTGACCGCGAATTATAGACGATGGGGGCTTGAGTCGCAAACCGGAAGCACAGGGGAGCGCCTTACCCTTGCCAGGCGGGCCGGCTCTAGCTAGAATCGCCCGTTTCGCGAGCCCTTGCGACGGGGCTCGACCGGAGAGTCCCCATGGCTTTGGGCTTCATGCGGCGCCACCGCCGCTGGCTGTACGTTTTCCTCTGGGTCGTGATTGCGGCCTTCATCATCCTCTACATCCCTGCCTTCCAGGGCCCCGACGCCGGCAGCCCCGGTGACGTCTACGCCGAGGTAGGAGGTCAGACGATCACGGTGGGCGAGTTCCAGAAGACCTTGGACGCCCAGCGCCGCCGGCTGGAGCAGCTCTACCCGGGGCGTCTCGACGCCGCCACCCTGGAGCAACTGGGCCTCGAAGAGCAGACGCTCTCCTCCTTGGTGGAGGAGAGGTTGCTCAGCCTGGAGGCCGAGCGCCTCGGGATCCAGGTCGACGACGAGACCCTGGCGAGCCACATCGCGCGCGCGCCCGAGCTGCAGCGCGACGGTCGATTCGTGGGCGCCGCCGAGATCAAGCGCCGACTGGAGCTTTCGGGGTTGAGCCAACAGGAGTTCGAAGAGAGCTTCCGCTCTAGGCTTCGGGCCGAGCGCCTCCAGGCCCTGGTGACCGATGGCCTGAACGCCACCACGGCCGAGGCCGAGACCGAGTTCCGGCGCCGAAACGAGCAGGTGAAGGCCGAATACGTCCTGGTGCCGGCTGAGCGCTTCAAGGGCCAGGAGCAGGCCACCGAGGATGAGGTTCGCGCCCGCTTCGAAGCCAAGAAGGAAGCCTATCGGCTGCCGGAGAAGCGGGTGGTGTCCTACCTGCTCCTGGATCCCGCCAGCCTGGAGTCGCGGGTGGCGGTGACCGAGCCGGAGCTCTCGACCTACTACCAGGAGCACAGCGAGGAGTACAAGGAGGAGGAGCAGGTCTGCGCCAGCCACATTCTGATCAAGGTCAAGGCGACCCCGGAGGCCAAGGAGGGCCACTCCGAGGATGAGGCTCGCAAGCTGGCGCAAGGGGCGCTAGATCAGCTCACCGCCGGCGCCGACTTCGCGAGCCTGGCCAAGAAGATCTCCGAGGATCAGGGCTCTGCACCCAACGGCGGTGATCTCAGCTGCTTCGGCCGCGGTCGCATGCTGCCCGAGTTCGAGAACGCGGCCTTCGACCTGAAGCCGGGAGCGATCGCAGGCCCGGTCAAGACCGCCTACGGATACCACCTGATACGGGTCAGCGCGCGCCGAGAGGAGCGGATCCCCGCCCTGAACGAGCTCAAGGAGCGGATTCGGCAGCTGGTGCTGGCTCGCCGAGCCAGGGCCCTGGCCCAAGAGAAGGTGCAGGCGGTGGCCACCGCCCTGCGGCGGGGACGCGGGATCGAAGAGGTGGCTCAGGAGCAGGGACTCACGGCCCAGAAGAGTCAGGCCTTCTCCAGGAGCGAGCGGGTGCCGCCTCTGGACTCTCCGCAACTGGTGAGCCGGGCCTTCGAGATCAAGAAGGGGGAGGTCGTCAAGGAGGCGTTCTCCACCCCCCGCGGCTACGTCTTCATCGCGGTGGCCGAGATTCAGGAGACCCGGTTGCCCGCGCTTGCCGAGGCCCAAGACCAGGTCAAGGCCGAGCTGATCGAGGAGAAGGCGATGAAGAAGGCCGCCGCCACCGCGGCCGAGATCAGGGCCAAGGCGGAGAAGGACGGCCTGGAAAAGGCCTCGGCCGCGGCGGGCCTGGTGCGCAAGGAGACCCCGAGCCTTCTGGGTCGTGGGAGTCCGCTGGGCGACCTGGGCTCGAGCCTGGCCCTCGATGAAGCGGCCTTTGCACTCCCGGAGAAGACCCTGTCGGCGCCGGTGCCGGTCGGCGGAGGCTACGCGATCCTCAGGGTGCTGGAGCGCAAGCCGTTCGATGCCGCCGCTTTCGCCAAGGAAAAAGACAGCCTGCTGGCCTCGCTGCGCGAGCAGCGGCGCGAGCAGTTCTTCCGTGCCTACATGAACCAGGTGCGCGCCCGCTATCCGGTCGAGCGGCGAGCACCCCTCTCCCGACCGGTGGCCTGAGCCATGCACGTCGAGATCCGAAAGGCCGGTGACGTGGTCGTGGTCGACCTCAAGGGCAAGCTGACCGCAGGACTGGGCGATCAGATCCTGCGCGAAACCCTCGATGAACTGTTAGGCGAGGACTGGAAGAAGATCCTGCTCAACCTGTCCGAGGTGAGCTTCATGGACAGCGCAGGCGTTGGCGAGCTGGTGGCGGGGCTGCGCACAGCCAGGAACTTGGGGGCGAGCTTGAAGCTGCTCAACACCAACGAACGGATCCACTCCACCCTCTACATCGCCCGACTGCTCCCGATCTTCGAGGTGTTTCGCAGCCAGGACGAGGCGCTCGCCACCTTCGTCTGACGTCGCCTCACTCCTCCTCGCCGGCCAGCGCCACGTTCACCGGGTCGTTGGAGACCACCTTGAGCTCCACCGAACACTCCGGGCAGTTCATGGTCTCGCCCACATCCACGTCGTAGCCGTCGAGTTCCAGGTCCGACTCGCATTCCGGACAACGGGTCATGCCTCACCTCCTGCGTGCCACCACGTACCCTGCCAAGTCCCTCAGCGGAGCGGCTCGAGCCCCGAAGCCGGTCAGCGCTTGCTGGCTCACCACCACCAGCTCCCGAGCCAACTGGCGGGCGCCTTCCGTCCCCGAGAAGGACACGAAGGTGGTCTTCTTGGCGTCCTGACCCAGGTCCTTGCCGACATCGACACCGCCCTCGACGTCGATCAAGTCGTCGACGATCTGGAAGGCCAGGCCCAGGTTCTTCGCGTAGGCCTTGACGGCCTGGGTCTCCCAGGCGCCGGCCCTGGCGGCGGCCGCCCCCACCGCGGCGGCGGTCATGAAGAGGACGCCGGTCTTGCGGCTGTGAATGAACTCGAGAGTGGGGAAATCGATAGGCCGGTCGGTCATCGCCAAGTCCATGGCCTGCCCGGCGATCATCCCGCCGCGGCCCACCGCCCGGGCCAAGTCCTTGGCGATCGCGGAGCGAGCCGCTGCCTCGGGTGCCCCAGCCCAGCCCCCGGCCAGAATCTCGTAGGCGTCGCTGAGCAGCGCGAAGGCGGCCAGGATGGCCGTGGCTTCTCCGTGGCGGACGTGGCAAGCCGGACGGCCCCTCCGGGTCTTGGCGTCGTCCATGGAGGGCAGGTCGTCGAGGATCAGGCTCGCGGTATGCACCATCTCCACCGCGCAGGCGGCCGGGAGCACGGCGCCAGGGTCGCCGTGCAGGATCTCCGCCACCAGCAGCGAGAGGATCGGTCGCAGTCGTTTGGCGGGTGCGAAAAGGCTGTCCTCGATAGCCCGGTCCACCGCCGGGGCTTCACCGGGGGCGACCAGGCGGCGCAGCGCCTCCTCCACCAGGAGACGCTTCTCCTCCAAGGTGGCCTCGAGGGCGACAAAGTCGGGCGCGGGCTCGGTGGCGGGGGTCAAGGCAGCGGCTCCGGCCGCCATCTTAAACCGAAGCGGCTCGCGCGGCGGCTCTCACCGCGATGATAGAATCCGCCGCGAAATGGACTATAAAGACGCGGGGGTCGACATCCCCGCAGCCGAAGCCGCCAAGACCCGGATCAAGGCCCTCGCCCAGGCGACCTTCAGCCCATCGGTGCTGACCGAGATTGGCGCTTTCGGCGGGATGTTCCGGGCCGACTTCGCGAGCTACCAAGAGCCGGTGCTGGTCGCCTCCACCGACGGCGTGGGCACCAAGATCCAGGTCGCCATCGCCGCCGGCGTTCACGACACGGTGGGCTACGATCTGGTGGCCCACTGCGTAGACGACATCCTGGTGCAGGGCGCGCAGCCTCTCTTCTTCATGGACTACATCGCGGTGGGCAAGATGGACCCCGACCGCATCGAAGCCATCGTCCGCGGCTTCGCGCGGGCCTGCTCCGAGTTCGGGTGTCCGCTCATCGGCGGCGAGACCGCGGAGATGCCCGGGACCTATGCCGCCCACGACTACGATCTGGCGGGCTTCATCGTGGGTGTGGTCGACAAGAAGAAGGCCCTCCCCCAGGGAGTGCGGGAGGGGGACCTACTCTTGGGCCTGCCCTCGGCCGGGCTCCACACCAACGGCTACAGCCTGGCGCGCCGAGTTCTCTTCGAGGTCCAGGGCTTTCGGATCGACACCTCTCTCGATACTCTGGGGTGCACGGTCGGTGACGCCCTGCTGGCACCCCACCGGAGCTACCTAGCCGCGCTCGACCCCTTGCTGGCCAGGGGGAAGATCCGGGCCCTGGCCCACATTACCGGGGGAGGCTTTCCCGGCAACATCCCCCGGGTCCTGCCCGTTGGCCTGGCCGCCCGCATCCGAGCCGACGCCTGGCCGGTCCCGCCGCTCTTCACCCTGATCCAAGAGGCGGGTTCGGTCAGCGATGAGGAGATGTTCCGCACCTTCAACATGGGAATCGGCATGGTGCTGGTGGTGAGCCCCCAGGACCTTCACGACGTCGAGCACTCCCTGGAGCGTCGGGGAGAAAGCTCTTTTCTCCTGGGCTCGCTGGTGCCGGGCTCGGGCGTGATCTTCGAGTGACGGCGATCGGGGTCCTGGCCAGCGGCCGCGGCTCCAACCTTCAGGCGTTGATCGAGGCCGCCGCCGCAGGGGCGTTAGGTGGTCGGATCGCCGTGGTGTTGAGCAACCTGGAGAGCGCACCGGCCCTGGACCGCGCCCGCCGGGCCGGCATACCCGCCGTGTTCCGAGATCATCGGGGCCGGCGGCGGGAGGACTTCGACCAGGAACTGGTGGGGGTTCTCCAGCACCACCAGGTGGAGCTGGTCTGCTTGGCGGGCTACCTGCGGATCCTCTCTCCGGTCTTCATCCGCGCCTTCCCTGGCCGGATCTTGAACGTCCACCCGTCGCTCCTGCCCGCCTTTCCCGGCCTGGAGGCCCCGCGCCAAGCCTGGGAGCACGGAGCCAAGGTGAGCGGGGCCACCGTCCACCTGGTCGACGAGGACCTGGACTCGGGGCCCATTGTGTTGCAGGAGGTGGTGCCGGTGCTCGATGCCGACACGCCCGAGACTCTGGCCCGCAGGATCCTGACCGTCGAGCACCGCCTCTACCCCCAGGCGGTGCGACTGCTGCTCGAGGGCCAGCTTCGATTCGAGGGCCGGCGGGTCCTGGCGGCGGAGGCCTCCCGGTGACGCCAGACCAAGCTCTCGTCTACCTCACCAAGGGTTGCGTCGACGTGGTCACGGTGGAGGCTCTGCGCGCCAAGCTCGGGGCCGGCCGCCCGCTCACCGTCAAGGTCGGCTTCGATCCCACCGCCCCCGACATCCATCTTGGCCATACGGTCCTGATTCGCAAGATGAAGCACTTCCAGGACTTGGGCCACCGGGTGATCTTCGTGATCGGGGACTTCACCGGCATGATCGGCGACCCCAGCGGCAAGTCGAAGACGCGCCCCCCGCTGTCCCGCCAGGACATCGAGCAGAACGCCGAGACCTACAAGACGCAGGTCTTCAAGATCCTCGACCCGGCGAAGACAGACGTGCGCTTCAACCGAGAATGGCTGGGCGCCCTCGGCTCCGACGGCTTGGTCCGGCTCGCCGCCACCTACAACGTCGCCCGCATGCTGGAGCGCCGTGATTTCCGCCAGCGCTACGAGGCCGGGCAGTCGATATCGGTCCACGAGTTCCTGTACCCGTTGGCGCAGGCCTACGACTCGGTCGCGCTCAAAGCCGACGTCGAGCTCGGCGGCACCGACCAACTCTTCAACCTGAACGTCGGGCGCGACATCATGCCGAGCTACGGTCTTGAGCCGCAGGTCGTCATGACCACGCCCCTGCTCGAGGGTTTGGACGGGGTCGAGAAGATGTCCAAGAGCCTCGGCAACTACGTGGGCGTCACCGAAGCCCCCGCTGAGATGTACGCCAAGCTTCTTTCCATCTCCGACACCCTGATGTGGCGCTACTACACCCTGCTGACCGACCTGACCCCGGCGGAGATCGAGGCCGAGCAGGCCATCGGCCGGCCCATGGCCTCCAAGCTGGCCCTGGCGCGCAGCATCGTGGCCGATTTCCACGGCGCGGCGGCCGGCCAGGCTGCCGAGGCCGAATGGAGACGGGTTCACCAGCAGCACCAAACGCCTACCGGGATTCCGGAGGTGCCGCTCCCGCCCGGCCGCTACAAGCCCCGGGACCTGTTGGCCGCCCACGGCCTGGCTCGGTCGAAGAGCGACGCCGAACGCCTGCTCCGCCAGCGTGCGGTCAAGCGGGACGGCGCCGTGCTGGAGGCGGGGGCCGACATCGTCGCCGAGGCGGGCAGCTTCGTGCTCTCGGTGGGCCCCACCCGCTTCTTGCGCTTCCTGGTTCCGGGAGACCCTGGCGACCCTACCCGGGCTTGACAAGCCGCCGGCGCCGAAGTACATTTCTCTTCTGCCGGGGGCGTTCAGCAGGGGCACGGAGCAGCGGTCGTTCCACCCAGTCGCACCTCCCGAAACAAAGACCAGAGAGGGCCTTGACAAGCCCGGCCGGCTTCGGTATTCTGGTCGAGTCCCCTGAAGAGGGGTGGCTCTTTGAAAACTAGGTAGTGCAAGACGTTTCTTGAAGCGAGGTTCAGCTCAAGGACCAATCGTATCTTCGGTTCACGGGCCCCGCCGACGGGTGGCAACACCCTTCCCCGGTGGCTCAGATTTTAACTGGAGAGTTTGATCCTGGCTCAGAATCAACGCTGGCGGCGTGCCTAACACATGCAAGTCGAGCGCGAAAGGGGGGCAACCCCCAAGTAGAGCGGCGAACGGGTGAGTAACGCGTGGGTAATCTACCCTTGAGTGGGGAATAACACCGGGAAACTGGTGCTAATACCGCATGACATCCCTGGGCCTTCGGGTCTGGAGATCAAAGCTGGGGACCGAAAGGCCTAGCGCTAAAGGAGGAGCCCGCGTCCGATTAGCTAGTTGGCGGGGTAACGGCCCACCAAGGCGACGATCGGTAGCCGGCCTGAGAGGGCGGACGGCCACACTGGGACTGAGACACGGCCCAGACTCCTA
>Ga0209342_10005374_pt1 | contig 13134 bp, 16 predicted proteins | sample RifCSP16_2_FD_184023 | JGI IMG/M metagenome (GOLD analysis project Ga0209342, IMG submission 184023) | Soil microbial communities from Rifle, Colorado - Rifle CSP2_sed 16_2 (SPAdes) (version 2) | ecosystem: Environmental > Terrestrial > Deep subsurface > Rock core/Sediment | place: Rifle... | reverse complement strand
TTACTTCCGGGCGCGCTAGCGCGCGTGCCTTAAACTGTTTGAAAGTGCTAGTCATTTCTGATTTCCTTCATCCGATTCCGCGCAATCTTGAGCTCCCTGTTCGGAGTCTTTTTGCTCTTCTTCACGAACTGGTGAAGTACCACGATCTTCCGCGCGACCACAGTGCAAAAGAATACGCGCGCAATACCTTCAGCAGCCTTGAGTCTCAACTCGAACAGCCCATCGCCCATTGGAAGAGTGTGAGGCATTCCGAGGTCGGGGCCATAAATCTCCATGCGCTCGGCGTATCGCACAAAGCGGGCAACAAAACCGTCCGGCAGCGCGCGGATCTCAGCATCGACTCGATCGCTGTAAAAGGTGACCTTCCAGTTCACGGCCCTAGTATAGCGGATTCGCTATGTCTGCTTTGATCTGAATTGCGAGGGCAACGTTCGCGTTGAGCGGCGCGCCGCCACCGCCGCAAACTAAATGCGTGCTGCGTATCGGCGCGTCCGCTCTCGAATGATGGGATGGACTCCCCCTGATCTTTTGGCGGCATCATTGTGCCCGCTGGCCTCATGTGGTGTGGGGTGTCAGCAATCAACCAGAAGGAGTCAGAAATGAATACTACCGCTGCTTTGCCCATGGTGGGTGTGGATCTGGCCAAGTCCGTTTTCCAGCTGGCCGTTGCCGATGGCGCCTGGCGCGGCCTGCACCACGCTCCTGTCGATACCAGGCGTGGGCCTTTTGACCGCTACCGCCATGGTGGCAGCCACCAGCGGCGATGTGAGCCACTTTCGCGATGCGCGCCACTTCGCCTCCTGGTTCGGCTTGACCCCCAAGGAGCATTCCTCCGGCGGCACGCACCATCCGGGGCGTATCTCCAAGCGCGGGGATCGGTACTTGCGCATGTTGCTCACCCATGGGGCACGCTCGGTGCTGCGCGCCTCCAGCGTGGCTCGTCAGGCAGGACGCCCCATCGATGACCTGCGCCACTGGGCATTGACGGTGCAGGGTCGCACCAACCACAACAAGGCGGCGTGCGCGCTGGCCAACAAGATGGCGCGCATCTGCTACGCCACGCTGCGCGATGGCGAACCGTATGGAACACCGGCGCGGCTTGGCAAGAAGATCACGCGCACCGCCTTCGCGCTGCCGGCTTGAACAGGACTCACCTTGAACCCAAACCTCCCACCGCTTGCGTAGAGATCGATCGCCCATCATGGCACCCAGGGTCGCACCCGCACCGCTTGACGCCGATAACTCTGCGGGCAGCTTCACGCTTGCCGCTTGTAACGATTGGCGCTGTGGTGCCGCAGATTCCATGTCGGGACGGACCATTACGAGTCCACTTCAGATGCCGGATATACGACTGCAGGCTCAACCCTTTTTGCCATCCCTATCGATCAGTCTCTTTCTTTTTGGGGGGAGTCCATATACGCGGTTAGGTGTCTTCATCGTCATCGCCATCAGGAAAGTCGCTCTCGAGACACGGAAGTGGATGCCCGGCGACACGGGCGGCCTCCCACACGTGATCGAGCACAGTCGCCAGCACGCCAGAGACGCTCGCCTCGATCTCCTCTTTGGTAAATCTCTTCGGATCGAGTTGCAAGGCCACGAGGAACGCCGCTTCCTCAAACCATGCCGACAGGTTGAACGCGATGTCTCCTGCCTCACCTAAACCGTGTTTCTTGGCGAGAGCTGCCTCGATCGCCTTTCTCGCTGCCCGTTGACGCTGCAGTAGGGCGCGTTCAGACAGCCCAGAAAGCGTGGGACCGAGCACCTCAGAGGTTTTCGCTCGCGCCGAGCGTCGAGCCGCCTGCGAGCGCTCGAATTCTGCGCGGAAGCGGTCGTGACGTCGGGCAGTCATAGCGTGAGATCCGCGCATGAACACCTAACGTCCGCGATGACGCGCACGAGCGAGCGCGCGAAGCGCCGCTCGCGAAGTGTCGCTGTCCATCGCGCGGTTAGGCTGCCGGCCTGCATTTGCAATCATTGAGGAATAGCAGTACCCGAGTAGTTGAAGCTCACTGGGCGCCAGCCTGGTATGTACATGGTGTCCAGGCTCTTGATCCGGAATCCTCCTGCCTCAATAAGGGCGGGGATCGGCCGATTAAGGTTGCACCCGCCGCCAAGCCGCTTCCATATCGGATTTAGACGATCCTGCCAGCGGCGGACACTCGCATCTGGCGCCGACCCATGCTCACAGAAAATCAGTTCCCCGCCTGGCCGGAGGACCCGGCTCATCTGCCGAAGTGCGGGGGTCGTATCCGGAATAGTGCAGAGTGTGTACGTCACAAGTACGGTATCGATACTGTTGTCCTCAAGCGGGATCTCATCGCCCGGCAAGCCAATGAACTCCACCTCGAAGGGGAGCGAGCGCACGGCCCGCTCCGCCATCCGGGTCATCTCCGGCGCTGGATCGAGGCCCCAGACCTTGCTCACCTTCGTAGAATCATAGAATGGGAGATTCAAGCCAGAACCGATGCCAACCTCGAGAACGCGCCCGCGGGCGCGCGGCACCACCTTCTCGCGCTGGCGCATGTTCGGCTTCAAGCCACACGTGAAGTGGACGACTCTCGGAAGAATGTACCTGCTATACAGACCCATCAATTCCTCGTGGCGTTTGCCGCGCGTGTCGGCAGCCGTCACCGTTCACCCGGCCGAGGGGTGGCGCGCAGCGCCGCTCCCGAGACTCGGGTGCAACGGTTTGTTAGGGCTCAAATAACTTGTGTAGGTCATTTACGAATGTTCCCAGAATTTTTCCCGTAGTTAATCCTTTGTTTCGGTGGCCAAGATCCTTACGAATTGCTAAGAAAAGATCCTCGACGGCGAAAAACATTAGCCCAGGCATTTTGTTGTCGGTATTCGCATTAGCAGAATATCTGCGGAATTTGTTCAATTCCTGCACTACATCGTCTGAACCCCAAATAATGAGCCGTTGAATAATGCTAGAGAATTTTCCCGCGACTTCGGCTTCGGTTAGGGGAGCCAAACCCATCTTTTCGCCATTGATTACCCGGAAAATAAACTCAAGTAGTTCTTCGTACACTGGGGCTTTCTTGTCCCTAAGCTCCTTCAGGACGTTGTTACGTTGCTCAAGATGCTTTGATACAAGAACCGACACCACCGAAACCAAGACGGTGGTAACTGCCGCAAGAATTCCAGCAGCGACTGTGGGATTAAGCTGATTGAACGAAGACCAAAACAGCTTAAGAACGTAATCGTCCGCTAATCCCCATCCTATCGTAGCCGAGGTGGATGTGTCAGCGTTCGTCCTTTTGGCGAGGGAGATGAACGATGACGGGCAAGACGAAGGTAGCTGGGGGCGGGGCGGCGGCGAAGCGCGCGTACTGGGGTAAGCGCATCACCGAGTGGGAGCGCTCGGGGCAGACACAGAAGGCGTTCTGCGCCCAGCGGGGATTGGCGCTGTCGACGTTTCAGTGGTGGCGCGTGCGCGGGAAGCGGCGCGAGGCGATGGAGTCTGCGGCACCATTCCTGCCGATCGCGATGGGCACGATGAGTGCGATGAACGTGGTGGAGGTCGAGCTTCGCTCCCGTACCCGCATGCGTTTCGAAGGCGAGGCGGCGCTGCAGGCGGTGGCGCAGTTGGTGGCGCGCGTCAAATGATGCTCGGTGGTAGTGCGAAGGCGTATGTGTGCGCCGAGCCCGTGGACATGCGCAAATCAATCGACGGCCTGGCGCAGCTGGTGGCCCCGCTACTGCGGGGTGATGCGTTCTCGGGGGGCGTATTCGTATTCCTGTCGCGCCGGCGCGAGAAGGTGAAACTCTTGTGGTGGGATCGGCACGGATTCTGGCTCGCCTACAAGCGGCTTGAGCGCGGGCGCTTTCCGGATCCTCAAGTACTCGCCTCACGCGGGGTCACCGTCGCGGAGCTTTGGTTGTGGCTCGAAGGTGTGGATCTGTCTCGTACACGCAGGCTTGCGGTGGTGAACGCAATACGCATTGCGTAATCGCGCGAAAGAAATCGAAAGAAATTCACTCATAGAATGAGGCAAACAGTCAACGCATCAGAGAGCGAATCGTTATTCGGATGTGACCTCCCAAGCTTCTTTCTCCGAGCGCAATCGCGTTGTTCTTCCAGACGATGTCGAGCAACTAAAGGCGCTCATCGCCCAGCGCGATGCCACGATCGAGATGCTTACCGCCGCGCTCGAATCACTCAAGCAACAATTCCTCAGTCTTCGCCGCGCACAGTTTGGCGCGAGCTCTGAGCGGATTGCGGGCCAGGCAGAACTGTTCATCGAGCCGGTGAGCCTACCGGTTCCACCGGTTCAGACCGAAACGATCACCTACGAGCGCGAGCGACGCGGGCGCCCGGCGCTGCCGAAGAACCTGCCGCGGGTGCGCCTCGAGTACGATCTCACAGACGCCGAGAAGAGCGACTTCGTGACCCTCACGCGCATTGGCGAGGAGCGAAGCGAAACGCTGGACTACATCCCGGCCAAGCTCCAGGTGATCGAGCATGTGCGGGCGAAGTATGCGGCCACGCGCAAATGCGACGGTAGCCAAACGGTGGTGAGCGCATCGATGCCACCGGCGCCACTGCCCAAATCGAACGCGAGCCCCAATTTGCTCTCCCACGTGCTGGTGTCCAAATATGCCGATCATCTGCCGTTGAACCGCATCGAAGGCATCTTCCGGCGCCACGGGGTGGAGCTGGCCCGCTCAACCCTTTGCGACTGGGTGCTCGGTTCCACCGAACTGCTCTCGGTGATCTACCAGGCGATGAAGACACACGTGCTCGCCGCCCCGAAGATTCACGCCGACGACACGATCCTGCCGCTTCAGGATCGTGGACGGGGCCGCACCGTGCAGGCAAGGCTGTGGGCTTATCTCGGGGCCGGTGCCAGACTCAACGATCGGTCCGAGTGGATCGAACATCCGGCAGCGGTATTCTACGAGTTCACCGACGATCGGCGTGGCGAGCACGCGCAACGCATGCTTGGCTCCTACCGGGGCTATCTGCAAGCCGACGCGTTCGCCGGCTTCAACGCGCTCTACCAGGACGGGCGCATCGTCGAAGTCGGTTGCTGGGCGCACGCCCGGCGCAAGTTCTTCGAGATCGCCGAAGCCGCTCCCAAGGACACACGCACCGCTGCCCACGAGGCCCTGGACTGGATCGGCCGGCTCTACGCGATCGAGCGCGCCATCGCCGATGAGCCACCGGACAAGATACGCACCCTCCGGCAAGCACAGTCGGCACCGGTGCTGGGCGAGTTGCGAATTTGGCTGGAGGGCACGCTGCGCACCATCCTGCCGCGCAGCCCCACGGCCGGAGCCATCGGCTACGCCTTGAACAATTGGCCGGCGCTCATCCGTTACCTCGATTCGGGGATCCTCGACATCGACAACAACGCCTGTCATGCCGGTAACGGCATGACAGGCGGAATGCCGCGTCCCGAATTATGCCGCCTCGCCCGTCTGGGGATTGATTTCCGGGCTATTAGCCGAGCGACCAATGTTCGTGACACGGCATAATCCGCGTGGTCTCCTGAGTTCGGCAATTGTGCCGAACAAGGAGAAACCACATGAAGACGGACGGTTTGGAAAGGGGCGGACTCCCCGGACCACTTGAGGCGTACGTCGACGCGTTTCTGGACGACCAACGGGCCGCCGGGTACTCGCCGAACACGTTGGCCGAGCGTAGGGCGATGGCCGTCGCCTTCGCGCGGTGGGCCGAAACGCAAGCCATCGCTGAGCTGTCCCTCGGCGAAGAGCACGTCACGGCCTTCATCACGCGCCGGCCGCAGCGGGCGGCCACCGAGAAAGAGCAGGCCACGGCACGCCGGTTCTTGGCCCATCTCCGCGCGCGCGGCGTCTTGCCGCCCGCGGAATCTCGGCCTGGGACACCTGCCGACGCGCTTGTGGCGCGCTACACCACCTTCCTGCGTCAGGATCGGGGACTCGCCGAGAATTCGATCCTGGTCTACGCACCCTGCGCTCGCGAGTTTCTTGCCTACCGGCTTGCGCAGGCGGGGACGCTCGCGCTCGACGGGTTGGATGCGGAGACGATTCGCGCATTCCTTCTCGGCCGGATCAGGAACCAGTCGTCGGAGTCGTCGCGGTTGGTGACCGTTGCGCTCCGCTCACTGCTCCGCTTCCTCTTCCTCCGCGGCGAAACACCGAGGGACTTCTCGGCGGCGGTCCCGACGATACGTACTTATCGCCAGGCGGGCGTGCCGGCGCTGTTGACGCCCGAGGAAGTCGAGCAGGTACTGGCGAGTCCGGATCGATCGACCCCCGGGGGTCGCCGTGACTACGCCATTCTCCTGCTGCTCGCCCGCCTGGGCATGCGTGCGAGCGAGGTGGTCTCGCTCGAGCTTGATGATTTGCGGTGGCGTACGGGCGAGCTTGTTGTTCGCGGCAAGGGACCTCGGGTGGACCATCTTCCGCTTCTCGCCGATGTGGGTCGGGCGGTGGCCGAGTATCTGCGCCACGACCGGGGCACCACCACGTCCCGACGCGCGTTCCTGCGCCTCATCCCGCCGCGGATCGGACTCACGCGTCCGTGTGCCATCGACCACATCGTCCGGTTGGCTCTCAGCCGTGCCGGCGTCCCGCCTCGGCGTCGGCACGTCGCCCACCTGTTTCGCCACAGCCTTGCGACACGGATGATCCGCCACGGTGCCTCCATTCCGGAAATCGCCGAGGTGCTTCGACATCGTGCGCAAAGCACCACAATGATTTACGCGAAGGTCTCGCTGGAAGCCCTTCGGACCGTGGCGCGGCCGTGGCCGATGGTCGGAGGTGCCTCATGACCGCGCTTCATGAGGCCCTCACCCAGTACGTAACGGTGCGCCGCGCGCTCGGGACGCGGTTGGCGGAGCCGGCGAACACGCTCCGACAGTTCGTCACGTTCCTCGAGCAGGAGGGTTCGTCGCGCATCACCACGGCGTTGGCGCTTCGGTGGGCGGCCGCACGCCCAGACGTGCAACGTGCCACCTGGGGCCGCCGCCTCTCGATGGTGAGGAAGTTCGCGGCCTGGCTCAGCGCCTTCGATCCGGAGACCGAGGTGCCACCTCGGCGTCTGCTGCCCTCGCGGCACCGGCGCCCTCGTCCCCACATCTATACGGAAGCTGAAACGCGAAGCCTGATGGCCGCGGCCGCGCGACGCCGATCGCGGACCGGCCTGCGCCCGCTGACGTACACGACCCTCATCGGGCTGCTGGCGGCCACCGGTCTGCGCCCAGGCGAGGCCCTCGCGCTGGATCGGGCCGACGTGGATCTCCAGAACGGGATCCTCTTGATCCGCGAGACAAAGTTCGGGAAGTCCCGCTTCGTCCCCGTCGCCGCCACAACGCGCCGCGCGCTGCAGCAATACGCCGCGCGACGCGATACGCTGTGTCCGTGTCCTCGGGCCCCCGCGTTCTTCCTGTCCGAACGCGGGCTGCGTCTTGTCGGCGCTACCGTTCGGGCGATGTTCGTCAGGCTCTCCCGCAGCGTCGGCCTTCGACCCGCGAACGGCTCGCTCCGGGCCGGCCGCGGGCCACGGCTCCAGGACTTTCGGCACACGTTTGTCACCCGTCGGTTAGTGGAGTGGTATCGCGCCGGGATGGACGTCACGCGCGAGTTGCCGAAGCTCGCGACCTATGTGGGCCACACCGAGGTCGGTTTCACCTACTGGTACATCGAGGCTGTCCCGGAGCTGCTGACGCTCGCCACCGAACGCCTCAGCGCACGACAGGACACGGGAGGTGCGCGATGAGCCCCTCGACATTTCCGGCCTTGCTGCAGCAGTTCTTCACCGAGCGCTTGCTGACGCAGCAAGGCGCGAGCCCGCACACCGTGGCCGGCTACCGCGACACCTTCCGCCTGCTGTTGCGGTTTGCTGCGGCACGTCTGCGTTGCGCACCGTCGGCGCTTCGCCTCGAGCAGCTCGATGCCCCGTTCCTTGAGAAATTCCTCGAACATCTAGAACGCGATCGCGGCAACCGGCCGCGCACCCGAAATCAGCGGCTCTCGGCCCTCCACGGCTTCTTTCGGTACGTCGCGCTCGCCGAACCGGCGCGCAGTCTGCAATGTCAGCGGATTCTCGCGATTCCGCCAAAGCGCTTCGAACGCGGGCCCGTGGCGTTTCTCACCCAGGACGAGGCGAAGGCTCTCATCGCCGCTCCGGATGTCGAAACCTGGATCGGCCGACGGGATCGCGCCCTCCTGGCACTGGCCCTCCAAACCGGCCTCCGCAATAGCGAGATCCGACGGCTGCGCCGTCAAAACGTCGAACTCGGCGTCGGGCCTCACGTTCGCTGTCTCGGCAAAGGACGCAAGACGAGGTGCACCCCATTGCGTCCAGATGTCGCCGCAATCCTGAAGACCTGGCTGCAGGAACGGCAGGGGGGCCCCGAGGATCCGGTCTTTCCCAGTTCCCGAGGCGGTGCTGCGTTGAGTGCTGATGCGTTTCAGGGGATCGTGGCGCGACACGCATCGACCGCCTGCCGAGCCTGTCCCTCGCTCAAGACCAAGCGCGTCACCCCGCACACGCTCCGTCACGCGGCCGCCATGGCCCTGCTTCAAGGCGGCGTCGATCTCAGTGTCATCGCACTCTGGCTGGGTCACGAATCGACGCAGTCCACTGAGATCTACCTGCATGCCGACATGCGATTGAAGGAGCGGGCGCTGGCGCACGCGACCTCCGCCGGCATTACGCCCCGCCGCTTCCACGCCCCCGATCGGTTGCTCGCGTTCCTGGAGGCCTTGTGATTATGCCGCCAACGCGGGTGCTCAGATCCGAGATCCGCCCCAGAATCGCGACGGCGGACCGCGAGGCGGCATAATTCGGGACGCGGCATTCCGCCTGCGAGCGTGCCATGCGACCGGTCGCAATCGGACGCAAAAACTTCTTGTTCGTGGGCTCCGACCGCGGCGGACATGCCGCCGCCGTGGCGTACTCGCTCATCCAGACCTGCAAGCTGCACAACATCGAGCCCTTCGCCTATCTCTCCGATGTGTTGCGCCGCCTGCCCAGCTACCCGATCAATCGCGTGGCCGAGTTGCTGCCCTTCCGCTGGAAGCCCGTCGCTTAACCTCAGCTTTCCCGTATCATTACCAGAGCATCCCCGCAACCACGGGGATTACCGGACGATTACTTTCGTTCCGCATATATTCTTTCGTGTCGATCTTCGCAATCTCGGCATCAAGTGCGCTTGAATCCCCCTCGTGTGGATTTAACCTCGAAGCGGCGATACCGGAATGAGCGGCCTTTCCGTGACTGCCGATCGCGTGCTGACGGTCTACGCTGCCGGCAAGACGAGGAAGGCCGCGCGAGGTCCCGAGGACGCTACCGCCTGACAGGCTGGCGCATTCGGGCCGTGTAATGTCGGGCGATGTGTGTGGCGCCACGGATTCATGTATGTTCACGCCGGGAGGTGCCTATATGAGATCAATCACGCTTGCTGCCTTGCTGTTCGCGTCCACGTGCGCTTTCGCCCAATCACAGCACTTTGGGTTCAAGGAATTCGTTCTTGGTGGTGACGCAGCGACTGTCGAAAAGAACCCTAGGTTCTTGTGCAAAACAAATAAAGACAATCTTATGGCTGATCGAACGTGCACCCTTCGCCCGGGGGAAAAGGAAACAATTGCCGGTGTTCAGGTCCGTCTTATGTTCCTCAATTTCTATGATAGAACATTGCATTCGATGGGTATTTCATTCGCCCCTGAAGATTTTGATCAAGTCGTCAATGCTCTCAAGGAGAAATACGGCGAAGCCAAATTGACGACCGAGCGGTTTCAGAACCGGATGGGTGCCACCTTTGAAAACCATACTCTTACTTGGCGCAGACCCGGGGAAACAGTCAAAGCTACCCAATTCTTAGGCAGTCTTGATACGTCCAATATTGCGTTCCGAACTGATTACGCAGTTGAAGAATTTACGCGGCGTAAGAGGCCGTCGGTCAAGAAACAAGCGAAGGACTTGTAGCCTGCTGCATCCTCCGAGGCGTAGCCGGTATCGAAGGTGCAACTGCGCTAACAACTGAACGGGGGACCATCACGATGATCATTGTTCGCATCGCGCTGGCGGCCAATCTGGTAGACCTGGAGTTAGGCCGAGCCGCTAGTACTTCACTTGGATAAATGGGCGGTTGTCGTCAAAACCGTTTGGGTATATCTGAAGTTCGTGATGCCCGGTATTGGCAACGCGAGAGTACAGCGCAAAGTAATGGCGATCATGGTACTGCAACTCTTTCTTTGTGAGTTTTTCGGAGGCTGCCGCGCGGTGGTTGCGCGCGGCGCGCTCATCGTCGTACACCCAGATGAAGGCGTTTCGGTCGCTCTTTGTGTCCTGTTTCAATCGTTCGCCTAGGGCGCGTAGGTCTGCCTCACTCGGATTGACTTTAGTCACAACTATGACCCGTGAGAATCCACCGTTTGCAATGCTCCGCTGCTCAAGAACCTTGTACGAGAGATGGCTAGCAGGTGTTTGAGCGATTGATCCATGGTTAAGCAATATTAGGACCGCCAGTAGCGCGGTCAATAGTTCGCGCTTTAAAATATGATCGTTCATGCGTCCCTCCACAATAGAATGAATGAACGTAATCCCAAAAGGCCTACTAGCAAAGCTGCCCAAGGGGTCAGTGAGTAAAGGTTTAGTAGGTTCTGTATCGAACCCATGCGCTGGTAGATAAAGAGAGCGGTGACTACCAACGGTGCCACGAAGAAAAGCCCCCATTGGAATTGTCGGTAGTAAGCCCGGCGCCTAGCGCAGGCGAGCCAACTATCGCGTGTCGGTGGTACGTCGGGGGCTGTTTCGGACAACATAAGACGCTGGGGCGTCGTAGCTAGTATGTTGGCTGCAATCGGGGCAATTCCTTCTCGTATGACAGTGGCTAGGCGCTCTATCTCATAACCTTCACGTGCATAGAATTGGTAAGCGAGAACTGAGCTTACCCAGAGGCCGACCAACCAGAGCGATGATAACGAAAATGAAGCAGCGCGCGTAAACGTGGCGGCGAGGACTGCAACAATGATCAGCTGCACCATGCGCTGAAGGTTGGACCTCCTTGCTATCTCAGACTTGATGGCGCTGAAGTCAGCAAGCAAGCAATCGATCTGCTTCTTTTGCCTATCGTTTAGCTCATCCACCTGGTATCTCTTCGTTGATTGAATCGGGCAAAAGCTGCATGTGTCCAGTTCGGTGTCTGGCGCCCGTTTGAGTATCACGGGGGCCTACGGATACATTGGTCTCCCTCTTCTGATAATCCTACTCGCTTCGGATGCGGCTTGCTAAAGATCGTCCGGGATCGTTCATTGTCGTCTCATTGAGTGCAAGGAAGGCCGCTTTGGTCCGCATTGGATCAAATTGGATGTCCTTGGAATGTCATTGGCTGTGGCCGGGTTAGGTGTGATCATTTTTCGCCGCCATTTTTAATTTTATTTTCTGCTGTTCTTGATATTCGGATCTCCTTGGACGATTGCATTCTTGCATCGGCCTGGGACGCGGAGCTATAGTCGCGCAGAGCTTGGTTAGAAGTTTACGAGGTGCAACGGGTGGTGATTGAGCGCGCGCGCGCCCGGAGCGCAAGCGAGGACGCACGCGCTCACTCAAGATCTGGAGTGCATGTAGAAAGCCGCCCCCCTAACTAACAGGGGGGTCAGGTCAACCCCAGTTTATCGTCCAAGAGGGTCTAAATCTCGTGCGGTTTGATTGGTATCAGGCGACGTTCGCGGAGAAATCTCCGAAGGGGGTTTTGGAAGCCCTACTAGCCGCGTACGGTCCTGGGTCAGGAATAAGCCCGTTTACGCCGCTGTACGGCTACGGCGAGGGCTATGCAGTGGTGGAGGGCGACCTGGTGCGGGCGAGGGTCCTGGCGGATGACCAGGGCGTGCATGAGTTACGGAAGAAACATGTGCACGCCTGGGCCACGTCCGACGATACGGATGCGTTTGTCGACTGTGTGCGGAACGAGTGGCCGGACAAGCACCTTGTGACGCGCATGGATCCGGAAAACGATTTCGATGAGCCGGGCGTGTTCGAACGCTTGCTCGCGGTGTGCCTGGCGCGCGGGTTCGCGGACGATGTGAAGTTGTACCGCCACGGTGACTGGGACCGCCTGGTCGATGGCCGAACACTGTACATGGGCGCGCCATCATCGGACGTTCGCGCTCGCTTGTACGAAAAGGGCAAGCAGCTCCGCAGTCAGGTCGATACGAGTGGCGAACTCCTGTCGCTTGACTGGACGCGCCTTGAGATCCAGATAAGACCACAGGGAGAAGCGCGCCTTGCAGCGGCATCGATGACGCCAGAGGAAGCCTGGGGCTGTTCGCAGTGGACGCACTCTCTGCTGAGGGATGTGACGGGATTGGATGTGCCGCGGGTCCGGATGCGCGTATGGCGCAAGAGCGACGATCAACGGGCCTTCGAGTGGATGTGCAAGCAGTACGGACGGATGCTGGAGCGGCTGCTGCCGGATCTCGGAGATTGGCCCGTGGTCGGATTGCAGATCGGGTCCGAGATTGAGCGTCAGGCGCGGCTTCAGCGGTATGGGCGTGCGTGATCGGGCATGGGTACGGTAATCATGGAATGGATCGATGCAACAAAGTCCAATAGCATCCGAGAGTAAAGCGGGTAGCTTTGCGGGTATCCTACGCGGTCAGATTCTCTTATTCCCTTTAACGGCGCGGCTTTCCGGCGACAGTACGCTACCCCATGCGGGTGCGGGATTTCTCGCGCTTTGGATTCGTGGACGTGCTGTTCCCCAACCAGGACGTGCAGGACGAATGAAAAACTGTTCCGCGTGCCGCCGGTGATCTCTTCAGGCAGGCTGTCATGGCTGCAGGAACTCGAGCAGTTCCTGCTCCAGTTGCAGCACGGCCTTCGGGTTGGCAAGCGCATCGCCTGAGATACGGAACACGTCCTCGACACGTTCGCCCAGCGTGACGATTTTCGCCGTGTGCACGCTGATCTCGTACTGCCCGAGCAGCCGCGCAATGCCGTAAAGCAGTCCGGGCCGGTCGCCCGCGATGATGGAAAGCGCGTAGTACAGGCCCTTTTCGTCGGGCACGATGTGCACTTCCGGGGTGATCGGGAAATGCCTGAGCTGACGCGACATGCGCACCTGGGGCGGCGGCGGAACTGCGGCCTGCTGCTCGAGCCGTTCGGCCAGGTCGTGCTCGATCAGGTTGATCATGTCCCGG
>Ga0209342_10005373_pt1 | contig 13135 bp, 19 predicted proteins | sample RifCSP16_2_FD_184023 | JGI IMG/M metagenome (GOLD analysis project Ga0209342, IMG submission 184023) | Soil microbial communities from Rifle, Colorado - Rifle CSP2_sed 16_2 (SPAdes) (version 2) | ecosystem: Environmental > Terrestrial > Deep subsurface > Rock core/Sediment | place: Rifle... | reverse complement strand
TTATTATATGGCATTAATTTGTGAAATAAATTGTGTTTGAAGAACACTGTCAGATTTGTGGCATTAAGGTAAAGAAAGAAACAGTAATCAAAAGATTTGGAAAATATTTTTGTAATAGTGACCATGTACAGCAATACGTAGCAAGAAAGATGGAAGAAGAAAAACGTATGGAAGAGGAAAGAAGGAGACATCCGACGTGGTGGATGTTGCTAAAGTGCTATCTATTCAATCAGAAAGACCTACCGACGTTACAATTCTTGGAATTATCTACATAGTTTTTGGCATCCTGATGGTAGTATCTGTTGTCATGGTTGTAGCATTTACCTCAATGATGGGAAGTTATTCTGGTATGTTAGGAAGCATGATGGGAGGCACCATGGCGGTTTTTGGAGGAGTTATTGCAGTAGGTGTCGGGATCCTTGCAACAATTGAGTTTATGATAGACTGGGCATTATTTAGTGGTAAAAGAGGTGTGAGGATAGCGGTTATCTCTCTCGATGGCAGATCTCATTATATACACTGTGTCACTTTATTGGCTGGAAATCTATTTGTAATACCTCACATTGTTGTTGATCTGATCGTTTTCTTCTACATGTGGAAACCTAATGTCATTTCTTATTTTAACCAGAAGAACACCGGTTTTACGTGAAACCAGATTAAAAGATAAAAACTTTAACGGAGAATTTGTCTTACCAGATTCTGTAGTCTTTGTAATCTTGTGTATGACATGTTTGTTTTACGGGATAGTTGGTTGAGATCTATAATTAACAAATCTCTGGCAAGCATGATCTTGTTTTGGGAAAGAGTCTGTAATTCCGGTGTTCTAAGCCCCAAGATAGTTATCGGATACAATCCTTTTTCTTCAATCATATTTTCTAGTCCTTTATCATGTGGAAATCTCCAGCACAATAGTTTTTGTCCTATACATTTTGCATATGTAATAGCAGCATCAGATACTTTCGTGTTACACACAAGCATTTCATTGTTAAAGACGTTAGATAGATCTAAAAATCTGGCATGAGTGTATAATGACTCTTTTAATCCAGTGTATATTCCAGGGAAATTATGATATTTGCATTCAATCATGTATCTTTCGTTTGTAAGATGTGATTTAGCAACAAGATCTATCTCATGTTTTACACATTTTCCATTTACTTGCGATCTGGTTGCTTCAACATCATATCCATAGTTCTCAAGTATTTTTCCAACATAGGTTTCAAATGAGAATCCTGCCGGGCCCATTAACATGATTGATTCTTTTAGTCTGTATCGATGTTTGATTATTTGACCTTCGTCTACTGCTGCAAGAGCATTTAGAACCATCCTGTAAACTTCTCTTGTCCGCATACCATTTCGTAACTGTTCGCTAACTTTCTTTACAACTTGCTCGGCTAACTTTTTACTTGCTCCAGCACGAATGCACGTTACTTCTACTTTGTTACTATCAAATGGAACTGCCTGACCACTTGCCTTGATTACATAGATTTGTTTTTTCTGCATAATTTCAGACATGGATATATCTTTGATTAGGATCTCTTTAGTGTTTTATTTTTGATCAGATTGTTTCATTCTCATGAGAATTTGTTCAGTAATTTTATGCAGTTCAGCATTTGACCCTACACTGCATATTCTGGCCAGATCTGTTGTGGTTACAATTCCAACTAATTTATTTTGATTGGTTACAGGTACTCGGTGTATTTTTTTTACCTTCATTAGTTGAGCAAGCTCCCAGACTGTTTCATCAGAATTAATAGTAATCAACGGAGTAGACATTACATCTTTTAGTTTCGTAGAATATCCTTTATTTTTAGCAACAATTCTTCTGACAATGTCTCTTTCTGTGATTATTCCTGTTGCGATGTTATTCTCCATTACAACTATTCCTCCCACTTCTGCATTATCCATCATTTCAGATGCATCTTTAACTGTCATTGAAGAATCGATTGATATTACATTATTTTTCATGATATCTTTTACAAAAGTACTGTCGTCCATGCCATACTTCTATGGTTTTGACTTAAAAATGAGTAGATGATTATCATAGTTGAGTCTACACAAGCAGATGTAGAAATCTTCCTCTAATGATATGATTTGATATCAGATGTGATAATCAGAAGTACTTTTAAAGAAAAATGATTGTCAAGCCAATATATTGAATCACGAATCGGGTCTCCCTTTGATGAAACTTTCTTTAAATGATCTTTTGCCTGATTCATTATACAAATCACCTGCAGTAAGCATTAGACTAACTGATACTGTTGGAGACGCAGCAACATTACTATCTCATTACTTGGAATCATTTACTGATTCGTTAGTTGTTATAAAAGATGAAAAACCAGTAGGTGTAATAGGTGGAATCGAGCTTTTAGACGGTGTTTTAAAAAATCCGACCTCTGATTTTTTTGACAACACTTCAGTTGGCAAAATGATGAATGAGAAGCTAACTATCATTACAAAACAGACCAAATTATCAGATTTACTAAAACAATGGCAAGAAACTAGACGTGCTTTTGCAATCATATCAAATCCATATTCTGGTTTCTCTGCGATTTCTGCTAGAAAGATGCTTGAAATTGCTATTATGTATGGAGATGTCATGACAATTTCTGAAATTCCTAAAAAACGAGCTGTCACTTTTAATAATAATTACACGGTAAGGGACATCATAACTTCAATGTTTGAAAACAAAACTCGCAAGTTGATTCTTGAGCAAACATCCTCATTCATCAGTGACAGAATAATTATCGAGAAGATTGTTAGAGATTTGAACCATTTACATAACATTAAAGGGTTTTTAGATATGAAAGCATCCATCTTTAAATTAGAAAATGCAAAAGCGATTTCTGAAAATTCTAGCATTCAAGACGCATCCAAAATAATGTATGAAATGTTATCCCCATATCTTATGGCTAATGACCAGGCCATAAGCCCATGGGATGTTGTTATGAGTCTAAAATCAGAAAAGTTTGTACGATAAGGTCTACCTATTCCATCAATTTTATCTTGTACCCATGTTTGCTCATAATTTCTTGTACTTGATAATCATCAACTTGATCAAATTCACGGTAAAACTCTCCAACTGCATTAAAGTAGACAGGCGCTTGTAGAATTACAACTTTGTCTACTACTTTATTCATCTGATCAATAGTTTCTTTTGGTCCTACAGGTATTGCTACTATGATTTGCTTTGGTTTTTGTTTTTTTACCCATTGTATAGCTACAAACATGGTTGCACCTGTTGCAATTCCATCATCAACCAATACTATGGTTCTTCCTTCCAAATGATATTCTTTGGTGCCTCTAAATTTTATCAATCTACTTTCTATTTCCTTCATTTGTGCGGCTATCTCTGAATCAATGTATTTCTGGGGAACGTTTAGCATCATTGTAATGTCTGCATTTGGAAAATAACTTCCATCATGTGTCACTGCACCAATAGCAAGTTCCTGATTATGAGGAGCACCTACTTTTCTTGAAACTACGATATCCAGTTTTATACCTAATTCAGAAGCTATGACATCACCTGTAACTACACCGCCCCTTGGAATTGCTAGAATTATAGGATCTTCTTTTTTTAACCATTCTAGCTTTTTAGCAAGTCGTTTGGCTGCATCGGCTCTGTCTTTAAAGACAACATAAGAATCAGCGGGTTCCAACTGCAGTCTCCTTTTTTGATTTTTTCTGATTTTTTGTTTTGGTTAGATGGGTTACAAACCAATCAGCTGCAAGTCGTGCAACTTGTTCAAGTGTTCCAGGCTCTTCAAACAAATGCGTGGCACCAGGAACTATTACTAGTTTTTTTTCGATTTTAAGTAGGTTCAATGCTCCTTCATTCATCCCTATAACTGGGCTGTCGTTTCCCCCAACTATGAGAAGAGTTGGCGCTTTAACACGCGGCAATATTGGACCCGCCAAATCTGGTCGTCCTCCTCTTGAGACAATTGCGTTGATTACATCAGGACAATCAACTGAGGCAACCAACGCAGCTGCTGCTCCTGTACTTGCACCAAAATATCCTATACTAAGATTTTTAGTATCGGAATTTTTTATTATCCAGTTAGTGGTGCCAGCTAATCGTTTTGCTAACAATCCAATATCAAATCTAAGATGTGCTGTGTAGTCATCTACTTTTTCTTCCTCTTCCGTTAAAAGATCAATCAATAATGTAGCAAGACCAGCTTTTTGAAGAACTTGAGCAACATACTTGTTTCTAGGACTGTACCTGCTGCTTCCACTACCATGGGCAAACAACACAATCCCTTCAGCATTCTTTGGAATTGTCAAGTCAGCATGTAGTTTAATGGAATCAGTTGAAACTAATACGGAACGTACTTCGGTGTAATGCCCATGTCTTTTGCTTATTGGTGCCAATCCCACAATTCCATCTAGGATCATTGAATGACTTTCTTGATTACAGCAAGTACAATTTATCTTTAAACAGTCTCGTGCTAGACCGTGATCACATTCTTTACATGTACATACAGTATCACGTCCAATCTGATTATCTCTAACTTTGTTTAATTTTGAGCGATCATTCATAATAAAATCTCAATAACCCACAAAAGTATCCGGTAACCCTTGTTCATCTACCCAATGATGTGTTTCATTACATCTCCTACAAATTAAGACCTCTCTCCAATTTTGCATGACTGATTCTGGCATGGGTTCTAGACTTGACCATAGACCTACTTTAATACCTGCAGACTTTCCACAAAAATAACACAATCCTCGATCTGATTCATCAATACGTATTTTTTTTTCTGTGCTCAACAAGATGCCATCTGCGTATTCGAATAAAAAGCATAAATTCAATTATCATAGTTGGAAATCTAAAAAGGGTAATAACATCACCAAGACTCGGATTTTGGTAATCCTTTGGTTACCAGTCACCCTCAAAACATAGTTCCTTTCGGTTCTGTGCTTTTACTTAGCGGCTACTACCCGAAGGTAATGCTGAATCAGTTAATAAAAAAATGATCATGATTATCACTAATGATAATGCGTTTTAGTTTTCATAATACTGATATTACAAAATCAGAATAATAATTTCAATACTGAGAACTAACATTCATCTTTAAATGGAGATCCCTCGTCATTCACTTGGCGATAGGTACCTTGCATTTCAAATTCCATAACTTGTAATTCAAGGTGTCTTCGCTACTGTTGTAATGTTCTAGTTCGAATATTCTGCAGGAACATGTGAATGTGATCTTCTATCAGTGCGGGCAGACTATTCCTTCACAACCACCAGCAAATTCAGAATCGGCCACAATTTGCTTCTCACCATGTCCTTTTTCCTGGTCACCAATTGTCAATACTTGATCAGGTTTACTTCCGTATCGGTAAACACCGATTCCTATTTTCCTATTTGCACAAGTAACAGCCTTAATTTCTTGGACTGGATACTTGTTTACATCAATTACATTATCTAAAAATCTGACGCCAAGACTCACTGAAATCATAATAAAAAAAATATTCAGAGTTTGTTATTTTTTACTTCTGAAATGAGTAACGTACGCAACATATCCGCGTGTTTCTCCTCATCAGCTCTGATAGTTTGCCAGGTTTTTTCTGCTTGCTCATCACCGCATTTGTGAGCATCCTCGATATACCTGGTCACATGAGATAGGAATTCTAGTTTTTTTGCTAACTGCTTTGTTATGTTGTAACAGTTATCGTCTAGACATTGTTTTTGCATGAGTTAATTTTATATCGATAATATTTTAATCGCAAACTAGATTATCATAACTGATAACAGTCAAATTGTAATTTGTGAAAATTTTCTATATTTGTCATCTCTTTATTCGTCCAAACTTGATAATCATGATCCGTTTTTTATATAATGGCAACTAATTGTTGTTGGTAGCAGTCAACTAGGTAGGAATGTTAATGCGGGCAACTTCATTGACTGACTTTTGGTCTTAGGATTTTGAGCCTACTCCTAGAAAGCTGTTACCATTTTTAATAAGAAAGTTAATCAAACATGATAATGAGAATCTAGATATAAAAATAACAATTATTCATAACTATCGAGCAGTTTGATTTCTGATAAAACAAGTTTCTTTGAACTCATCTCAACTAGACATTCTGTTCGTACATTTAAAGAAAGAGAGTTGTCTGATAAAATTATCAAAAAGATCCTCATGGCAGCAAATAAAGCTCCGTCTGCTGGAAATTTACAATCATATAAAATATTTATTGTAACAAAAACTGATGATAAAAAGAAACTTGCCAATACTGCGCACGAACAAGATTTTATTGAGAAGGCATCAACAATACTTGTTTTCTGTGCTGATCCAATTGCTGTTTCTAAAGAATATGGAACACGCGGTAAAGAACTCTTCTGTATACAAGATGCCACTATTGCTTGTTCATATTCCCAACTTGCAGCTCAATCTCTTGGGCTTTCGTCAGTATGGGTCGGATCTTTTGATGAAAAGAAAGTTGCACAATCTCTTTCAATACTAGATGATTTGAAACCAGTAGCCATGTTAATCATAGGTTTTGCAGATGAAGAGCCTGAAATTACTGGTAGAAAACCACTAAATGAAATTAGCCATAGGATATGAGTATTATTATAAACATTATGACGAGTTCTATGTGAAATGGTATATTTTATTAAACTATGATCTTCTGCCAGTTTTGATTCTCATCAATGGGATTCTAATTTCATCCTTATATGCGAATTAACTTAATTCAATAAAATGAAACCTACGTTTGTAGTAGCATCATTAAATTTTGAACGCGACCTGACTATTTTGAAAGATGTTCTAAATAAACTTGAGATGAAAACCAATTATAAAGACTCTCACAAGTTTGCTGAAAAAGGTCAAAAAGCAGCAGGATGGTGGTTTTATGAGATTTATTGTAAACCCGATTTTATGGAAAAGGTTGCTCAGTTGGAATCCACAAATAAAAAAATAGACAATGAGAGAAAAATATTAGAAATTATTCAAGATACTCTAAAACAAAATAATTCTACTGCAAGGGTAAGGCTGTACAAAGATAAACCTTTCCTAGTTCACTGGTGGGCATGGTTAATGAAATAATCAAAATACTTTAGGTTTTATTGTAACAAATTCATTAGAGTTTTGAATAATCATTATAAACAGAATTTTTGGTTTATTATCATTTAAGTATAAATGTACTTATGATTGATGATGTTTGTATGTAATGTTATTTGTTAAACTTGCCATAAACACTTGGCATCATTTCACTGTCAAGACGGGACACTCTGCATGCTGAGATACCGTGGTTGCAACACTTCCCTGTAGAAGTTTTTTAAATCCACCAAGCCCACGAGAACCCATCACTATCAAATCTATTTTATGAGACTTTGCATAAGATAATAATTCGTCGCTTACAGAGATTGCTTCCAAAATAGTTGTTCTTAATGTTATTCCTGATTGTTTAGCCTTCATTTCCAATTTTGAAATAGCCTTTGACGCATCTGTTCTTTGTAACTTGAACAGTGCCTCCTCTTCACGTGAGTCTGAATATGGATGACCACCATATATCCTATGTATACAAGTGATCACAGTGAGTGCTGAGCTATATCTTTTTGCCATATCCAAGGCATAACCAAAAGCTCTGAGAGCGCATTCAGATTCGTCGTATGGAACAAGAATATTTTTGAACATGAGTTATGTAGTAGATACTTTTTTCTTAGTACCAATATCCATTGCTTCATCCACTGGACTAACAAAGATCTTTCCGTCCCCCTTAGAACCAGTACTAGCAGCATTGGCAATGGCGCTCATAACTTCCTGAACTTTTTGCTCATCTACTATTGTTACAATGGTTTCTATGGAGTTGAATTCTGCAACCTGACGCATCGTTCCTCTTGAGACCTCTACCAACGGACGTAGTCCTTCTCCTTGACCTCTTGCACCAATCACAGTAATTCCATTAACTCCGATCTTTTTCATAGCTGTTAATACTACTTGTAGTCTGTCACTTTGTATGAATGCTTCAATTCTTTTCATTACAAAAAAGTGTATTAAAACTCATTTAAACTGTACAAATAATTTCCGTCATTGATAATCACAATTGGTTTTGATTCAAATCACTTGAACTTGGAATATGTTATCTATCAATTATGATAATATCTACCTCTCTTTGAGATGCATTCCTTTTCAATATCATGATTACATATTTTGCATTCGCAATGCCGCAAAAGATTTGTTATCTTAGACAAGTTCTAACATTTAGAAATTAATCCTGAGATTCCTCAAATTTTTCATCTTGTTCATAGGACATCTCTAGCTCAGCTTGATGCATTTGTTCAAGTGCTTTTTCACGTTCCAACTCTTTCATTGTTTTTTCTTTCTCTACCTTTCGCGGTTTCTTACTTTTCATGACACATTTAACCAATTATTTAATATTAGATAGATCTAGATTATCATCTCTGAAAATCAGGGAAGCCACACGTATAGTCTAGTCTTGTCACCCTGTCTTAATTTTCATTGTTGATAATTGCATTGACGCTTTTTATTCATTGATTGCTGGTTTGTATTTGTGCAAATAGCTAAAAACATTATGAAAGCGCCGATTACAATAGACAAAGATTCACCCATTTATGATGCCATCATGGCTATGCGTGAAAAAAAAATCAGTAGGCTTGTTCTTATCGAACAAAAAAAGCCTATCGGAATAGTTACTGAAAAAGACATGGGTTTTTTCCTTTTGCAAGATAAGACCGATAGGGATATCGATGAGATTCACGTAGCTGAAGTAACAAAGAAACTGGTATCTGTAAGTGAAACTACAAAAGTTGGCGACTGTGCAAGGATGATGCTTGAAAAAGATTTCAGCTCTTTGGGTGTGAACTCAAATAGCACTATCATTGGAATAATTACCAAGACTGATCTGACAAAATATTATGCTGATACATATGGGGGCAAAAATCGTGTTAGCGATTTCATGACAAAATCATATGTCTCATCTTACTTAGATGAACCAATCCATAAGGTAGTCTCAAAAATGCTTGAAAATAAAATTTCAAGAATAATTGTTAAGAATCGTGATGATATTCCTACTGGAATCATTTCTTTCAGGGATCTTTTCAGAATAGCTCTTGATCTTGGAATGGAGGAATTCTTAGAAGACAATACTAGGGCTGACCTATCTGTGATATTTTCAAGGAAGGGATTCTTATCAGAGTCTGGTTTTGGCGCAATAACCACCGCAGCTCAGATAATGACTAGCGGCATTCTATCAGTCCTATTAAGTGACGATTTAGCAAAGGCCTGCACAATTCTGCTTGAAAACAGAGTAAAAGGACTTGGAGTCCTATCTGCAAAGGGGGATTTAGTGGGAATACTTACAAAAACGGACATCACACATGCGCTCGCCACTGCAGAGTGAAGTTCCGATAAAACTGGATGCACCTTATATGATGCAGCATAATTTCACTGGTGCTGGAATGATGAGGAGATAGTACTTGGTTTTTGACAAATGTATTCAAACTTGCAGTGGTTGCGTCGAAGCCTGCGAAGCTTGTATAACATCATGTCTTGTGGACAATGCAAGCGATGTAGTTCAGAATGGAGCGTTGCATCATAGTTTTCTTATTTTGAATATTAAAGCGTGATTTAAACAAATTAAAATAGTAAAATCATTTGAATAAATTTGATTGCAATTAAAGAAGTGCAAATGCAAATGTGGATGTAATAGGCAATTAATGAACATCTATTACGATGTTTGTATCCAATGTACTTTTGGAAATCATTTGATTAATTAGAATAAGCAGTATGCTTTGCCAATATGTTATAAAGATTCAAAACTTTTGTAAGCGATTCTGCCCGATTTCTTATTGTAACCACACTTATTCCTGATGCTTTAGAGATTTTTCTTTGAGATTGTTTTTCTGCATTGCTCATACATGACAAATAAAGAGCAGTAGCGGCCATGGCAACAGGGTTTTTTCCTGCCAAAATTCCTTTACCTTTCGCATTTGATAATATATCTAATGCATCTCTTCGTGTTCTTTCACTTATGCCTGCAGTACTAGCAATCCTATTAATAAAATCAGACGAATCGTAAGATTCCACTTTCAAATCCAAGGAGTTGATTAAGATTCTGATATGTCTTGAGAGATCTTTTACACTTACATTTCCTGCAGAAGCAATATCTTGTAATGATCTAGGAGCATTTGCTTCTCTACACGCAGTATAAAGGGACGCAAGAGCTAATGCAGAAATACTTCTACCTTTTGTCATTTTCTTAGCCAAGGCTTTTCTGTACAGATAAGCAGATTTTTCTATTACCGTATCAGGTATGACAAGTTTCATTTTCATTGTATTGAGAATGATAAATGCAGATCTTAAACTTCGTTCTGTTGATCGTGATTTGCTGCGATTATCCCAAATTCTGAGTCGACTAAATGTACTTTTCATATCAGAAGATAATGAATTGCCTGATGCATCCTTATCTTTAGAATCGATAACAGTAGCCAATCCCATATCGTCTATTGCCAATGTTGATTTACCTCCCGTTCTAGTTCTTTCAAGATACTGTTCGTTAGTGAAAACATGCTGTTCAGGGCCTGTGTCTTCAAGTTTTTCAGCCAAGACCAAGCCACATCGTGAACACAACACCTCACCGGTATTTCTATCAGTTATTAGATGTGCCTTGGGTTTCAAGCAGTTTTCATCAGTACATTTTACATTACTTACGCTAGTTTTTTCGTCTAAAATCAGTATATTCACTACTCCTTATGTAATTATAAAGAGTGCTTTAATGGCAAATTTTTCAAAAATTTTATGGGCATTTTTACGTATCAGTGAAATTCAAACCTAAATTGACTAAATCTAATCCAGATAACGGCAATTTTTGCTATGATTTTTGACAAGGATTTAGTCTGCAACTTTACTGCTTAGAGAGTTTCCGCCATTTGAAATGCGTCTACAATGTCTCGCGCAGTTACTATTCCGACCACCTTATCTTTGTCAGTCAGCACTAATCGTTTTATCTTTTTTTCAGCCATCAAATTGGCAGCTTCATTACCTCCCATACCAATCTTTGTTGTAATTAATGGTGTTGAACAGTATCCACCTACGTTTGATTTCAAATCAACTTCGTTAGCTAATACATTAACTAACAGATCTCGCTCTGTAAATATTCCAAAAGGGTTGTTGTTTTTTGTTATAACGATACTGCCAATTCTTTTTTCATCCATTATTTTCGTTGCATTGATGATTGAATCATCGTACGTACATTGATAGATTTTTGTGCTCATTACTTTATCAAGTAGAGGATTGCTTTCGGTTTTTCTGAATCCTCTTAATATATCAGAAGCAGTTATTATTCCAACTAATTTCTTGTTGACAAATACAAGTAACCGCGCTTTTTCCAAAATCATAATTTTAGCTGCACTAATCAAAGTTGCATCAAGAGAAATACCTGTAAAGGCCTGCAAAAGTACCTCTTTCATCAGTATTTCCGGAATTTCACCATATGATGTTATATATTGTAAGATTTCCCTTTCTGTAAAAAGACCTTTAACTGCATGATCCTCATTTACCACGAGATTGCCAATTCCTTTATCTTCCATAATGCCTATTGCGTCTTGAAAAGGAAAATCTGTTCCTACTGAAATAGGGTTAGGAGTCATATAGTCAGCCACTTTCAATTCCGTTGTTTTCAATATCACTTCTGAAACTAGGTTCTAGGTTTATTTGATTAGGTGTACTGAATTTCATTGATGAGAATCAGTTTTGAAAATAAATGAAAAGATTTCTTATGCCAATCTGTTATATGTTCTAAGTTTGCGCATAATGGTATGTGGTTCTATTGGATATGGCGGAATTAATGAAATTAGAAAGTTGTATTCGTTTTTACGTAATGAAGGATTTGATGTGTTAGATCATATCAAAGATAAGAAAATGGATTATTCCAATATTAAAGATTTTAGAAACAAAATAGAATTATCACGTAAAATAGTTAGGTATGACCTCACATATGTAAAAAAAGCAGACATCTTGGTATTGTTAGCGGATACTCCAAGTCATGGCACTGCCATAGAGATGTTTGTAGGTAAAAGTGAATGTAAGAAGATAGTATTGTTAGCAAAAGATCCTGTACCAACACCATGGCTTGTAAATTTCTCTGATTACATCGTTTCAAATCAAAAACAACTGGCAGCATTATTGCACAAGATTCATTCAAAAAGATAAACTCAGGTTCGTTTTATCTATGGATCAACATGCCAACTAACGCACTATCATGACAGGACAATTTGCTTCTTCAGATATCTTTCTGCTAACACTTCCCAATGCCATTATTTTTCCAATGCCTGACAATCCTCTACTTCCAATAATGATAAGGCCTATTTCTTGTCTGTTTGCAAACTTTAGTATGGAGTCTACCGCATTTCCTGTCTGGATCTCATAATATGTTTCAACGCCCATCTTTCTACAAGACTGCATCTCAGACTCTAGCATTTTATCGGCTTTGGATTTAACAGATTCTAAGAGTTGCGTTGACCATTTTTTCAATCTTTTTTCTATCATGATTCCAAGTAACATACCTGGTGGTTTTACTGCTGAAACATCAACAATCATGAGAAGATATAGTGTAGAGCCAAACTTTTTTGCAATTTCAGATGCTTCATTCAAGGCTTCTTTTGAATATTTAGAGCCATCATAAGGTACCAGGATTTTTTTATATTTTTGAATACTTACGAAAAATTTTCCATTCATTTGTTCTGCCATCTTTGATGCAGCTTGATCAATGGTAGAAAGATGTTTGAGGAATTTTTCAAAACTTCCATATGTTGCCCTCCCTTTCATTTGTTCCACGGTGTTTTTTATAATCGATATCTGGTTTCTTAACTCACGTTCATAATCAGATTTATTCTGCATAAAATGCCTCCACAATATCTCTTGCAGTTACTATTCCAACTATCTTATCTTTTTCAGTTAATGCAAGTCTCTTTATTTTCTTGGAAGCCATTAAACGTGCCGCATCATTACCTCGTATGCCGATTTTTGCAATTACCAGCGGAGATGAACAATAATCTCCCACCCTTTCTGTCAATGCAACGTTTTGTGTTAAAACATCTAGCAGTAAATTTCGTTCTGTAAATATTCCATAAGGAGAATCATTTTTTGTTATGATGACACTACCTATTCTT
>Ga0209342_10005372_pt1 | contig 13137 bp, 9 predicted proteins | sample RifCSP16_2_FD_184023 | JGI IMG/M metagenome (GOLD analysis project Ga0209342, IMG submission 184023) | Soil microbial communities from Rifle, Colorado - Rifle CSP2_sed 16_2 (SPAdes) (version 2) | ecosystem: Environmental > Terrestrial > Deep subsurface > Rock core/Sediment | place: Rifle... | reverse complement strand
TTCACGATGGGCTATATATTTGTTTCGCGCTGGCTTAATCGCCTTTATGTAGATTGCACGATGGTGTACGACTTTCTTTTTTAGTTTGTTGAAATCCTTTTGGCTTGGATAATAGGCTTCGTCCAGATATTGCTTGAGCCATGAAGGATTTGGATTTTGACTATCATGCCGTTTTCTGCCTGCTAAAGCTTCGCGTTGAAAGGAGGCGATATTGGACTCTGCTGAGCAGAGCAGTTTATCAATGGTATAACGAGATTCCTTGTGTTGATCGAAAACCCGCCCCAGAGCTATATAGGCAGCTGTTTGTAATGCAGCAGATACGGTATTCCAAAATAATGGAGTTTCATTAAGGCGATTTAGTATTTTTTTCGACTTAGAGGCAGCATGGTTTATTGAAAAATCAGCATAGAGATAAGAGGAAATGACAGACACTTCCTTTCTAAAATTATTAAGTTGCTTCTCAAAATCCCGATGTGAGCTCATAGCAAAAATATTACAAATCTGTTCACAAAATGCAACAAGGAAACTGTTTTCTACATGAGTAAGCAGAAGGAAGACTAACAGGCTAAAAATAATAAATATTCTCAGGACGGACACTAACTTCTAAGCAGTGGGTCAGAGATTCGAATCCCTCCGGGCGCGCCAGAGATAATAAAAGAGGGAAGCAGTTTTTGCTTCCCTCTTTTTATCGTGTTGACCCCTCTACTTAACTTCATGCATGAAACGTCCAGATGCACGGAAGGGCAAGGGATTGAACCGCAGCATACTCTTCCCGTATGTGAGGATTCAAGCCCGCAGCCCTGACACAGCAGATGGACAGTTTCCTTGCATGAACAAATTCGACACCCGAAATGACGGGAGGGCCGCCTTTCGGCGGCCCCCGTTAAGAAGCAACACGGCCGGGCTGGGCAGGCAAGGGCAGGAACATACAAGGCGGCAGGGGTCAAGTATTGCGGGTTGGGCCTATCGAATGATCACAACAAGGTTTTTTAACTTGTCCGCCATATCCATTTTCAGGCACTGATGCCGTTCTCGCGCCGCGTCGAGATATCCTTTTTGCCGACGAGAATCCCTGAGATCCTGATTCCTCCTTCAGGGCAACACCCTTTGCAATAGCCTTTACGGCCGTCTGCAGATCGAGCATGCCGGCGCTCACCTTTATGATGCCGGAAAGCGGACTCTCGATGGCCGGGAGGTCGGCTTCATCATCCGGGGCAATGATGAGCACCTTTGCTTCAGGAGGGAATGCCCCCTTTGCATGGCTCAAATAGGTCTCCAGGTCCGTTACCAGCACTTCCGGCCCGGTCCCTGCAGGGAACCCGTCTATTTCAGGATGGGCTATTACGGCTTCTATGCCACCAGCATCATCCAGCATGCCTGCGACCACCTCAGATGAGCGCAACCCGGAGAGCGAGACCATTACGCGAACCATAGCCAGCTCCTTTCTTTTTGGGGCTGAAACATTAGCCGGTTTTACATAAGGTCTGCGGCCGAACCCTGTTCCCGGTAAAAGGCTATTTCCCGGAGCTTAATAAGGGCCTTTTCCTCTATCTGCCTGACGCGCTCCCTGGTGACGCCGAACTGGCGGCCTATGGTCTCCAGGGTCCTGGGGGCATAGTCGCCTATGCCGAAGCGGAGTCTGATTATCTTCCGTTCGTTCTCGTCAAGGAGCTTCAACCAGCTCTCCACGCGCTCGCTGCGCCTTGTCTCGTTTATATATTCCGCCGGCGCGGGGGTGCGCTCGTCCTCTATGCTCTCCAGAAGAGACGAATCCGAATCTTCGTGGGCGGCGGTCTCAAGGGAGAGGGTGCGCTTGGAGAGGTTCTCGAGCTTCTTGACATAACGCCCTGAGAGGCCCGTCTTCTCGGATATCTCCTGGGTGCTGGGATCCCTGTTCGATAAGACCCTGAACTCGCGGGAGGCCTTCGCCATCCTGGACATGTCGGTGACTATGTGGATGGGAAGCCTGATCATGCTCCCCTTGTTAGCGAGCGACCTCTCGACGGTCTGCCTTATCCAGTAAGTCGCGTACGTTGAGAACCTGCAGCCCATCGTGGCCTTGAACCTCTCGACGGCCTTTATGAGCCCTATGTTCCCTTCGTCTATCAGGTCCTGCAGCGGCAGGCCCCTGTTCACGTATCTTTTTGCGATATTTACCACAAGGCGCAGGTTAGCCTCTATCATCTGCCTTCTCGCCTCGCCGTCGCCCTTTGCAACCCTCTTGGCAAGGGCCTTTTCCTCGTCTGCCTTGAGGAGCTTGAAACGCTTTATCTCCCTGAAGTAGATGTTTATGGAATCAGGGGAAACCGCCGCGTCGCTGCCGGCGAACTCTGTCTTCGATGCGGCTGTCCTCGTCCCGGGCCCTTCATGAACCGCCGCGATGCCTGCATGTCCCGCATTCGAAAGCAGGGCTGCCTCGTTCGCCGCCGTATTGAACTTCAATTCGCTTGCCGTGTTCCTCATTGCCTGTCCTCCTTCTTCATATGTACCAGCCCTGCACAGCGAGCTCCGCTATCATGGAGTCCTGGAGCGGCACAGTGAACATAAGCCCGGATGTGGCGGCCCTGTTTACTCCCTCGGCTGACCAGATCACCTTCGCCTGTTTGACAAGGTTCAGGCAAAAGGCCGAAAGCCGCACGCCGAAAATGGCGCCCGCCTCAAGCGGGCGCCCCATATATGTTATCCTCATGCCGTGCCTTGAGATGTCCTCCGTTACGGCGTTAACCTTCAGGCTTAAGCCGTCCTCGATGAGGACCCCGCATCCAGGCACCCTGAGCCTTGTATCCGTCCTTTTTTTGTCATAGGAGCTGTTGATCGCAGAATCGACGGCAGAAAGGAGCTCCTTCACTCTGAAAGGTTTTTTGATGAAGTTCGAGTTGATCGCGCTTACCGCCTCTATTGCCTTCCTGTCACCGGTCATGAAGAGGAACCTGTCCTGGAGAAGGCAGTTCTTCCGTATCGCCTCGGCGTACAGGTCCAGCCCGTTGAGTTCCGGCATGTTGATGTCCGTGAGCACAAGGTCCCATTCGCGATCCAGTTGGTCCATCGCCTCCCTGCCGTTGCAGGCCGTGCTCACGCTGTAACCGGCTATGTCGAGTATCTCGGAGCAGACCTCCCGCATCGATTCCTCGTCATCGACAACGAGCACACTGCGTAAACATTCATTGCCATCCATAAGAACACCCTTTCCGGTCTTTATCGTAAAAAAACAACGCTTGCTGCAAAACCGTTACATCAGCGCCGCATTGGATATACCGTTGTATTTAGCAAGGAGTGTGCCAGTTTCAGGAATAGTGATTTTCGTGGGAATTCCGGGGCAAGCCGATAAAAAAAGGAAGAGGTGATAAGAAAATTACCAATTTAACTGATAAGAAACTTACCATCTGATAAGCTTCTTACCAGTACGATTTTGATTACTCCTCCTTGAGGCCGTATTTTTTCGCCTTTTCCCTGAGGGTCAGCCTTGAGATGCCGAGTATCCTGGATGCGTGAGTAATATTGCCGCGTGTCTTCTCGAGCACATTCCTGATGTGGGCCTTCTCAAGCTCTTCCAGCGACATCTCGGTCGAATACCCGGCAATGGGGACCAAGGGCTCATTGCTTCGAACCGAAGGAAGATGGTTTATCTGGAGGTGCTCTGCTCTGACCTCATCTCCGGGCCCGGCCAGTATGACTGCGCGCTCTATCACATTCTTGAGCTCCCTGATATTGCCCGGCCAATCGTAATTAAGGAGCATGTCGATCGCGTCCTGGCCCAGCGTCTTGGGCACGCTTGAGCCCACGGCCTCGGCGCCGTCCTTCAGAAAGTGCCTGGCTATGGGCAGGACATCCTCTTTTCGCTCGCGCAAAGAGGGCAGCTCTATTACCATCACGTTCAACCTGTAGAAGAGGTCCTCCCTGAACCTCCTTAAGCGCACCATCTCCGAGAGGTCGACGTTCGTCGCCGCTATGACGCGCACGTCTATCCTTATGTCGCCCACGCCGCCGAGTTTGCGAAGCGTCCTGTTCTCCAGTATCTGCAGGAGCTTGGGCTGAAGCCTTATGTCCGTATCCCCTATCTCGTCAAGGAATATGGTGCCTCCGTCCGCAAGCTCGAAGAGCCCTTTTTTGCTCTGCCGCGCGTCGGTGAAAGCCCCTTTTTCATAGCCGAAGAGCTCCGCTTCCATGAGGGTGTCGGGTATGGCGCTGCAGTTGAGCTTTATGAAAGGGCCGTCGCTGCGGCTGCTCGAGTAATGAATCGCGTTCGCGACCAGCTCCTTGCCGGTGCCTGTCTCGCCAGTTATGAGGACGGACGTATTGGAGGTCTTCGATACGGTCGTTATGAGGGATTTTACGTCGCTCAAGGCCGTGCTCGTCCCGACCATGTCCGGGCGGAGCCTTGAGCCCGGCGAGAGCCTGTCAGCCCCCCTGCCTGCCCTCTCCGAGAGGCTCCGCTCGATCGCATAGACAAGGGAACGGGCCAGGGGTCCGGGCGCCACCTGCCCTTTTATCAGATAGTCCTGCGCGCCCTCCCTCACGGCCTGGGCCGCGAGGTTCTCATCAGCAAGGCCGGTAAGAAGCACCACAGGGATGGAAGGGAACGACCTGCGGACCCTCTTGAAGGTATCTATCCCAACGGAATCGGGGAGCATGAGGTCGAGGAGCGCCACGTCGAAATGCTCTTTTGCGAGGCGCTCGGCAGCCTCTTTCATGCTCTCGGCGTGCGCTATCGTGAACCGGTCCCTCAGGCTCGAGTCCATCAGCATTTCCTTCAGGAGCCTCGCGTCAGCCTGGTTGTCCTCTACCAGAAGAATCTCCATAAGGTTGACCTTTACCATTTTTGTCTACCTCGCCGGCAGCTTTGCCACGGAGAGCCAGAAATCCTCCACGGCTTCCGCTATGCCGATGAACTTGTCGAGATCGACCGGCTTTGTGATATAGGCGTTCGCATGGAGGTCGTATGCCCTCTGTATGTCCATTTCATTGTCCGAAGTAGTGAGGACTATGACCGGTATGCGCTTGAGCTCAGGGTCGCCCTTTATCTCTTCGAGCACTTCGCTGCCGCTTTTCCCCGGCAGGTTGAGGTCAAGCAGGATGAGGTCCGGCCTCGGGGCGCCCTGGTGGGCGCCCTCACGGCGCAGGAACTCCATCGCCTCGTCCCCGGTGTATGCCACATGCAGGTTATTTCTGACCTTCGCGTCCCTGAAAGCCTCTATGGTAAGGCGTATGTCGCTCGGGTTGTCCTCGACCATCAATATTTCTATCGGCCTTGCAGAGCCGTCATGCATTTACAGCCTCCTTCGAAGGTATGGTGAAATAAAAGGTTGAGCCCGCGCCGGGCATGGACTCCACCCATATCCTGCCGCCATGGTTCTCGACCACCTTCTTGCATATGGAAAGGCCTATGCCGGTCCCGGGCTGGCCGGGGTTCCTGTGGAGCCTCTGGAACAGATCGAATATCTTATCAGAGTACCGGGGCTCTATGCCTATTCCGTTGTCCGTCACCGAGAAGAGCCACTCGCCGTCCTGCTTCAGGGCGCAAACCGTTATAAGGGGCCTGTCCTGAGAGCGGTACTTGACCGCGTTCGAGATCAGGTTCATGAAGAGCTGCTCCAACTGCGACTCATCGGCTTCTATCGCCGGCAGGCCCCCGTGCCTTATTATCGCCTGGCCCTCGTCTATGAGGGTCTTGAGGTTGGAGACCGCCCTTCCAAGCGCGGCCTCGCTCTCTACCCTCTTGAGCCCCTTGAGCCTGCCGATCCGAGAGTACGACAGGAGGTCGTTTATGAGCCTCTGCATCCTCGCGACGCCGTCGACAGCGTAGAAGATGAACTCGTCCGCGTCCTTGTCGAGCCTTCCCCTGTACCTGCGAGAGAGGAGCTGGACATAGCCGGAGATGACGCGCAGAGGCTCCTGCAGGTCGTGGGAGGCCGAATATGTGAAGGCCTCAAGCTCCCTGTTCACCTTCTCGAGCTCCTGCGCCCTCTTCTCCAGGTCCTCGTTCATCCTGCCTACGGCCTCCTGCGCCTTCTTTCTTATCTCGACCTCAAAGGCGAGCTTCTGGTTGAGGGCCTTCAATTCCGCCGTCCTCTCGTCAACGAGTTCCCTCAAGTGCTCCCTGTAAAGCCTGAGCTGCTCTTCCGTCCGCTTCCTTTCGGTTATGTCCTGCATAGTGCCGGACATGCGCGCCGGGACGCCCTCGGGACTGAAGGCCACTTCGCCCTGCTCATGGACCATCTTCTCTGTCCCGTCCGGCAATATTATCCGGTGCTCTATCGAATAGGGCTTTTTCAGGGTAAGCGCCTCGGTCACGCTCTTATGGACAAAGAGCCTGTCCTCCGGGTGGACGAAGCCCAGGAAGCTCTCATAGGTCGCGCCGAAGCTGCCCGGGGTCAGGCCGAATATCCTGTATATCCCGTCAGACCAGAAGAGGTCGTCCTTTTCTATGTCCCATTCCCAGCTGCCCATCTGGGCTATCCTCTGAGCGTTAATGAGGCTGGCCTGGCTCTTCTTCAGGGCCTCTTCCGAGAGCTTCTTGCCGGTGATATCCCTGTCCATGCCCCTGTACCCCGAAAAAAGGCCGGTGGGGCTGAAGACCGGCACGCCGTTTGTCTCAAGCACGACTGTAGAGCCGTTCTTTCTTATCTTGGTCTTCTCGAGGAGGCTGAAGGCTATTCTACCCTCCATTATGGAAGCGAACTCCTTTTTCACCCGCTCTGCCTCTTCAGGCTGCATGAAATCCCATGGCGAATTCCCAAGCACCTCCGCCGGCTCATAGCCGAGGATCTCCCTTACTCTCGGACAGACGTATGTGTATCTCGCGGACTCGTCCATCTCCCAAATGAGGTCGCTCGACGCCTCCACGAGGCCCCTGAACTTATCGTCGCTTCTTCGCAGCTCTTCCTCTGTCCTTGCCCTCTCGTCTATTTCGGCCCGGAGCATGGCATTGGCGGTCTCAAGGCCCTTGCCCTTAAGCCTTGCATATCCCACTGAATAAAGGAGTATTGAAAGAAGGACTGAAGAGAGGGCGCCGAGGGCAAGGACTACGGAGGGGAATATGGTAAGGTTTGACAGGCCCACCCTCTCGGCATCCGAAAGCCTTTGCCATAAGAGGACCGAAGCCGTCAGTGTCGCGGCGAGCGCAAAGAGGGGTGCCCATCTTCTAAGGAGCATATTGTCCGGTTTTTTTGGGTTAACGAGCTTAGGAAAGCGTACTATGTATACGCGCTGGTTGTCAAGGGCAGGCAGGAATTCCGGAAAAGCCGGCGCACAGAGCAGGCCGCAAGAAAACGCCATTTATTCCGAACAGTTACGCCGCAAAAACTCTTCTAAAGTATGGGCCCCTTCAGCCGATAAGAAATAACGGGGAGCCGAGTTCCCCATCTGAAGGAGGTCGATATATGATGCTCAGGTGGAAAGAGCAGTTGTCAACAGGGGTCTGGTGGCAGGAGAAGCAGCACAGGGAGATCTTCAACAGGTTAAACAAGCTCATGGCGGCGCTCGAGCACGGCAGGGAGCGCGAAGAGGTCGACGAGCTTTATGATTATATGGAAAGCTATCTTCTGCGTCATTTCAGGGCCGAAGAGGCTGCCATGGAAAGAAGCGGCTACTCGGGCAGGAGGTCCCATTCCGCCGAGCACAGGAAGCTCTCCGAGGAGATCGCGGCATTGAGGTCCGAGCTCGAATCAGGCGCAAGGCTCGCGCTGGTCCTGAAGGTCCAGAGACGCATAATCGACTGGTTCGTGAACCATATCGGGAACATGGACAAGGGTCTCGGCGCATACCTCCGTGCCGAGGAATTGAAGCAGCAGCAGGTCGTGAACTGCTAAAAATATTTCTTTTAAAATGATAGAGGGCCGCCCCAAAAGGGCGGCCCTCTTTATTTGCGGGCACAGGCCCGTCTTTGCCTCCCCCTTTTCTAAAGGGGGACTGAGGGGGATTAATTATTTCACCTCAACCCAGGCCGAGTGCGCGGGATAGTAGAGGCCTTTTCTTATCTCCCTCTTCTCGCCTCCTGCCTTCAAGGCCTCTGCATACCTTTCCAACTGCGGAGCGTACCTGTCGCTCTCGGATTTGAGGAACTCAACGAGCGCACCGCCCTCATGCTCTCCGGTCTTGTAGTCTATGACCCAGCGGACGCCGCTTGAATCCACGAACGTCCTGTCTATGACCACATGGACGATCTCGCCGCCCATCACCGCCGTAAGCGCGAGCTCGGTAGCCTCCTCCGGATGGCTTGCGAGTATCCAGCGCCCCTTTTCATCCTGAAGCGCCTTTATTATCCTTTCCACGCCCTGCCTGGCGGCTCTTGACGCCTCTTTCCTCTCCAGGCCCAGCGAGCGGAGCATGGCAGACACGCGGCCCTCTTCGGATATTATCCTCTCTTTGCTCCACGACAGAGAGCCCTCCCTCGCGATGCGGCAGAGATACCTGTGCACGACAGTGCCGAGGTGGCGCACTGATTCTCCCGCCCAGTAGAACTCAGGGGAGAGAGCCCCGGCCGACTTCTCGACGCTGTCAACGTGGACCGGGGGCGCCGGCTCAGGAAGGGACCAGTCTGACGGGAGTCTCCTTCGCGGCCTGGATTCTTGCGCATCGCCGTTATCATCCGCCTGCGCATCAATCACCATCTCTTTTGTAACGGCATGAGATATCTTATCGAGGAATGAACGGGCTGCCGGGCGCAGTTCGTTCTCCTCGCTGATATTCAGATGGCCGAGGAGATATAACGATTGCCTCGCCCTGGTGGCCGCGACATACAGAAGCCTTGCGGCCTCAAGCTCGACTTTTTCCCTGTGCAGGCCGAAGAGATAGCCGTATACGCTCCCGCTCTTCTCCGCGCCCTTCCTCTCCATCGGCGCAAGGAGCAGGTCGTCTCCCCTTTCCATCCAGACAAGTATCCTCTTATCCTCTGACCTGGGGGACTTTCCAAGCCCCGGTATTATCACGTTGTCGAACTCGAGCCCCTTTGCCTTGTGGATGGTCATCACCTCAAGGGGCGCATTGTTATTGCCCCCTCCCGCGTAGAGGCCCTCTATCCTGGCCTCAAGAAAGGGAATATCCACCCTGCCCTGTTCTTGAACCGATTGCAGCAGATCGAAGAATTCTTCCGCGTCATCCATGCCGCCCCTATCAATGCAACCCGGCCCTCCGATCGATATCCAGAGGCCGCGCAAAACCTCCACCGGCGGCCTCCTTCCCCATGTACTCATGGCCGCGGACATGCGCTCCCTGAAAGCAAAGAGCCTCTCCCTGCCATCATTGGAGAGCGCGTCGAGCCTTGCGTCATCGTGGACGAGTTCCCAGACAGGAGCAGCCTTGTCACCCATGCAGAGGATGAGAAGGTCTGAGAGGGCAAGGCCGCACCAGGGCGCGCGCAGGCTCGCGAGCCAACTTATCCTGTCAAGGGGGTGATCGAGCGCCTTCAACAGGGCAAGCAGGTCCTGTATTACTGGCCTCGATGAGAGCGGGTCTATCTCCTCTGCCCTGAAGGGTCTATTTTCCCTGTTGAGCGCGTTCACGATCTCATGGACATGCGCCCTTGAACGGCAGAGTATTGCAGTCGTCTCGGTTGCCGGGACCTTGTCCAGGATCTTCAAAACCTCCTCAGCCTCAAGCCCGTCATTCCTGCCCCCGTCATTCCTCCGATTGAATAGTCTTATATCTACTCCCCTGCCTTCACTGACCTCCTTTACGGCAGCAGACGGCGCGTAAGTAACCGCGCCTGTAAAGGTATCCTCCCTTTCAGGGAATGTCCTGCCGAGGCAATCGTTCACCCACGAGACGATATCGGCCCCTGACCTGAAGTTCTTTGTCAGGGTCAGAGGCATTAGCGGCATTGCCCCGACCCCGGCGAGCCTGGCCTCGAGAAACAAGCCCACCTCAGCCTCCCTGAAGAGATAGATCGACTGCATGGGGTCGCCGACTACGAAGAGCGTCCTTCCGTCCCCCGGAGTCCAGCCGCGCGTAAGGGCCTCCAGAAGGGTAAGCTGCGTCTGCGAGGTGTCCTGGTACTCGTCAACGAGTATGTGCTGGACCTTCAGGTCGAGCGAGAGCATCAAATCAGTTGGAGCGCCGTCCGTGCCGAGCGCCTTTATCGCGGCGAGGCTCACTGCCTGGAAGTCCACCACGCCCGCCTCTGCGAACACCTCCATGAGCTTCCTTTCGGCAATGGGCAGGAGCCGGATGAGGGCAAGCAGCACCTCCCATTCCTCTCTCTCGAATTCCGGGCTTGGCAAGATCTCGACCCTGCCAAGCGCGCCGATAAGCCCTTCCTCGTCTTCGAGAGCGGCCAGTATTGACTGGAACTCCTCTTTTGCCTTGGCCGATTCCGCGCCGGGTGGGAAGCCCTGCTTTACTGTTATGCCCCTTGGTTTACGGAGCTCTCCCTTTTGGGTAAGCAGCAGCTCCCTTATGCCCTTCCACAAAGGCAGGTCCTGGGTCTTGTCCCCCGGCAGGTCCTTTAGGTCAGTAAATACCGCGAGCAGGCTCTCTGCGCTCAAATTAGAGGCAGCAAATCTTCCGCATCGCCAAACCGGCTCTACTGCCCAGTGCGGGAATGAATCTACCACCCTCTTCAGCTCGAACTCGACGAGCCTCTTTAGCGAGCCTTCGAGCTCTGCCTTCAACTCATCGTCGGTCGATTCCCTCTCAAGATGCCGGAGCCACTGGTCCCTCCTGCCGAGCATCATGACGAGCCTTCTGGAGAGGGCGGCGACCGAGTTGTCGAGGTGGTCGAGGGCGCTCCGCACAGCGTCACCCTCTATCCCGTCGTCCTCTACAAGGGCTATCGTCGCCTCTGCCGCAGCTTCATAAAATTCGGACGGCTCTTCAGTCAATGCATAGCTGCCCAGGCCAGAGAGCACAGGCATCTGCCTTGCCAGTGTCGACGAGAAGGAGTCTATTGTCTGGACCTTGAGCCTGCCCGGGTTCTCAAGCAGGCTCCAGCCCATCTCGGCATCCCTCTGAAGGGCCTTTGCCGCCAGACCTACCGTCTTTGCCTCGTGCGGCCTGGACGGCGCATAGCCTTCGGCGGCCTTCCTCATTGCCGCGATTATGCGCGAGTGCATCTCGCCGGCAGCCTTCCTCGTGAAGGTCAGGGCGAGTATCTCCTCGGGCCTCGACACGATTGAAAGCAGCGCGAGGAAGCGCTGCATCAGAAGCTCTGTCTTCCCGGAGCCTGCGGGCGCCTGCACCGCGAAAGAGGCAGTCACATCGATCGCCTGCTCCCTTGCGGGCGTATCGTTATCTATCTCAACTATCTTCATCTTCTTCGCCTATGATGATGCCCGTCTCCGTAATGCGGCACAGGGGCGTAAGCTCGCAATACCTGCACGCGCTGTCGTTCTTCTCCGTGCCTCCGTTCGGGTCGACCTCTGCATTGCCGGATAAAAAGTCGGCGGCGAGCGAACAGAGCGTCTCCCGCCAGAACTCCATCAACGCGTCCCAGTCCCTGTCCTCGGCCTTTTTTTTGAAAAAACTGTCGGAGTCATAGGGCTTTACCCTGGGCAATACCTCGTTCCTTGCTATGCCCACGAAGCCGCAGTCTCCCGGAGCTATCTTCGCGAACGAGATCGCCTCAAAGCCGCCCGTAGAGCTGTATATCAATAGCTGCGGATCTTTCGGCCTATCTGTGAGCCAGTCGTACCTGCTGGGTTCGCCTGTCTTGTAATCTATGACGACCTCTTTGCCGTCCTCGAGCTCGTCTATCCTGTCGACCTTGCCGCGTATCTTAAGGCCGCCTATCTCTATTTCCTTCTCAGCCTCGAGCGCCTTGACCCTGAAGCTCGCGCCCCTTGAAAGCTCTACAGACAACCATCCCGATATGACTGCGACGAGCCTCTTTCGCTCAAGCTCGCGGAAGCGCGCCTGGAGGCTCGACGGCAGCTTCGCATCTTCGAGCGCCTTTTCGGCGAGGGACTCTATATAGCTATCTAGCTGGCCGCTCTCCTTTAGCTCTCTCAATCTTTCCGAGTTCTCCACCTTCTCCCAGAACAACTTGAGAGCGGCGTGCACGATATTCCCGCGCTCCATCTGCGTTATTCCAAGCTCTGTTTCAGGGACCGCGACGGCGTTGAGCCTGTGTATGGCAAAGGCCCTGAACGGACACATGGACTGGTTTTTCAATATCGCAGTGCCGCCTCTTATGAATGGCTTTTCAGTTTCACTTACGGGAATAGGCGTCTCAAGCGGGGCTTCCTCTGTCCTCGATTCTCTTACAGAGTCGGCGAGCCTTGCTGACGAGGCAAAGTTCAATTCGGCAGCGGGGAAGGGACTGAAGAACGGGCTTACCCGCCTTTCCCGCTGGTCGGAGATGATCGGGTAGCTCACGTTGACCACAGGCGCGCTCTGAAGGAGCCTCCTGGAGGCGCGCCTGGCGAACTCAAGCTCTCGCTCGCTCGACGAGCGCGGCAGGTTAGCTTCTTTTTGAATCCATATCGGGATAAAGGGATTGGGCGAGGGCTCCATCGGGAGCGCGTGCTCATGGCAGCCCAGAATCCAGAGCCTGTCGAAGGATATGCCCGTTGATTCGAGAAGGCCGAGCACCTGTATGTTGCACTCCGGCGTCTCAGGCTGGTGAATGCTCTCCCTGGCTATCTTTGCAAGGGTCGCGGCAGCCTCAGCCCTTTTGACCCTGCCGAGGACGGCGTCAAGGGTAGAGAGCCTCTCCAGGCAGGCATTCCATGCCTTGTGCGCCTGAAACTCCTTGCTGGAGAGATCCATCTCACCTAGCCAGCCGGCCTCTTTCAGCAATCCCGTAAACGACCTTGCCCAAGCCGAGGGGAGTTCTTTTCTACCTGAATCCTTGAGCCACCTTGTCCACGCGTCCAGTCTTTTTTCAAAAGCATGGTCCCTGAGAAGCCTTTTTAGCTCCCAAAGGTTTATTGCCGTCCTGTTCTCTTTTTTGAGCCTGAAATCCAGCTTCGCTACTTCAACCCTATTTCCAACCGAAAAATAAGGCGAGCGCAGGATTGAGAAGAGTTTCCCAAGCTCTATCTCACCCTCATTTATAGAGAGCATATCTATCGCAATGCTCACGAGCGGCTCATCAGAGAGCGGCCTGCCGAGAGATATATTGAATACCTCCCGTGCCTCTTCACCGGGCAGGACCGAGGCGGGATTGAGCTCAGCAGAGAACTCTTTCAAGATAATATCCCT
>Ga0209342_10005371_pt1 | contig 13141 bp, 18 predicted proteins | sample RifCSP16_2_FD_184023 | JGI IMG/M metagenome (GOLD analysis project Ga0209342, IMG submission 184023) | Soil microbial communities from Rifle, Colorado - Rifle CSP2_sed 16_2 (SPAdes) (version 2) | ecosystem: Environmental > Terrestrial > Deep subsurface > Rock core/Sediment | place: Rifle... | reverse complement strand
GCTGTGGCTCGAGGGGGGCGAGTTGCCCTCGACCAAGGACCCAGGCAGCCCCGGATTTTTCAGCGGCGGGGAGATCAAAATTTCATCTGACATGAGAGCGGAGGTTTAATATGTCGTACGGATTTTCGGGTCACATTGGTTACGCAAAGGAGACCGGATGGGGCAGCGGCACCGTTGTCACATCGGGAGACTACATCGAGGCGCTGAGCGAGGACTTGACCCTCTCGATCGAGCGCTTCGGCTACAAGGCAATCATCGGCTCGCTCTCCGAGCCAGACGACGCGACGGGTTTGTTCCGCGTGGCGGGTGGCATTAGGTTTGCCGCCAACCCCATGTGGCTGCTGCCGTTCCTGAAGAGCAACCTTCAGAGCGTCGTCAGCACATCTGGCACAGGTCCGCTCTACGCGCACGCATTCCAGACCACGAGTGGCGGCGCAGACTTCTCCTCTGCGGTGCCGAACCAGCCCTACTCGTTCGAGATATTCCGGGACATCGGCACCTCGATGCGCTACACGGGCTGCCTGATCGACACGCTCGCGTTCACGTTCTCGTCCGATGGGCCGGTGATGTGTGAGGCTGGCGTGCTCGGGAAGGACGCCGAGGCCATCGCCAAGACGACGCCGACGTTCGTGACGTCGCCCGCGAAGCCGTTTAACTTCGACACCGTGTCGCTGTCCTTGGGCGGCGCGGGCACGGCGTTGATCGAGACGCTGACGGTGACGATCAACAACAACTTCGAGGGCTTGGGGGCGCTGGCGCTCTCGAACCGCATCTCGAAGGTCCGCAGGTCAAACCACCAGATGGTCGAGGTGCGCGGCACGCTGGACTTCACAGACAACGCCGAGTATCAGAAGTTCGTCGACCAGACGGAGCAGCGTATAGCGATCAACGCCACGCGGGCGGCGAGCTTCGCGATGCTGATCGACATCCCGCGGCTGGTCTACACGGCGTTCCCGGTCGGTATTCCGGGGCGTGAACGGATCACCGTGGATTTCACGGGCAAGGGCTTTGTGCATCAGGGCAGCGGGTTGGCGCTAAAACTCACACTGACGAGCGTGCAATCACTGAAGTAACAAGGAGGGTTCATGAAAGTGACGCTGAAGGGCGTCGAGTTCGACCTCGATGGAGTGCTGCCGCTGAAGGTGCGCGACTGGCGTGCGCTGGAGAAGCTCGGCATACGCTTGAGCGATGGAGGTGAAAACGTCCGCAGCATCGAGCGCTCGGCCACGCTCGTTCAATACGTTCTCAAAAAGGCGAGGCCTGATTTGGCCGAGGACTTCGTCGATGATCTCACGATCGAGGAACTGATGTCAATCGGCGGAGAAGTGCCGCGCGCTGAGGTCGCTGCGCTTGACCGCCCTACCTAGAGGCGCTCGACATGTTCGCGACCGCATACGGTTGGTCGAGCGCCGATCTTGAGGATCTGACTCATGCCGATTTGCGTTATCTGGCACAACTGATCGGAAGGCGAGGTCGTCATGGCTGAAGTAACAATTCGGACGGTGGTTGAGGGTTTTGAAGAAGCAGCACGATCCTTCAATAAATTTGACGAGCAACTTAAGAAAATTACGCAAAGCGCCAGCGGAGTCGGCAAAGCGGCTAAAGATGCCAGCGAAGGGACGGAGAAGCTGAGCGGTACATACAAAACTCTCACAACATTTTTAAATAGCGTGTTTGGCCGGATTCTCACAGTAACCGGGGCGTTCGAGGTCCTCCGACGTTCGTTCTCCATGGCGATAGGGCGGGCCGTTGAGGCCGAGCAGAACATGTTGCGATTCAACGCAGTGCTCGCTGCCACGGGCCATGTTGTTGGGTTGACTGCTGATGAGATGGACAAGATGTCTGACTCGCTCAAAGCGGCCACCCGCTTTGACGACACGGGCATCAGGCGTGCCATGACCGTGCTGATCACCTTTGACCGTGTGCAGGGAGATACATTCCGTGACGCCTTGAGTATCTCGGCCGACTTGGCGGAAATGTGGGGCATGGATCTATCCTCTGCGGCGCGCCTTGTGGGTCGTGCGCTTCAAAGTCCGGAGCAAGGTTTGGGAATGCTCAGCCGCATGATCGGGCGCCTGAAGCCAGAGCAGGAGCGGATGATCAAGCTATTCATGGAGCAGGGAGACGTGACGCAGGCGCAAGGCGTTCTCGTCGATGCCCTCAAGCAAAAGCAAGGCAACCTTGCTCAGCAGATGGCGACCAGCAGCGTCTCGGCGTTCCAGAGCTTCGGCCGATCGGTGAAGGAGGCAGCTCAGGAGCTTGGTAAGTTCCTCATTCCTGACACATCGCGCATGCGAATAATGGAGGGCTGGCTCAATCGGCTCACGGAGATGATGCGCGGCCCCTCCGAGCGGGAGAAGCGCACCCTGGAGCTTGACGAGCGCTCGGCGGCATTGCGCGAGATCATCGCGGGCGAATGGGCATCAGTACAAGAAAAGCGTTTGGCCGCAGTCGAGCTTGAGCGCATCGAGCGGCAGCAGTTAGTCATTGCGAAGCAAATCATCGGGGAACGGACCGCAGTCGATAATGCCGCTCGCGATGCTAGAGAAGCGGCGAATAAAGAGGCAGCGGATAAGGCAGCGGCCGGGGAGTTCAAACTCGCTCTCCAAGCGCTCGACCTTGACATCGAAACGAACAGAGCGCGATTGCAGGATCGCGTGGCGATGATCGACGCGCGTCTTGCCGCAATGCGCAATGAAACGCAAGAGGAGCGAGCCGAGGAGCAGGGACTAAGAAAGGAACGTCTCTCTACCATCACGCAGATGCGCGCCTTGGAAATGGCGCGCGTTGACTACATGGTCAGGTCTGGGCAGGCTGAGCTCGAAGCTAAACTGGGGTTCTTAGATCGCGAATTGAAGTCAGCTCGCATGAGCCAGCAGGAACGGATCAAACTGGAGATGGAGCGATTTCAGGTCGTGAGTGATATAGGCGATCGTGAAAGTAAGAAAGCCGCCGTATACGCAAAAGCGATCGCAGATACGATGCAGGAGCAGATCGACATCAGTGATGAATATATCACGATGTGGAATGCTATCGGCAATCGCATTCAAGTAACCCGCAAGGAGTTCGAGGACTTCAACACAGAGGCCAAGCGGTTGGAGGAAGCCGTTGACCCGATGATTGTTCTGCGCAATGAAGTCGATAAACTTAACAAGATGTTCGAACTAAATCTAATCAGCCTAGAAGCGTACAACGCGGCCTTGGAAGAGGCAGCTAAGAAACTAGACCAAACCACCAAGAAGGGCGAGGAGATGACGGAGTGGCAGAAGGAGATGCTGCGAACCACTCAGGGCTTCGGTCGCGAGTTCACCGATGCGATCGTGAAGACATTGGATGGCGCGGAAAACGCATGGGGTGATTTCCGAGACGCGCTGGTGAGGATGTTCAACCGCACGATCATCGACCAGTTCATCACGAAGCCGCTGGAGGATGCACTGAACGACATGATCAGGATGATCAGGCAGAAGTCGATGGAGGCGCAGGCATCCGGGGGCGGTTTCTGGCAATTGCTGGCGAGCACGGCAATGAGTTACTTCACCGGGGGCGGAACTGCTGGCGGGTCGCCCGCAACCAGCACTGCGTCCCAAGGCAGCGCGGCGCTCGTCGATGTGGGGCAGCCAACGGTCACGGCGCTCCAGCATGGGGGCATCCTGCCGCGCGGCTTCACCGGCATGGTTGGCGAGGCTGGGCCGGAGCTGGTGGTGCCGTCTACTACCTCTCGTATAGTCCCTAACGACGCGCTGCGCGGCCAGTCCGCAGTGATCATTAACCAGACGTTTCAATCTGGCGTGTCTCGCGCCGAGCTGGCGCAAATCCTCCCGCAGCTCAAGGCCGAGACCATCGCCGGCGTGATGGAAGCGAAGCAGCGCGGCGGGCGCTTCTCGCGGGTGTTCAGATAATGACAATCTCCTATCCGGTCAGCGTCCCGAACCAGGCGGACATCGCCGAGATGACGCTCGTGATGGAGAACCGAGTCGGGATCAGCGAGTCGCCGTTCACTTTCGAGCAGCAGGTGTTCCAGCACCAGGGACAACGCTGGGGCATCACCGTGACGCTCAATCCGCTCTCACGACTCAGGGCCGCAGAATGGAGAGCGTGGCTGAGTTCATTGATGGGGGGCTATGGTACGTTCCTGATGGGAGACCCGTTAGGGGTGCAACCGAGCGGCAGTGCTGGCGGGACGCCGAAGGTGCGCGTGGACTCACAGAGCGGTAATGCGCTCGACATCTACGATGCCTCGACCTCTGTGAACTCATGGTTGCTGCCCGGCGATTACCTCCAGGTCGGCTCCCAAAGCACGGCGCATTTCCACCGCGTGCTATCGCGCGTGACGACCAACGCCAGCGGCGCGGCTCTCATCGACGTGTGGCCGCATATACGGTCGTTACCGAGCAGTGGTTCCTCGGTCTTTGTGCAATCCACGGTCGGTCTGTGGCGTCTGGTGCCCGACTCCCAGTCAGAAGTGCTGATCACGCCGAACAACGTTCAGCTCTCATTCTCGGCCAAGGAGGCGCTATGAACCGAGCCCTGACAAGCTCGATGCAGGCCGCTGTGGATGCGGGTGAGGTCAAGCCTGCGTTCTTCTACGAGGGCGAGTTCGAGGGTGGTACGCTGCGGCTGTGGACTGGCGAGAGCTCGATCACGATGAGCGGAGAGGTCTGGGTTGGAGCGGGCCAACTGCTCGGGGTCAGTGCAATTGGGGAGTCGCTGGACGTTCGGGCCGATGGACTTCAACTGACGCTCTCCGGCATGCCATCGTCACTCATCGGGTTGATGCTAGCAAGCACTCGCTACGGCAAGCCCGGCAAGCTTTACTTGGCCTGCATGACGAACAGCAGCACCGTGATCACAGATCCATATCTTACGTTCAGCGGAAAATTAGATCAGCCGGAGATCAATGAAAGCGGGGAGACCTGCATGATCAGCGTGCGATACGAGAATTCGCTGGTCGATTTGCAGCGCGTGCGCGTTCGCCACTACACCCATGAGGACCAGATATTTGAGCATCCAAATGACAGGGGCTTTGAGTTCGTCGCGACGCTTCAGGACAAGCAGATCACGTGGGGACGGTGATGAGACTTGAGGGGTGGGAGGGAAGGCTGTCCGCCAAGCTTGAGGAGGCGCGGTCACGACCCTATGACGTCGGTCACTGGGATTGTTTCCGTCTGGCGTGCGAGGTGATCGCGGCATTGACTGGACGGCTAAGCCCGTGGCCGGAGTGGGAGGGGCGTTACACCGATGAGCGCAGCGCGGTCGATCTCTTAAAGGTGCGCGGTGGTTTCATGCAGGCGTTCTCGGATGGATTTGGATCAAAGCCGGTGAGCGTGAAGCTCGCGCGGCGCGGTGACATCTGCGTCTATCGGGACGAGACAAGGATGCGGCACCTGGGCATTTGCGTGGGTGACAAGGTCGCCGTGCTGGGACCGAGCGGTCTGGCCTTCGTGCCGATTAGCGCCTGTCTCGCGGCGTGGAGGATCGACTGACATGCCGAAAGTGGTGGTCGTCGCCGTTGCCGCTTATTTCACCTATGGGGCGTCGTTGGCGTGGACGGGGAGCGCACTTGCCGCATCGTTGATCTCTGCGGTGGTGTCGGGCTACGTCGCGACGCTGATAGCGCCCAGCTACGACACGTCGCTCGGTAGCACGGGATTCAATCGCGGGCTGCTGGTGACCTCGCGGCAGGCGGCCGGGAGTTGGCGAGTGATCTACGGACAGACCCGCGTCGGAGGGATCATCACGTTTCTGCAGGGATCGACTGACAACCAGTATCTGCACATCGTGCTCACGCTTTCTGGGCACGTGCTGCAGGAGATCACCACGGTCTACTTTAATGACAAGGCGCTGACGTTGGACGGGAACGGCAACGTGACGGCTCCAGCTCAATACGTCGGGTTTGTTCGCATCAAGAAGTCCCTCGGCGATGAGACCTCGCAACCGTTCCCTAATCTGGTATCTGAGAGCAACGGGCTGTGGACCGATGCGCATCGGCAGAATGGGCGTGGCAAGGTCTACGTGCGGTTGCTTTTCAACAGTAACGCATTCCCGCAAGGCGTCCCGAACGTCACCGCGCTGGTGCGCGGGCGCAAGGTATTCGACCCGCGCTCGGACACCACCTACTACACGCCGAACGCCGCACTGTGCCTCGCCGACTACCTCACTAACACGGATTTCGGCTGCGGCATGGTCTACGCCACGGAGATAGACGACGCGGCGCTGATCGCGGCGGCAAATACGTGCGACGAGAGCGTTACGATACTGGCGGGGACAGAGGCGCGTTACACCTGCAATGGTGCATTCGTCACCGACGAGTCGCCGGAGCAGATATTGCCACGCTTGCTCACGGCGATGGCGGGACGCATCGCCTATATAGCCGGGCAGTGGAAGATATACGCCGGGGCCTACGTCACGCCGACTTTGACGCTCGACCAGAATGATCTAGCAGGCCCGATCAAGATTATCCCGAGGCTCTCGAAGCGTGATCTCTTTAACCGCGTGCGTGGCGTCTACATCGACCCGAATCGGCTCTACCAGGAGACGGATTTCCCGCCGATCATCAACTCCACCTATCTCTCGCAGGACAACAACGAGCAGCTCTGGATGGAGATGAACCTGCCTTTCACGCAGTCCGCGCCAACCGCACAACGCATCGCAAAGATCGAGCTGGAGCGCTGCCGACAGCAGATCGCGGTCCTCATGCGATGCAAGCTCGGAGTATATCGCTTACAACCGGGCGACACCGTCATGGTCAGCCTAGAACGCTACGGCTGGGAGCAGAAGGTGTTCGAGGTCCAGGATGTGCGGTTAGCAGTAGACAACGGAGCGCTGGTGGTGGACATTACGGCGCGCGAACACACGAGCGCGGTGTTCACCTGGGGCGTCTCAGAGGAATCAGAGGTTGATCCTGCGCCTGACACCAACCTCCCGGACCCGTTCAACGTCCTGCCGCCGAGCGCCCTGTCGATAGTCGAGGAGAACTATGAGGCCATCGGGAGCGGTGGGCTCAAGACCAAAGTCACCGCGTCGTGGACGGCCCCTAACGACTTCTTCACGCAGTCCGGGCTTGCCATCTATCAACTGGAATATAAACTGGCTGCGGACAGCACCTGGATCGTTGTCACGAACATCAAGTCCACTACTTACACCATCCTGGACTTCCCTCCGGGCTTCTATAACTTCCGGGTCAAGGCGTTCAACGTGACGGGGGTCGCCAGCCCGTACTCTGGTACCACCGCATACGATGTGGTGGGTCTGACGGCTCCGCCGACCAGCGTTCAGAGCTTCAGCGCGCATCCGACGGCGGGCCTGGTGCAGTTCACGTGGGCGCCGCACCCGGACATCGACGTGCGCATCGGCGGCAAGATCGAAGTGCGGCACACCAGCGTCAACTCCTATACGTGGCCTGACTCCTCGCTCATCGGTCGATACGATGGGATCGCTACGAGCGGCTTCGGACCTCTGGTCCAGGGAACCTACTTGGCGAAGGCGCTGGATACCGCGGCGGTCTACTCGAACACCTTCGCGGCGTTCCCGGTGAACGAGGTGCTGTTCACCGGCTTCACGACGGTGGCGAGCGTGGTCGAGCATACTACCTTCGTCGGCACCAAGGTCAACCTCCAGGTCACGGCGAGCCGCCTGGAGATGACCGATCCCTCGTCGTTGACCGCCACTTATTTCTTCCCCGGCTCGGTGGCTGCGTATCCCACTTGGATCGACTTGGGGAGCGTCTCGGCGCGCCGCTTCGAGAGCGACTTGCAGCTCTTCCGCTTCGATGACTCGGATTTGATTGACTCCCGAGGAGCCGTTGACACGTGGCCCAGCGTGGATGGGGGCGCGGTGGACCAAGGAGAGGTACTGCTTTACCTCAGGGCAACTGATGACAACCCGAGCGGTGCGCCGACGTGGGGACCATGGACGCCGTTTAGAATCGCGGAATTGAACTGCCGCGCGACGCAGTTCAAGGCAGAATACGTAGTGGCGCAGGCCACGCATAACGTCTCGGCGTCTGAGTTAGCCGTTCACGTGAGGGTCCAATCATGAAGGAGAGCAGAGCATGGCACTGAAATGGCGTTGCATCCTGAGCGTGGAGAAAATCCTAACGAGTTACGAGGAGATCGATGAGGCACTGCTCCAGCCGGGAGACGTGGCCTTCGACATCAAGCCTGATCTACCGCTCGGTCACTACCGCTGGAACGGCGAGCGCTTCGACCCCGCCGATCTTGGCCAGGTGTGGTATACGCCCGCTGGGCCTGACTCTTGGTATGCGATCTTCCGCGCGCTGGTCCACCTCCAGCAGCAGGGAATCGCCAACTTTCCGCCACCGGTGAAACTTTGGATGCGCTACTACTATGATGCGTTCAAGCGCCCTAACGATCCGGCTCCACCAGCGTGAGGATATAACATATGTCGCAGCATGACGGAAACCTAGCTAACCAAGCGGGCTCGCTCTTCCGCGCCGATCTTAACGACTTGGCGGGTGCCCTCTTGACCAAGAACTCCGGGGCGAGCGCGCCCGGAACGATGTACGGGAACATGTGGTGGGTGGATACGACGAGTAACACGCTGAAGCGTCGCAATAACGGCAATACCGCATGGGTGCCCGTAGCGACGATCGACTCCACCATCGTGGTCTCTCGATCCTCGGACACGATTCTGGACATCTCCGACGTCGGCAAGACCATCGTGGCAACGGCGAGCTTCACGCAGACCCTGGATGCGGCGGCAACGCTCGGCGACGGATGGTGGGTAGGATACAGGATTGAGTCGGCCGTAGTAACGACGTTTGACCCAAACGCATCGGAGACTATCGATGGCGGCACGACTAAGGCTTTCACCGGGCCGGACGGTGGTTTCATCGTTTGCAATGGCAGCGCTTTCTTCACACTTTCATTTGCCTCCATCCCTGATGGCAGCATCACCGAGGCCAAGCTCGCTGATGACGCAGTGACGCAGGCTAAGATTGCAAATGCCGCAGTTGGCCGGGCTCAGCTCAAGACCACGACCGGGGACATGACCGCTACAACGGTGAGTAGTCTTCTAACCGGACCCGGCGGTGAATACGGGTTTTGGCCAACTGTAAGTTATGCCAGCGCATCCACCACTGGATTTTTGCTCTCGGCCTTGTCACCTGTAAACGCGACTGGTGCGGCCGTTCAGTTAACACCCGGTACCTCGCTGCTCCAGAGATTTCATCTCGGGGAAGATGCCGCCTTCACGCTGACCGTGCGTGAGCGTTATGTGCAAGCCTCGCCGCCATACGATCTCGGTGACGGGGAGGTTCCGATCTTCGTCTTCGCGCTGGTGGACAACGGCACGGGAGCGATTCTCGCAACTTGGACTGCGCCTGATCCGCCGTGGGCCAACAACGGCCCGACTATCATCCGACCCGACTTCGTGGATGCGGGGGGCCGCGGCTTCCGGCGGCGGCGGGTAATGCCCTTCACTTGGGCCGAGGCGAAGGACGATCTGGTGAAGCGAGCGCAGTTCGCCGATCAACTCGCCAACGCCCCGATCGAGGTCTACGAGATCACCCAGGCCGTGAAGCAGGCCGACATGCCGCTCATCCCCCACCCCTTCGGCGGCGACCTTACCGGTAAGACGATCGTGCTGATCGACCCGGTGTCGCAGATGTGTGAGCGGCTGCTGCGCATGCATGAGGAGTTCGCGAGCGCGAATGATTCCATCGGGGGGTTGCTGCACGGAGACTACCTGCGCATGAGCAACACACCGCTCACACGGGCCAAGCCACCTGGAGTGATGGCAGTCGCCGCAAACTGGAAACTTACCTGAAGGAGATTTTCCCATGACTATAATTCTGATCATTTTGAGCTCCATCCTCGCGCTTTACTTCTATCTCGTTGACTGCTGGTTTTCCTACATCGCTGTGATGAAGTTGAAGGAAATGCGAGATAACGGCACGCTCGGGAAGCTCGGGCGCTTCGCTAAGATGAGTGCCTATGCGGGACTCGGCCTTGCGCTCGTCAAGGACGCATCGCTCGTTTTGCTCTTTGCCCTGATTTTGTTGAACGTGCCGCGTGAGTTCACGCTCACAGCTATGCTCAAGCGACTCCAGATCACAGACGCTGGCAAATGGCGTGGCGTCCGTGCGGAGTGGTTGTGCGTTAAGCTGCTCAATCAGTTCGACCAGAGCAGGAAGCACTGCTGATGATTAACGGTGAATGGTTTTCGCAATTGTGCGACGAAACGCGGCAGCACTGGCAGCACGCGCTGGCCGCAGGCGCAGCTATCCGCCAAGCATTGCCATTCCAGGAATGGATCAAAATAGCCGTCGTGGCGATCGTGACCGCCGTCATCACCTCGCAGATGACGCTCGTGCGGCTGGATGAGCGCATCAAGGCATTGGAGAATAGATTTGGGGCGGTGCAAAACGAGCGTGATTTCATCATCAGGAAGCGCGACGAACAGGTCTCCGAGATCAAGCGCCAGGTCGAGCGCATAGAGGCGGCGGTTACTTTGCACCAGATCGATCATGGAAAGCTCAAACGATGACGACCAAATATCGGCGCAAGAAGATGGAGGAGGGCGTAGATATGATCCATTGGCTGAAGGTGGGAATGGTGGTGTTTGCGGCGGCGGGCACCGTGATCGGCTCAGTGTGGGCTGCAAGCGAATACGTGCAAACCCTAGCGACCAAGAATGAGCTGGTCGTGGTCCAGGCGCAAGCGCAAACTGCGCTCGACACGCAGATGGAGGACATCATGGCGCGGATCGCGCGGCTAGAGGCGATACGGAACAAGACCGCTGACGACCGCGACCAGATCAAGTATCTGCGCGACCAGCTCGACCGGCTGCGCAAGATGAGGTCGATCAAATGATCGGAGAGTTCGACCTTAGGGACGTTTCTTTCGCGATCATGTTCGTGGTCCTTTATTTCATCATTCCCTGGATCGTCGTCCAAAAGACCTACGACAAGCGCAGCCGATTCGACATCGCTGATCTCTGGACTCACAGAGGGCGCATCGACAAGCTCGCCGTCATTCTCATGTTGACCTGGTGGGCGCACACGAGCTCGATGATCCTCTGGACGCTGGTCCATAAGGTGACCACCGCAGACTGGGTCACCTACATGGGCTGGGCCATCCCGATCATCGCCAAGATGATGGGGCAGGCATTCGGTAACGGACGCGAGACAGCCGCACCCGCTCCGGTCGCAACGCCCGCACCGTCACCAACACAAGGTGTCACTGGGTAACTCACCTTTAACCTGAATGGAGATAATCATGAAATGCTTCGCCATCTTACTGCTCGCCGTCCTCTTCGCCACACCTGCGTTCGCTGACGGGCGTGACGATGATGATAAACCCAAGGCAAAGCCGCCCGCGTTAGTTGTGCCCGCCCAGGAACCCGAGCGCCACAAGGAAAACTTCTGGGGCGGTGCCGCCTTCGGTGGACTGGCGTTGACGGCGTTCCAAAAGACCGAGCATCCGACGCTTTACGCCATCGGCGCCGGGATCGCCACGGCCGCCGCGATCGAGACGGCCCAGCCGGGCGCCTTCCAAGGCAAGAACTTCCGCTACGCCGTGGGGGGCGTTGTATCAGGGGCGCTTGGCACCGGCTTTGTGTTCGGAAATCGCTTCTTCGGCTGGCAGACCTCGATCAAGTGGTGAACCATGAACCTGAGCACGAACTTCACGCTCGAGCAGCTCACGATCTCAGAGATCGCGCTCCGCAACGGCATCGACAACACGCCGGATGCCGACACCGTTGAGAATCTGAAAGTGTTAGCTTCCGCGCTAGAGCAGGTGCAGATTCGACTCGGGCACCCGCTCAGCGTGCAGTCCGGTTTTCGCTGCGAGGAACTGGAGCGCATCCTGACCGACAAGGCATTCAAGGCGTGGTGCGCAAAGCGGGGCAAGGCCGTGAACAACGGCTCGTGGAAGGAATACTTCGCGACGAAGGGCCACCCGCGGGGATTTTCCTGCGACTTCACGGCGCCGGGCTATGGCTCGGCGCTGGAGGTCTGCAGGTCCATTCGGGGCTCGGACATCAAGTACGACCAACTCATCTATGAGTTTTCCGCATGGTGTCATTTGTCGGTCGACTTGACGCTGCGCATGCAGGTGCTGACGATCGACGCCCACGGCATCCGCCAAGGGCTGGGTTAAAGGAGGGCATGACCATGATGGCATTAGCACTGATCGTGATCGCGATGCAGCTGGGCGACCTGATCCTGACCTATCTCATCATCAAGGCGGGGGGCCGGGAGACGTGGAAGCCGATGCTGTTTCTGCAGAAGTTGCGCCTACCCGGGAGGTGGACTTGGCTGTTCCTGCCGAAGCTGTTGTTTATCGCCTTCGTGTGGTGGGCGGCGCGGCGTTACCCTGGACAGATAGACACCGCGTTCTATCTGCTCATCGCGTTCTACGCATGGGTGCTCGCCTATAATTATCGCGTGCTTAAGCGGCAGCGGGAGCAATGATGAACCTGCTCTCATTATTCGTCGGCGGATGGGTGCGCTGGGCAATATACGGCGCATTGATCCTTGCCTACGGTGCGGTGGCCGCTGGCATCGGTTATCACAAGGGTGTGCAACAGTTGTGGAACTATCAAGTCGAACAGGCAACGGTCGCGATCAAGATCATCACCAAGATCCAGCGCGTCGTCGAGGAGGTGCTGGTTGAGCACACCAAGACTGAGATCAAGATTGTGACCGTTTTCAAGGAAATCGAGAAGGAGGTTCCCCATGTTCCGATTCGTTCTGCTTGTAATGTTACTTCTGGCTGGATGCGGGTCCACGATCACGCCGCCGATGGTGAAGATCGACGCGACGAGGGAACCGTGGATGACCCGAGAGATACCGGCGTTAGGGAAGATCAAGCCCTTGGAGTCATCGTCCGCAACTACAAAGCCTTCCACCAAGTAGCGAATGATCTTCGGGCGTGCCGTTCGTTCGTGAAGGGCATCGTGCAGATCACGGGGGAGGAGCCATAATCACTCTAACTCTCCGGCAGACGGGGCGGCGGCGAGCACAGATTTGGCAATATCCCAAGCTTGCTCATAGTTTGGCATCGTGCCTGCTGGGATGTGCGGCAACGTAATCCACAGTTGTAGTAGTAAGGACGCGACGATCTTATTTTTTTCTTCCTCCGTCGGTCCCACCCCCTCCCGCTCGCGCAGACGGAGG
>Ga0209342_10005370_pt1 | contig 13142 bp, 9 predicted proteins | sample RifCSP16_2_FD_184023 | JGI IMG/M metagenome (GOLD analysis project Ga0209342, IMG submission 184023) | Soil microbial communities from Rifle, Colorado - Rifle CSP2_sed 16_2 (SPAdes) (version 2) | ecosystem: Environmental > Terrestrial > Deep subsurface > Rock core/Sediment | place: Rifle... | reverse complement strand
CTGCTGCGAGCACGCCTGCGAGCCCGCCTGCAACACCTGCTGCAAGCATCGTTGCACCCCGGTGCGCGACCTGTTGGACGACCTGTGCAGCCTGCGGATCTGCGTCTACAAGACCCAGAATTGCAACGCTTGCTGCGAGCCCGCTTGCTGCGAGCAACCCGGCTGCTGCGACACCTCGTGTGGATGCGGCAACGGCTCGGCTCCGGCTGGCGCCCCGAAAACGGCCCCGGCCCGCGAGCTGCCCAAGGCTCCGCCAATGGACACCTCCGCGTCGGTCCAGCCCAATAAGTACTACAGGGTCAGCCGAAGCATCGTTCGCTAACGAACGAAACGGCTAACCTTCAAGATTTCGAGGCCTGCCCAGGTCTAAAGCCTGGGCAGGCCTTTTTCATGCGCCCACGTCGCCCGGCCGGACGCTGTTCCACCAGGCGCGCCCGGGCTACAATAGGGCTCGCCCCATGCTCAGGAAACTGGTCCATTTAATACCATGGGGGGGACTGGCTCATTTTTTTCGGCCCGCTTGGCGTTGCGCCTGGATACGCCTGACGGCCAAAAAAATGTGCCTGTCCCCTTTGGCCGAACCTTTGGCCGAACTCAACGCCGATGAATCCAGACAACAGCCCCTTCATGAAAGCCGTGCGGCGCGAGCCGGCCGACTTCACGCCCGTCTGGCTCATGCGCCAGGCCGGACGCTATCAGCCGGAATATCGGGCCCTGCGCGAGAAGGTCGGTTTTCTGGAGTTGTGCAAGACACCGAGCCTCTGCGCGGAACTGATGCTGCGCACCGTCGAGCAACTCGGCGTGGACGCGGCATCTATCTTTTCAGATTTGCTGCTGATTCTCGAACCGATGGGCGCGCGGCTCGCGTATGACGAGGGGGCCGGCCCCGTGATCGGCAATCCGATCCGCGAGGCGGCCGACGTGGACCGGCTCGCGGAGCTGGAGAATCTCGACACGCTCGCTTACGTCATGGAAACCGTGCGGCTCACCCGCGAAGGACTCGACCGGCGGTTGCCCCTGTTGGGATTCGCCGGTGCCCCGTTCACGTTGGCCAGCTACCTGATCGAAGGCGGCGCCAGCCGCGACCACCGGCGGACCAAGGCGTTCATGATGGCCGATCCCGGCGCGTGGGACGTCTTGTTAAGTCGACTGGCTCGCGCGGCCGCCCGCTATCTGAACGCGCAACTAGACGCTGGGGCCCAGGCCGTCCAATTATTCGATTCCTGGGCCGGTTGCCTGGGACCGGACGACTATCGCCGCTTCGCATTGCCCTACACCCAAGCCGTGATCCGCGCGGTCCGCCGGCCCGCGCCCGTGATCCACTTCGCCCCGGGCAATCCCGCGCTCTTGCCGCGAGTGGCCGAGGCCGGCGGCGACGTGATCGGCGTCGATTGGCGAATCGGCCTGAACGACGCATGGGCGGCCATTGGCGAGGACCGAGCCATTCAAGGCAATCTCGACCCGGCCGCCCTTCTAACGAATCCGGCCGAAATCCGCCGCCGCGTCCGCGCCGTTCTCGATCAAGCCGCGGGCAGGCCGGGCCACGTCTTCAACCTGGGCCACGGCGTCCTACCCCAAACCCCCGTCGAAAACGCAATCGCCCTGGTCGAAGCCGTCCACGACCTGAGCCGCCGGTGATGCTTCCGTGGATCCGTAGGTCAGGCTGTGCCTGACAATAATCGCTCCGAGAATCCGAGAAATCCGTCAGGCACAGCCTGACCTACGGGGTTGGTGCATCCAGACGCACCCTACGCGCTACGTTCTACGCGCGGGTTGCCAAGACGTCCTCGAACAACGCCTCGACAAACTCCTCCGGCTTGAACAAGGCAAGATCCTCGGCCTTCTCGCCGACGCCGATGTATTTGACCGGCAGGCCGACCTGGCGGCGGATGGCCACCACGACGCCGCCCTTGGCCGTGCCGTCGAGTTTGGCCAGGACGATGCCCGTGCAATGGACCGCGTCGGTGAAATGCTTGGCTTGCGAGATGCCGTTCTGGCCCGTGGTGGCGTCGAGCACCAGGATCACTTCGTGCGGGGCCTCGGGAATCTGCTTGCCCAGCACGCGGTGGATTTTGGTCAACTGCTGCATGAGGTTTTGCTGCGTCTGGAGCCGCCCGGCCGTATCGACGATGCAGACGTCGGCGCCCGTCTCGATCGCCCGGGCAACCGCCATGTGGGCGACGCTCGCCGGGTCGCTGCCGGCGGGGCCCGTGACGATCTCGGCCCCGAGCCGCCCGGCCCAGATGGTCAATTGCTCGACGGCCGCCGCGCGGAACGTGTCGGCCGCCCCGAGCACAACCGTCTTGCCGTCGTCCAAAAACATTCGGGCCAGCTTGGCGATCGACGTGGTTTTCCCGCAGCCGTTCACTCCGGCGACCATGATCACCGTCGGCCCGGCCGCCGCGAAGTGGATCGGGTCAGCCTCCTGGGCCATGAGCGATTTGAGCTTCTCCTTGACCACGGCCAGCACGTCGTTCATCTCGACCACTCGGCCGCGGAAGACGCTGCGAATCTCCTCGACCGTCTCGCCGGACGCCTGCACGCCCATGTCGGTCTTGACCAGCGTGTCGAACAGCTCTTCAAGGAACGCTTCGTCGACCAGCCGGCCTTCGCTCTTGAAAAGGTCGCGGATGTCGGTCTTCAGCAGGTTGGTGGTCTTCGTGAGACCTTGCTTGAGTTTGTCGAATAGGCCCATGATGCGGGGAGGGATTTAGGGATTTAGGGATTTAGGGATTTAGGGATTTAGGGATTTGGGGATTTGGGGATTTGGCCATCGCGTTCATCCGCGTTCATCGGCGGTTCCTGTTTCGTCGTTTGCACGATCGCGTCGAGGATGCCGTTGACGAATTGGGCCGATTGGGCCGTGCCAAAACGCCGGGCCAGCTCGATGGCCTCGTCGATGGCCACCGCGGCCGGCGTGCCCGCATGAAGGACTTCATAGACGCCGATCCGCAGGACGGCCCGATCCGTGGCCGCCATGCGCCCAAGGCTCCAGTTGGCCGCCGCCGTCGCGATCGCCTCGTCAATCTCCCGCCGGTGACGCCGCACGCCGGCCACGAGATCCCGGGCAAACTCGACCGTGGGCCCGTCGGCCAGACGCTCCTCGATCATCTGGTCGGCGATCGCCGGATTCGACCGTGGATTCAGATCGTCCTGAAACAGGACTTGCAAAGCGACTTCTCGGGCTTGGGTGCGCGTGGCCACGGGGTCAATTTTCTCTCGTTTTCGTTAAAACATCAAAAAATCACCACGGAGATCCTTCTTGAAACCACAGATGAACACAGATAAACACAGATATCGATCCGAAAATCCATCTGTGTTTATCTGTGTTCATCTGTGGTTCCCTCCGTCTCCGTGGTGAATCTTACGTCGTTGGGCTAGGTCGGTATTCGTTTCACGAGGTTGACCATTTCGAGCGCGGCCAGGGCGGCGTCGCTGCCTTTGTTGCCCAGCATGCTCTCCGCCCGGTCCTTGCCTCGTGTGCTAGGTTGGCCGCCGCTTCGGGCGATCGCCTGGTCGAGCGTGTTGCACGTCAACACGCCGAAAATCACGGGCAGCCCGTGCGTCATGCCCAACTCGGCCAACGCCAGGCTCACCGCCCGATTAATGTGCTGGTCGTGGGTCGTCTCGCCGCGGATGACCGCGCCCAGCGCGATAATGGCCGCATGGCGGCCCGAGCGGGCAAGCCGCCCGGCCACGGTCGGGATCTCGAACGCCCCGGGCGTCCAAAAGACGTCGATCCGATCCTCGCCCACGCCGTGCTCGGCCAGCGTCCGCACGGCGCCGTCCAACAACCGCGAGGTAATCGTGTCGTTGAACCGCGCGACGACAATCGCAAAACGGCCGTCGGGGGCAATGGGTTTTCCTTCGTAAATGTTCATGATGGATTCATGATTCCGTGAAGAACCGAAGGGCGATGGTTAGCCGTCGAGCCTGCTCGACGTCTTCGAGTCCTCACGAGGAACGCCGCGCAGGCGCGGCGGCTAACAGGATCATTTCATGCTCCGTGGTCTAATGGTGGGGCGATTGCCGCGAGGCACGCTCCACCGGATGTTCTCACGTCTTTCGTCGCGGCAATCGCCCCACCCTACATTTCTACGGACTACGGACTACGGACTACGGACTACGGACTACCGCTGTACATTCATGCTCATCAAAAACTCGGCATTGGTCTTCGTTTTGCCCAATCGCGTGACCAAGAGTTCCATCGCCTCGGGCGGGTTCATCTCGTTCAACACGCGACGCAACGCGCACACCAGCCGGTGTTCGTCGGGGTCCATCAGCATTTCCTCGCGGCGCGTGCCGCTGCCGTTGATGTCGATGGCCGGCCAGATTCGCTTGTCGACCAGTCGTCGGTCGAGCACGATCTCGAGATTGCCCGTGCCCTTGAATTCCTCGAAAATCACCTCGTCCATGCGGCTGCCCGTGTCGATCAAGGCCGTGGCCACGATGGTCAGCGAGCCGCCTTCCTCGACCTTGCGGGCCGAGCCGAAGAACCGCTTGGGCCGTTGCAGCGCGTTCGCGTCCACGCCGCCCGAGAGAATCTTGCCCGAGTGGGGACACTCCGAGTTCCACGCCCGGGCCAGCCGCGTGATCGAATCGAGGAAGATCAGCACGTTGTAACCGTACTCGACCATTCGCTTGGCTTTTTCCAGGACCATTTCGGAGACTTGGATGTGGCGCGAGGCCGGCTCGTCGAACGTCGAGCTGATCACCTCGCAATTCGGCCCTTTGACCTGCCGCTCCATATCGGTCACTTCCTCGGGCCGCTCGTCGATCAGGAGCATGAACACGTAGAGGTCCGGGTAATTGGCCAGCGCGGCCTTGGCCATGCGCTGCATGAGGATCGTCTTGCCGGCCCGCGGCGGGCTGACAATCAATCCACGCTGCCCGAAGCCCACCGGCACGATCATGTCGACCACGCGGGTGTTGAGGTCCTTCGAATCGTATTCCATCACGATTCGCTGGTCGGGATGAAGCGGCGTGAGGTCGTCGAACGCGATTTTCTGCGCCAGCATGTTGGGATCCTGAAAGTTGATCGCCTCGACCCGGAGCAGGGCGAAATAGCGTTCGTTTTCCTTCGGCGGGCGGATCTGGCCCGAGATGGTCGTGCCCGTCTTCAACCCGAAGCGGCGTATCTGGCTGGGCGAAACGTAAATGTCGTCGGGACACGAAAGATAGTGGTAGTCGGGACTCCGCAGGAAGCCGAACCCATCCGGCAGAATCTCCAGCGTCCCCTCGCCGTACATCAGCCCGTTGAGCTTCACTCGCTCCTTGAGGATCCGAAAAACCAGATCCTGCTTCTTCATCCCGTGGTAGTCGTTGAGGTTTTCCTTGCGGGCCTCTTCCAACAGCTCGGGCATGGTCATCCGCTGCAGCGCGGCGATGTGCGTGTCGTCCGACTGCTTGATCTCGTCAAACCGCCGGTCGTCTTCCGCCCGGCTGCGGAGCGTTCGCTCGACGATTTCCTCGGCCAACGAGAGGGGATCCTCGTCGTCGTAGGAGTAGACGTTTTTCGCGGGTTCCGAGGGAGTGTTTTCCTTGGGCGCTCGGTCGGAGCCACGCCCGGACTTGAAATCTTTGGCAGCCATGTTCTCGTTCCTGAGACGACGCTCAGAGCGTGGTTTGATGCGCGGAAGGCATCAAGGGAGGGGAAGGGTAAAAGACAGCTCGACGAATGGGAAGTGAAAACCGCCGAAGCGCGGGATGCGCCTGGGGCGAACGTGGAAAAAGGGAAAAAAGGCGGGAGACGATCAACCAATCAGCGAATGCCAAATACGCTCGATCCGAGCTTGGGTGGACGCCGGAGAACCGGCGTTGTCTATTATCACATCGGCTCGCGAACGCTTCCGATCCAACGATTCCTGGGCGTCCTCACGGGCCGCAAATTCCTCCTGGGTCCAACCCCGCGACGCCGCACGCGATTCGCGCAGCTCCCGCGGGCAATCCACAAACACGATTTTGTCGCACCAACCGTCCCAACCGGCCTCGATCAACAGCGGCGCGTCCAGCACGGCGGCCGGACAGCCTTGCTCGGCCAATCGCTCGGCCTTGCGGCGGACCAACTCACCGATCCGGGGATGCAGCAGTTGTTCAAGGTATTTTCGCTCGGCAGGGCCGTCCGGCGACGGGGCAAACACAATCTTGGCCAACTGGGCCCGGTCCACGCGGCCGTCGGCGCCGAACACGCGGCGTCCCCACCGCGTCTCAATCGCCGCTTCGACTTCCGGCTGTTTCAGGACTTCATACGTCCCCGCGTCGGCCTCCAGCACTCCCGCTCCCAACGTTTCGAACTGCCGCGCCACGAGGCTCTTCCCACTCGCCACGCCGCCGACAAGTCCAATGATTTTCATCTGTGTTTATCTGTGTCCATCTGTGGTTCCATCCTTATTCAACCGGCTCCGCGTCGGCCCAATTGGGGCCCGCCTTCACGTCAACCTTCAAGGGAACCTTCAACTTCCAGGCGCCGGTCATCTCGTCGGCGACCAGCACACGCAACGGCGCTAATTCCTCCGTGGGCGCCTCGAAGATGAGTTCGTCGTGGATTTGGAGCAACAATCGGGCGGGAAAACGTTCTCGGGCGAGGCGCGCGTGGATCGCGATCATGGCTTGCTTGATCAGATCCGCGGCCGAGCCTTGAATGACCGTGTTGATCGCGGTGCGCTCGGCTTGGTTCCGTTGGCCGCCGACGTCCGCACGAACCCCGCGGATCGCTCGTCGTCGTCCGAGAATAGTACTAACATACCCAAACCGCGCACAATCCGCCAGTATTCCGTCCAAGAATTCCTCGATCTGTGGGTACCCCTCAAAATAGGCATGAATGAACTTGGCCGCCGCTTCCTGGCTGATGCCCAACTGTTTGGACAACCCAAAGGGACTCTGCCCGTAGATCACCCCAAAATTGACCGCCTTCGCCTCCCGACGCATGGCCGAGGTCACCTGATCCAACGCCACGCCGTGTACCTGGCTGGCCACGCGGGCGTGAATGTCCTCGTCGCGCTCGAAAGCCTCGCAAAGCCGCTCGTCGCCCGAGAAATGGGCCAACATGCGTAGTTCAATTTGCGAATAGTCGGCCGCCAACAACGACCAGCCCGACTCGCCCGGCACGAACGCCGACCGGATTTCGCGTCCTTCCTCGCTCCGCACGGGAATGTTCTGCAAGTTGGGATCGCTCGAACTCAGCCGGCCCGTGGCCGTGACCACCTGATTGAACGAAGCGTGGACCCGGCCCGTCACCGGATGGATCATCTCGGGCAGGGCGTCGACGTAGGTGCTCTTGAGCTTCGCGTATTGGCGATACTCGATAATCTTGGCCGGCAGCGGGTGCAACGGGGCCAACTCCTCCAACACCTCCGCGTCGGTGCTCGGGCCGGTCTTCGTCTTCTTCAGCACGGGCAGGCCCTGCTCGACGAACAGCACCTGTTGAAGCTGCTTGGGCGAGGCGATGTTGAAAGGCCCGTTGGCCAGTTTGTAAATTTCTCGTTCGAGCTCGTCCATCCGCTCGCCGTAGTGCCGGCTCAGTTCGGCCAATCGCTCGCGGCTCACGCGGATGCCGTTGGATTCCATCTCGGCCAGCGTCTCGACCAGCGGCAACTCCAGTTCGACGAACAGCCGCTCCAGACCGCTCTCGGCCAGACGCTTTTCGAGAATAGGCCACAATCGCCAGGCCACCAGCGCATCCTCGCCCGCGTAGTCGCACACGAGCGAGACGGGCACTTCGTCCATCCGCTTCTGGTCCTTGCCCTTGCCAATCAATTGGCTGATTTTGATCGTCGTGTGATTCAGGTAACGCTCGGCCAGTTCGTCGAGGTTGTGGTTGCGCTCGCCCGCGTCCAACAAATAGCTGGCCACCATGGTGTCGAACGCGAGCCCCGCCAGATTGATGCCCGCTCCGCGCAGCACGATCATGTCGTACTTGAGATTCTGGCCGATTTTTTTCAGCGCTGGATCTTCGAGCAAAGGCCGCAGGGCGTCGGCCGTCTTCTTGGGGTCGAGGCACGGGTCGCCCTTCGGCGCGCGGACCGGCACGTACCATGCCTCGTCGTCGCGCCACGCGAACGAGTAGCCGACCAACTCGGCCCAACGCGGCCATAGGGCGGTTGTCTCCGTGTCAATCGAAACGCATTTCTGCTTCGCCAATTGGGTGACGAACTCATCGAGCGCCTCGGGCGAATCGACCAACCGATAACGCACGTCGCCCATCCCGGGGGACTGTCCCAGTTTTTGTTCAGCAAAAACGGGACTGTCCCCTTCTCTCGCCGCTTCGGGTGCTTCACTCGAAAACCGCTCCACCAAACTCCGAAACCCAAACTCGCGGAACAACGCCAAAAGGGCCGGCCGATCCACGCCGCCCACCTGCCCGCCTTCCCAGTCGATCGGCGCCGGCACATTGTCATCGAGCCGCACCAGCCGCCGGCTCAACAGGGCCACGTCGCGTCCGGCGAGCAGATTCTCCTTGCGTTTCTTGCCCGAGAGTTCGCCGGCGTGGTCGAGGACGTTTTCAAGCGTCTTATATTTCTGCAACAACTCGCCGGCGATCTTCGGCCCGATCAGCGGCACGCCCGGCACATTGTCGGTCGAGTCGCCCACCAACGCCTGGAAATCGACCACCTGCGACGGCTCGATACCCCACGCCTCGACCAGCGCGTCGCGGTCCATCGTCTCGTTCTTGCGGACGTTATAGAGCTTCACGCGGTCGGTGATCAACTGGCGGCAGTCCTTGTCGCTCGTCACCAGATAACATTCGCCGCCCAGCCCATCGACCAGCCGGGCCACCGTGGCCAGCACGTCGTCGGCCTCGAACGACGCTAGCCCGAGCACCGGCACGCGCATCGCCGCGAGCACCCGCCGAATCGCCGGCATCTGCGGCTTCAACTCGTCGGGCATGTCCGGCCGATTGGCCTTGTACTGGTCGTACATCGCGTGGCGAAACGTCTTGCCCGGCATGTCGATCGCCGCGAACAGATAGTCGGGCTTCTTCGTGGCCAGCAGTCCCAACACGTCGCGAGCGAAGCCAAACACGGCCTGAACCGGCTGCCCCGCGGGACTCATCATCTCGGGCAGCGCGTGGAACACCTGATAGACCAACGAATGCGTGTCGATCACCCAAACCGTCTTGCCCCGGAGGCTCGCCGGCGGCGGAGTGGCCCGGTCGCAGACGTTCGACATGGCCGCGCCGGCCTTGTCTTCTTCAAACCCGCTCGCCCCAGCCTTGGGCGACGGCGGGGCTGGCTCCATGCCGGGAAGATGTTTTTGTCGTGAGGACATGGGAAGGAAGGGATTAGGGATTGGAGATGGGGGATTAGAAGGAGAGTCGAGAGTCCAGAGTCCAAAGTCGAGGATCAAGGGCCCAGAGTAGAGTGTCGATCTGAAATTTCAAATTTGAGATCCGTAGATTTTGCCTGCTGCTGCTAATACTACTGCACGGGTTCGGCGGAAAAAGGGGGACTGGCTGCTATGTAGTTTTTGTCAAGGGCCGTGCCTGGACGGAATGGGCGGTAAGGGATGATCGCGTGCAGGCTGCTATTCGATCGTCCACGGGGTTGTGTGGAGACCATTTTGCCGAAACGCCGGGGGCGGACCAAACTCCGTGACGGGCGCTTGGCCCCAGCCAGACAACGGTCGCGCCCCCTTCGGGATCATCGACGCATCAAACCTTTTCGCTATTTTTCCGTAGGATCACGTACGACCTGATTTTTTACCCCCCAGTCTTATGGTATACTGGCGTTGCTTGGTGAAACGGAGTCAGGCTCTGCGGGGACGCAACCTGACAAGGGATAACCAAGCCGAGGGTGCGCCGAGGACGCATCGAGCCTCTGCTGCGGGAGTTTTCCCGCCGGAGGCTGTTTTTCTTTCCCCTCGGACACCCGAGTCATGCCTCCGAAAATCCTGCGGCGCAGCCGCACGTGAAGCGTGGTTTCGCCTGGTTCTTGCAGGGAAGTTCTCGCGCGATTTGCGGCAACTTGGGCAGCGGCGATTGCCCTGCCGCCAAGCCGCAATGCCACATCCGCACGGCCAATCGTCGCATACTGGCCACCACCGCAATTTTCTTGTGTTGGGGATTCTTGGCCTTGATGCGCTGGTACGCCATTTTTTCCGCGAGGTCGTTGCGCACGCGGGACCAGGTCGCCTGACAGAGGACTTTCCGCACGCGGCTGGAGCCCTGGCGGGTGATGTGTCCCTTGCGGTCCCGGGCCTCGCCGCTTTCGTGGCTCGCCGGCGCCAACCCCAGATAGGCGGCAATTTGCCGGCGATTGGCAAAACGCCACAGGTCGCCGAGCTCGGTCAAAAAAACCAGCGCCGTCAGCACGCCCACCCCGCACAGTTTGGTCACCTCCTGGACCGCGGCGACGTAACGCGGCGAGCAAGCCAGCGACACGAGTTGCTGGTCCAGCCGCGTTTCCTCCTCTTCCAGGAAACGCAACTGCCGCAGCAAACTGGCCAAAGCCGCCCTTCCCCCGAGGCCCAGAGGGCTTGGGGCGGAGGCGGCCGGTTCACGGAGCAGGCTATCCAGCCAAGCTCCAAAACGCTTGGTCCACCGTTTCCCCGCGTCTTGGGGCCGGCGCAATTGGTGCCGTTTCAACAAGCTCTGCACCTGGGCCTTCAAGGCGGTGATCTTCACTCCCACGTCCAAACGCATCCGCACCAGCTCCCGATCATCGCGGGTCTGGAGATCCGGGATCCAGACCGCCGGCAAAGGATTACCCGCCAGGACGTGAGCCCGCAACAATTGCAACAGCTCCAAGGCGTCCTTTTCATCGGTCTTCTGGCTGCGTTGGCGCTGCGAGCGAGCGATTTTCGTCGGCGCCAGCAGGTAGCACTCGATGCCGGCTTGGGTCAGCTCGTCGTGCAGCCCAAAACCCTGCCCGGAAGCCTCATACACGAACACGATCCGCAATCCGCCCAGGGCCTGGGCACGCCGCAGCAGATCGGCAATCATCGCTTTGCGGCCCGAAACGGTGTTTGCCACCAGCCTCGTATCGGGCTCCCCCCGCCCAACGGACACCTTCAAAAGCATCGCCTTGTCGTGCAAATCGCAACCAATCATGATAACCTTACACATGGCCAGTTCCTCCAACGGGTTAGGGTTAGGAAACGTTCGTCAACGCAAATGAACTTTCCTACCGCCCTTTCCGCTGTAAGGCAACTGGCCGCTTTTTTAACTACATGGTAACTCCGTGGCGCAAGTAGCCGTGGCGGTGGAAGAAACGTCGTGGCCACGGTGCCTGTCCCCCTTTTTCCATGCGGCACGTTGGTGGTCGAGATCAAACGAATCGAGCAATACACATGGCGGATCGTGACGACTATCACCTGATTTTATGCCGTGCGCGGCAATCGGCCGTGACGGATTCGCCCGACGCGAAGCACCGGGCATTTGAGGAAGAATTATTGGCCCTGCTGACCTCCGACGGACGGACAACGCTCACGGTCGCACCCCATCTCATCGACTTGACCCCCGACGGACTCGCCATTAGACGGCTTCGATCGCTTGACGGAAATCTGATTGTTCTGTCCTGGTTGCCGGCGCGAGCGACGTACTGGTTGCTCCGCGCCGCGGGCATCGAGGGCCATCGCGAATCGGAGACACCGGCCGTTGGTACGCGCCGCCTCTTGTGCCTCGATCTTCGCAAGTATCCCGATCCCGCGGCGTGCGTCGAGGCGATTTGTCGGATCATGTCAGCCGCGCAACTCCCCGCGACCGAGGGCGGCAAACCGGCGGAAGCCGAATTGTTGGACGAATCTACCCAGCCGCGATGGTATCCCGTGATCGATTACGACCGGTGCGTTAATTGCCTGGAGTGCCTGAATTTCTGCCTGTTCGGAGTATACGATCTAGACGCCTCGGAGGCCGTATTTGTCGATCAGCCCGATGCCTGCCGGCCGGGCTGCCCCGCGTGTGCCCGGGTCTGTCCGTCCGGGGCGATCATGTTTCCCGAGTACGCCGACCCGGCCATCTCGGGCGACGCGACGGATGAAACCAAGCCGCCGTCGGACAAGTCGAACAAGCCGTCAGATCGTCTCTCGACCCTCGACCGTCTGGTTGACGAAGTGGACGACCTTGACGTGTAGTGCCCGGGCGCTACTGGCCGCCCCGTCGAAATGTGCCTACAATGACACGGCGTTGAGTAACCGTTCACGCCCTGGGGACTGGCTCATTTTTCGGCCCTGTTTGCGTTACGCTTGGATACGCCTAACGGCCGAAAAATGTGCCTGTCCCCTTTGGACGAACCCGCGTCTCCTTGCACGGTCGGGACAATGATCAGCCTTTATCCCCTGCGATTCGAGCCGCTCTATAAGCATTACCTCTGGGGCGGACGACGATTCGAGACGCTCCTGGGGCGCCGGCTTACGCCTGGTGAGGTCTACGCCGAATCCTGGGAAATCGTTGACCACGGCGAGGACCAGAGCGTCGTCCACTTCGGCCCGCTGGCCGGCCGCACACTACGCGAGTTGATGAACGAACACCGTGACGCACTCTTGGGACCGGCCGTTCGCCGCGAGGCTCCGGGCGTGTTGGCCGGTCGATTTCCCCTGCTGCTGAAATTGCTCGACGCGGCTCAAAATCTTTCGATTCAAGTACACCCGGACGACGCGATGGCCGCGCGGCTCGACCCGCCGGAATTGGGCAAGACCGAGGCTTGGTACGTCCTGGCGGCCGAGCCGGGCAGCCGGATTTGGGCCGGATTGAAGCCGGGAGTGGATCGGCCCACGCTCGCCCGGGCCGTGCGCGACGGGACTTGCGACGACTGCGTCGATTGGTTCGAGCCGCGGCCCGGCGACGCCCTGCTGATTCGCGCCGGCACGGTCCACAGTCTCGGCGCGGGCGTGATGGTGGCCGAGATTCAACAGGCCAGCGACGCGACCTTCCGCCTGTTCGACTGGAACCGCCTTGGGCCCGACGGCAGACCCCGCCCGCTGCACGTTGAACAGGCTCTGGAGGCCATTGACTTCGACGCCGGTCCGGTCCGGCCCGTACCTCCGATCGCGGGCGACGTGGACCGCGCCGTGCCGATTCTCGACTGCGAGTATTTCGCACTGGCTCGATGGGAGCTGACCGAGCAGGTCTCGCCGGCTGGCGACGGACGCTGCCACTTGCTATGTGTGCTGGAAGGCTCGGTCACGGTCGAAGGCGACTCGGGTGA
>Ga0209342_10005368_pt1 | contig 13142 bp, 11 predicted proteins | sample RifCSP16_2_FD_184023 | JGI IMG/M metagenome (GOLD analysis project Ga0209342, IMG submission 184023) | Soil microbial communities from Rifle, Colorado - Rifle CSP2_sed 16_2 (SPAdes) (version 2) | ecosystem: Environmental > Terrestrial > Deep subsurface > Rock core/Sediment | place: Rifle... | reverse complement strand
AGCGTCCCCATAGCGGAACTAGATGCAGGAATAACCGCGTCGGGCACAGCACCAAACCAGTCCATCTTAACAATGTAATGAGCAACAGGAGTAGAAGACCATTGTGCTCCTGCTCCCGGCAATGCATGGGCTGTAGCATCTGCGAACGAAAATATCTGATAGAATCCGGCTTCGATTGTCGGGCTATTCAGTGTAAGCGTCACTCCGGACGAGATGGAAAATGAACCGCCTTTCAGGATAATTAAAGGGGAGGATATTGTCGTGTTTCCAGTGACACTTACCGTAGAGGAGATGAGCAACTGCTTTCCAGCTGCAACCGCTGCCGTGTCCGCCGCAGACAAGGAACCATACGCCCGCACGTCCACCCAGGGGCCTTTTGTAATGACATCCTGGAACCTCGCGGAATCCGTGTAATCGGATGCGCCGAATGTATATCCGCCGATATACCCGGCCTGCCCAGATATCGGGAAAATCGATAGGCAAAAAAGAAAGGCAAGGAGTAAGGCAAGGAGTAAGGCGGCTATTCTTTTATTCTTCAATGATGCCTCCAAACTAAAAACTCCGCCGCAGCGGGGCCGCTTTGAATCGATTCGAAGTGAATCTACTGTGTCAATTCAATCCAGATTTCCGGGCGTGTCTTGTACCTTTGTATCTTCCATGCGCCGGAGCCGAAGGTGAGCGGTCCCGACTGCCCGCACATGTAATATAGTTCCGGGTTTGTGCGGATTCTCATTTTCGCCACGCCGACCACTGGCGGGGGAGGCGGACGGACCAATGTATATAACAGCGGTGCTGATTCCGGAGACAGAAGATAATCCAATTCCGCCCGGGCCGTGTACGTTTTCGTCGTCCCCTCCGCCTGCGGCAGCGTGCCGGTCCATATATTCTTCCCGTCAAGCGCAATGGCGAACTCCTGCCCGTCCGCGTACAGGTGCGTCTCTACGGTCGCCATCCTATCGGGAGAAACGGGAGTACCATCCGTCATCAACGCCGGCTGCGTCCAGTCTATTGTTGAGGCCAGGACTCCGATCGGTAGCGAGAGAAGAAAGATGAGTGCAAATCTCTTTTTCAATGGAATGTACCTCCGAAACTTGTGATACGCATTTTGCCAGGAGACATGATCGTGGGGGGCGGAGGTTCGCCTGCACCGGGAGTATAGGTGACGACTAGTTGCGGATGCCATGCCGATGTACCGTGGTCGGCGGAAGCGAAGATCCTGTTGGTATCCACGTTACTTTGATTTCCACCATCCAGCGCAAGATAAAGCGGAGTGTCCGCTGCATAGGCAGTCTGTACCTCGTTTGTCACGTTCCACTCGAACCATCCGGTTACGAGACTGACATCAATGTATGGGCTCACTGCCTGTAGCGTCCCGGCGAAATTATTCCATGTTACCGTTGTGGGGTCGGGGACAGTCCCGGTGATTTTGTATACGTATGTTCTCATCGGATTGGTTCCGCCCGATCCGTCGTAACCGGTGAGGTACAGGCGCAACTTGGCATCGTTGATTGTCACGTTGTCCGGAATAGACGCCAAGTCAACGCTGTCTTTCAGAATGATTCGGTTCGCCACAGTTGCATAGGGCCACTGATAGGTTCTCAATGCAATATTGCTTTCCTCGTTGGTATCCGGCGACCCCGAATTGATGAACGTATCGACGATTGTTGTGTAGGTAACTGTCACCTGCCCGCTCGGGGAAGAAGGAACGACTATAATGGAGAGGGCTTGCGTGTCAGTGTTCGCCGGGGATGCGCTGTCCGTGGCCTCAACCGTGAAATTGTAGGTGTTCGCCGTGGTCGGCGTTCCAGAGATAACCCCTCCCGATGAAAGGAAAAGCCCCGCCGGGAGTGAACCGGAATACAACGCCCATGTATAAGGGGATATGCCTCCAGGTCGCCGCAAGCGCTGAGAATAGCTCGTCCCGACCGTGCCCCCGGGTAGGCTCGTTGTCGTGATATTCAATTCAACGGCAGGAGAGGATTCGATCGTGTATGAATACGTATCAGTCGTCATAGTGTTCCCCTGAACATCGTGGAATCCGTTGATGGAAACATTGACGACTTGATCGTAAGCCCAATCACTACCCTTGTTCCAGGCGACACTGAGGCAGGGATATGGAGAAGACCCATCCGGCGTGCTGCAATCGGCGGCATAGCCGGTGCACGTTAAACCGCTGCCGCAGGAGTAGTCCGTCCCCTCGATGTTCACGATGCCGCCGGTGGTGACCACCTGCGTATCGTTTGCCCGGTCATCCTTTACGCGGAAAGAAATATCCCGATTTGTTTTCAGAACGCCGGTAGCAGATTTCGGCGGAGAATGAGAACCAGCGTAAGGGGCAAGGATATCCCCCGTTTCCCCAAACGGCGTTGTCTGAATACGTGTTCTACCAAACCACAGGTAGTCAACACCCTCCTTAGGGGGCGCTGTATATGTAGGTTCATAGTTCCAATCATCCCAGCCCTGTCCAAGATAGGATCCAAGTGTATATCTTCTGTCACTTACGTTTATTACTTGTACGTCATTAACCCACAGTTGAAACACACCGTTAGCCGGTGTGTCTATCGTGTTTACAATGCAGCGGAATGTTACCTTGTACCATGTGTTCGTATTTATATAAGGTTCACTCGAATATACAATTTCGGAGTCATCAGGTCTTTGATTACACATCTTTAGAGTTCTTCCACCATCAATGGCAATGAAAAAGTTATGATAATAAGACTTCAAAAACATAAGTTTTTCACCTTCACCAAATGTATGGGGATCGTCGGTTTTGAAGTAGAACTCCCCCCATACCTCCGTAGCCGGATCCCAACCTAGATATACTACATCTGGGGCATACCCTCCGCCAAATCCGGTAGGATAATAAAATCGTAGAGTATTTGCGCCCGTCGGGTCTATCACGCTAGTATCCAATGATGAACCATAGTAAACCTGGGTCCAAGGCGATATCGTGCCCCAACTGTGCGAGAAAGGAAGCTGAACATCGATGGCTGAAGCATTGATAGCCGACAAAAGAAAAACAAATGCTATAATGATTCGTCTCATCACGCCTCCTTTACGGGTCACACACTTTCGTTTTAAAATATAAATCCCATGAACCGACAGAATCACCCATATTCCAAAGGTTTGTATCGCTATAGTAAAATATGCCGCTCCCGTATACATCAGTATTTTGATATGCGATAATAAACCTATCACCGTATACCGCCCCTGTGTTTATTACGGCGATATAATAAGTATTGCTGGCCGTTTGCGAGGGCCTTGAACCAGATGGGAAAATCAACTCATACTCATAGTAATTATCATCATAAATAATATCTACTGCATCTGTCTCTCCAAGATACGATGCTGATAAATCAGCAGAAGTCCCGAATCTTGCCTTTAATTGACCGTTTGAACCTGCTGGTACTCCTAATCCATATACGATGATGGAGTAAACAGTTGTAGTTACTCCCGCGACGATTGATTGCCCCCTCGTTCTATTACCGTAAGTATCTGCATCGGCGTTGTAAGTTGTATTTTGCTGATCTATTGATTGAGTAGCGCAGGAAGCGCCCCCACTCCCCCGAACGATAATCCCCGCCTCGCAGGGAAACGAAAAGAGAAGCGCGAGAAGGACAAGAAGCGCACGGATTACCATTGCGCCCACGTCCCTTCGATTTGGTATGTCACATTGTTCACAGTCCCCGATGGCGCCGCGTACAGGATGCGAATCACGTCATCGGCATCCTGCGCCCCGTCATCAATCGTTGTACTAGCCGCACCATCGCTATCGCAGGAAAGCGCCTCGATGGTTCCGCAGCTCGCACCAGCCGAATCGCATTCCTGAAATGTAATGCCGATGGTTCCCCCGCCCCTCGCAAGACACCATACCCTCGTCGTGGTGAACGCCCGTGGTGTCTGGAATAGATCATGGTCATCGGCATCCGCAGGATCGGTGATCGTCCACGGGTACATGAATGGAATCGCCGTGGCGATTGAGACAACGCCGTTGGAATCCGTCTTGGGATAACCGGCGACAACGTCGAGGACGTTCACCTTACCGTCATCATCGGTATCGAATGTATGCCCCCAATCGTAAATGTTGTCCTTGGCCGCACCGTTGGTCGTGTCGCCGTTCCACGCGGTACCGAACGCCTCGTTCTCTATCGACCCGCCGGCACCGGATTCCCACGTCGATCCGTTGTAGCAAAGGAATAAATTCGTCGAGCGATTGTAGTAACACAACCCCTCTACCGGACTCCCGGGATTCCCATCATTCGCCACATTGATCCCGCAGGTATTGTCCGTGGGCACACAGGTGGACGTAAGTTGCGCGGCTACTAGTTCGCCCAATACCGTTGTGTCCCCGTCCTGGTCCACTTTGAACAAGGAGGTATTGTAATCGCGGACATCAAATACTACCTGCTCATCGTCTAGAGTTCCGCCGCCGGAGTTCACCTGGAACGTGAACATCCCGTCCGCGTCCGTCATGGCTGAACCAGTATTTGTTGTTGAACATTTGAACTGCGAAGTAGAGGAAACGAATCTACATAACCAATCGGCGTCAGTGCCGAAACGCCAACTCGCATCATCATAAATCGTTGCATTGCCGGTTAGCGTGACTGCATTCGCATTCTGCGTCGCCATCGTGCCGAGGCCGAGATTCGTGCGGGCGCCGTCGGCGGTGGTAGCATTGGTCCCGCCATGCGCCACATCGATAACGCCCGACCATGCCTCCCCTTCGCTATATCCTCCCGGCCCTATGATGTTGTCGAATCCGGTGACATTCCCCGATGAATCCCCTTCAAGGGATCGTCCGCGAAGGGCCGGGTATTGCCCTGCCGCTAAGGATGCGAGACAGATTGTAATCAGAATAAGGAGCGGGATGATTCTTCTCGCCCGATACATGAATCCTCCAAATGAAAAGGGCCGCCCAGAAGGACGGCCCTGGAAGTGGTTCTCTATTCCGTTATGCTACGCGCCGAGGAATTTGAAGCCCCAGTCAACCTGTAGCGTATCGTTCGCCGTCTTGTTCACGTTCGGAGCGACCAAAGCCCTTGCAATGAAAGAGGAAACCTGCGTCCGCATCCCGACTTCACCGATGCTTCCGTTGGTTGCCACGCCTGCGCCCCAGGAGAATCGCCAGGTGGTCCATTCCCCCGCGCCCGTGCCGAACGAGTTCACCCGGACCGGATAGGTAGCGGAGACGGCTAGGGAAGAGGCATTGATGAGGGTACCGAGGCCCGTGTCTCCCTTCACCGGTGCCGTGGTGTTCACCCCGAGTTCCGCGTACATGGACCGGGTATCGCCGACGATGGAGCTTGCCATGTACTGGGCGATCCACATGTCGCCAACGGAGGTGACGAGGTTATGGAATCCTCCTTCCTGCTTGATTTTCCCGTATCCGTCGATGAGGGCGTAGTAGACGTATCCCTGTATGGCGAATTTCTCGCAGGGAGGCCCCTGTGGCGGGGGGATCCCGACTTCCGAGAGTTTGCGGTTCAGATCATCGAAAAAGTTCTTTTCCATTTTCTTATTACCTCCCTTGGGTGATGTTTCAGACGAGTTTGAAGAGTGTTTCCCTTCGGCGGTAGATATACCCGCCTTGGTAGCCGGATGCTTCGAATGCGCCGGGACCGAGTTGATGGCTCCCGACTTCGGATTGCCAATCGTAGGTGTAGATGCCCGATGCCGTTCCGCTTGTGAGGCCGGTGATGGATTGGACCACGGTAGAGGAGGAATCGAAGATGCGTCCCCAGGTGGACGAGGGATCGAAAGCCGTGCCTGAATTATCCTTGAACGTGACAATGAATCGGATCGTATCGCCCAAGGTATAGTCGATCATTTCGCTTATTCCTCCCTGTTACCGTGGCGTTCTGGCTAGCCGGTAGATGATTCTCCCGGCGAAGTTATCGTCGGTGATGCCCAATGCGTCCATGATTTGCCGGACGTGGGTTTTCATGGATTGCGCCTCGTCCGTGACTCCTACGGATTCCGAGATATCCCGCTTGTGGTCCATCGCCCGGACGATGATGTCCGTTATGTCTACTTGCTGTGGCATGTTGATTCCTTACGAGGAAATGTATCGTGCGTGTCCCACTACCCGGACCACGGAATCCGTGATTCCTTCCACGTTTGCCGGGTTGCGCTCGAAGGCGGTTCCCGAAACGTATATCCGAAAAGAAATCGTATTCGCCCGCCACGCATCGGATGAGGACATCGTGTATGCGCTTGGGTCTTCCGTCCCAGGGGAGGCGACTATCTTGGAACAAAGTGCAACCGTAGACCCTACCGATGTCTCTGACTGCCCCGTATTGCCTGATTGCCCGTTGGAATATCCCGTTGGGTAGACGCTGACGGTCGAGTCATCGTCATCCAGGTGCGCGATCGCGAAAACAAGCGCATTTGCATATTGCGTCACGATGGAGGGGCAATTTGGATTAGCCGATGTCCCGGTCGCGGCGGTAGGCATCGACTGGTCTAGGATGCTGGCCGCATTTCCTCCGCTCCATACCTGGACGACAACCGATTTCAGGATCGTTGCATCCCTGGCGATTGCCACTACGGTATCCGGCGACGAGGTCATCACCTTGTATCCGACGTGCGCTCCGGGGTTCGCGCCGGTACCGTTGTCCGCCAAGGTATAATCGGCAGTAGTGATGCTGCCCGTGCAATTGATATCCCCGGCAACGGCGACGATGACAAGATCGCCCTCGGAGGGCGTACCGCCGGGAAGGGTTACATTCTGACTCCCCGTTCCGGCCGTGATGATTGCAGAAGTTGTCCCCTCAAGATTCCAGGCCATCTATTCCCTCTTCATCGTTTCTATGGTGATCGACGGTTGAGCGATGGAAACCGACGCAAATGACGCCTCTCCCGACAAATGGACGAATTCCAGCGGATCGACCCGCATCGTGATGAACGGCAAGGCCGCTACGATGAAGATGAACCGGCGAAGCGACAGCGCAATCAGAAGCCAGATGACAACCGCCGTGGCCTGCAAACGGGAATCCGTAATCCCTATCGCCTCGGAAATAACCCGGACGTAATTGATGCCGCCCGTAACGATCTCCGCGACGGCGCTGTCCTCTATCCCCATCGCGTCGGCAATCTGCCGAATCATCAAGACGGCCCGATCCGCCGTGTCCGTCGTCTCCATGAGATCGGAGATGATTCGTACAATTGCTTTCGTCTCGGATATCTCGTCGGAGATCCCAAGATTGTCGGAAATGAACCGGACGATGGATTGATATGTCTGTCTCGAGTCCGAAATGCCGACAGTATCGGCGACGGTCCGATAGATCAAGACGAACAGACTGATTTTCATACTATCAGTCATACCCACGGAATCTGCTTGCCGGCGGATATGTCCATGCGTCCTTCTTGCCACATCGGATATCCCCACCGGATCGGAGGCAACGCGAAGGTAGGCGGCTGAAATCAATTCCTCGTCCGTGATTCCGAGAACGTCCCGCGCCTCGCGGTAAAACGTGGCATAACTGATTGAGGTATCCGCAATCCCCACTCCGTCCGACACATTCCGCAAGATCCATACGGATAAGGTGACTGCCAGCGCATCCGTAACACCGATGGAGTCGGAAAGCACACGGAATAATCCGCTGGCAATCAGACGTTCATCGGTAATGCCTACGGGATCTGCCATTATCCGAGCGTAGGCCGCTTGGATGACTTTCTCATCTGTGATTCCGAGCACATCGGAAACGTACCGGACGAACGCCTCCCCCTCGATTTCCAGCGTCGGGTCCATGACGCTGATCTCTTCCGAGATGTACCGGAGGAAGGTCTGCCCTTCCCCCCCGGGCGTAAAGAGGATATAAAGCGCGTCCTCAACGCCTACCGCATCCGAGAGGTAGCGGAAAAGCCCTTTGATGACGAATCGCGCATCCTCGATCCCTACTGAATCCGACAGGAAGCGGGAATGTCCGGACGCCTTGCTTATCGCATCCGTCACACCCATCGAATCGGAAAGGATGGCCGCCCTCGTCACAGCCCTCCTCGCCACATCCGACAGCCCCACATCATCGGAAACGATACGTGAAAGGATGATCTGTGCCGCGATACTGTCCGTCACCCCCAGGGCATCTGACAGGAACCGGATCGCCGTGGCCGCACGACTTACCGAATCCGTCATCCCTACCGAATCCGAGAGAATGCGGGAAAGGGCCTGTGAATATTGCGCCACATCAGAAACCGCAAGGGCCTCGGAGAGAATCCTTGCCACGGCCATTGAACGCATGTTTGAATCGGCGATCCCCATCGTATCGGAAATAATCCGTGCCAAGATGATTTCTTCTTCTGTCGGGTCAGTGACCCCCACATTGTCCGAGAGAATCCTGCGAATCGCCAACTCTCGCCGGTTCGCATCAGTGATCCCAAGCGCATCAGAAATGTTCCGCGCCGTAGCCATCGTGCGGACCGAAGAATCCGTCGTGCCCATCGGGTCACTCAAGATCCTGGCGAATGAAGCGGCCCGACGAATGGAATCCGTCACCCCCACGGAATCCGTTGCCCTCCGAACATTCTCAACCCGACGGAAAGCCGAATCCGTCAGCCCCAACACGTCCGAGATGTACCGCAGGAAATTAGTCCCGGCGAAAAGGGAATAGACAATGGCATCGGTGATGTAGACGCCGGGAAAATCCCCACCCTCCCAATCGTCTAAATAGGCAGTCGTGGCGGACATATCCCAAAAACTCGCGCCAGGTTGCCCCGACAGGATGCGGTTTGCGTCGGAATCCTGCCACGTTCCCTGCAGAACGCTGTTGATCCAGACCTGAAGAGTGACCGTTGTGCCAGATCCTGTCGCCTGAATTTTGAAAACATCTCCAGGGCTGAATGTGTAAATCTGGTCGCCGGAAATATCAGACCATGATCCACCATTGGCCCGCTTTACTGCCCAAACCGAAGTGGCACCATCCTTATAAAGCGTCAATTCATAAAAAGTCAGGGCGTTATTTGCCGCACGCAATATAATACTTAATCCAAGTGGGTCCGTGGCCGTGAGAAGTTTGAACTGGCAATACTGGTCCGGCGAGAAGGCATACACCGAAGCCTTGTATGAAGAAGTTCTCCTGCTCGTCCCGCCCGCCAATCCGTTGCTGTAAAGGAGCAGACCACCAGACGCGGCACTGTTCGTCTCCCACGGGTTGCCTATGGGTGACTCGTTCGCCCGGTTGAAGTCGTCGGTGTAGACTGCCATATTTCTCCAAATGAAAAAGGCCGCGCGAGGCGGCCCAGATGGATGTTAACCTACAGGTTAATAGGTCAGAACCAGTCGCCCCCGCCCAAGCCGATGTTGAAATTCATCGTCACACATGCCCCCGTCACGCCGATGGACAGCATTTGAAAATATCTCCGGTACGGTTTCGGCAATACCCGGGCCACGGCGAAATTAACCAACGTGGATGCCCCCATGTAGAGGTCCACTTCCCCCACGCTCGGATGCTTCCCGAGGATGGGGTTTAGTTCGTAGTACCGATACGGTTCCTTGGCAATCTTCCTCGTCTGACTCCAATCGATGACGTGCATCGCAGTCCACGTCGCCTGAATCGCCGTGTCCGTCTTCGTCCACTTCCAATCAAGTTCCGTTGCGTTCGCTGCCGAGGATAACAGGAGAATCAATACGGCAAGAATCGTTTTCATACTCCACCTCCGTTGTGGCTCCGTTTTTTTATGGGGGAAACACGGTACGGAGTAACCGCGCTTTTCGGGAGCGACCCTATCCCCGAGAAGAATTATATCAAATGAACGTCATATAATCCAGCGGAGTCGCAGAAAGGACTCGCCAATACCGATAGACATCGGAATCCAAGACAACCGTATTTGCCGCCGTTGCAATCGGCATGATATAAACCACCCGATCTTCCGTGACGAATGGGCGACGCATTTTCAGTCCTACCCAAGTCCCTCCCGCGTAAGCCATGTCGTCCCTGCTCGTATATACCTGTCGAACAGTATTCCCTGATGCCTCCCGTGCATCGAAAGGCATCAAATGCTTTCCGAATCCAAAAACAGGCATTGTGATATCATCCCAAACATCCATCGCAAGCCAACATCTTGCCGCGTAATATCCTCCGATTTGCGCCCGGAATTGCGTGACTGTCTGCCATTCACTCCTGACGATGAAATAATCAGCCTTCCCGTAGGAAGTCCCTGCCGACCCGGTGCTATGGTAGGAAGATATGTCATGTTTGAATGTCCATTTGTATCCGAGCAATTCAAATCCAGAGGGGATTTTCGATACCGCACCGATAGCCGCGAGAACTCCCATCGAATTGGTAAATGTCGCGGAAAGGTTGTAGCTGTAATCCGAAAAAGATGGAAAAGTACCGACTGAATTCACATTAGAAACGTTCGGAGCATTCAAATTCAACGAGACAGGCATCCAACCGATACGTTCAAGCCCGCTTGGATATGTCCCGAAGGCATACGCTTGCCCGGCACTATTTGCCGCCGCACAGTAAAAACTAAATGCCGGCGAGAAAACGAGTGTCGATGATTTGATTATGGTCAACGATGCCGTTACGATAGCCCCGTAAGTCCCGGAAATAGACCGCCAGAATACTGTCGCACATCCTCCGGAACTCGGAATCATCGAAATAGCATTCATGCCCCCGGATAGACTTCCTACAACGACTTCCGCAGCGACAAGCGCCCCGAATCCACGCAAGACCCCGACGGCTACCTGATAGGAGCTTGAGCGCCATCCATAGAAACGTATTCCATTGGATAGCGTTACTTCCCCATCACAGATCGTTCCCATTTCCCTTGCGCTTCTGTCGGATTCAATGCGTTCGATCCGCCAGGATTGCCATTCATGCTCTGGTGTGCCTACCGTTGCGAGGCTTGCCACCCACGCCCTCGCGCTCTCGTTCCCGAAGTCCGACACGCCATAGATGCTGATTCCATAGACCCCCGGTTCCACCGGATAGATATACCCCGTCGTGTTCACTCCGGAATAGGCGAGCTGCCGCACCTGACCCCGCGTCGCGTTCATGGCATAGATGTTCCACTTTGCCACATGAAGATTCGGGGAATCGACCGCCATGATGGCGTATTTGATCGTCGGTACCACCGTCCCGTCCGACAGGGTCCGGGAATACTCGGAAAGTGTCGCACTCGTCACGTTCGGCGGCCAGAAAGACCGGGCCGGGAAGAAAGACGGGTTGCGCGATATCATCGGCCCCTGAAGCCAGTCATCCACATAAGCCGACGGATCATGCTCGATCGCCGCAATCGCCAGCTTGTCGTTTCGGGCGTATTCCATCGAGAGGATGCGGAACAATTTCTGGTTCCATGCCGCCGCAGGATGTGTCACGTCCACCACGTCCCCGGCTTCCAAGCCGAGTGCGTTGTAATTCGTCTCGAAACTTATAGCGTTTACCAGACTCGCAAGGTTCGCGTAGGAATAGGCGATGGCGTTCGCCTCGTCCCGGAACGTGATCCCGGGCATCTCAAGGACGTGCTCCGATTCCTGCCCCGCATCGACGGAACGTACATCGAAAGGCACATCGGCTGGCGTGTAGTTATTGATGGCGTCGATGTACTTGACAAGCACCTTCGTCGGCACGTCCCGAACGGAAGGCTGTGATATCTTGAACGTTCCGGCCACGATATTGTCATCGTCGAACGAGTAGACCGACCCTTCGGCCTTGTCCACCTTGATCGCGTATTTCCCGTTGGCGTAAACGAGGAATCCACGGTAATGCTGTTGCACGTCCCGGATGGCATCCATGACCTTCGTGGCATCCCACAGTGGATAATTCGTGGAAAACCTTGCTCGCGTGTTTACCCGGTAGTGGATCTCTATTGGGTTATTGTCATACCATTCATGCGCCCCGAAATAGGCGTTGATCTCCCCGGTGCTGTAATCCGCCGTGCCTCCCCCCCCATGCGAGGAATACAGAGTGGCGATGGGAGCTGCGTAGGCGCTTTCCACAAGCGTCTCCGGCGTGGAAACGATGTAGAGACTCCTGGCGATGTTCTGGTATTTCGTGCGCTGCGAGAATTCCCAATCGGCGTACCACTTCGCGGTCATCTGATGGACATATATGACGTTCTGGTCCGGTGCGCTCTGGTAGTACGTCGGCTTGTCGAACCAGCAATTCCCAGTCCGGTAATTGATCGATCCGACCTGTGCCGCAGCCGCGCCTAAGATTCTCCCGAATTCCGATATCATCCCGCTTCTCGGGGAATCGTAATAGACAGATCCGAGCATGCTCGTCAGCGTCATCGACCCAGGCTTGATCGGGAACTTTTCTAAAGAGAATTCGGTTGCAGGCGAAGATGTATACCACCAACTTGCTCCCTCATCGATTCCGATCGTGTAGAGTTCGACGGATGGGATATCGACGGTCTTGTTGAAATACTTCGGCCTTTGCAGGGACGTATCGACGATTTCAATGATCTCCCGGCTATTCGGGGAAATCGGGGCCGTGGCGTAGGCATGCGATGACCTGACATCCGGGATGCTCAAATCCCCCGAGGAGATCCCCATCCCGTGCTGCTTATTCGTCAGGAGGTCCGCAACCTCGAAAGGCCCGGATTGATACCATGTAGGGATTCCCAGTGAATCGACGTTCGACCAATCGGGAATCAGCTTCCCCCGGATTGTCCATGTTACCGTAGGGACCGCTTGGTATATATCCTGGCTGTAATTGAAGTGGACCGCCGCAGCCGCAACCAACGGATACGTCTCGCTCGCCACATCCCATAGGTTGTGTGAATCGGCGATGTAGGTGAAAGGCGCTTGAGAATTCGTCCCTAAACGATTCTCGAAATGGAATGCGTTTCGGAACTGCGTACTGAGATTCCCGGACCGTGCATCCCATACCTTGATATCATTGAAATACATCTCCTCGAAGCCATCTATCGGCCCCTCGGAAATGCCGTATATTGCGAATAGTTTATTCCTCGGCGGATTGTTATCCCCCGGCCCCTTCCCCTCCGTGGACATCCAAAGGATATTTCCGCCTACCCGCTGCCGTCCATAGATGACCGGAATGGCCCGTTCCGTCGTCCTGGTGTTCGCCCGCGCCCCCGAGCGCGGCAAGGTCAAGACCCGCCTGGCTGCGGGCCTGGGGGAGGACGCGGCCCTCGCGATCTACCGCCGCATGGTCGAGCGCGTGGATTCGGTCTGC
>Ga0209342_10005367_pt1 | contig 13143 bp, 5 predicted proteins | sample RifCSP16_2_FD_184023 | JGI IMG/M metagenome (GOLD analysis project Ga0209342, IMG submission 184023) | Soil microbial communities from Rifle, Colorado - Rifle CSP2_sed 16_2 (SPAdes) (version 2) | ecosystem: Environmental > Terrestrial > Deep subsurface > Rock core/Sediment | place: Rifle... | reverse complement strand
CAAGTCGAACGAGGTGTTCGCCCTCGTCGATTCGGTGACCGAGCGATTGTCGGCGGAGCTCGACCTCGACACGCTATTCGACAGAAATCGACCGATCGCCGATGTCGCGACGTCGTCTCTCGAAGCCTTTCGCGCCTATCAGCGGGGCATTGGCGACTTGCAGGACGGACGCAACCAGGCGGCCACGACCGCCCTTCAGGAGGCGGTCACTCTCGATCCGAACTTCGCGATGGCTCACGCAAGAGTTGCCGAAGCGCATTGGAACCTCGGGGATTCGACATCGGCGAAGGCCAGCATCGAAACCGCGAACGTCCTTGCTCTCGAGCATCCCCTGCCGCTCTCCGAGCGTTTTCAGATCCACGCAATCGCCGCACGGATTGACGACGACCCTGATACCGCGATCGACGCTTATCGAAGACTCGCCGAGTTCTATCCATCCGATCCCGACGTAATGCTGGGATTGGCCGCGGCGCTCGAGAGCAAGGGGGAAATGAACCAGGCATTGGAAACCTACAAGGCGGCGACCGACGCGAACCCAGCATATGGAGCCGCGCTGCTTGGTTTGGGACGAATGCTGGACACACTCGATCGCTCTCAGGAGGCGATTCCGTTTCTGGAGAGAGCGGTTGCGTCAGGCGAGTTCAAAGAGGATCTCGAAAGCTTGGGCATGCTGCACTCGATCTTGGGAGCGGCGTATCGAAACACCGGCAACAGCGGGATGGCACTAAAGCACTTCGAGATCTCATTGTCGTCTCGGCGCGCCGCGGACGATCAGCGAGGTATGGTCGCGACACTCGTCAACATGGCCATCACCCACCGTAGACTCATGCAGTATGAGAAAGCTGCACCACTATTGAACGAAGCGGTCGAAGTTGCCAGGGAATCGCGAAACCGCTCGATGGAATCCTTCGCTCTTCTCAACCTCGGTAACGTGGCGAAGGAATTGAATCGCCTGGATGACGCCCTTGACTACTACCGGGCATCTCTCGACATTGAAATCGATCTCAAGCAGAACAATGAAATTGCTTACCGACTCAACTCCATCGCTGAGATCTACCTTCGGAGGGGCATGTACGTCGACGCTCTCGTCTATTTGCGCGAGTCGGAGACACGGGTCGAAGGCATCGACGAGCCGTCCGAAACGGCCCGTCACTTCGGCGTGCTCGGACAGGTCCAGAGGGCGCGTGGTCAGTATGAAGAGGCCTTGCAGGCATTTCTGACGGCCATACCGGCGTTCGAGCAAACCCCAAGGATCAGTGGACTCGCAAGCACCCGATGCGCACTGGCCGACATCTACATCGCCCAGGGACGGTTCCGGGAAGCCCTTCAGGTCATCGAGGAAGGGATGACGTACTTCCAGAAAGAGTCCGGCGCCAACATGGCCGCACTGAAACTGAGTCATGCGGACTTCCTGATCGAAGTGGGAGACTACCCAGGGGCGGAGGAGCAACTGAATTCCGTCCAGAACATGAATATGGCAAGGGAGTTCGAATCCCGCGCGTACTACGAGTACGTCCGCGGACGTCTGCTTGCCGCCACCCAAGGCCAGGCCGCTGGAAAGCATCTCTCCCAGGCAGTGGACGAGGCTAGGAAAAAACATGACCCCTTGCTATCGGGCGTGGCGAGTATCGCGTTTGGGCAAGTACTCATCGATCAGGGAGCGGTAGAGCGCGGTAGGAAGCTCTTGGTCGCTACCCTCGAGGAGGCAAGGAAAGGCGGCCTCCGGCCGGTTCAGGCGTCCGCCGCACTTGCCCTTGCCGAAACTGAGCTAGCCTCGGGGAGACCTACAGCTGCGGAGGAGTTGCTAGCAGAGGCGAAAATCCTAGCAGAGAGCTTCCAGGGACGGATCCTTCTTCAACGCATTAACCAAGCAATCAGCTTGTTATGGAGAGAGCGCGGGGATTTGATAGTTGCCGAGAAGGCTAGTGAGGAAGCACAAGAACTATTCGGATGGTTGGTAGCTCACCTCCCCGCTCAGCATGCCAATACTTTTCAGTCTGACCGGCACCGGTTCTAGCCATATGGTGATCGGCAATCACGAACAGCCCAAACAGTCCACGGAAAGCTAGCGGGTGGCACTTTCGTGCCACCCGCTCGACCGTCTAGTACTTACGCCCGTCGCCATCCCCCGCCTTGATTCGGGTTCTGACTTTCATCTAGTGACCTCCACGACGGTGAATCCCGCACACCTACCGAAGGCTATACTGTAGGGAGTCTCCGCCGTGGTGTCAACCCCTCGATGACGAGTAAATTGGTAACGCCTCGTAGGCTTCGACCAACGCCCTCGATTAGCGGTTTAGCGTGGTCGAAGAATGAGCGCGCCTGCGGTGGGGCGGTGGCCGCTCACGTCAAGCGGGTCGCTATTCGTCGGAGGCATTTCCTAATTTCCGGATGGTCTCGATACACCTGTCGATGAACAGGTTGCATGCTGGCGAGGAGCGAATGATGAACCTGGTGAGCCTCTCGATAGGCAACGCCCGCCTTCTGCGACCGACCCAAGCTGAAGAGGGCGTCTCCGAGCGCGACGCAACCACGGAACAGGATCGGCTTGAGCGCCATGGCCTTTGCAATCCCGACCGCATCTGCACTTGTTCGTACGGCTGACTCAAAATCGTCCGACACGAAGTACAAGTGGGACATTGCCACAGCGGCCATTGCCCGCAGTGGATGGAAACCGAGCTTCTTTGAGGTGTCCACCGCTTCGTCGAGTGACATGCGTGCGTCTCGAAGCTGGCCCGAAGAGGTGAGCGCCTGCCCCAACCTTACTTGCGCCAATACTTCTAAGCCCTTGAAGCCACTTTGAACACTTGTCTCCACCGCGAGCGCGAATTCTTCGATTGCCAGCCCCAATCTCGAGCGCGCTAGAGAAAGCTCTCCTCGAACGAGAATAGCGCGCACGCCCGTCTCCCAGTAACGAGTTCCGTTCAAACGACCCTCGGCCCGTGCCAGAGCGGAGTCGGCGTCCTGGAATGCGCCTTGCGCAGCGGCCAACGACGCTTCGTGGACTTCGGTTCTGGCCAAAGCTCGCTCATCCTTAAGTCTCTTAAAAATGCCAGACCCTTCTCGAAGCATTTGTTCCGCAATTCGGTATTCGCCTCGAACGCATAGGGTCTCGGCAAGGGACGCCTGAATCTCCGCGACCTCGTGCGGCATCGTCGCCTCCTGGTAGAGCTCGATTGCCTGGCGGAACGCGCCGTCGGATTCCTCATACTTCCCCCGCGCTGAGGCAATCATCCCCTTCACAGAAGAGTTGTATGCCCACTGATCCTTTTGGCCAGAAGGGCCGATATGTTTTTCCGCTTCGGAAAGGTTCATCAGCGCATCATCGAGAAAACCGAGGTACGCATGTGCGTGTGCCATAGCGTTGAGCCTCGCTGCCAATAACGAGTGCTCCTTCCGGGCCGACTCCATAGCAAGTGCTTCCCTAAAAAGAACCAGAGCTGCTCTCGGATCGCCACGGCTCAAGCGTAGCCAGCCCATTCTCCCAATGACGTACGACTCGTAGTCCCTGTCACCCATCTCGCGCGAGAGCAGCAAAGCACGGTCGAGAAAAGAGTCCGACTCGCCTAATCTCCCCACTCGGGAGTACGCGTTGGCCAAGTTCGCCAGCGAAGCTGCTTCGCCTCGCCGATCTCCTGCCTTTGCTCTGTCATCAAGGGACAATTCCCAGTGCCGAATAGCGTCTTGGAACTCTCCTCTGTCGTAGTGGGCCATTCCGAGAACTGAATGCAGCATTCCTGAGGCTTCCTGGCTCGAGGATACGGAAGCCGGTTGGCTCTTGAGAAGATCGATGGCGCGGGCTGGATCGCCTGTCATCGTTAGGGCGCGACCCAGTCCGAGCAGAGCAGCGAACGAGTCCATCGCGAACGCCTCGTAGTACGGCAGAACATCGACGAACCTGCCCGACTCTTCCAACCGACGAGCTTGGCGTAGTAGAAAATGGGCATCGTCCGGGTATCCTTCTGCGACGACGCCAAGCTCTTCCAAAGAAGCGCTGTAATCCTCATTGCACCGTGCGCGGACCGAGCGAAGCAGTCGAGTTTCGATCGCATTCCTCGGCTGTTTTCCTTCGATCTCGTCCAGACGCGTCTGGATCTCCGAGGCCCTGTTCCGCTCTCCCACATCCAGAAGGGTTTCGACTAGCTCTACGTGAGCGAGGATGGAGTTCGCGTCATCCGCAATCGCTTTCTCGAAGTACGGGATCGCTTCAAGGTTTGCGCCGTCCCGAACCCTGGCAAGGCCCGCTCGAAGCGCTTGCAGAGCCTTCGGCGAGTCCACGTACTCCTCGAGCGGCAGGACCCGGGGCCCGCCAACCCATCTCCCGAGGATCTCCAAGACCGGGGGGCCGGCCTTCACCAGAACGAACGCTCCTCCCACGGCCGAGGCCGCCGCCAGCATAGCCACGCGTCTCGGGGGGATCTCGGTTGGAATCGCACCAAGCTTCCGGCGAAGCTCCGATGCGTTCGTCGGCCGGTAGATCGGCGCCACCTCCAACGACTGGAGGACCAATCGATCGAGATCCCGCGGGATTCTTCGTTCGAACTGCCGGAGACTTCTAGGCTTGGATTCGAAGCGCTTCCCAAGCGGCTCCGTCTCGCTTGCGATCGGGTAAGGGTTCTCCCCACTCAGCATCTCGTAGGCGATGACTCCGAACGAGAAAATGTCGGAGCGATGGTCGACCGTCTCTCCTCGAAGCTGCTCCGGGGACATGTACGCAGGAGTTCCCCAGGCCGATCGCGAGGATGCTCCCCACGGCTTCGATAGTTCCTCGGGGCCACTCGAGCCCGAATCGGTATCGGTGACGACGGCTAACCCAAAGTCGGTCACCACCGCCCGAACACCTTCCGCCTCCGGCACTAGCATCACGTTTCCCGCCTTCAGATCCCGGTGCAACACCCCGACCGAGAATGCGGCCTCCAGCCCCAAAAGGATCTGGGTCAGGATTGGTAGTGCCTCCCTCCACTCGATCCGCCCCTCCCGTTCCAGGTAGCTCGCCAGATTCTCTCCGGGCAAGAGCTCCATGGTCAGGAACAAGATGTCTTCCGACCCTTCGCGACTTTCGCGAAACACGTCGTGGATCCGGCACACGTTGTGGTGCGTCACCTTTCTCGCCAGGTGCACCTCGCGTAGGAACCGCGCGACCGCCTTCTCGTCCCACGCAAGCTCCGCTCGGATCGTCTTCAACGCGACCCTCTCCTCGAGCTGCAGGTCCAGCGCCTCGTAGACCTCGCCCATCCCTCCACGAGCCCGCATCTCCACGATCTGGAATCGTTCCGACACGAATTCGCCGGAGGAAAACGTGGGCTCTCCTCCCTGGCCCCGGAGCGAGGACGCTGTGAGAAACGAGACCGCTCGTTCGTGGCAACGGACGAGGGAAGACACTTCGCTGCGAAGCTCTTCGTCTTCGCCGCAGGCCCCCTCAAGGAATGTAGCCCGATCGACGCCGGGCATCGAGAGAGCTTCCTCCAGAACGGAATCGACTCGCGCCCTTCTCTCTTCGTCCATGACGCCCGCTCCTTCGGCCCCAACAACCCCTGAATGGACGCCTCTTCCCCGAGATCCCGATAGGATGGGCTATCTGTGTATCAGCAATTCTTCGCGCGGGCAAGCAGGTTCCCGAACTCCCGAACGATTTGAAATGATCGGGCTGATTTCAGTAGAATTTCCCCCAGTTTCATTGGCCCGGGGGGGAGCTCCTGAACGGCAAAGAGGCTCCGAGAGGTGTCGACGAGGCCCCGAAGAGCCTCCCTGAGCTTCTTCCTCTCGTCTATCCCGAGCTCAGGCGCATCGCGGCGCGGCTACTCCGCAGCGAGCGCCGAAATCACAGCCTGCAGCCTACCGCTCTTGTGAACGAGGTGTATCTCCGTCTCGCGAGTGATGGCGCACTCACCTGGCGGAACGAGTCACACCTGCGCGCAGCTGCCGCCCGGGCGATGCGATTCATCCTCGTCGATCATGCGAAGAGGCGTCGGACGGAGAGACGAGGGCACGGTTTCCAAAGAGTTACGCTTTCGCTCGCGGAGGTGCAGCGGGGGCCACAACGCGACGTGGATCTCCTCTCCCTGCACGAGGCTCTCGAGCGATTGGCGCAGGAGGAGCAACTCAAGGCTCAGGTCGTCGATCTTCGCGTCTTCGGAGACTACAGCATCGAGGAGACCGCTGAGGCCCTGGGGATATCGACGGGAACCGTGAAGCGGTATTGGATTTCGGCGCGGGCCTGGCTTTACCGGGAGATATACGGCGACAAGTGACAAGGTACTCTTTCGCGCGTCAACAACGCTGACCAGAGTGCGGTCTAGTGAGTTTCACGTCGAGACCCAGTCCTTCGCTCGTGAGCTTCTCGTGAACCAGCGCGAGAAAGTCGGCTGTTTTTGAATCGGGGGCGGCTACACAGCGGAGCTCGAGGCGGACCGGCTTTCCTGCCAGTTCCGGGTACTGCTCAAGCATCTGACCGTCAAGTACAAACGCCACGTATCGGTTAATCTTCTCTTGCAACTCTAGAAGACGGTCATCCGAAGAATTCCACTCACGGCCCTCGACCATGACTAGAACGACGTCGCCGCTAGGATCACGAGCTACAAAGTCGATTACGTTCGGATCGTCTACAGCCATTGGGAAACCCCTGGACAACTTGATTCGTTGGATGAGTGGAAGCCGTTAGAAGATGTTTCGTTTCGGAATTCACGATTGGGGCCTCCGCTCAACAGTCGCTACTGCACGCTGCGTTCCCTTTAGGTCGAACGGAGCGTTCTTACCCGCAAACGTTCCGCGCCCTGACGCGATCTCTGTATCCTTGGCTCGCTGTGTAACAGACCTTGTCGCACGGCCGGACTTTACTTCGACCGCGGTGATGTTGCCGGTCGCATCCTTGGTCAAATGGTCGATAAATCGACGTCCTTGAGGTGTCCTACAGCAGACTTGGCTCCCGATGATCTCATATCCCTCACTGACGAGTTCCTGAGCAACCTTCTCTTCCGCGATCTTACCTGCAGCACGGTTTAGGGTTACCAGAGCGTCCTTACCCTGATCCGCCGCCTTGAGCACGTCCGCCGCCCGATCGACGCCACGGATGCCTTTGATAAGAGTGCCTGCTCCCCCTGGAAGGACAGGAGTAGCCGTTGCCACAACGTCATAAACGATGCCGAGAGCGTCGAAGGCCGCGCTGCCAACGTTCCCGGCGGCCACGTTGGCGGTAAAGGACGCGACGCCTATCCCGACGTTGATCGCATCCCATGGCGTCTCGATGGCCCGGCCGTCGGGATCTACATACCGAAGCGGATTGTTCCGGGCGTACGCGTACCGGTTCCACCGCTCCGGGTCGGTGAGGTTTTCACTCCACGTGTAGACCGGGTCGACGCTCGTGAACCGAGCAACCGGAGCCGAGTAGTACCTCGCCCCGAAATAATCCAACCCCGACTCGTCGTCTCTCTCCTTCCCCGTGAACCGACGGGTGTCTTTCGACTCCTCCCCTTCCCACTCCTCCCCGTACGGTTCGTAGTCATGGCGGGTGAGAATCTCTCCATTCGCGTCCGTCACCGCACGGACCGAACCGAGAACATCCAGGTGGTAGTACTCCACCTGCTGCGCCCCCGCGAGAACCGGCAGAAACGCCAGCGCTACCCCGATTGCAACTCTTCTTCTCATCGCTTTCGCTCCATTCTACGGGATCGTGACGCTGGCGTTGTTCGACAAGCCCGAGACGTTCGCCGCCTCGTCCGTCGTCTTGATCGCAAAGTAGTAAGTTCCCGAAGACAGCCCGTTGACCAGGAAACTCTCTTGCGCTCCCGCCGCCTGGGGTGGGGGCTCGCCCAAAACCGCCGTCGCCGTCAGGAACGCAGCTTCCGTCGTGATCGGACTCGCGCTGTACCTCACATCATAGGACGCACCTATCCCCACGCTCCCGTCGTCTCCCGGCGCCGTCCAGCTCAACTGGACCGCCCCCGTGAATATCGACTCGAATACATCGATCTCCGCAATCCGGGCGAAGTAGCGCGGCCCCGAAAGCCGCGTCTTCGTGATGAAGATGCGCACGTACCTCCCCTGGCTCGGTCCGAAGTCGATCGTGTGCCAGAAGGCGTCTGTGGTTGGGAGTCCGGTTCTCTGCGCCACCATCGTGAAGCTCACGTTGTCGATACTGAGCTCTACGCGAAGATCTTCGGGGAACAGAAATCCGTTCCCGTTCGGCGCCGACAGGAGCTTGACTCGACCGATAGACCGAACCGCTCCCGTGTCCACCGTGATGTACTCGTCCTGCATCGTCGCCCGGCCCGGCGATGACCAGTAGCTCGTCGCACTTCCATCCACGGCCAAGGCCGGCCGGGTCATGGTGTCCAAATATCCTGAGAAGGCCACCACCGTCACCGGTACCTCAAGATGTGTCGTCTCTGCAACCGCGGTTAGATCCGCGATCGTCGACGGCGCCGTCCCGTCGAGAGTATCGATAGGCACCACGTTCGAGATTGTGGAAACGTTGCCCTGGAAGTCGATGGACTTCATTGCGAAGTAGTACCGCGTGGTATGGAGCAGCTCCCCGACGGTCATCGACTGTGTCACGCCGGGCGCCGCCGGCAGCGGAGCCCCCGAAACCGGCACGGCGGCGTGGAAATTCGCGCCCGTGATCGGGCTCGTAGCACGGCGAATGTCATAGACGGTGACCCCCGCTCCCAGGGCTCCGTCTTCGTGCGGAGCGGTCCACTGGAGCTGGACCGACGTAAGAGTGGGATTCGACGCTGCCAGATCGTCGATTGGTTCCGGTGGGGTCGCGTCCAAGGTGCCGCCGGTCGCGATGTTGGACACGGGGGACACGTTTCCGGCGTCGTCGACGATGGTAAGCGCGACCGAGTACACGGTCTCGTTCAAGAGGTTCGTGAGAAGAAACGTCTGGACCGTTCCGGATGGGGCGGGGGCGGGCTCGTTGCTCGCCTGGGTAGCGTTCTGGTAGTTGAGACTGCCGCCGACGCTATAGCGAATGTCGTACGCCGACGCGGTTCCAGACGTACCGTTGTCGCCGGTCGCCGTCCAGGTCAGGTTGAGCGTTCCCGGTGAGGGAGCGGTCAGGTCGAGATTTCCGACTGGAGCCGGCGCGGTGAGGTCCACCTCGAAGTTGTACTCGGCCGAAAAGCAGCTCTGTATGACGGAGTTCGAGGCTTGAAGCTGCCACCGATAGGTCCCCTCAGAAAGAGACGCGCTCGACACGTAGCTGGTCGACTCGATGTTCGATTCGTCGAGGATGGTTTGACCGGCGCCGTTCTTCAGGATGATGCGATAGTCCGTGGCGCCGACGACCGGCTCCCATTGGAAAGTCGGCGTCGGGTCGTTCGTGGCCAAGACCGGTGAGGTCGGAACGGGTGGATCGAGATTGCTTTTGACCGCAGCGATGAGTCGGTTGCCCGCGTACACGTAGTCCCGAACGGGAACTCTCACGTTGCCGCAAGACGTCTCGAACTCGCTCAGCAACAGATCGCCGGGACCGTGGAAATATTGCCGCGTGGCGGCGGCGCTGACCTTGTATGTTCGCAAGTTGTCTCCGTCGTAGCCATAGGCGGCGGAAACGCCCGAGACGGTCGAGGCGGACATCATATTCTGCGGGGTATAGGAGAACGTGCTCGACCCCGCCGTTCTCGTGTTTCCATTGGCGTCGTAGCCGAACGTCGTTGCCCCGGCGCCGCTCGTTAGCGTCAGGCGATTCGTCGAACCGTTGTACTGGAACGTCGTCGAACCTCCACCGCCCGTGCGGCCGGTCATATTCCCCTGGGAGTCGTAGGCGAAGTCGAAATCACCCCAAGGCCCGTTCGCCGTCCAGAGACGATCGAGGCTGTCATATGAATATTGCTGAGACATCCCCGGGCGGGAGTCGCCGATCGCTTCCACGTTACCCGCCGGATCGTAGGAGTACGTAAGGTCCAGGACCTGCTCGGGTCCTCCGAGGTCGTAGATGTCCTCGATCCAGTATCGATCCGGGTGATACTCGAACTTGTGCGTATACCCGTTTCCCGCGACGAACTGCAGAACCCCGCCGCTCGGGTGATAGGTGAACGAGTCGGCGAAAACCTCGTTCGACCCACCGAATTCTTGTATCCGGGATATACGATTCCCGGTGTCATAGCTGTAGTCGACCACGAGGCGCGTCCCGATCTCGGTCGGGTAGGTCACACGGGTCAGGTTGTCGCGAGTGTCGTAGCCGAAGGTCCCCGTCCAAGTCACCGAATCCGTCTTGTGGAAATCCTGGCGCGAAGTCAAGCGGTTCACGGCGTCGTAGACGAATGTGCTCCTGATCCACTCGTTCTCCAGCAGCGTGCGATTATCCGAGTCGTCGTAATCGAGGTCCGTGAATGCCACCCCTGGCCAGTCAATGAAGGTAGGCCGGTTGTTGTTGTCGTAGGTGTAGGTCGTCGCTCCGAACGCCGGGTCGGTCCTCGTCTGGAGCTTCCCGTTCGTGTAGTAGGCGTAGCTGACGGTGCCGCTCTCCGGGTGCGTTTCCGACGTGAGCTGGCTCTTGGTGTTGTACACCCAGGTCCGATTCGGCGCCGCTCCCGGAGGGTCGACCTGGAGGAGATTCCCGAGAACGTCGTAGTCGTACGACCAGGTCTGGTTATCGCGGTCCACGACCGCGGTGAGTAGAGCCCCGGAGGGATCGCCGAAACCTTCCCATCGCTGAGTGGAATCAATGCCTCTTTCGTTCGTGATCTGGACGTCGAGACCGGTGTAATCGAACCGAACGTCCTCGAGATCCGGATGGATCTTTCGGGTGATCCGGCCGAGTGCGTCGTACTGATAGGTCGTGCCCTTGTTGGCGGTGCCTGCAAAAGGATAACTCTGGTAGGTCATCCGCCCGCAGGCGTCATAGCGCATGTCGGTCTTGACGTTCACGGCGTTCGAGGTCGCGGACGGACGGCCGAACCCGTCGAGGTCCGTCCTGAGGGTCGCGGTCCCTCGAGTGAGCTGCATATACCGGCCCTGGGTGTTGTCGTAGCTATAGGCGAAGTTCGCGCCTAGCGGTGGGTCGATGACGGTGATGCGGAAGAGCGTGTCGTAGCTGAAGGTCGTCGTGAACCCGCGGCGGAGGACCGAGGTGACGAGCCCCGAGGCCACGACCGTGCGCGTAATGGTATAGGCAGGGGTGATGGTGTTCTTCAGGACTCCCCAGTCGTAGGTGAAGCTCGTCGAGCGGCCGGTCGCATCCGTGATGAGATCGACGTTTCCGAAAGCGTCCGAGGAGAACGTGGTCGTGACCCCGTAGATGCTCTCGCTTTCCTTGAATCCCGTGGTGTTGTTGTAACCGAAGCTCTTCTGGAAAGTTCCGCCGCCGCTAATCGTTTCGGACGCGATCCGGTCCTTGAGATAGAGCGAGGAGGAGAAGTTATAGTCGAAGGTGTAGTCCGTCGTCCGCGAGCGGTCTCCGGTCTCTACCACCCGGTTGGGCCGGCCGAAGTCGTTGAGGTTGCCGGTCCCGTAGAAGTTCTCCGTCCGGAACGTCTGACCCTCCCGGGTTACGATGCGCTCCTCCAGTAGGGCGACCCAGGTATCCGCGTCGACACGGAGCCCGGTAAAGAAGGCGTCGGTCGAGATCGGGACGCTCTTCCTCCAGACGAACTCCTCTCGCTCCAGAACCGTCGTCCCGGAACGGATCTCCTTCGATGCCTGAAGACCCACCTGCCACGCCTCGACCTGAAACGTCTGGTTTCCAATGCCGAGGAATTGGTACTTGATTTGACCGCACGGTGTCGTGAACGTGGATCGATCCTTGTTGGAGCTCTCCGCGTAGGAGAAGCTCCAGATCCCCGCCGCGATGTCGTGTCCCCCAGTGGACTTCCCCGTCACCGCGCGGCTGTTGACGATCTCAACGCTTCCCGGGTTGTAGAAGGCAACCGTCGAGTACGAGTAGGAGGTAAAGCCCCCACCGGGCGCGGTGACTCGGGTCAACTCGTATCGAGGGCTCGACGACTCGTTGTATTGATAGAGCCACGACGGGCCGATGGGCGGCTTGACCTCCTTCAAAAGGCTATGGAGCGGACCTTGAACGGGCACGGTCGTATGTACGTACGTCCAGGTGTACGTCTTCTCGCCGGTGTAGCTGATGGTCTTCAGGTTCTTTCGCGCCACGTTCGTCTCATAAGCAAAGTTGACGACGCGGGTCTTGGTCGAGGACAGGTACTGAGTGATCTTCTTGATTCCTTCCGCCGGCTCGCCGGAGGCGGCGTTGCCGTACACCACCAGGATCTTGTTCCCAAACGGGTCGGATATCTCGGTCACGTGGCGCACGCCATTGATATGGGCGCCGAACTTGTAGACGACGCCGTTCGTGAGGGACAGCGTAGGCACGGTGAGGTTTCGGTCGTAGACCCAATACTCTTTGGTGATGAAGCGTCCGGAGCCGTTGACGTGCCGGAAGGTGGGATGGCGGCTTCCGTCGGACATCTCGACGACCGGGGTTCCCTCGGGGTCGAGGATGCGTCCGAGGTGCATCGACCATCCCACTCCCGCCCAGGAGTCCTCGCCCAGGGTGTCTCCCATGGAATGGAAGTTTCGGTAGATCTTGCTGTTGTAGATACGCTGGATCTTCAGATCGAATCCCCCGTTTCCCGGGAGCACGAGATCTGTGAACGTAAGAATCAGGTTCCCACTCATCGGATCGATGTGCTCCATCGGGAGCCCCGAGAAGTAGTCCCGGTTCTGGTCGAAGCCGTTCGCATTGAAGGCTTCGAGCGGGTCGAATTGCGGCTGCGAGAAGAGGAAGGGCGCTCCCGCGAAGATCATCAGGGAAAGAATGCACACCGCGGCTCGCGGTCCTCGCACACTCATGGCTCCTGCTCCTTCGACGGTCCAACGCTCCCGGCTAACGGAGACGTCGCCGTCTAAAGGTAAAAAGCGAGATCGGGTGGAGGATTGGATCAGGCCGGCTAGTTTTCTGGGTACCGCGTTCCCGGCGGGGCTGCGCCCCGCGACCAGGTTATGCTTGAGACATGGAGCGCAGCGCGGGCTACGTCCGGGCCGGGAGTATTTAGGCGCTAGTAGTGGCGGTGCGCTTCTTTAGCGAGCTCCGTGGTACTGCTGCCCTTCGGGAGGGGGCTCGGGTGCGGGCGGGGCCCATCGGCCCGACTCGAAGTCGAGCCAGCGCCCGACGAGCTTGTCGTTATACTCCGA
>Ga0209342_10005365_pt1 | contig 13148 bp, 10 predicted proteins | sample RifCSP16_2_FD_184023 | JGI IMG/M metagenome (GOLD analysis project Ga0209342, IMG submission 184023) | Soil microbial communities from Rifle, Colorado - Rifle CSP2_sed 16_2 (SPAdes) (version 2) | ecosystem: Environmental > Terrestrial > Deep subsurface > Rock core/Sediment | place: Rifle... | reverse complement strand
CGGCAGACATGGGAAAAAAAACCTCTGGCACGCCAACCTCATCGCGCGATCGCTTCTGTTGACCTACTTTTCCCCCAGCACATCCGCCCCCGGCGGCGGCGTAAAGCGGAATTCGGTTCCCTCGAGCTTCGGATTGCGCGCGATGCCGGAAAACCGCAGCAGCGTGGTCTGGCCGAAATGATCCACCAGTTCCATCGCCTCGACGCCCGCGACGCCCAGGCCGAGGCGCACGCGCTCGAAGCCGGATTCGCGCTCGCGCGGCTTGGCGTCGAGCCACTCGAGGCCGTCCTTTGCGCCCGCTTCGGACAATACGAATGCCTTTTCGATGTCCGCCGCCCCGGCCAGCAGCGCCGCCGGCGTCGAGCCGATCGCGCTCGCCAGTTTGCGCACCGTCACCTGGTTGAGGTCGAGGTCGTGGATCCAGATGCGCTCGCCGTCGCCGACGATGAGCTGCGGATACGGCTTGGCGTAGCTCCAGCGGAACCTGCCCGGGCGCAGGAAAAGGAAGCTGCCTTTCGATTCCTGCACCCGCTTGCCGTTGCGGTCGAACACCTGCTGCACGAAATCGGCGCGCCCGGACTGCGTCGTGCGCAGATAGACCTGGAAGCGCTCGAGGCTCGAGGCCTGCGCATTGCCGGCGGCGAGCAATACGACGAGCAGCACAAGTCGCAGCGCACGCATCAATCCACCTTGGCCGGGACCAGCACCTCGCGGTTGCCGTTGGACTGCATGGGCGATACCAGTCCGGAGCGCTCCATGTCCTCGATCAGGCGCGCGGCGCGGTTGTAGCCGATGCGCAGGTGGCGCTGCACGAGCGAGATCGACGGCCGCCGCGTGCGCACCACGATCTCGACCGCCTGATCGTAGAGCGGGTCCTTCTCGCCGCCGCTTTCCCCGTTGACGCCGGCCCCGGCACCATCCTCCGGCGCGGCCGGTTCGAGCACCTCCTCGATGTATTCGGGCGCCGCCAGGCTCTTCAGATGCTCGACCACCTTGTGCACCTCGTGGTCGGCGACGAAGGCGCCGTGCACGCGCTGCGGCTGTCCCGCACCGAGCGGCAGGTAGAGCATGTCGCCCGCGCCGAGCAGCGCCTCGGCGCCGCCCTGGTCGAGGATGGTGCGCGCATCCACGCGCGAGGACACCTGGAACGCGATGCGCGCCGGGATATTGGCCTTGATGAGGCCGGTGATCACGTCCACCGACGGCCGCTGCGTCGCGAGGATCAGGTGGATGCCGGCGGCGCGTGCCTTCTGCGCCAGGCGCGCGATCAGCTCCTCGACTCTCTTGCCGGCGACCATCATCAAGTCCGCCAGCTCGTCGATCACGACCACGATCACCGGCATGGACTTGAGCGGCTGCGGCTCGCCCGACTCGAGCGTGTTCGGGTCTTCGATGGTGCGGCCGTGCTTTTCGGCTTCGGCGATCTTGTGGTTGTAGCCGGAGAGGTTGCGCACGCCGAGCCAGGACATGAGGCGGTAGCGCCGGTCCATCTCGGCGACGCACCAGCCGAGCGCATTCGCCGCCTGCTTCATGTCGGTCACCACCGGCGCGAGCAGGTGCGGGATGCCCTGGTACACGGAGAGCTCCAGCATCTTCGGGTCGACCAGGATCAGGCGCACGTGGCGCGGCTCGGATTTGTAGAGCAGCGACAGGATCATGGCGTTGATCGCCACCGACTTGCCCGAGCCCGTGGTGCCGGCGACGAGCAGATGCGGCATCTTGCCGAGGTCGGCGATCACCGGATGGCCGCCGATGTCCTTGCCGAGCGCCAGCGCGAGCGCCGAGTGCGCGTTGTGATAGACCTCGGAGCCGAGGATCTCCGAAAGGCGCACCGTCTGGCGATGCGGGTTCGGGATCTCCAGCCCCATGCACGACTTGCCCGGAATCGTTTCGACGACGCGGATCGCCACCACCGACAGCGCGCGCGCCAGGTCCTTCACCAGGTTGACGATCTGGCTGCCCTTGACGCCGACCGAGGGCTCGATCTCGTAGCGCGTGATCACCGGGCCGGGGTATGCCGCAAGCACCTTGACCGAGACGCCGAAATCGGACAGTTTCTTTTCGATCAGGCGCGAGGTGTATTCGAGCGTCTCGGCGCTCACCAGCTCGCTCTCGCGCTGCGGCTCGTCGAGGAGCTTGAGCGGCGGCAGCGGCGTATCGGGCAGGTCCTCGAACAGCGGCGCCTGCTTTTCCCTTTGCACGCGCTCGGATTTGCGGATCTCCGGCACCGGCGGCGCGATCACCAGCGGCGGTGCATCCTCCTCGCGCTTCTTCTCCGCCTCGACCACCACGTCGCGCTCGCCGCGCGCCAGTTCGCCGAGGCGGCGGTCGCGGCGCCGCTCCCAGGTCCCCACCACCAGAGCGTAGAGCGATTCGAGCAGCGCGCCGGTGTGCTCGGCGAGCGCGATCCAGGACACCCCGGTGAAAAGGCTCAGGCCCGCCGCCGCGACCGCGAGCAGCAGCAGCGTGGCGCCGGTATGGCCGGCCAGGCCGGCGATCCACGCGCCCAGCGCGGCCCCCAGCATGCCGCCGGGCGCGAGCGGCAGCTCGGCGCGCAAGCTATGCAGGCGCAGCGCCTCGAGCGAAGCGCTCGCGAGGATCAGCAGCGCAAAGCCCGCCAGGGCAATCGCGATCGGCCGGCGATCCACCAGCGGCGAGCCGTCGAGCCGCCGGTATCCCCAAGCGACGATGAACAGGCACAGCACGGCCCACCACCAGGCCGAGAGGCCGAAAAGGTAGAGCAGCAGGTCCGCCAGCCAGGCCCCCAGCCACCCGCCCGCGTTCTGCGCTCCGGCCATGGGCGCGCTGTGCGACCAGCCGGGATCGCCCTTGTGATAGGTGAGCAGGATGAGCGCGAGGTAGCCCGCCAGCGCCACCAGCGCCAGCCACTTCGCCTCGCGCAGCAGGCTGGCGAGCTTGGCGGGCAGCGCTGCGACCTGCGACTTATTGGCTGCCGCCATCTCGCTCCGGGTTCACTCCGGCAGCAGGATCTTGTCGCGCAGCACGATGGTCGAGCCGTGCGTCTCGATGAAGCCGCCAATCTGCAGGTCCTTCATCACGCGGCTCACCATCTCGCGCGAGGCGCCGATCATCTTGGCGATGTCCTGCTTGGGCAGGCGCTTGGTGACGATTTTCTGGCCGTTGACGTTCTCCGCCATGTCGATCAGCAGCCGCGCCACGCGGCCGTACACGTCGAGCAGGGCGAGGCTGCCGATCTTGCGGTCGGCCTCGCGCAGGCGCCGCACCAGGCCGCGCATCACGCCCATCGCCATGTCGAAATTCTCGGCCAGGCACTTGCGAAACTCGCGCTTCGAGATCGTCAGCAGCTCGCTCGGCTCGATCGCGATCACGGTCGCCGAGCGCGGGCTGTCGTCGATCAGCCCCATCTCGCCGACGATCTCGCCGGGGCCGAGCAGCGCGAGGATCACTTCCTTGCCGTCGGCGTCGCCCATCATCACCTTGAGGCGCCCGGAGATGATCATGTAGAGCGAATCGGTCGCATCGCCCTCGGCCATGAGCATCGAGCCGCGCGGCACGCTGCGCCGCGTGACCACCTGCGTGAGCATCGTCAGCTGCACGTCGGAAAAGCCGGCGAACAGCGGCACCGTCCTGAGGATCGTCGTGGAAACCTTGCCTGTCGCCGTGTACACGTTTGCGCTCCCTCCCGGGATGCGGGGACGGGCCACGCAGTAGCCCATCCCTCGCCACGCACATGCCCACTCGCCACGTCCGCCTCCTGATTCTCGGTTCCGGCCCCGCCGGCTACACGGCGGCCGTGTACGCCGCCCGCGCCAACCTCGCGCCGGTGCTCGTCACCGGGATCGCCGAGGGTGGCCAGCTCATGACCACGACCGACGTCGACAACTGGCCGGCGGACGCCCAGGGCGTGCAGGGACCGGACCTGATGGTGCGTTTCCGCCAGCACGCCGAGCGCTTCGCCACCGCGGTGATCAACGATCACATTCACACCGCGCGGCTCGGCGCGCGCCCGCTCGTTCTGGAAGGCGATGCCGCCACCTACACTTGCGACGCGCTCATCATCGCCACCGGCGCCTCGGCCCGGTATCTCGGGCTACCCTCCGAGCAGAAGTTCATGGGGCGCGGCGTCTCGGCCTGCGCGACCTGCGACGGCTTTTTCTACAAAGGCCAGGCGGTGGCGGTGATCGGCGGCGGCAACACCGCGGTCGAGGAGGCGCTCTATCTCGCCAATATCTGCAGCAAGGTGACGCTGGTGCACCGGCGCGAGAAGTTCCGCGCCGAGAAGATCATGGTCGACAAGCTGATGAAAAAGGTCGCCGACGGCCGCATTGCGCTGGAGCTCGATTCGGCGCTGGAGGAGGCGCTCGGCGACGCGAAGGGCCTGAACGGCGTGCGCCTGCGCAATCTGAAGACCGCTGCGGCGCGCGACATCGCCGTGCAGGGCCTGTTCATCGCCATCGGCCATACGCCCAACACGCAGCTTTTCGAGGGTCAGCTCGAAATGAAGGGCGGCTACCTCCAGACGCGCGGCGGCAGCGAGGGCAACGCCACCGCGACCAGCGTCGCGGGCGTGTTCGCAGCCGGCGACGTGCAGGACCACGTCTACCGCCAGGCGGTGACGAGCGCCGCGAGCGGCTGCATGGCCGCGCTCGATGCGGAGAAGTATCTTGACGCGCAAGCCGCGGCATGACGCCGAGTTTCGCCAGGCCGTCGCCGATGTCGCGCCGCTCAAGCGCCAGCATCGCCACGCGCTGAAGGCGCCGCCGCCACCACCGCATGCGCTGCAGCGCCGGCGCGACGAGCGCGCCGCGCTGCACGAGAGCCTGCACGGGCCCGTATCGCTCGATGACGCGCTCGATTCCGGCGAAGAACTGACTTTCCTGCGCGAGGGACTCTCGCGCCAGGTGCTGCGGCGCCTGCGCCGCGGCCACTGGGTGGTTCAGGACGGCCTCGACCTGCACGGCATGAACCGCGTCGCCGCCGCCGAGGCGGTGGCCGTCTTCCTGCGCGCGAGCGCGGCGCACGGCCTGCGCTGCGTGCGCATCGTGCACGGCAAAGGTCTGGGATCGAAGAACCGCGAGCCGGTGCTCAAGGCCAAGCTGCGGAAGTGGTTGCCGCCGCGCGACGAGGTTCTGGCGTTCTGCCAGGCGCCCGCTGTGCATGGCGGCAGCGGGGCGGTGCTGGTGCTGCTCAAGCCTGCCCGCTAGCTAATCTGCGAAATCGGCTTGCGAGAGTGCCGCTCCTGCGGCGTGAGGACCTGGATCCGCGTCGAGTCCGGAACTCGAAGCGCGTGCCGCATCGATCGCGCGCCGCTCAGCTGCGTTTGGCCACGCCGTCTCGAACTGCCACCCGTGCTGCGCCTCGATGCGCGCGCGCAGCGCGGCTTCGAATGCGCGCTCGGCAGGCGCCTCGCTTGCGCATTGCGTCAGCGCAAGCCCGAGGCCCTCTCGCAGCCAGGCGCGGAACCCGGGCGCGCTGACTGAAGTCTCGGCATGCGATGCAGCGAGATCCAGGCCAGCGGTAATCGCCACGCAGTGGCCGACCATTTCTCCGCACCCGCCGCCGATGCGGCGCCCGTGGAGGCAAACGTCAGATCCATCGAGATAGGCCCGCACGCCGAAGTCGCGATACGCCGCTACCACGGGTGACAGCGCCCACGCGACCCAGCGCGCGGCAAGCCCGGGTGCAACATGCCGCGGCGCAATCACCACGAACCGATAGCCGCGCTCGTCTTCCTGCGCGAATCCGTAGAGCGGGGATTCTGTGCAGGCCCACAACACGATCGGCGCCGCCTCGCGCGCCTGCATCGCGCACAACCCGGCGCACGCCGCGCGCAGCTCGCGCGCCTCCACGCGCCCCAGCCGGATCCAGCGAGCGCGACGCGCCATCAGGCGAGCTCCGCGGTTCGGCGCAATCGCACAACCTCACATCGCCCACTGTTGAGTACGCTCAAATCCGGAACATAAATTGCCTGCATGCTGGCGAAAGCGTAGCAGATCCCACCCATACTCGTCCCATGCTGCCGCGCACTCCGCGCAGGGCACGAAGCACGCTCCCGGTTGCCGATCTGAGCTGGCAGGGCGGCAGCCCCGATGTGCGTGGGCTGCTCACGCGCATGGAGCAACTGCGCGGCACCGTCGACCAGGCGGCGCGCGCGCTGCTGCGCCAATGGCGCGCGCACCTGCGCATGCGGGTCTACCAGCCCAGCGCGACCAACCTCGCGGCCTACATCGCGCTCAGGCGCCACGACCTGCGGCCGATCCAGGGCTACCTCGCGGCGCTCGGCCTGTCTTCGCTCGGGCGCTGCGAAGGCCACGTCATGGCGACGCTCGATGCCGTGATTCACGCCTTGCGCCGGATGCAGGGCGCGCGGGTTGCGCGGCTGCGGATTGCGCGCGTGGCAAGGGAAATCGCGCGCGACCCGGCGCGCCTGCGCCGGCACACCAACCGCCTTTTCGGCGCCCCGCCCGCGCATCGCTGGACCCGGTTCATGGTCACCTTGCCTACGCAAGCCGCCAGCGACTACGCCTTCGTGCGGGATGCCCTCAGGCAGGGCATGGACTGCGCGCGCATCAATTGCGCGCATGACGGGCCGGCGGCCTGGCGCGGCATGATCCGCCACGTGCGTCGCGCCGAGCGCGAACTCGGCAGGCCGTGCCGCGTGCTGATGGACCTCGGCGGCCCGAAGCTGCGCACCGGGCCGGTCAAGACGGGCGATGCGCTGCTGCGCATCAAGGTCGCTCGCAGCGCGCGCGGCAAGCTGGTCGCGCCGGCGCAGGTCCTGCTCGATGCCTCGGCCGCGCCGCTCGAGCCGATTGCCGCAGGCAGGACGACACCGGGCGCGACGCTGCAGTTGCACGTCGAGCGTGCCTGGCTCGATCGCGTTCGCCCGGGCGACGTGATCCGCTTCAACGACGTGCGCGGGCGCGAGCGCCGCCTGACCGTGCAGCGGCACGTCGCTGCCGACCGTGTGCTGGCCACGCTTGCCAAGGGCGCCTGGATCGGCGCCCTGCTCGCGCTCGAACATCTGCCCCGGCGCGGCGCCAAGCGTACGGTGAGCGCAAGCTGCGCGATCGCCGCGCAACCGCTTGAGATCCGCGTCGAGCAGGGCGACGCGCTCCTGCTCACGCGCGATCCCGTGCCCGGCGAACCCAAGCGCGCCGACCGGCGCGGCCGGGTGCGCCAGGCAGCGCACGTTTCCTGCAGCGAGGCGGCCATCTTCGGCGCGCTGCGCGTCGGCCACCAGGTCTGGATCGACGACGGCAAGATCGGAGCACTGGTGGAGTCGCTCGACGAGCGCGGCGCCTGGCTGCGGGTCACGCACGCGCGCCCGGGCGGCGAGCGCATCGCGCCGGGCAAGGGCCTCAACTTTCCCGACAGCACGCTGCCGCTGCCCGCGCTTTCCGCGACCGACCTCGCCGATCTGGACTTCGCCGCGCGCCACGCCGACATCATCGGCCTTTCGTTCGTGCGCTCGGCCGCCGACCTGGACGTCCTGGCGCGCGAGCTGGCGCGGCGCGGCCGCGCCGGCCTGGGCGTGATCGCCAAGATCGAAACCCGCGCGGCAGTCAAGAACCTTCCCGAAATCATGGTGCGCGGCGCCGGGCGCCATCCCTTCGGCGTGATGGTCGCGCGCGGCGACCTGGCGGTGGAGATCGGCTACGAGCGCCTCGCCGAGATCCAGGAAGAGATCCTCTGGCTGTGCGAGGCGGCGCAGGTGCCGGTGGTCTGGGCCACCCAGGTGCTCGAAGGGCTGGTGAAGCGCGGTCGCCCGACGCGCGCCGAAATCTCGGACGCGGCGCTGTCGCAGCGCGCCGAGTGCGTGATGCTGAACAAGGGACCGTTCCTGCTGCAGGCACTCGCGGTGCTCGACAACGTGGTCGCGCGCATGCGCGACCACCAGCGCAAGAAAACGGCGCAGTACCGCCCCCTGCACTGGTGAAGCTGCGCTACTTCGCGCCTTGCTTCTTCGCCTTCCTGCCGCTCCCGCTCTTGCCGACCCCCTCGAGCGCCGCTTCCACGGCTTGCGTCAGCGTCTTCAGCACTTTGATGCGCGCGTGGTACTTGTTGTTCGCCTCGACCAGCGTCCACGGCGCGAGCGCGGTCGAAGTGCGGTCCACCATGTCGCAGACCGCGAGTTCGTAGGCGTCCCACCTCTTGCGGTTGCGCCAGTCTTCCGCAGTGATCTTGAAGCGCTTGAACGCGATCTTCTCGCGCGCCTTGAATCGCTTGAACTGCTCGTCCTTGCTGATCGCGAGCCAGAACTTGAGCACCACCCCGCCCCGGCGCAGCAGCTCGCCTTCGAAGTCGTTGATCTCGCTGTAGGCGCGCATCCAGTCGGCTTCCTTGCAGAAGCCCTCGACCCGTTCCACCAGCACGCGGCCGTACCAGGAACGGTCGAAAAAGGTGAAGCGGCCGTGGCGCGGAATGTGGCGCCAGAAGCGCCACAGGTAGGGCTGGGCGCGCTCTTCCTCGGTGGGCGCGGCGACCGGCACGTTGAAGTAGCTGCGCGCATCGAGCGCGCCGGTCACCCGCCGGATCGCGCCGCCCTTGCCGGCGGCATCGTTGCCTTCGAACACGCACACCACCGAGAGCGACTTAAGGCGCGGGTCGCGCGAGGCGACGTTGAGGCGTCGCTGCCACTTGGCGAGCTGTTTCTGAAATTCGGTCTTGGCGAGCGGCTGATCGAGCGGCAGCGCGCGCAGCACGTTCAGCTTGTCGCTCGCCGCGAGCAAGGGCGGGGTCTTGTCGGGCAGCCGCGTGACCGGCTTTTCGTCAAGCCGCTCGCGCATCGCCGCGAGCAGGTGCCGGCCGAAGCTGAGCGAGCGATAACGCCGGTCGCCCCCCGGCACCACGACCAGGGCGCTTCGCCGGTCGAGGTCTTGCGCAGGAACGGCTCGCAGACCTTGACGAATTTCTTGTAGACCTTGAAGTACTCCCATTCGCGCTCGGTCACGCGCCAGCGCGTCTCGGGATCCTTCTCCAGCGAACGCAGGCGCTTCTTCTGCTGCGGCCTGGAAAGGTGGAACCAGTACTTGAGCAGCAGCACGCCCTCATCGCACAGCATCTTCTCGAGCCGCACGATCTCGCCGATGGCGTGCGCGAATTCGGCCTCGCCGATCTCGCCATTGACGCGCTGGATGATCGGCATCGTGTGCCAGGCGCCGAAGAAGACGCCGATCTTGCCCTTGGGCGGCAGCGAGCGCCAGAAACGCCACTGCGGCGGCCGCTCGCGCTCTTCGTCCGAAGGCTCGAAAAACGCGTGGGTGTAGATATGGCGCGGGTCCATCCACTCGTTGAGCAGGTTGATCGTCTCGCCCTTGCCCGCGCCCTCGACCCCGGCGATCAGGATCAGCACCGGAAAGCGGCCATTCTCCTTGAGGTCGTACTGGGCGTTGAGCAGCGCCTCGCGCAGCTTGGCCTCTTCGCGACGGTAGGTCGCCTTGTCGACGCGGTGATCCAGGTTTGCGGATTCGAACATTGTGTTACCTCCCGGTTGGGATGATATCGGGTGTGCGCCCCGCCTGCAGCTCCGCCGGCATGACCTGCGTCAAACGCTGCGCAACGTTCAGCGCCAGAAGCGCTCGCAGGTGCATAATTTCTTCCATGCCCGCTTCAAAGCGCCCCGCCGCTCCTCCAGCATGGCCGCATTCCAATGGCTGATGATGGTACGCGCCTGCTGCCTCAGAGGCCCGCGCGCCGCGGCGCTGGCGGCTTCGATGAGGGCCGGAGCGCACGCGCAATCGTTGATCGCGCCGAGCACGTCCTGCAACTCGTTCAGGGCGACGAGCATCGGCTTGACGCGGTTGCGCGCGTAGAGCGGCCCGAAGAACCCGGCAGCGTAGCGCAGCTTCTTGGTTGCGATGCGCAGCCGGTGCAGCCGCGGCAGGCTGGCGGAGCCGATTCTGCGCCCGCGTTTCAGCGCGCGCCGGTGATAGCGCTCGAGCACGCTGCCGACATGCTCGCGCACCGGCGCCTGCCACGCGCGCTGCGCCTTGTCCGAATCCGCTGCCAGCCAGGGCTGGGCGGCGAGCCATCCGCCCAGTTCCAGCTGCAGCGCCTGGGCGCGGCGCGCGGCGAGCGCGCGGCGCGCGGAGCGGTTCGCCTCGTCGCCCAGGCGGGCGCTGGCACGCACCAGCGCCATCAGTCCGCGGTGGCCGGGAAACTGGGCCGCCACCGGTGCGAGCGTCTGCGCGGCGAATACATCCCAATCGCGCGCGGGACCGAGCGCGCGGGTCAACTGGCGCACGGACTTCGCCCGCGGCTCGATCATTGCGCGCGGCGCGAGTGTCTTGAACGCATCGAGGACCGAACGCAGCCGGCGCATCGCGACGCGCGCCTGGTGCAGGTACTCGGGGTTTTCGCCGCGGATCACGCCGTGCTGGTTCGCCTGCAGGTGATTGAGGCAGGCGAGGCAGGCGGCGGTGAACGCCTGGCTGGCACTCATTTCGCGCCGGATCGCGTCGAGGCGCCCGCGGACTGGCGCCGGCCGTACCGCTCCGGCGAGTACGTAGCCGCGCTCGGCCTTGGATCGATGCTCCAGGCGCACCGGATGGCGCGCCGCCAGCGCGAGCGCCAGATCGAACAGGCTCGACGCGGGCCCGCGCTTGAGCTCGAACTCGACCTCGCACACCGGCAGGCGCGACTTGCCCGCCAGGATCGTTCCCCGGTCGAGGCTCGCTTCGATGGTCACGCCGGGTGCCGGATGCAGCAGGCGCGTGTCGCGTTCCACCGCGACGCGGAATACCGCCACGAGCGGCGCGCCGCGGGCCGCGCGCACGGCGAGCCGCTCCAGCTCGCTGTCGCCAAGCAAGCCGAGGTCCGGCGCATCGCCTGCCGCCCGCTGTGCGATCTCGATGCGCCGGTGCAACCCGGCCTCGAGCGAACCACCGCCCTTGAGCGTCTGCATCCAGCGGCCACGCTCGCGACGCAGGCGCAGCGACACGCCGCGACGCCACAGCGCATGGCGCCGCGTATCGAAATACACCGCGGCGAGCGGGCGCGCGCCAGCCTGCGCCTCGCCGAGCAGGGGGTCCTGCGCAAGCTTCGCGAAAGTGCGTGGCGTCAGCGCCAGCTTGAGTTCGGTTTCCTCGTCCCCCATGGCGATGTGCAGTGTACCGACGAAGCACCGCACGCGGCGCTCGCGGCGTCATGCCGCAGCGCGGCGGGGGCAATCGTTGCCGCCCGTTGCGGTGGTGCGAAATGAGAATCGGCACCCTGATCGGCGATTTCTGGGGGGGTCTGGGCGCCATGCTGGTGGCCGTGCCCTCGGCGATCGCATTCGGCGTTGCGGTCTTCGCGCCGCTTGGTGACGCGTATGCCGCGCAAGGCGCCCTCGCCGGAATTCTCGGCGCTACGGCGCTCGGTCTCATCGCGCCGGTGCTGGGTGGCACGCACCGGCTGATATCGGCGCCTTGCGCGCCCGCCGCCGCGGTGCTGTCGGCGCTCGCGATCGAAGCCACAGAAGCGGGAACGCCGCCCGAAGCGGTGCTCCTGCAGCTGACGCTCGTCTGCGCCGCAGCCGGCGTGCTGCAGCTCGTCTTCGGCTTCGCCGGCATCGGCCGCCTGATCAAGTACATGCCCTACCCGGTGGTGAGCGGCTACCTGACCGGGGTCGGGCTGATCATCATCCTGAGCCAGGTGCCCAGATTCCTCGGCACACCGAAGAGCCTTGCGCTTGCGCAGGCGGTCGCGTCGCCCACCGCATGGCACTGGAGCGCCATCGGCGTGGGCGGCGCTACCGTTGCCGTGATGCTGCTCGCGCCACGCCTCACCAAAGCGGTTCCTGCCGCGATCCTCGGGCTGGCAGCGGGAATCTGCGCGTACTTCGGATTCGCGCTCGCCGCGCCCGAGCTGCTCACGCTGGCGCACAACCCGCTGGTCGTAGGCCGGCTCGAAGGCAGCGGCGCCGGTTTTCTGGCGACGCTCGAAGCGCGCTGGAGCAGCCTCGGCGGACTCGCCCCGAGCGACCTGGGCAGGATCCTGGTGCCGGCCGCAACGCTCGCCATCCTGCTCTCGATCGACACGCTCAAGACCTGCGTCGTGCTCGATGCGCTCACGCGCAGCCGCCACGACTCGAATCGGGAACTGATCGGACAGGGAGTCGCCAACCTGGCCGCTGCGGCCGCCGGTGGCATGCCCGGTGCGGGAACCATGGGAGCGACCCTGGTCAATCTCTCGAGCGGCGGCCAGACGCGTGCCTCCGCGATCGTCGAGGGCGCGCTCGCGCTGGTGGCGGTGGTGGTGCTCGCGCCGCTCATCGGCTGGGTGCCGATCGCCGGGCTGGCCGGGATCCTCATCCTGGTCGGCGCGCGCATGATCGACTGGCACAGTTTCGGCTTCCTGCGCGCACGCTCCACGGTGCTCGACTTCGCGGTCATCGCCGCGGTCGTGATCGTCGCCGTGTCCTACAGCCTGGTTGCGGCGGCAGGCGTAGGGGTGGCGCTCGCAGTGATGCTGTTCATCCGCGAACAGATCGGCAGTTCCGTGGTCCATCGCAGAACCTCCGGCGGTGAGGTCTTCTCCAAGCAGATGCGTCTGCCCGATGAGATGACGCTGCTGCAGGCGCGCGGCGGCGAGACCGCGATCCTGGAGCTGCAGGGCAGTCTTTTCTTCGGCACCGCCGACCAGCTCTACGACGTGCTCGAACCGGAGCTCAAGGCGCGCCGCTTCATCATCCTCGACCTGCAGCGCGTCCAGTCGGTCGACCTCACCGCGGCGCACCTGCTCGAGCAGATCGAGGACCGGCTCGCCGAGCGCAAGGGATCGCTGCTGTTCAGCGACCTGCCGCGCAACCTGCCGAGCGGGCGCGACCTGCAGCGCTACTTCGGCGAGGTGGGACTGGCGCGCGCCGAGCATCGGGCCTACGTGTTCGACGAGCTGGACAACGCGCTCGAATGGGTCGAGGACCGGATCCTCGAGGAGGAGCACGTGCTGCGCGCGCAGGAACGGCCGATCGAGCTGCGCGAAATCGACCTCTTTTCGGGCCGCAAGCCGGAAACGCTCGCGGCGCTCGATGCCTGCATGGAACGGCGCTCGTACCAGGCCGGGGAAAAGATCTTCGCCTGCGGCGACGGCGGCGACGAGCTGCTGCTGATCCGGCGCGGCGCGGTGCGCGTCGTGCTGCCGATCTCGCGCCAGGAGGCGCATCATCTGGCGACCTTCGGACG
>Ga0209342_10005363_pt1 | contig 13152 bp, 13 predicted proteins | sample RifCSP16_2_FD_184023 | JGI IMG/M metagenome (GOLD analysis project Ga0209342, IMG submission 184023) | Soil microbial communities from Rifle, Colorado - Rifle CSP2_sed 16_2 (SPAdes) (version 2) | ecosystem: Environmental > Terrestrial > Deep subsurface > Rock core/Sediment | place: Rifle... | reverse complement strand
AGGACGGCCCCTGAGTCCATAAGCTTTCGAATCCTATATTCGGCCATCCGCGGGCTTATTTCGAGCGCGTCTGCAACCTCCTTGTGGGTGGACCTTGCGTCGTATCGGAGGTTCTCGATAATTTTCCAGTCGAGTCTGTCCGGTCTGGAATGCGGTTCGCCGATGACGACGTCTCCGAGATTCAATGTCTTCAGCTCGAACCTCCCGGCGATCTCATCACCTTGCTGGTGGACCCTCGAAGGTGACACGCCGGCGAGGGAGATGGATAGAGTCGGGCCGAGGTAGTCGAACGCCTCGACGACGCCGGGTAGACCTTGGACATACTTCACGACTCCATATTTCGTGGCGATGTTCATCGCCTCGAACCGGTACGAGGCAAGGCATTTCAATCCGAACAGGGCAAGCTCGGGCGTGACCTGATAGTACTTGATGAAACCGGCCTCTTCCATCTTCTTCACCCGGAGTCGGACCGTTTTCTCGTCCAGCCCAAGCTTCCTGGCGATCCCCGCGGGGCTGGGGTGCCTCTCCGTGAACGCTCGGGACCCCATCTCTTTGAACGCCAGCTCGCAGAATATTCGCACGTCCTTGGCGTCCATCAACTCCCCTGAACCCGGTGACGAGCATAAGGCAAGCGGCCCACCAGGGGCCGCGGCCGTTCCCATGGCCGACGTCACGGGCCCAGACAGGGTTCGTTTGTTGATTTCGGGAATCGAGCTCCCGTGCTGGGCATATCCCCCTTCGACGATGGAAGGGCTATGGCAACAACGGCGAATGTACAGAACGGAGTGAACGTGGACCAGCTGGTGGGAACAATAAAGGCAGTACAGGGAACACCGGAGCTCGCGAAATTCCGGTTCCGTTCCACCAGTCGATGGGACGGGGGAGCCAAGGGGCACACGACGATCAAGTCGTTCTTCGGTGCCGGACAGGAGGATACAACAAGGAAGGTGGCATATGTCCTAGAGGGAGATGAGCCTCCCGTGCTCCTGGGCACAAACAATGCGCCGAACGGGGTCGAGACGGTGCTCGCCGCGCTTTCGAAGTGCATGACGGTCTCGTTCATATATCCCGCGGCGGCCCAAGGCATCAAGGTGGAGTCCCTCGAATACACGATGGAAGGAGATGTGGACCTCCACGGATTCCTGCACCTGTCGGACAAGGTCCGACCCGGTTTCCAGAACATCCGAGTGAAGGCCAAGGTGAAGGCGGACGCTCCCCGGGCGAAGATCCAGGAACTGTTGGAGTACGCCAAGATGACCTCGCCGGTCATGGACACCCTACGGAATCCCGTTCCCGTGACGGTCGAACTCGCGTAGTCAGCGGAAAAGTGGCCCCTGTGTCGGTAGGACACGTCCACTTTTCCGACACATTTTTGAGATCAAGGATCAGCGCCGTCTTCTCGAGCCTCGGGAATATGCGAGCATCACCGGGGCCACGAATGCCTCACAAGGGCGACGGCCACGAGGGCCATCCCCGCGCTTGCGCGCGCCAGTCCCTCGTCGGAGTGGCGCACGCTTGGGTCGCTAAGGAGCCTCTTCCGCTCTGCGCGCGGCCCATTTACGGCGTACGGGCGATTGGGTTGCGATACACGCGCTACGCGTGGGGCTACGCTAGAAAATACTCTGTGTATACAGAAACTATGGGTCCGTCCGGATTTGAACCGGAGTCTAGTGGTCCCGAACCACCAAGGATAGACCAAGCTACCCCACGGACCCAACGGGCGGCCGCGGAAGGAACGGCGCGCGTATAAGAATTCCGCGCGCCGAAAGGGGCCGTTCGATGAAGTCCGAATGATGCGTCAGGGTCGGCCTACGTCTTCGGAATCTCCTTCTTCGGATCGATGAACGGCTTCTCGACAACGACGGCCCCTCGTTCCCCGCCGGGCGGATGAACGGTGAGTTCGCTGCCAACCGTTGCATTCTCGATCGGCACCATCGCGTATCCAATGTTGTTCTTCAACCGAGGGGAGTGAATAGCGGATGTCACGAATCCAATTCGCGTCTGGTCTCGCGCCACGACCCACTTCGTCATGTTGAAGTCAATCGGCGGGCCTTGAATCTCGATCCCGACGAGCTTCCGTTTCACTCCTTCCGCCGCGATTCGCTTCAGTCCCTGCTTGCCGATGAAATCAGCAGGCTTGTCGAGGTCGACGAGGCGGCCGAGGCCGACCTCGAACGGGTTGTCCGCGATCGTCATGTCGGCCCCGTAATTCAGGATCCCCGCCTCGATCCGCCGGATGTCCGAGGGGCCGGTCGGCCGGATTTCATATGGCTTCCCCGCCTTCATCACCTTCTCCCACAACTCGTCGCCGCGGCTGCCATCGCGCAAGTAGAGCTCGTACCCTACTTCGCCCGTCCAACCTGTGCGCGTGACGATCAAGGGGATGCCATCCAGGGACGTCTCCAGAAAGTGATAGTACGGCAACTCCATGATGCGTTCGCCGAAAAGGACCTTCACGACATACTTCGATTTCGGCCCCTGCACCTGCATCGGCGCGACGTCGGGCTCGCCGATTTCGACGTCCATGTCCGCGTGCACGGCCACCCCCCTCGCCCACAGGAGGACATCGCTGTCCGCGGTCGCGAGCCAGAAGCGGTTCTCCTCGAGGCGCATCAACACGGGATCGTTGATAATCCCGCCATCCTCGGCGGTAATCAAGACGTACTTCCCTTGCCCGACCGCACACTTCGTCAGGTCCCGCGGTGTGAGCAGGTTCGTGAAGCGGAACGCATCGGGCCCAGTAATTTCCACTTGGCGTTCGACCGCGACATCCCATATCGCCACGTGATTGATCAGATGCCAATACTCCGCCACTGGGTCGTCGTAGTGACCCGGGAGAAACGTGTGGTTGTAGACCGTGTACGCGCGACAGCCGTACCGTTGCGTGGCCTCGAAGAATGGCGAGCGTCGCAACCTCGCACCCTGCTGGATGAGATTCATGTCGAACGGATTCCCCACCGCGGTCGCCTCCATCAATACGTCTTGAGCGAATCGGCACATCCCACGGGAACATGGTTCTTTCGGGTGGCGGGCCGGCGTCTCACCGGGCGGGTGTCACGGCCTCGTGCGGACTAGCCGCCGGAATGGTTCAGTCGACCTTCACCTTGTGCGACGTCGGCTCCGGCGTCGGTTCCCTCTTCAGGAGGCGAATCGTGAGGAGTCCGTGCTCCATCTTGGCCTGTGCCTTGTCAGGCACGACCGCGGCGGGCAACGGCACGCGACGATAGACCCGACGATACGACCGTTCCTTGCGGTAGTACCCCTTCTCTCGCTCCTCTTCCTCCTTCCGGGCTTCCGCAGAGATCTCGACGCCGTCCGTCGTGACGTTGACATCGAGCGTCTCCTTCGGGACCCCGGGCAACTCCGCAGTCACGATGAATTCCGTGCCCTTGTCCTCGATGTCCACGGGCGGCGCCCGTACGTCCGCAGGGAGCCGCCACGGCAGAGTCGTCGAGGCCCAAAACCGTCGCCATGGCGCGACCATGAGGCGTGATGGGAACCGCCACGGGAACGGATCGCCAAACCGGTTCTCGAAATCCCGCAACATGTCATCGAACCATCGGTCGACTTCGCCGCTCTCCCATCCGGGGAAATCCCGACGCGGTGCGAGCTCACGCTTCTCCGTTTCCTCCTCTTTTTTCCTGCCTTTCTCCATGGTCTCCCTCAGAACGGCAACGGCCTCGTAGTAGGTAAGCTTCCGGGAAATAAGCCTTCCGCAATTGCGGCCACGACGGCGCGTGCGCGGCGTGATTCTTCACGGACCGCGACTTGTAGTCACTGTTCCTTTTCCTTCTGCCAGTCCTTACCCCAGTCCGTCCATTCCCGCCATCCACGGCCCACGAACCGGCGGGCCCACAATGCGCCGCCGATCGCACCGACTCCGATGACAATCAGGCCGATTGCGCAGACGGTCCAGATGTCAAAGGTTGGGATGACGATGACCCTTTGGTTTACGAGCAACAGCAGGAGCCCGATTACGAGAACGATGACTCCAAACGATATCCCGCCAACCGCGATGCCCCGAGATGGCCCCCATGTCATGGCTCCGTCCCCGCCCGGCAATCCAAGTTCTACTTAATTATATTCACGGAGGGATTGACGGGTCAGATCCAGCAATTGTGGGACGACGTCACCCCCGCGGGGCTACCTGCCATCGTCTTTTGTCGATAGGGTGTTCGACATCCTTATATAGCCACCTCCGTGTCCGCGCGCCGTGCAATCCGTTCTTCGGGAGAAGATTGCGGGGGAGATCACACTCTCGGACGCCCCGGGGCGCACGATCCGCAAGTGGCGTCAGGAGTTCCGGATCACGCAGACGGACCTCGCCCGCCAGATGCGCGTGTCCCCGAGCGTGATCAGCGATTACGAGTCGGGCCGACGGACCTCTCCGGGCATCCGGACGATTCACAAACTCGTGGACTCGCTCCTCGAGATCGACACGAAGTCCGGGCTGCGGGTTGCGAAACGGTACGAGGAATTCAGCGATGTGATCCCGAGCATGCGGGAGTTTTCCGTCGGTGTGCGGGCCGTCGACTTTCTCCGCAAGATCGAGGGCCGGCCGCTCACACGGGACCTGACGCTCCGGCGGGCCGTGTACGGGTACACGGTCATCGACTCGATCAAGGCGATCACCACCCTTGATGCGTCCGACTATCTCAAGATCTACGGCACGACGAGCGAGCGGGCACTGCTCTTCACGGGCGTGAAGTACGGCCGGTCGCCAATGATCGCGATCAAGGCCCACCCGCTCAAGCCCGCGATGGTCGTGTACGTGCAACCGGAGAACATCGACGAACTTGCGGTGAAGCTCGCGGAACTCGAGAACGTCATCCTCGCGAGGACGGAGCTCGGCCCGCCCGCGGTGATCGAACGACTGGAGAAGATGCAGCCATGACCGGAGGAATCGTGAGCTATGGCGAGTACGTGCCCCGGTACCGGATCACGCCGAAGGAGATCGGCGCGGTCTGGGGGACCGACGGCGAGGCGATGGGGAAGGGCCTGAACATCCGCGCGAAGAGCGTGCCGGGCCCGGACGAGGACGTGATCACGATGTCCGTCGAGGCCGCGCGGGCGTGCCTCGCAAAGGTTCCACGGGTCAACCCGAAGGATGTCGGGGCGATCTACGTCGGGTCGGAGAGCCACCCGTATGCGGTGAAGCCCTCTGCAACCATCGTCGCAGAGGCGATCGAAGCCGCCCCGGTGATGACGGCCGCGGACTACGAGTTCGCGTGCAAGGCCGGGACGGCGGCGATTCAGACGTGCATGGGCCTCACGCTTTCGAACATGTACAAGTACGGGATGGCGGTCGGGGCGGACACGTCGCAGGGCGCACCCGGGGACGCCCTCGAGTACAGCGCGAGCGCGGGCGCGGCGGCGTTCCTCATCGGCAATGAACGGCCGATCGCGACGATCAACCACACGGTCTCGTACACGACCGACACGCCGGACTTCTGGCGGCGCGAGGGACAACGATACCCGAGCCATGGCGGGCGGTTCACGGGAGAGCCCGCGTACTTCAAGCACGTGATGAGCTGCGGTCAACTGTTGTTCAAGCAGGCGGGAACGAAGCCAGAGGATTACGATTACGCGGTGTTCCACCAGCCGAACGGGAAGTTCCCGCTCCGCGTCGGAAAACAGCTCGGGTTCACGGAGAAGCAGATCGACACGGGCCTCCTTGTGCGGGACATCGGGAACACGTACAGCGCCGCGATCATGGTCGGGATGTGCGCGATCTTTGACATCGCCCGGCCGGGCGACCGGATGTTCGCGGTCGGCTATGGAAGTGGCGCGGGAAGCGACGCGTTCGACCTCACGGTCACGGATGAAATCAAGAACCTCAAGCGCGCGGGACGGACGACGATGGACATGGTGAACGACGCCGTTTTCCTCGACTACGCGACGTACGCGAAGTACCGCGGGAAGATCGTGATGCGAGGTGCGGCCTGATGCGAGACGTCGCCGTCATCGGGATTGGCGAGACGCAGTTCGGCGAGCTCTGGGAGCGCTCCTTCCGGGAGATCGGGATTGAGGCGGGGCTGAAGGCGATCGAGGACTCCGGCATTGCGGCGGATGACCTCGATGCGATCTACGTCGGCAACATGAGCGCGGGGAAGTTCATCGACCAGGAGCACGTGAGCGCGCTCGTCGCGGACTATAGCGGACTCGCGGACCAGCACCTGCCCGCGGTGCGGGTCGAAGGAGGCGGCGCGTGCGGCGCGATCGCGATCCTCCAAGCCGCCATGGCGATCTCCTCCGGAATGCACGACATCGTGATCGTCGGCGGCGCGGAGAAGATGACGGACGTCGGTGACGTGCAGGCGGGCGCGATCCTCGGCGCCACGGCGGACCAGGAGTGGGAGAGCGTGTTCGGCGCGACGTTCGCCGGGCTGTACGCGATGATGGCCCGACGCCACATGTACGAATTCGGCACGACTCGGGAGCAGATGGCCCAGGTCGCCGTGAAGAACCACAAGAACGGGGCGTTGAACCCGCACGCGCAGTTCCAGCGCGAGATTACGCTCGACACGGTCCTGAAAGCGCCGTGGGTCGCGGAGCCCCTCACAGTGTTCGATTCGGCTCCATTGAGCGATGGCGCGGCCGCCGTCGTGCTGTGCGCGATGGACCGTGCGCGGAAGTTCTCCGATACGCCGATCAAGCTGCTTGGCTCGGGCCAGGCGAGCGACTTCCTCGCCCTTCACGACCGGCGCGAGCTTGCCACGATGGACGCGACCGTCGTTGCCGGCAAGCGGGCGTTCCATGCCGCGAGAGTGACGCCCGACCGCGTGAAGGCGGCAGAGGTCCATGACAACTTCACGATCACGGAGATCATGGCGATCGAGGACCTCCGGTTCGTGAAGAAGGGGCTTGGCGGGATGGCAACAGAAGAGGGCGAGACGGCCCTCAATGGGAAGATTAGCGTGAACACGAGCGGCGGGCTCAAGGCGCGCGGACAGCCCGTTGGAGCGACGGGTGTCGCGCAAGCGGTCGAAATCGTGCGGCAATTGCGAAGCGAGGCCGGGAAGCGTCAGGTGTCGAACGCAGAGATCGGGCTGACGCATACCCTTGGCGGGACGGGCGCGACCGCGGTCGTCCACCTTTTCGGGCGGGTGAACTGATGGCGATTCCGAGGTTCTGGCGGGAGATTCCGAGCCGATACAACCTCTATGGGTCGAAGTGCGGGAACTGTGGATCCCTCGACTTCCCGCCCCGCACGGTGTGTCCCCGATGCGGGCGGAAGAGCGTGGGCAAGATGGATCGGGTGAAGCTGAGCGGGAAGGGGACCGTTGTCTCGTACACCGTCGTCCACGAGGCGCCCGCCCAGTACGAGATGATGAAACCGTACGTCCTCGCGATCATCGAGATGGAGGAGCGGTGCCGCCTCACGTCCCAGATCATCGACGTGGACCCATCAACGGTGAAGATTGGGATGCCGGTGGAAGCGACGTTCCGTAAACTCGGGCAGGAAGGGGAGTCCGGCATCATTCATTACGGCTACAAGTTTCGGCCTGCGCTCTAGTCCGTTCACGACCCCGTCGCCAGATAACGATCGCTCGACTCGCCCTGACTGTGGGACGTACTGGCAGGAAAATCGCCCTAGGCGCCCTTCTGCCCGAGGAACACTCGCTTGAGGTCCTCGTTCGCAAGGATGTCGGCGCCCGGCCCTTCCATCGCGGTCCTCCCCGCCACAAGAACGTAGCCGCGGTCTGCTATCTCCAATGCTTTCTTCGCATGCTGCTCGACGAGGAGAATCGAAACCCCGGAACCGCGGATCTGTAGAATCCGGCGAAATAGCTCTGCGACCATCTTCGGGGCAAGGGCCGCCGTGGGCTCGTCGAGGAACAACACGTTTGGGCGGGCCATCAAGGCGCGGCCAATCGCGAGCATCTGACGCTCGCCGCCGCTCAGGGTTGAAGCGAGTTGGTTTCGCCGCTCGCCGAGAATCGGGAAGAGGGCGAACACACCCGCAGTGGTCTCCTCGATTTCGGCACGGCTTCTTGCGAGATATGCCCCCATTTCAAGGTTCTCGCCGACCTTCAGGTCCGGAAAGGTGTTATCGACCTGCGGGACGTATTGGATCCCGAGACGGGACTTCTCCTCGGGTCCAAGATCCGTGATCTCACGGCCGTCGAGGAACACGCGGCCCTGGAACCGGGTCGCTAGACCGTACACGGCCTTCAGGAACGTGCTCTTCCCGCTGCCATTCGGGCCGACGAGGGTGACCAGCTCGGCGCGCCTGAGGGAGATCGACACCCCCTGAACAACAACGGCCTTCCCATAGCCGCCATGGATGTCCTCCGCGGAAAAGACGGTCGCATCCACGGGGTCACTCCCCTAGGTAAGCGTCGATCACGCGGGGATCGTTCACCGCCGCGGCGGGTGTCCCGTCGAAGATCAGCTCGCCCTCGTGCATCACGAGCACCCGCTCCACGTAATCCAAGAGGACGTCAAGCCGGTGTTCGATGATGAGGAAGGCAAGGCCGTGTTCGCGTCGCAACATTGCGATCGTCTCGAAGATCTCCCGCGCAAGCTTCGGCGCGACCCCCGCGGTAGGCTCGTCGAGGAGGAGGAGCTTCGGCTCCCCCATGAGCGCGCGGGACACCTCGAGGAGCTTCATCTGCCCGCCCGAGACATCCGTTGCCCAATTCAACGGCACGGCCTGCAGCTGGTTTCGGATGAGCGTGTCGAGGGCGTCCTCCGCGAGTGAGGTCTCCTGATCCTCCCAACGTGCGGGGATCGGTGCGTTTGCGATTCGCTCGCCCTTCTGGTCCCGCGGCGGGACGAGCACGTTTTCGAGCACCGTCATTCCGTGGAACAGACGGGGATTCTGGAAGCTCCGCACGACGCCACGGGCGAAGATGACCCAAGGATCGAGCCCGTCGATCCGCTCTCCCCGGAAGGCCACTGTCCCTTTGTCAAGCTTGTGCACGCCACTGATCACGTTGAACAGGGTGCTCTTCCCGCTCCCGTTTGGGCCGATCAGGCCGACGAGCTCCCCCTCACCGACACTGGCAGTCACGCCGTCGACCGCGCGGATGCCGCCGAAGTGCTTTTTCACGCCGTCGAGGCGAAGGAGTTCCGGCAGCGCCCGCCCTCCGCGTCCCATCATCTACGCGAAGAACTCGAGCTCCTCGGTCGCGAACCGCCAGAGCGCGAACGGCTCGTACTTCGGCGCGTTCGTTGTCGCGTCGCGGACAACTCGCCATCCTGTGTAGTCTGCGAAAATCGCGTCCCCGTTCGCGTCGAGCATCTTGTGCCCGCTCGCGCCGATGAACTTCTCCGCGACGCCGGGCAAGGACTTCGCGATCGCCTCGCCATCATACTTCCCCGCGGCGAGAACCGCCAACATCGCGAGCCAGGCTGAATCGTAGGAGTAGTACGAATACGGTGACTTCTTCGGGTCGCGCGCCGGGTACTTCGCAATGTATGCCTGCTCGAACGCGGTCGTAACCGGGTTCACGGGCGGCGTCGCGAAGAACCCCGTGAATTGGACGTCGAGGAGGAACTGGACGACCTGCGGGACCGCGGACTCGTTCAGGAACGCAGTCCGCCTCGTGCTCTCGGACCCGAACCAGCGGACCCCGCGTAGGTTCGGCTGGAGCCGGGCTTCGTCAAGGATCTCGAGCCCATCCCCCTCAAACCCGACCATAAGGACGGCGGTGTTCGCTCCGGGTCCCAGGGTCTGGACGTTCGTATTGAGCTGCGCGACCTCCGTCGCGAGGTCGGTCGCTGCCGTGTCGTACATGATTCGGAGGACCGTCCCGCCGTAGACCGTTTCGATCCGCGACTCGAACAGGTCCGCAAAGCCGCGGCCGTAGTCATCGTTCCGTGCGATAACCGCGACCTCGTCGTACCCGAGTCCATCGACGAGCTGGGCAAGCGCCTTCGCCTGCGGAATGTCCGTCGGTGGCGCTCGGAACACGTAGTCGTTCGGAATCGCCGCGGCGACACCCGTTGAGGATGGGCTTATTGCCACGATCTTGTTCGTCGTCACGAATTCGCGGATCGCGCTAACCTCGCCCGTCGACAACGGGCCGACGACGACCTTCGCGCCGGCCGCGGCAAGGAGCTGCAGCGCCTGTGTGGCGCCCTGCGCGGTCCCGGTCGTGTCCTCGTTCGTCCACTGGAACCGAACGGGCGACCCCGCGGCCTCCAATTGCGCGTTCATCTGGTCAACTGCAAGCACCGCGGCGTCCCGGCGAATCGGGCCGTCCGTTTGGTATGCCGCGCCTGTGACGGCGATCGCCATGCCAATCGTGTACGTGACGCGCGCCGGCGCGGCCGGGCCCGTGAGCAGGACGAGAGCCCACCCCAACGCGCCCGCGAGGATGACGACCAACGCGATCAAGACGACGAGTAACGGCGACCACTTCCTGGGCTTCTGCTCCTCCATGGCCATAGGCCTACCCCGGGACGGCATCGGCCCCACGATTATTTAAGAGTCGTGCCGGGCGAGCCGCTAGGGTCCGCTCGTGCGGTCTCCCGGACCCGTCGCCGTGCGACCCGGACGGCCGAGGTCTCCACGGGCCGCTCCGGCAGTAAGCCCTTCGGCCGGAACATGAGGACCACGATGATGATGACCCCGATTGCGAGGTACCGCACGTAGTTCAGGTCGAACGGGGGTCGCCAGTAGATGTCGAAGAGGGTCGGGAACACAGGACGTGTGACGAGATCGAGGAGGGTCATGAACGCCGCGCCGACGAGCGTCCCCTTGTGATTTGCGACGCCTCCAAGGATGACCATCGTGACCGCCGTGAACGATACGATGGGGATGAAGTCCGCTGCATAGGCGGTCTGCACGTAGAACACGTACAGGGCGCCCGCCACGCCCGCCATCCCGCTTCCGATCATGAGGGCGCGTGCCTTCACCTTCGGCGTGTTCTTTCCGTACACACCGGAGGCGAGTTCGTCGTCCCGTAACGACTTCAGGAGCCTTCCGAATGGTGAGTTCGTGAGACGGATCGCGAACACGTAAAGGCCGAAGGCGATTCCGAGGACGACGACGGCATAGACCGCGTCGACGACCCGGGGCGGAAGCCACGAGAACGGGTTCGGGACGCCAGAGAGGCCAAAGACGCCGCCCGCGATCGGCTCGTAGTTGAGGACGAACACGCGGCTCACCTCGCCCACGGCGATGAGGGAGATTGCGAGGAAGTCGCCGCGAAGGCGTAGGGCGGGATACGAGGTGAGCCACCCGAACGCGGCGCCGACGAGGCCCGCGAGGACGAGGGAGGCGAGGAAGAGGCCCACGATCACGGCGGGGTTGGCGCGCGCAACCGCGAATCGGACGACGCCGCCTGCATCCTCGAGAAATGGGATGTCCGCTGGCGACCCCGCGAGGGCCCAGAGGGCGCGGGTCGTGAGCGTTGCTGCGGCATATCCACCGACCGAGTAGAAGAAGACCTTTCCGAGGTTCGGTTGGCCCGCGTAGCCGTACTCGATGTTGAAGCTCACCGCGAGGATGAAAAAAATTCCGAATATCGTCCCGAGGAAGGGGAGGAGGAACGACAGGTCGACCGGCACGCTATCCCCTCCCGAATGCGGCGCGCACGCGCGCGAGCCATTTTCGCATCATGCCCCCCAGATCGGGCATTGTGAGGCCTGTGATTCCCCGCGGCCGGAGGAGGAAAACGAGGACGATGATCACGAGGGCGATCATCGGGCGGTACGAGAACGACACGCCGAACGCATCGTGAAGCACGCTGATCCCGAGGTTCTCCGCGAATCCCACGACGAACCCGCCCGCGATCGTGCCCCAATAGGAAACGAACCCACCGAGGATCGAGGCGGCGAAGAGCCAGAGGAGGATGCCCCACCCCGTCTCCGGCGTCATCGGCACGTTTACGGACCAGAACGCGCCGCCGAGGCCTGCGAGGCCGCCCGCGAGGAACCAGGTGAAGCGCCGGACCTGCGTCGTGCGGATCCCCGCGACGCGGGCGAGGTCAAAGTTCGAGGCCATGGCCCGGGTCCCCTTTCCGAGGCGGGTCCGCGTGAACAGCATGTGGAGGCCAATCGCAATCGCGATCGTCGTGGGGATCGCCCAGGCGTGGAGGTTCGTGAACGGCGCACCGGCCATCGCGAAGAGGGTCTCCTTCGTGATGCGAGATCGCAGGACGAGCACGTCATACGAGGCGACGACAATTGACAGGATGTACCGGATCACGAGGCCGACGCCGATCGAGGCGACGAGAAGGTGAAGCGGGGTCGCGCCTCGGCGGAAGAGGGGTTTGAACACGAGCTCGTCCGTCGCAAGGGCGATGACCGCGGCGACGAGGAACGCGACGACGAAGGATCCGGTGACGACGGCCGCATACGCGCCGCCACCGAAGGCAAGGAGACCTCCAAATGAATTCGCGAAGGACGCCGCAGTGTAACCACCGACCGTAATGAATTCCGCGTGGGCGAAGTTCGGGACGCGGGTGATCGCGTACGTCAGTGTGAGCCCAATCGCCATGAGGGTGTAGGAGCTGCCGAGGAGAATGGACTGGAGGATCGGATCCGCGAGTTCGACTACCATGCCACCCGAACCCCGTGGGAACCGATGGACCGGTTAAAGACCCTTGCAGAGTCGCAACTTCGGACGCCGTGAGTGGCGGTGAGACGCATGGCCGCCTGCGGGCTGCAAGAAGGATTTCTCGTGCGCGGTGTGGGGTACCTCACGTCGCATCCGCACGTTACCGGTGAGGCGGTCCGCGACGCGGTCGCTCCCTCCCCCTGTAGTCTCTGGAGGGCCGTGCATGGCGGACGCCCGGGTGCCCACGAACCTTCGGGGGCGGGGGTGCTCGGTAGTCGAAGTCGGGAAGTGTCACACGGGGGATCGCCTTGCCGAGGACCTTCTCGATCCCGTGGAGATCGTTCTCCTCCTCGGAGGTCACGAACGTGATCGCCTCCCCCTCCGCCTCCATCCGCGCCGTACGGCCGACGCGGTGGACATAGTCCGTCGGGACCATCGGCACGTCGTAATTGATCACATGGGTGATCCCCTCGACGTCGAGGCCGCGGGCCGCAACGTCCGGCGCGACGAGGATCTGATGGCGGCCGCTCCGGAATCCCGCGAGGGCGGTCTCCCGCTGGCTCTGACTCCGGTCACCGTGGATCCGCGCGACGTCGAAGCGGGACTGCAAGACCTGGCGGGCGACCCGGTCCGCGCGACGC
>Ga0209342_10005360_pt1 | contig 13156 bp, 5 predicted proteins | sample RifCSP16_2_FD_184023 | JGI IMG/M metagenome (GOLD analysis project Ga0209342, IMG submission 184023) | Soil microbial communities from Rifle, Colorado - Rifle CSP2_sed 16_2 (SPAdes) (version 2) | ecosystem: Environmental > Terrestrial > Deep subsurface > Rock core/Sediment | place: Rifle... | reverse complement strand
TGATCAATAATGAGCAAAATTCCGGAACATATCAAGTTCAATGGAATGGTGAGAACAATTACGGATCAAAGGTTTCAAGCGGAACATACATTTATACAATTAGAACCGGCAGCTATTACGAAGCAAGAAAAATGGTTCTATTGAAGTAATCTAATATTAATTAGGGCACCTGAAAATGGTGCCCTTTTAATTTCGAATTATTTAATCAATATTCTTTTAATGTAACAATAGGTGGATGTAATGTTCACTATTACTTGTTTTAATAAAGCTATAGTTTCATCAATCAGTATTTTGCTATTGCTATTTGGTACGATTATCTATGCCGGGACCACAGGGAAAATTGCCGGTAAAATATTTGATAAAAGTACCGGTGAAGCGCTGATCGGCGCGAATATTTTAATAGTTGGTACATCAATAGGAGCTTCTTCAGATTTAGATGGAAATTATTTCATTTTAAATATTCCTCCAGGTGAATATCAAATAAAAGCTTCAGTGATTGGTTATTCTTCATTTACTATTCAAAAAGTTAGAGTATCCATTGACCAGACTACCAAAATTGATTTTGAGTTAAATCCAGAGTCAATTGAACTAGGAGAAGTACTCGTAACAGCTGAAAAATCTATAGTCAGAAAAGATTTAACCTCTACTGAAGAAACAATAAGTGGTAATAATATTTCGATGCTTCCGCTTGAAGATGTTTCTGCGGTCGTAAATTTGCAGGCAGGTGTTGTCGACGGACATTTTAGAGGAGGCAGAGGCAACGAAGTAAAATATTTAATCGATGGAGTACCTGTAAATGATGTGTATTCGGGTCAATCATCTCTTTCAGCAGAAGTAAATAGCATAGAAGAAATCCAGGTACTTACCGGCACATTCAATGCCGAATATGGCGAAGCGCTTTCTGGCGTAGTAAATCAAGTAACAAAAATTGCAGGCGATAAATTAGATGGAAATATCTCTTTCTATTCCGGTGATTATGTCAGTTCGCATAAGGATATTTTTACAAATATAGGTCATATAAGTCCAACTAATGTTTATAATATTCAGGGCAATATAAGCGGACCTGTACCCGGTTTAGAAAATTTTGTAAAGTTCTTTTTATCGGGTCGTTATAATTATGATGAAGGTTCAATTTACGGCCAGAGAATTTTTAATCCTTCAGACTCTTCGAATTTTTCCGCCAATAATTCAGCAGACTGGTATGTTGGAGCTACAGGCGACAAAGCTTACATACCTATGAATTTCAGCAAAAGGTTATCCTTACAGGGTAAATTGGCTTTTAATGTTGGCGGTGGAAAAGGAATTGTACTGTCCGGACTTTATCAGGATAATAAATACAGAGATTATGATCACAGTTATAGACTAAATCCGGATGGTGATTATAAAAAGTTTCAAAAGAGTTTTTTAGGAATTGTAAGCTATACGCTATTGCTGGATAATTCAGCCTTTATAGATTTTTCCTTTTCGGGTCTCAGATCAGAGTTTAAACAATATGTATACGAAAATCCTCTTGATTCAAGATATGTTGACCCAAACAGAAAGAAGGATGTAAGTGGAAATGCATTCCCAACGGGTGGTACAGAAAATTGGCACTTTAATCATACCACAACAAGCTATACCGGGAAATCGGATTTCACCTGGCAGATTGATAATATAAATCAAATTAAAACGGGACTTGATTTTACATATCATGATCTTAAATACAAAGATTTTCAAATTGTTATTGATGCCACTTCCAACTTCAAACCAATGATACCAGAACTAGGAGCATTTAATTACAACACGTATCAGGCAAATCCTTATCAATTCGCATATTACATTCAGGATAAAGTAGAAATTGATTATTTAATAGTTAATGTTGGTCTAAGGTTTGACTATTTTGAACCAGATGGCAAATATTTAAAGGATCCAAATAAAATTAATTTATTAGACGAACTTCAACCTCCGTTTCCGGATTCATTGTTAATAAGCGCTAAATCTAAATCTCAAATTAGCCCGCGTATCGGATTATCCTATCCCATATCAGATAAAGGTGCAATTCATATTTCATATGGTCACTTTTTCCAAATTCCGCCATTCGAAAATTTATATCGAAATCCTAATTTCAGAATTCCGTTAACAGGTGACTTCCCAGAAAATATCGGCAACACGATTGGGAATGCAGATCTTGAACCGCAACAGACTATTATGTATGAGATAGGTTTGCAGCAAGCTTTTACTGATGAATTGGGAATTACAATCACAGGTTATTATAAGGATATAAGAAATTTACTGGCTTCAGAAATATATATTAAAAATGAATTTAGAAAATTCAGCAGGCTTATCAATAAAGATTATGGTTCTGTAAAGGGTATTACTTTGTCTTTTGAAAAGAGATTTAACAATGGTATAGGCGCATCTTTAGATTATACTTTCCAAATCGCAAAAGGCAGTGCTTCGGATCCTAATGCAGCATTTAATAATGCGCAATCTAATCCACCGATTGAGTCAAACAAACAGCTCGTACCATTAGACTGGGATAGAACCCACTCCCTTAACTTTACTTTGACTCTCGGAGTACCGGGAGATTATATAGCCAGTTTCATTGGCAGACTTGGATCAGGATTACCGTATACGCCATCCTTACAAAATCAAAGAACTGGTTTGGAGAACAGTGACAACAGACCGGCTTTTTACGATGTGGATTTTTATGCGACTAAGTTTATTGAATTTGCAGGTTATCAGTTTTCATTATATATGAAGATATTCAATTTATTTGACACTCTTAATGAGGTGAATGTATTTGGTGATACCGGAAGAGCCGGAGATACGCTGGAGCTTACCAGAAATCAAACAGCTCCGAGAGGTGTAAATACAACCAAAGAATTTTTTACTAGACCGGATTTTTATTCATCACCCAGGCAAATTGTTATAGGGGCTGATTTTTCATTTTAGGTTATCTATTTATTGGAGTACAAATGTTGATAACAAAAAACAGTTTGGGTTTCATAATTCTAGTTGTGGCAGTGTTTATTATAAATTCCAATGAGGTCATGAGCCAGAGGATTGTAGATAAAAACAAAGGGGACCACAATCAGACAAGAAAAGGTTTCATGGATGGCAACCTTGCTGCAACTGTTTACTATAACTTTGGCGAAATTGCAGATTGGGAAAATGAACCAAGCAGAAGCGGGGTTTGGCCGAAAGGAACTAACCACACTTATGTAGATGGTGTCGCAATTATTGTCCAGGCTGAAGCTACCGATCCTTCAGGGAAACTGATTCATCCGCTTGAAACAAACTACTATGAGTTTACTCGATTCAATGCTGCTACAGGGGTTACGTATGGATGGTGGCCATTACCCGGTTATTCAGCACCATATGGTAGTTCTCCTGCACGAAGTGATGATCCAGTCACATGGCCCGTCACATGGCCTGATAGACCTACTGATTGGGACGGTACCTGGAATGGATTTTTCGGAAAGGGAGTATTCAATGCAGACGTTGAAACGTATTTTGTGTTCGATGATAATGAAGATAGGGAATATCTGCTGAAGAATAATTTTGCACCAGATGCCGATGATCCTACAAGAGGAGGATTAGGCATGCAGGTTAGAACTCGCGGTTTTCAGTGGTCACAGGTGCTTGCTGAAGATGTAATTTTCTGGTATTACGAGATCACAAATATGGGAACTTATGATTATGAAAAAACTTTGTTTGCACAATATGTGGATTGGGGTATTGGTGGACATGATAATTCTTCGAATAATGCAGGCGATTATAATGAGCTACTAGATATGTCTTATGCGTGGTCAGTTGTTCCTTACGGCAATCCTGGAAATTGGAGCCCTGTGGGGCTTGCCGGTTATGCCTTTCTTGAAAGCCCGGGTGTTCCAGATGACTCAAAAGATAACGACTCAGATGGACTGACTGATGAAAAGAGAAATAATAATGCAAATTTTTTCATTACAGATCCAAATCAAGATCCATTTTTAAGAAATCCGTTCCAGGACACGACAAAGTTTAGACAATTTTATGGTTATTCTTGGAAACATCACTGGGATGCTGACGAAAATGCGAACTGGAAATCCTATTTAGATTTGAATAATAATAATCAATGGGATGCAGGTGAACCTTTACACGATGATGTTGGGACAGATGGAATAGGTCCATTCGACGCGAATTACTCAGGTCCCGATAATAATGGAACGGAAGCTAACGGTAGACCGGATCAGGGAGAACCAAACTTTGGAATTCTCGATAAAGACGAGTCGGATCAACTTGGATTAACAGGTTTTGCGATTTACGCAGTACATAAATACGAGCTAAATAGAGACGAAGAGAACTGGACTGTGCTTTCGGGACTTCCTGAACCGCACGGTCAGTCACTTGTTGGAGTAAATTTAGCAAACTATTTCTCGAGTTATCTTTTCAGCATGAATGGAAGGAATACTTACTCTGCCGTCACGGGCGTGAATCAGGAAGAAGGTGAGACAGAAAGATTTTCTATGTCTATGATTTTTGGAATAAACCAAAATGATCTTTTTAGAAGAAAGAAGACAGTACAGCAAATCTACAATGCAAATTACCGTTTTGCCAAACCACCTGAAAAACCAATTGTAACTGCAGTCCCGGGAGATCATAAAGTCATTCTGTATTGGGATGATAGAGCTGAGAGGACTTTTGATGAATTTTACCAGAGAGTAAATTTTGAAGGATACAGGATTTACAGATCCACTGAACCGAATTTTCTAGAGAACAAGATAATTACAGATGCTTACGGCAAGTCAATTTTCAGATCACCGATCGCGCAGTTCGACTTAATTGATGGAGTGACGGGGCTTCATCCGATAAATGTGAACGGTGCAATGTTTTATCTTGGAGATGACACAGGATTAAAGCATTCATTCATTGACACCACAGTGCAGAACGGCCAGACCTACTACTATGCTGTCGCCTCATATGATAGAGGATATGAAACCACAACTATCGAAGGAAATTTTGAAGGTATACCGCCTTCGGAGACCACCACTATACTGAAGAAAGATATTAACGGGAATATAACAACTGATATAAACACTGCAGTAATAACCCCCCGTGCACCTGCTGCGGGTTACCTTGCACCTGAAGTAATATCTTTCGAAGGGAGTGGACCAGGTACAGGAAATATCACGATCGGGATACTCAATCCTGATTCGATAAAGAAATTCAGCACTTACCGACTGGAGTTCTATGAAAACACTCCTTATCGTAATGCTGCACATCCTGAGTATTCACTTATAAACATCGTAAAAGGGGACACGTTGCTGAAGGAACAGAAAATAAATGGTGTTGAGGAACAAACTCCTGTCCTCGACGGATTTACAATTGATATAAAGAGTGATACCGCTGTAGCAATTGATTTCGATAAGACGGGATGGGTGATTGGTAACAGCAACTATATCGTTCAAGTAGGATTTGATTCGAGATATCAAGCGGCATATTTAGGAAAGAAAATAGATTATCCTGCTGATTTTGAAATCAAGCTTATGGAACCGGGGCAGGGTGATTTATCATTTCCAGCTACTACATTCAGCCAGCCTATACAATCGAATATTATGATAAATAATCTCACAGAAGGAGTAGAACATTTTCAGTTCATTTTCAGAGATTTAAATTCGGATAAGATATTCAACGATAGCGATGCAATCTTCTTTGTATTCGGTGATTCGCTTGGTAAAAAGGCTACAAATTTTTCAAATCTACATGTAAGTTGGTCAGTCACATTAATCAAAGACACCACGATCGCAGAGGATCAGCAGATAGCTCCTCAGTACGGAGATGTCTTTAAGGTAGTGAACAAGAAACCATTTAGGAAAGGTGAATTTTATGAGTTCACATTAAAAGGTCAGGGTTTTGATAAATCCAAAGCAGAATCTGAGATTAACAATGTAATAGTTGTTCCCAACCCATATGTCGGTGCAGCCTCATGGGAGCCACTCTCAAATGAAGTTGGAAGAGGCGAGAGAAGAATCTACTTTATGCATCTGCCAAGTCAATGCACTATCAAAATCTACACAATTAGTGGTAAACTAGTTGATACAATAGAACATAACAGTTCACTAGCTGATGGTCAGGAAAGTTGGGATCTCGTGTCGAAAGACGGAATGGATATCGCATTCGGAGTATATGTTTATCATGTTGACGCAAAAGAAATTGGGCAAATGATCGGAAAGTTTGCGATCATAAAATGAATGAAATTCAAAAAGTTTAAAATTATTGCAAGAGGAAGTCATGCTTAATAATACTCGGGCAAAAATATTATGGATATTTATAATTTGCTTCTTAGCAAATCAGAATATTTATTCTCAAAACGTTTCAAAGACTGGAACGACTGCCGCTTCCTTTCTAGAAATTGGAGTTGGTGCTGCGGCGAATGGAATGGGGGGCGCATTTGTTGGTCTGTCAAATGATGCATCATCTTTATTTTGGAATGTGGGAGGAATTGCAACGCTAAATCAGTATGAGGCTATTTTGGTGCACACAAACTGGGTAGCTGATACTAAATTTGATTATGCCGGTTTAGTTATTCCATTAGGAGATTTCGGAAATTTAGGTTTGAGCTTCACTTCTCTTTCAATGGATGATATGAAAGTAAGAACGGTTGAGCAACCAGATGGTACCGGTGAAAATTTTAGTGCTGGTGATATCTCAATTGCAATTTCTTTTGCAAGAAGTTTAACTGAAAGATTTTCGGTAGGTATATCTGCAAAATATATAAAGCAATCTATCTGGCATATGAGCTCATCTGCCTTTGCAGTTGATGCCGGTACAATCTTTAAAACAGATTTATTAGGAGGATTGACTATAGGGGCTGTCTTGTCAAATTTCGGAACACCCATGCGGTTAGATGGTAGAGATACAAGAAATTTTATCCGGATTGACGAAACGAAACAGGGTTCAAACGAAAGAATTCCTACAAACATAGAGTTGGATTCATGGGATTTACCGCTTCATTTCCAGATAGGTGTTTCACTTCCCGCATTCCAATATGATAATAATAAATTAACTGTTTCTGCTGATGCCATTGTTCCAAATAATGATTACCAGAGTTTAAATGTTGGTGCAGAATTTTCATTTATGGATTTCTTTTTACTAAGGGGAGGATATAATTCATTGTTTCTCACGGATGCTGAAGGAGGACTTTCATTTGGGGCAGGTGTTAATTCTAAGATGTTGTTAAGTACAGCAATTGTAAATTTTGACTATGCCTTTAGAGATTTTGGTAAGCTGAAAAATGTACACACTTTTTCAGTGGGCATAAAATTTTAGCCGTTAATTCTTGGCATATTTCCTCAAATTTGTTTTGAATTAAAATTGAGGATTTTCTTAGTCATATTACCTTTTTTTGTCTAAGTACTGGCTATTCGCAGGATTTATTTTTTGAAGATGACCAAAATTCAAAAATTAAAAATGAAATAGCTGCAGAAGTCGGAGCATTCAAAATTACAGCCGAAGAATTCATTTACAATTATGAATTCGACCCTGCTTTTCCCAAAAGAAAAGAGAATTCAAAACGGACTCATCTTAATTATATGATCAATGGAAGTTACTTGCTTGGATGGATATGAAAAAGTCATTATGGAAAAATGAAGGAGCAGATAAGCAAAATCACCTGGCTGTAACGCAATAAACTTGGATGGGAAAAATGATTCCGGTGATTCAACGAATTCAGAAATTTATTTTATAAAATTTAGCTCTGATAAATTTTCAGATATAAAAAAAATGACGTTACTGAAATGAGAAGTAAGTTAAGTATTAAAAAGGTTGACGATGAAATTTAAATATCCCCCGATCGCTCTTGTATCATTAATAATATTATTAATTACATTTAGAATTACCGGACAAGATAAAGATTTACTAACGATTGAAAGCACAAAGGAAGTTGGTCAAATAGAAGTTGGAGGCCCGTATGTAGGTATCGAAATTCATAAAAGTTTTCCATTGCTGAACCGTATAAGTTTTTATTATCCAGTAGCAAATAGTATTGATATTAGTGAAGATTATTGGACACGTGAAAATTTCAGAGTTATGTCTTTAGGATTGAAAGTTGGTGATTTGCCAAAAAGATTTCTGAAAAATCAAGTTTATAAAGTTGGTCAAACGCCATATTCCGTTTCTTTTTATGGGAATGATGCTGACAATGAAATAAAAATCAAATACGAATTTTGCAAGAATGAACCCGCTATGGTGATTACTTATGAAATAACTAATACATGTTACACTGAAAAAGAATATGAAGTATATACAAGGTTAGAGACCACACTTCGGACATGCCACACTTATAAAATTATTGATAGTGCCTACACGGAATTTCAAAAAAATGGGTCAATAATTAGGATAAACTATCCGTATACAGAAACGGGAAATGTGCAAATATTCGTTATGAATTCCGGTTTGAAGCCGACAAGTTTTACAACTAAAGCGCAAAATAATAACGAATATAAAAACCTTGATGATTGGTGGTTGAACACTAATAGCCCTCTTGCAAAAAAAATAATTCAAAAAGATAAACCCAGCAAACCCACTGCAGCATTCATTTATAAAAAAAGATTAGCTCCAAAAACATCAGTTAAAATTGTCCAGATTGTAGGATCATCATTAATTTCAGAAGCGAAAGGAAAGACTGATTATCTGTCAAATAATTATCAAAATGAAGTTGATGAATATGAGGATTACATTATAAAAGAATCTATAGACAAAAATGAAATCGTTACCGGTAATAAAGATATTGATTTTACTTTGCGATGGTCAAAAGCAGTCTTGACAACGAATGCTCATTTTTTAAATGGACAAATCGTTCCTATGCCTGCTCAGGCAGAATACAATTTTTATTTTACTCACGATGCATTGCTTACGGATTTAGCTGCGGTGAATTTCGATTTGAATCGAGTTAAAAATGATTTAAAATATATTGTCAGTTTAGCCGATACAGACAAGATAATTCCTCACGCATACTATTGGGAAGACACACAATATAAAACCGAATTTGCCGGTACAGATGAAAATCAGCAAAACTGGAATCACTTTTGGTTCACTCTTGTATGTGCAAGTTATCTGCGGCATTCAGGTGATAGTAAATTTCTTGATCAACTTTATCCCTATATCGAACAAAGTATTAAAATCGCCATGAAGCATAAAGGCAATGATGATTTAATGTGGTCCTTTAGACCTGATTGGTGGGATATCGGTAACAATTTCGCACCACGGGCTTATATGACAATCCTTGCCATTCGTGCTTTAAGGGAGTTTAACTATATCTCGACTTTCTTGCAGAAAGATTCTTTTGAATTAAAGCTCTATGAGGATCTTGCAAATCGGATGAATAGAAAATTAGTTGATTCACTTTGGGATAATAAACTTAATTACCTGATCAGTTACTATGAAGATGGAAAAGAAGATCGTCATATTTATATGGGATCTCTTTTAGCTTCACATTTTAATTTACTGGATGACGATAAAAATTTAAAGTTGATAACTACAGCAAAAGAAAAATTATTGGACGAAAAACTCGGCATATACACATTATATCCAATGGATTTAAATCTCCTAACTGATTATTTGAAATTATCCGTTAATGAATCCGGTGATTCCTATTATTATTTAAATGGTGGAATCTGGCCACATGGAAATGCATGGTACGCTCTCGCATTAATCAATAATGGATTAAACAAGGATGCTTTAGAGTTCATTAAAAAAACTATGACTTTAAATGGAATTATAAATAGCCCCAATGGTCAACCTGCTTTATATGAGTACAGAATAAGTGATAAGAATAATCCGGCTGTGTATGGTAAGATTGACAAACCTCAATTCTTATGGGCAGGTGGATGGTACTTTTATACCCTATATAATTTATTCGGACTCAGAGAAAATGAATGGAATATCTCATTTAGTCCATTCATCCCTGAAGAAATGGATTCTGTACAATTAACTCTTACTGTCAAGGGAGTCCCTATAGTTGTTGAAATTACAGGGAAGGGAAATACATTATCCTCAATCTTGTTTGATGGAATGGAAATTCCATCAGCTATTATTCCGGATGATATAAATACTTTTAAAAAGATTACTATAAAATTGGGGATCGCAAAAACACCTTACTTAAATTCAGTCAATGCTCTAGTAATTTCTCCAAAGTATGATAATGAAACAAAAACATTTGAATTTGATCTTGAATCTTTTAAAAACCATTTGATCGAATTACAAATTGTATCTCCAACAGCAAATCAAAATATTTCTATAAATGGAAATTATATTAACAGTGGTATAACGGAATTAAAGAGAAATAACATATATAAAATAAATCTAAAGCATATTTCTAGTTTGAAGAGAAATCATTATTCGATAAAGTTCAAATAAATTTTAAAGAAGGTTCATTGTGGCAGTTGTAGAATTAAAAAATATATCAAAAATCTACGATAATAAATTAAAAGTTGTTTGCCATGTTAATTTCACTATTAATGACAAAGAGTTTGTTGTATTAGTATGCCTCTCCGGCTGCGGAAAATCTACCACACATATTTATTGGAGTATAACTGTTGACAACAAAAAATAATTTCTGTTTCATAATTCTAGTTGTGGTAGCATTTATTATCAATTCCGGTCTGACTCTCGGTCAGAGGATTGTCGATAAAAATAAAGGAGATCACAACCAGACCAGAAAAGGATACATGGATGGTAATCTTGTTGCAACTGTTTACTATAACTTTGGTGAAATTGGAGATTATCTGAATGAAAAAAACAGGAGTGGGATTTGGCCAAAAGGAACTGACCACATGTATGTGGATGGGGTCGCAATTATTGTTCAAGCTGAAGCAAAAGATCCAGTGGGGAAGTTGATTCATCCTCTCGAATCGAACTATTATGAGTTTACAAGATATAATAGTTCAACGGGAGTGACATACGGATGGTGGCCTTTGCCTGGATATACAGCTCCTTACAGCACCACACCTGCAAGAAGCGATATCTCTACTACTTGGCCTGAAAGTTGGCCAGATAGACCATCTGATTGGGACGGAAGCTGGAATGGATTTTTCGGCAAAGGAATTTTTAATGCTGATGTTGAAACGTATTTCGTGTTCGATGACAATGAAGATAGGGAATATCTGCTGAAGAATAATTTTGCACCAGATGCTGACGATCCCACAAGAGGAGGATTAGGCATGCAGGTTAGAGCTCGCGGTTTTCAATGGTCTCAAGTTTTGGCAGAAGACGTAATCTTTTGGTACTATGAAATAACAAATATGGGAACTTATGATTATGAAAAAGCCCTATTTGCACAATATGTGGATTGGGGAATTGGTCATGGTGATAATGCTGGCGATTATGACGAACTGCTGGATATATCATATGCATGGTCTTCTGGGCCTGAAGAGTGGAGTCCTATGGGTCTTGCCGGTTACGCCTTCCTTGAGAGCCCCGGTGTTCCGGATGATAAGAAAGATAATGATCAAGATGGATTAACTGATGAAGGAAGGGATAATGAAGCAAAACGATTCATTGATGATTCCAATCATGATCCATTCATAATTAATGTTTTAAGAGATACTACACAATTCAGGGAATTTTATGGTTATTCCTGGAAACCTCACTGGGATGCTGATGAAAATGCGAACTGGAAATCTTATTTGGATGTGAATAAAAATAGTCAGTGGGACCTAGGTGAACCCCTTAACAATGATGTTGGAACAGATGGTATTGGTCCATTTGATGAGAATTACTCCGGTCCTGATCAGGACGGGACAGAAGCAAATGGCAAACCGGACCAGGGAGAACCGAATTTCGGCATACTTGATAAAGATGAATCAGATCAACTCGGTTTAACAGGGTTTTCAATTTTTCCCGTTCACAAGTATGAACTAAACAGAGATGAGGAAAACTGGACTGTGCTTTCGGGACTTCCTTCACCGCACGGTCAGTTGCTTATTAACGTGAATCTAGCTAATTATTTTTCAAGTTATCTTTTTAGTATGAATGGAAGGAATACATATTCTGCAGTTACAGGTGAGAATCAGGAAGAGGGTGAGACGGAAAGATTTTCTATGGCTATGATCTTTGGAATAAACAAGGACGATGTATTCAGAAGAAAGAGAACAGTGCAGCAGATCTACAATGCAAATTACCGTTTTGCCAAACCGCCTGAAAAACCTATCGTTACGGCGGTACCTGGGGATCATAAGGTAACATTATATTGGGATGACCGAGCAGAGAACTCATTTGATGAATTTTATCAGAGAATAAATTTTGAAGGATACAGGATTTATAGATCCACCGAACCGAATTTTCTTGAGAATAAAATCATTACAGATGCTTACGGCAAACCAATTTTCCGATCTCCGATCGCGCAGTTTGACTTGATTGACGGGGTGACGGGACTTCATCCGATAAATGTGAACGGTGCAATGTTCTATCTTGGAGATGACACGGGTATCAAGCATTCATTCATTGACACCACAGTGCAGAACGGCCAGACCTACTATTATGCTGTTGCCGCTTATGACAGAGGATTTGAAACTACTACCATCGAAGGAAATTTTGAAGGCATACCGCCTTCAGAAACCACAACAATTCTGAAGAAGGATATCAACGGTAATATAACCACAGATATGAATACCGCTGTTATTACTCCCAGAGCTCCTGCGGCTGGATATCTTGCACCTGAGGTTACATCTTTTGAAGGAAGCGGACCGGGTACAGGAAATATCTCGGTTACAATACTTAATCCGGATTCAATAGAACATTTCAATACATATCGTTTGGAGTTTTCTGAGAACACTCCGTACCGTAATTCAGCTCATCCTGAGTATTCACTTATAAATGTTGTATCAGGAGATACTCTAATAAAGGCAAAGAGAGTGAACGGAATTGAGGAACAGACTCCTGTCATTGATGGATTTACAGTTGATATAAAGAGTGATACCGCTGTAGCAATTGATTTTGATAAGACCAAATGGGTGATTGGTAACAGCAACTATATCGTTCAAATAGGTTTTGATTCGAGATATCAAGCCGCATATTTAGGAAAGAAAATAGATTATCCTGCTGACTTTGAAATAAAGCTTATGGAACCGGGTCAGGGTGACCTTTCATTTCCAGCTACTGCATTCAGTCAGCCAATACAGTCGAATATTATTGTAAA
>Ga0209342_10005355_pt1 | contig 13164 bp, 9 predicted proteins | sample RifCSP16_2_FD_184023 | JGI IMG/M metagenome (GOLD analysis project Ga0209342, IMG submission 184023) | Soil microbial communities from Rifle, Colorado - Rifle CSP2_sed 16_2 (SPAdes) (version 2) | ecosystem: Environmental > Terrestrial > Deep subsurface > Rock core/Sediment | place: Rifle... | reverse complement strand
TTGTTTTCAATGGGGTCGAGGTTTCTGCGGTGGACTTGATCGGGGCTTGGGTGGATGCCGGAGTGCCGGAGACCGAGGCATTCGGTGAATACAAGGCCACCTTCGCAGGTAACGTGCTGCCTCTGTTCACCGAAAACAACGCCTGGTTCGAGGGCTCGCAAGCCTGCTCCGGCTGTCACTTCGGGCTCAACGAGAACTCGGCCCACGAGATGGACCTCACCAGCTACGCCGGCATCCTGGCCGGGGCCGACACGCTGGAGGAGCCTCCCGGCGAGGCGCTCCTGGGCGAGAGCGCGCCGGGTGCCACCGACTACAACTGGTCTGAGTCCGGCCTGCGGGCACGGCTGCGCAACAACCGCATGCCGCCCGGCTCTCACTTCGATCCCACTGAAGCCAACCGCAACGGCCCGCTGGTATTGCATGGTCAGCCCGTGGAGATGGCCGCGCAAACTGCCGAGATGTTCGGCAGCGGTGAGTGCCAGGTTCGAGCGGTGGATTTGATCGGCGCCTGGGTGGACGCCGGCGCGTCTGAGGCGACGGCCTTTGACTTCGCCGCCGAAGATGGATCAGGTTGTGAAGCCACCTTTGAAGCCGACGTGCTGCCGCTCTTCACTACCGCCGGCGCCTGGTTCGAGAACTCGGCCCCCTGCTCTTCCTGCCACTTCGGGCTCAACGAGAACTCGGCTCACGAGATGGACCTCACCAGCTACGCCGGTATCCTGGCCGGGGCCGACACGTTGGAGGAGCCTCCCGGCGAGCCGCTCCTGGGCGAGAGCCAGCCGGGTGCCACCGACTACAACTGGTCTGAGTCCGGCCTGCGGGCTCGGCTGCGCAACAACCGCATGCCTCCCGGCTTCCCCTTCGATGCGACCGAAGCCAACCGCAACGGCCCGACGCTGACCATCAATGGGGTCGAGGTTTCTGCGGTGGACTTGATCGGGGCTTGGGTGGATGCCGGAGTGCCAGAGACCGAGGCATTCGGTGAATACAAGGCCACCTTCGCAGGTAACGTGCTGCCTCTGTTCACCGGAAACAACGCCTGGTTCGAGGGCTCGCAGGCCTGCTCCGGCTGTCACTTCGGCCTCAACGAGAACTCGGCCCACGAGATGGACCTCACCAGTTACGCAGGCATCCTGGCCGGGGCCGACACGTTGGAGGAGCCTCCCGGCGAGGCGCTCCTGGGCGAGAGCCAGCCGGGTGCCACCGACTACAACTGGTCTGAGTCCGGCCTGCGGCGTCGGCTGCGCAACAACCGCATGCCGCCCGGCTCTCACTTCGATCCCACCGAAGCCAACCGCAACGGCCCGATCATCCTGGCTGGCAAGCCGAAATAGACGATCCTGGGGGCCGTCTGCCGATGGGGGCCAACAGGACTTGGAGAAAACCATCTGAGCTGAGAAAGAACCGGAGGCGGACTATCGGGTCCGCCTCCGGTTCTTTCTTGGGCATACCCCACTGATCGACTTTCAAGAAATCCCGCGTTCGATCCTCCCCCTCGCCAACCCGGGCGAGATCCCGCTCGCTCGAGTCAGGCCTCAGCTGAGACTAGCTGTCCGAGTAAGCGTGCAACACGCCATTCTCGTCGCCGATGTAGATCCACCCGTCGGAAACGCGCATGCCTACTCTGGAAACTACCCCCGTGGAGAGTTCCCAGCGCACTTCGCCGCTAAGCGCGTCCAGCGACATGATGTCCCCTTGCTGCGTGAGAAAGCAAAGCTCGTCCTCAACGAGCACGGGAGCGCCGAGCACGTAGTTGAACGTCCCATGCTCGATATTGTGTTGCCACAGGATATCCCCGCTTGTTACCTCGAGGGCATGCACTACGGTGTTGGCCGAACCGAAGTAGATGTTGTCTCCCCGCCCCACCAAAGAGGGGACCCAATTGCCCGTATCCCGGCGCCAACGAAGCAGACCGGTGTCGGCGTCCACGCCGCTGACGAAGTCCTGATACCCAATGAATGCGATCGCTGAGTCGGTGGCGTACAGGCTTTTGGGAAAACCGTCTTGGGACTTGAAGGTCCAACGAACTCCCCCGTCGGAAGCCTGAAGCGCATACATGCGCGTGTGTCCGCCTTGCTCCACAGGATCACGGGCGTTGTAGTTGCCTGCCAGGTACAGGGTCTCCCCTTTTAGGGTGGGCGTTTGCAGGATGTAATTCTCGGTTTCGAGAGACCAGCGCTCCGTTCCCCGGGAGGCGTCCAGGACGAATAGCTTCGCCCGGCCATCGTGGTTGTTTTGAATGCCCGGTCCAACGAACGTCGTCGGGACATAGAGTAGTTTCCCATGGACCAGAGGCGGCAATTGGACTTCGATCCCTAGCTCTCGCTCCCAGTACGGCTTTCCATTTCTGGCCTCGAGCCCCACCAACCGCCCCCCTGCCGTACCTATAAAGACCAAGCGCCCATCCGTTGCGTAGGATCGCTCCCATACATTCCGGGGCGGATCAAAAACCCAGCGCAGGCTCCCCGTTTGCGCATCCAATGCGACCAGCGGACCCCCGGAAGGCACGACCAAGACCACGTCTGCTGCGCGCAGGGGAACCTGGTTGATCGGTGCCCCGGCGTCGTACGTCCACTTCAGGGTCAAGTGAGGGCCGTCCAAGCGACGCTGGGGAGATTCTTCCTGGAGTTGGCAGCCCCCTATAGACAGCACCCCAAGCACGAGCGCGCACAACGCCAAACGGCCCTTGCTGGCGGTTGGACCCGTTCGATCCCTTGGCCTACCCCTTCCGGAAATGGCTCGGGCTTGGGGAGTCATGGCGTACGGTTTCATGGCTCCCTTCGTTCTGTGATGACTTCTCAAGGATCGGAGGCCCTCATTGGTTTGCGGCAAGAACTCGCCTTGCGGCTTCAGGCGAGGCACGCTGCCCTATGACTCCAAAGGCTAGGCTGCTTGCAGTCGGCTGATTGTAGACGATATCGCAACTGTGTGTTCCTCGTGCATCCCAAAGACCTGCTCTAGGTGAGGCAGAGCAGAATCGGGAGGGGCCATGGTCAAGCCAGGGCTTCGATCCATCTCGAAGGGAACAGGATCTGGATGCTCCGCCGGAGGGCGTCGGCCGGCTGGGTCGTGCTCCCCTCTGCATTCGGTTCCAGTCCCTTTCCGAATAAAACCCGGTCGACTCGGCAGCCGTTGATGATCGACTTGCCGGCGTGCTACCCGCACTGTTTGCGGGGCCTATCCGTTCCGCCGCCCGAATCTCCCTGGGAGGGCCTGGGACACTGGACAAGCGCCCGGGGTCTGGAAGTCCGCCGAGGCCAGGCAAGCATTAATGCGAACCCATCATGGGCTCCGCTACTCGATCTGCCCGCTTTCCATGCACCAACGGGTGCAACCCGCAGTCCTTTCGAGGGTTGGCCGCGGGACCGTCCTCGCGAAAACGCGGTTTCTGCTTCAGGGGGAGGAAAAATGTGTGTCCAGAGGATCGTCTACATCTTCGACTTGCATCACTACTGCGGCAAACACATCAGAGCCAGCCTACTTCGTCCTAGCCAGTTCGCCGATGTATTGAGCGACGCCAAGGAGGAGTTCCGCAAGCCGCGCGGGTGGTGGCCGGGAAGCGGCTCAACCGGGAAACTAACGCCGGCCGCCGAGGCCAGCGTGGGGAGTGTTGGGTTTTGTCAGGAAGGTCGTCGTGGTGGACAAGAGATAGTTATGAAGGGGATGAGGCGCTACTCCATGTATGCTTGCTTTCCTTCAAGGAGAAGGGCTTCGACTACGCGTGCAGCCTCATGCACCGACATCCCCTCGACCGCGGCCCACTCTTCATCCAACGCCCCATGGGCGGCGCGCAACAAAGTGGCGCTGCTCTCGCCCAGGGGTTTGTGCCAGCTCAGAGCCGCCAGGTCTCGCACGACCTCGCACCTGGCCTGGAACGAGCTTTGTTTCATCCGCTCCAACAATTCGAGTTGGCGCTGGCGATGGTTCGGAGACAAAGGCGTCGGGCGGCTCCTTAGCAGACGGCGATACCGGGCGAGGTCGCCCTTGGAGGTCAGTTTGCGTAGCCCGCCGCGGTGTCCGTCCACCGGCACCCAGATGGTGCCGTTGGATAGGGCGACTCGGTAATACAGCCGTGGTGTCCCCTGGCCGAACTGTTTTTCCTCCAGCTTGACCACGCGCCCTACACCGTGCTTCGGGTGAACAACCCCTTCATCGACCTCGAATGGCATGGCTCACCTCTAGAAGCGGCGCTTGCCGCCGCCGCCGCGTTTATCCTTGAACCCACCGCCACCACGTGAGTTGCCGAACCCGCCGCGTTCTTCGCGCGGGCGTGCCAGGTTCACGGTCAAGTCTCGCGCGTTCAAGGTCTGGCCGTTAAACTTGGTGATGGCATTCTGGGCCTCGACCTGCGTGCTCATTTCCACAAAGGCGAAGCCTTTCGACTGACCCGTGTCGCGGTCCTTGATCAAGGCGACGGATGCGACTGTCCCCGCCTGGGCGAATAGATCACGCAAGTCGTCCTCGGTGGTGGAATACGCAAGGTTCCCGACATACAGTTTCACTTCCATTTGGTTCACTCCTTGATGGTTATGCACCGCAGGCGAAATGCCGTCAATTCCATATGAGGGTCTGACGGCAAGAGCTGCACGCGAAACCGACTATACGATTATGCTCATTATATCACGGAGCGGGCTTTCCCGCCGGATCGCGCAAGAACATCGGGAAGGAGGGCGCTGGTTGGGCTCGGAAAAGGGCCGGATGAACCAGGCGGGTACCGCACCGTCCGATTGTTGAGTCGACAAGAGCCTTACACTGTCACGGGCCATTGGGATGGCCCTCCGCATAGAGCCCAGGTCTTCGTCCCGCATGGAAACCGCGAGCCCATCTGCCGTGCCAGAGGCAAACACAAGCGGGGCGTCGATCCCCGAGCGAATGGACTGTCCCAATCGCGTTTGACGCCGGCCGCCGCCGGCTCGAGCCGAAGCCACTAGACTCAAGCGGGTGGGTCATTATCGCAGTATTCGTATTCGTCCAATTGGCACCGTCCGGCGGGTGGAAGGACATGGCCACCCTGCACAAGCCCCCCACGCTATCGCCGGGGTCAAGACGGATCAATCTTTGATGGCCCGACCGAGGTAATCATCTTTTCCGAGGGGGTGATAAGACGGCGCTGGCGAAGGTCCCGGGGAAGATCCGCGGCGCTGATGGCGCGACCGCCACCGCATCGTCTGGCCGCTATGGCCTGTCCGCGGCTGTCCGCACCCAGCCGGAACATCCAACCCCGTCACGACCATGGGGTCGGTCCGCTCGCCGCTATGACCGACGGCAACCTGGATCCGGCTTCGTTTCACGCGTTTGACTCAATCCTTGAAATGCACGAAGCTTATGACCTAAGAAACGAAGCGGGTGATTTCGGCTTCACTCCTTGGGATCAGCCAAGCCCATTCGATCCGACGTTGCGCCGGCAGCCTACCGTCGCTCGAGGAGCACGGCCAAGTACGCAATAGCCGTGATAGGCCAAATCCAGACGGACAATATCGATGTCGCGATTGCTATCTTTCGGGATTCCGTCGATCCGGCATACAAGGGACTGGATGGCTTTCATCACGCCTTGCTCTTGATCGACCCTGTCACGGGCAAGAGCGTCTGAATAAACATGTGGGAATCCGAGGCCGACCGGACTGCAGTGCAGAGCAGCGGAGCCCTTCAAGAGCAGCTGGCCAAGTTCGCCGCAGTCCAGGCTGCGCCACCCGTGCCCAATACATACGAGGTCATAGTGCATGGATAGGGCGATCGCGAGGCCGCGCGTGTGAAAGCAGAACTGCCGTCATTTCCTGCGCCCCGGATCGGTGTTTCAGGATTGCAGAGTTCGCACAATGCCGTGTAGCGTTTATGGACTGGAACTCGTCGCGTAGGCAGGGAGTGTGTTCACAACGCACTCTCGGAGATCTCGAGGAAGCGTTCCGGCTGCCGGATCGGCGACCGCCTTGGGCAGGGAACCTGTCTGCGCCTCAGGTGTGTGATTTCATCTCGCGAGGGGGGTTTGCCGATCAAGCCGGCAGGCAGTAGCGTAGAGCTGCGGCAAAGGAGATGCGTCACGGTGCGCGAAGGGAAGGCATGAGAGCCCATCTCGAAGCCGGCATCTTGGCCGGCGTCTTCGGCTTGCTGACTTTCCTTATCATCCATCACTTCTGGATCTTGCCTATCTGGTTCATCCTGCCATTGGGTTTGGTCATCGCCGCCCTCGGCGGGCTGGCCGTCGGCTGGTCGTACGCCGAACTCCACTCCGCCTTGCCGCCTCGACCGTGGACGGCTCCGGCTATTGTCGTCCTGGTCTTTGCCATACTGGCTCCGGCGATCGTCCTCGCCCAACTGCGGGCCCCGCTCATCTTTCTCGGGGAACCCAGCCGACCGCCGGCGGACGTGCCGCGAATAGCGATCGAGTTCTTGCTTGAACTTGTTGTGACCGCCCTCGTGACCGGTTCGGCGGCGGGTTGGGTTCTGGGGCACTTGCCCCGCGCCGCCCTCGCCACCGGTGTCGCCGGCGTCGTTTACGCCCTTGGGCCGGGCCACAACATCCCGTTCCTGGGCAATACTCCCGCGAGCGGCAAGGGCCTGGCCCTGCTCCTGGCGATCACTGTCATCGCCGCGATCGTGCTGGTCGAGGCGACGGCCTGGTTGCAGGCGAGGTAAACCTGGACGCAGATCGCCTATGAGAGCCATGCCGGCGCCTTGCAGGCGGCCGGCGCGCAGATCCGTGAGGGGGAAAAGTGTTCCACTCGAAGGAGATCTTCCCATGGAGACACTCGCCGATCTGATCGTCGCCACGCTGGATGAGGGGCCTGCAGTACTGGCCTCGGACTATCCACTGGGTACCTTTCAAGGTGTCAACGTCGATGGTCTTGATCCGCTCAAACTCGCCGCTCTCCATGCGTGCTTGACCGACAATGACTTCAACCAAGTCCTGGCCCACTATAGCCCCATGGCTGAAGCTTCTCCCAGCGGCCCATGGCTTGTCAGGCTGCCGGCCGACCTAATCACGACGCTCGCCGGGATTGCCCCACCAGACATCCCATTTGCCGCGACAACGTGGGCTACCACCGATCCGCTGCGCCAGGACGGTTGGTCCGCGGAAGAGGCGGAGAAGTATCTCGCGCGCGTGGCGCACTTCGCCCGGCTTGCCGAATTCGACAAGAAGGAAGTCTTCCTCTGCCTCTACAGATGATCAGGGGTCGCCGCTGGAGGATCCGCTGACGTACACTGGCAGGTGGACGGGCCCCATGCCGATGGGCTAGAATTGATGTGCCTCACAAACCCGGGACGGTTTCTTCAGGATATATCCATGGCAGACACGGAGTGGCGGTGCCTGGAGCAACGCGAGCCACCAGCGCACCACACAGCCTGATAAGGCCACTTGACCGCGGGTGCGGCCGCCAGGAGCCGCACCCTCCTACCATAGGAGGATCAGCATGATGTCAGCATTCGTTTTCATCCAGATGGGGCCGACAGGTGGCTGGAAAGAGATGGGCGCGCTTCACAAGGCGTTGCACGCCATCGCCGGGGTCAAGACCGTCCACTTTGTCGCTGGTCCGACAGACGTCATCGTCTTCGCCGAGGGGGCCGATCAAGCAGCGCTGGCAGAGACCCTCGGCAAGCTCCGTGGCGTGAAAGGCGTGGCCAGCACCGACACGCGCATCGTCTGGCCGGTGTAGCCTGCGGCCAGCCGCTGTAGGACGTCGCACGGCGCGGTCGCCGGGCGCACTGTTTTGAAATGGACCGCGCCGGCCCTCCCGGGGGCCGGCTGTGAAACCGCGCTCCTATGGGTAAGGTTTCTGGGATATTGACACAGGCTCTTGTGAGGAGATACTCCGACGGAGACGTCCGGGCATCGGCTCCGCGGCGCGATATTGTCGCCCTCTAGGCTCCTTTAGCTCCCTCCTCAGCGGACAACAAGAAGAGGCATCCATCCCATGGAAGGATTCACGATCCTCGAACTCCAGCAGCGGCAATCATCCGGGGAGTTGACCGCTGGCGCTCTTGCCGAGTACTACCTCCGGCGGATCTCGACCCTCGACCAGACCGGCCCCAAGGTCAATAGCGTCATCGAGCTGAACCCGGATGCTCTGGCGATCGCCGATGCGCGCGACCAGGAGCGGAAGGCGGGGCGGATTCGGGGCCCGCTGCACGGGATTCCTGTTTTCATCAAGGACAATATCGACACGCACGACCGGATGCAGACCACTGCCGGCTCGTTGGCCCTGGAGGGTCACCACGCCGAGCGGGAGGCACACCTTGTCAAACGCCTGCGGGCCGCCGGCGCCATCCTGCTGGCCAAAGCCAACCTCAGCGAGTGGGCCAACTTCCGCGGCGATCATTCCGTCAGCGGCTGGTCGAGCCGTGGCGGCTTGACCCGCAATCCATACGCCCTCGACCGCAGCGCTTGCGGATCGTCGTCCGGCTCGGCCGCGGGCGTCGCCGCCGACTTCTGCACCGCCGCCGTAGGAACCGAGACCGACGGCTCGATCATCTGCCCGTCGCAGACCTGCGGCGTCGTCGGGCTCAAGCCGACGCTCGGCCTGGTCAGCCGGAGCGGCGTCATCCCCATCGCCCACAGCCAGGACACCGCCGGCCCGATCGGCCGCACGGTTTCGGATGTCGCTGTCCTGCTCGGCGTCCTGGCAAGCGCAGACAAGCGCGATCCAGCCACTCAATCAAGGCGCAGGCTCACCCAGCGTGACTACACCCGCTTTCTGGAGGAGGACGGACTCAAAGGAGCGCGCCTCGGAGTCGCCCGCAACATGCTCGGCCCGGACCCCCGGCTTGTCGCCATTCTCGAGTCGAGTCTCGACGTGATGAAAGGGCTCGGCGCAGTCGTCGTCGACCCGGTCGATCTGCCCAACATGGAAGCATTCAGCAAGAGCGAACTCGAGGTGCTCTATTACGAATTCAAGGCTGATCTGAACAAGTACCTCGGCGCGCTCGGTCCCGAAGCACGGGTGCACGCTCTCGAGGACGTGATCCGGTTCAACGCCGACAACAAAGATCGCGTGATGCCCTTCTTTGGGCAGGAGCGAATGATCGTGGCCCAGGCCAAGGGGCCGCTCACGGCCAAGAAGTACACCAACGCTCTCGCCCGCAACCATCGGCTGACTCGGAGAGAGGGGATCGATGCGCTTCTCAAGAAGGAGCGCCTGGATGCCGTCGTGTGCATCTCTGGGGGGCCGGCCTGGACGATCGACCTGGCCAACGGCGATCCGCGCAGCTGGGAAATGGAAAGCACCTCGCCGCCGGCCGTCGCCGGCTACCCCCACATCACCGTGCCCGCCGGGTTCATCCACGGCCTGCCCATCGGGCTGTCATTCTTCACCCGCGCCTGGGGAGAGCCGACCCTGATTAGGTTGGCCTACTCCTTCGAGCAGGCCTCTCAGGTGCGAGTGCCACCCCGTTTCTTGAAGACCGTCCGCATTAAAGTGGGCTGATCCCCTCGCCGGATCCTCATCCGATCGGGAACCTCCATGAGTTGTCCCTATTAGCGATGGCCCGCCGAAATCTTGTCATTCCGAGGAATCCCCATGATGTCTCGAATGTATAACCCTATTCGGGCACGTTAGAGCTGCATCCGCGCGCCATAGACAGGGGAACGCTTCGGGGATTCCTCGCTCGCCCAACCTTGTCATTCCGAACCCCGAAGGGGCGATGAATCCTCATTATGTCGCGAACCGCAATACACCATTCGGGTCGGGCGAGCTGCATCCGCGCGCTTCAGACAGGGGAACGCTTCGGGGATTCCTCGCCCGCCCAACCTTGTCATTCCAAGGAATCCCCATGATGTCGCGAACGCAAGACCCTATTCGGGCACGTGAGAGCTGCATCCGCGCGTATAGGAATGGGCCCCGCGAATGGGGAGGATAGGCAGTCGGCCGGGCAGACGCCCCCGAACGTGGGCGTTCAACGACCTCCCATCTCTCTAGCGATCTCCTGTGCGATAATGGCGCTCATTCGCAACTCGGTGAGGGTTAACAGATGCAGTCGCTCCTCGCAGATGCCGCCGCCAGGGCTGCCCGCTACCTCGACACTCTGCAAACACGACGTGTCTCGCCTTCATCCTCCGATGTCGATGGTCTCGAAGGCTTCTTCCATCCTCTTCAGCAAGAACCCCTCGATCCAGCCCAGGTTCTCGAAGAGCTCGACCGCCTCGGCTCGCCGGCGACCGTCGCCACTGCCGGCGGCCGCTTCTTCGGCTTTGTAATCGGCGGCTCGCTCCCGGCGGCGCTGGCCGCCAACATGCTGGCCGGGGCGTGGGACCAGAACGCCTGGGGCGAGATCGCCTCGCCTGTCGGCGCCGCCCTCGAAAAGGTCTGCCGCGATTGGCTCAAGGCCATCTTTGGCCTGCCCCGCGAAACAGAGGTCGGCTTCGTCAGCGGCGCCACCATGGCCAACTTCACCGGTCTGGCGGCGGCGAGGCACGCCCTTCTCGACGCCCAGGGCTGGGATGTCGAAGCCCAGGGCTTGTTCGGCGCGCCACCGATCACCGTCATCGTCGGGGACGAGGTTCACGTAAGCCTACTCAAGGCTCTGAGCATGGTCGGCCTCGGCCGAGAGCGGGTGATCCGCGTCCCTGCCGACGGCCAGGGGCGGTTCATCCCCGATAAGATGCCTCCGATCGACGGCCTGACCCTGGTCTGCCTCCAGGCGGGCAATGTCAACACTGGCGCGTTCGATCCGATCGGCGAGATCTGCGCGCATCTGCGCGGGTCGGAGGCCTGGGTGCACGTTGATGGCGCCTTCGGTTTGTGGGCAGCTGCCTCGCCTTCGAGACGCCATCTTGTGGAGGGGGTCGCGATGGCCGACTCGTGGGCGACTGACGCCCACAAGTGGCTTAACGTCCCCTATGATAGCGGCCTGGTTTTCGTCCGCGACAGACGCAGCCTGAACGCGGCCATGGCGGCCAGCGCCGCGTATCTGGTCGAGGGCGAAACGCGCGATCCGCACTTGTGCGTCCCCGAGCTTTCCCGCCGGGCGCGCGGGGTCGAGATCTGGGCCGCGCTGCGCTCGCTTGGCCGCCAGGGTCTGGCCGACCTTGTCGATCGATCGTGTGAGCATGCGAAGCGGATGGCGACCGCCCTCAAGGTGGCGGGCTATACGGTGCTCAACGACGTCGTCCTCAATCAGGTTCTGGTGTCGTTTGGATCACCCGAGGTCACGCGCCGGGTGATCGCCGGTATCCAGCGCGACGGGACGTGTTGGTGCGGAGGGACCGAGTGGCAGGGCCACACGGCGATGCGCATCAGCGTATCGTCCTGGGCGACGACGGATTACGACGTCGACCGCAGTCTCGAAGCCATCCTGCGGATCGCGGCCGAGGCGGCCCCGCACTGACGTTGAGGCGGAGTCTTACTTCCCATCGGTCGGTTGGGATTAAGACCGGGCTTTGGGGTGGATCCCAACTTGGGGTCATGCCCCCCACGATGAGCCCGTGCCCCCAGGTTGGAATGCACCCCGGTCTTTGCTTTTCGTTGACAGCCTCCCTCACCGGCCCTATACTTCATCCAACAACGGAAGATACCAAAGGCTGAGAAGAGGACGAGTAGGCGCCAAGGCGGCGGACCAGAGAGCGAGCGATGATGGAAGCCTCGCCCGACCGTCGGCGTTGAATGGACCTCGGAGCCGCAGGGTGAACGGCGCGGAAACCGCCGCCTAGCCCGTGCCGGTCCGCCCCCGTTACCCGGCGAGCGATCCCAAACGATATCGCCGGATCGCAATGAGTGAGGCCGTCAGGCCTAAGCGGGGTGGCACCGCGGGAGCAATCGCCCGTCCCCATGCGGGAGGGGCGTTTTGATTCACATACTGGGCACCCGGTCGCAGGGCTTTGATCGACCGGAGAGGAGAGCTCGATGACACCTGTCAAGAAAAGAATCCTGACCGGCGATCGCCCGACGGGGCGGATGCACCTGGGCCACTATGTCGGCTCCTTAGCGAACCGAATCCGCTTGCAGGATGAGTACGAGTGCTTTTTCATCGTCGCCGATCTGCACACGCTGACCACCAGGCCGGAGAAGGAGGCCCTGAGCCAGATCGAGGGGTTCGTCCACGAAATGGTGCTCGACTACCTGGCGGTGGGCATCGACCCCGAGCGGAGCGTGATCTTTCTTCAATCGGCGATCCCCGAAACCTACGAGCTCAACCTGATCCTCGAGATGCTCGTGACCGTGCCGCGACTGGAAAGGCTACCGTCGTTAAAGGACATGGCCCAATCGGCGAATCTTGAGTCAATGCCGTTCGGGTTGTTGGGGTATCCCGTCTTGCAAGCGGCCGACATCCTGCTTCCGCGGGCGAATCTGGTGCCGGTCGGGAAGGACAACGAGTCGCACGTTGAGGTGACGCGCGAGATCGCCCGCAGGTTCAACCGCCTGTACGGAGAGGTCTTCCCCGAGCCGGACGCCTTGATCGGCGACGTGCCGACCCTTGTCGGGACAGACGGGCAGGCCAAGATGAGCAAGTCGCTCAACAACGCCATCTTCCTGGCCGACGATGCGAATACCGTGGCCGAGAAGGTCCGTGGTATGTACACCGACCCGAACCGGATCCGGGCAGACATCCCCGGCCGGGTGGAAGGAAATCCGGTGTTCATCTACCATGACGCCTTCAACCCGAACGTCGAGGAGGTTAAGGACCTCAAAGCCCGCTACAAGGAGGGCAAGGTCGGCGACGTGGAGGTCAAGCAGAAGCTGACGAAGGCCTTGAACGCGTTTCTGGAGCCGATCCGCGAGAGGCGCCAGGAATATGCCGCCCAACCGAAGCTGGTGACCGAGATCCTGTTGACAGGAACGCAACGCATGCGGCGCGAGGCAGAGGAAACGATGGGGCTTGTGAGGCGGGCGATGGGGCTGCCGCGGCTGGAGGCCGATTGACGCTTTGTGAGGGCACCGGATATCCCCACCCCCTTGTCCTCCCGGTAAGATCATCCGGGACGAACGGCCCTCCCCAGCCTTGGAGCAAGCAAGGCCGGGATACTTTGGAGAGATGTCGAGAGCAAAAACGCTGCAGCTCAAGGTTCTTGTTATCTGCGTTCTGGGAAAGGGAGGGAAGGGGAGAGGAATGAGCAGCCAGGTGTGGGACGTCGTTTCGTGGATGCGTGAGGGCTGATCGCGTGATCATGGCGATTCCTCGGCGCCTGCGGCGCCTCGGAATGACATGAAACGAGATGCTCAAGGTTAAGAGGGT